>Ga0268298_10005218_pt1 | contig 12291 bp, 14 predicted proteins | sample WWTPWeurt_MetaG_FD_194462 | JGI IMG/M metagenome (GOLD analysis project Ga0268298, IMG submission 194462) | Activated sludge microbial communities from WWTP in Nijmegen, Gelderland, Netherland - WWTP Weurt | ecosystem: Engineered > WWTP > Aerobic digester > Activated sludge | place...
CTCCTCGAGAACCAGGTCGGCGCCAGGATAGGCGATCGCGTCAGCCTGGAGGTGGCCGATGGCACGGTCTGGCGGGCGTCGCTGGCGTCCTATGTGCTGCCGCTGCTGCTTGCCATTGCGGGTGCTGCCGTCGGCCAGTCTGCCGCAGGGGATGCGTGGGCCGCGGCGGGGATGCTGGCCGGCCTGGCCTGCGGCTGGGTCTTGCTGCGTCGCAGGGAACTCGATGCAAGGTGCGACCGCAACCCGTTTTCATTGCAACTCCAATCCAAGGAAGTCGTTTTCAAGGACCAATCATGAAGAAACTTCTCGCATTTCTGGCGCTGACTTGTTCCGCTCTACTGGCTTCGCCGGCTTTTGCCCGCGACCTTCCCGACTTCACCGAACTGGTGGAGAAGCAGGGGGCGACCGTGGTCAACATCAGCACGACGCAGGTCATCAAGGGCCGGCGCGGCGTCCAGCCTTTTCAGTTCGATGGCGACGAGGCGACGCAGGAATTCCTCCGGCGCTTCTTCCCCGGACAGATTCCTGGAATCCCGGGCATGCCGCACGAATTCAAGAGCCGTTCGCTCGGCTCCGGATTCATCATCAGCGCCGACGGCCACATCCTGACCAATGCTCATGTGGTAGACGGTGCCGACGAAGTGCTGGTCAAACTCACCGACAAGCGCGAGTTCAAGGCCAAGGTGCTGGGGGCCGACAAGCGCACCGACGTCGCGCTGATCAAGATCGAGGCGGGCAACCTCCAGGTTGCCAAGCTGGGTGACTCGTCTAAGCTCAAGGTCGGCGAGTGGGTGATTGCCATCGGTTCGCCCTTCGGCTTCGAGAACACGGTAACTGCCGGCATCGTCAGCGCCAAGGGGCGTTCATTGGCACAGGAGAATTACGTGCCCTTCATCCAGACCGACGTTGCGATCAATCCCGGCAACTCCGGAGGTCCCTTGTTCAACATGAAGGGGGAGGTGGTCGGCATCAATTCGCAGATCTATTCGCGCTCCGGTGGCTCGATGGGCCTCTCGTTCTCGATCCCGATCGACCTGGCAATGGATATCCAAACCCAGTTGAAGGCGAAGGGCAAGGTCAGCCGGGGCCGTTTGGGCATCGGAATCCAGGAGGTCAACAAGGAACTCGCCGAGTCCTTCAAACTAGACAAGCCCCAAGGGGCGCTGGTGGCATCGGTGGAGAAGGGCGCGGCCGCGGACAAGGCCGGCATTGAGGTTGGTGACGTCATACTCAAGTTCGATGGCAAGCCGGTCGCCGAGTCCAGTGACCTGCCGCGTATGGTGGGCGCGACCCGGCCCGGCAGCAGGGTTACGGTCCAGGTCTGGCGCAAGGGTGCGAGCCGCGAACTGCCGGTTACGGTCGGCGAAATACCCGACGACGAAGGCAGCGCGCGTGCCGCTGCACGTGGCGGCAAGTCGGCCGAACCTTCGACCAACAGGTTGGGCCTGGTACTGGCGGTGCCATCGGCCGAGCAAAAGCGTGCCCTGGGCATCCAGCACGGCTTGATCGTCGAGGAGGTCCGCAACGGCGGCCTGCGCACCGAACTGCGCTCGGGCGACATCATCCTGGCGATGATCAACAAGGGCGTCCAGACCGACGTCAAGTCCCTGGCGCAGTTCAACGAACTGCTCCAGGGGGTCGAAAAGAGCGCGACCGTGACGCTGCTGGTGCGCCGCGGCGACTCGCAGACCTTCATCACCATCAAGGGTGTGTCCGATAAATAGGTTGCCGGAATCGTGGCGGTTGCGGCTTTACAGCCGCAACTACTGCCATCTCTGCCACGACATGCTCGCCGCGCTGGAAGCCTTGCGCGGTGAGCCCGGGGTGCCGGATTTCGAGATCGAGGTGCTGGACGTCGATGCCGACCCCGAGCTCGAGGCGAAGTACAACGAACTGGTGCCGGTACTGGTCGATGGCGAGGGGCGGGAACTCTGCCATTACTTCCTGGATGCCGCGAAAGTGCGTGAGTATTTGAGCACTTTCCGCTAAAATCCGACCCTTGCTTTTCGGTCTCCAAGGTGCTCAAGGACTTGATCGAGCGCCTTTTTTATTGCCCCCATGGATCACATCCGCAACTTCTCCATCATCGCTCACATCGACCACGGCAAATCCACCCTGGCCGATCGCATCATCCATCGTTGCGGCGGCCTGTCCGACCGCGAGATGGAAGCCCAGGTGCTCGACTCGATGGACATCGAACGCGAGCGTGGCATCACCATCAAGGCGCAGACGGCGGCCCTGAGTTATTTGGCCCGCGACGGCAAGACCTACAACCTGAACCTGATCGATACCCCGGGACATGTTGACTTCTCATACGAAGTCAGCCGCTCGCTGTCAGCCTGCGAAGGCGCACTGCTGGTGGTGGATGCCTCGCAGGGCGTCGAGGCGCAGACGGTGGCCAACTGCTACACGGCAATCGAACTTGGCGTCGATGTGGTTCCGGTGCTGAACAAGATCGATCTGCCGGCGGCGGACCCCGATAACGCCCGCCAGGAAATCGAGGACGTGATCGGCATTGATGCCACCGATGCCATCCTCTGCTCGGCCAAGACCGGCCTCGGCGTCGACGACGTGCTGGAAGCCGTGATCGCCCGCATTCCGCCGCCCAAGGGCGACCCGGCGGCGCCGCTGAAGGCGCTGATCATCGACTCCTGGTTCGACAACTACGTCGGCGTCGTAATGCTGGTGCGGGTGGTGGATGGCACGCTGCGGGCCAAGGACAAGATCCTGCTGATGGCGGAGGGCTCGCAGCACCTGTGCGAACAGGTCGGCGTGTTTACGCCCAAGTCGGTGACGCGCAGCGAATTGAGCGCGGGCGAGGTGGGTTTCATCATCTCCGGAATCAAGGATCTGAATGCCGCCAAGGTGGGCGACACGGTGACCATCGCCGATCGCCGTGCCATCGAGGCGCTGCCCGGCTTCAAGGAAATCAAGTCGCAGGTGTTCGCCGGGCTCTATCCGGTCGAGTCGAACCAGTACGACAGCCTGCGCGACTCGCTGGAGAAGCTGCGGCTCAACGACGCCTCGTTGCACTACGAGCCGGAAGTATCGCAGGCGCTCGGCTTCGGCTTCCGCTGCGGTTTCCTCGGCCTGCTGCACATGGAGATCGTGCAGGAACGCCTCGAACGCGAGTTCGACCAGGACCTGATCACCACGGCGCCGACCGTGGTTTATGAAGTCCTGATGCGCGACGGAACCACGATACAGGTGGAGAACCCGGCGAAGCTGCCGGAAATCCAGAAGACCGAGGAAATCCGCGAGCCCATCATCACCACCAAGATCTTCGTACCGCAGGAATACCTGGGCTCGGTGATCACCCTGTGCGAAAGCAAGCGCGGCTCGCAGGTGAACATGGCCTACCACGGCCGCCAGGTGCAGCTCACCTACGACATGCCGATGGCCGAAGTGGTCATGGATTTCTTCGACAAACTGAAGTCCGTGTCGCGCGGCTATGCCTCGCTCGACTACGAGTTCAAGGAGTACCGGGCGGCCGACGTGGTCAAGCTCGACGTGCTGATCAACGGCGACAAGGTCGATGCCCTGTCGCTGATCGTGCATCGCGCCAACGCGCCGTATCGCGGCCGTGAGCTGGCGGCCAAGATGCGAGAGCTTATCCCGCGCCAGATGTACGACGTCGCCATCCAGGCGGCGATCGGCTCGACCATCGTCGCCCGCGAAAACGTCAAGGCCATGCGCAAGGATGTGCTCGCCAAGTGCTACGGCGGCGACATCACGCGCAAGAAGAAACTGCTGGAAAAACAGAAGGCCGGCAAGAAGCGCATGAAGCAGGTCGGCAGCGTCGAGATTCCGCAGGAGGCCTTCCTTGCCGTGCTGCGCGTGGGGGATAAATGAACTTTGCTCTGATCCTGTTCCTGCTGGTCGTCGCCACCGGTGTGGTCTGGGCCTTCGACCATTTCTACGCGCGCAAGCGGCGTCCGGCCGACGCAAAGGATCCCTGGTGGGTGGAATACGGTGGCAGCTTCTTTCCCGTCATCCTTGCCGTGTTCCTGCTGCGCTCCTTCCTGGTCGAACCCTTCAAGATTCCGTCGGGCTCGATGATCCCCACCCTGCTGGTGGGCGATTTCATCCTCGTCAACAAATACACCTACGGCGTCCGGATTCCGGTGATCAACAAGAAGGTAATCGACGTCGGCACACCGCAGCGCGGCGACGTCATGGTGTTCCGCTACCCGCCCGATCCGTCGCTCGACTACATCAAGCGCGTGGTTGGCCTGCCGGGCGACAAGATCGTCTATCGCAACAAGAAGCTGACCATCAACGGGCAGGAAATCGCGCAGAAAAAGACCGAGGATTACCTGGACAAGGACCGCCTTTTCTACACGCCACGCTTCGTCGAAAGCCTGGGCAAGGTCGAACACCAGATCCTGATCGAGGCCGATGCGCCCTCATTCGCGCAGCAGATCGTCCGTTTTCCGCATGGCGATAAATGTATCTACAATAGCGAGGGCGTGAGTTGCGAGGTGCCCGCCGGTCACTATTTCATGATGGGGGACAACCGCGATAACTCGCAGGACAGCCGTTTCTGGGGCTTCGTGCCGGATGAAAACATCGTGGGGAAGGCGTTTTTTGTCTGGATGCATGCGAAGTCCTTCCTTCCTCCACAAGGAATCAACTTCGGTCGCATCGGATCGTTTCAATAGGGGGAAACATGAAACTTCACCGTGGCTTTAGCCTGAACCAAGTCATGATCGGCGGGGTGGTCTTTGCCGTCCTGGCGCTGTTTGCGATGAAGGTTCTGCCGGACTGGATCGAATACGGCAAGGTGGTCAAGGCCGTCAAGGCAACAGCCCAGGATTCAAGCCTCAAGGACGCTTCGGTGCCGCAGGTGCGCGCTGCCTTTGCCCGACGTGCCGACATCGACGAGATCAAGAGCATCACGTCCCAGGATATCGAGGTCACCAAGGAAGCCGGTGAATTGGTGATCGCCTTCGAGTACACCAAGAAGGTTCCGCTGTTCGGCAATGCCAGTCTGGTCTTCGATTTCGAGGGCAGCAGCGCAGCGAAGCAATGAAGTTGAAGCGCCTGCAGGCAGCGCTCGGCCATGGCTTTCGCCGGCCCGAACTGCTGCGCCAGGCGCTTACCCATCGCAGCTTCGGATCCCCCCACAACGAACGCCTCGAGTTCCTCGGCGATTCCGTGCTGAATTGCGTGGTCGCCGGAGCACTCTACAATCGCTTCTCCTCGATCAAGGAGGGCGAACTTTCGCGGCTGCGCGCGAGCCTGGTGCGACAGGAAGCGCTGGCCGAGATAGCTCGAACCCTCAATCTGGGCGAGTGCCTGCAGCTGGGTGAGGGTGAATTGAAGAGCGGTGGTGCGCAGCGCCCCTCGATTCTGGCCGACGCCCTGGAGGCGATTTTCGGCGCGATCTATGTCGAGGCCGGTTTCGATGCGGTACGCGATGTCGTCGAGCGCCTCTATGAGCCCACAATGTCCCGCATCGATCCCAGCGACTCCGGCAAGGATCCCAAAACCGCCTTGCAGGAAGTCCTGCAGGGCCGCCGCCTGCCCCTGCCGCGCTACGGATTGCTGGCGACGCGCGGCGAGGCGCATGCGCAGGAGTTCGAGGTCGAGTGCGCCATCGCAGACCTGGGCATCCGCAGCACAGGTATCGGCCCCAGCCGGCGCATCGCCGAACAGCAGGCGGCGCAGCGGGCCCTGGCGGAGATCAAGCCATGAATCCCGGATTTCGCACCGGTTACCTCGCTGTCATCGGCCGGCCCAATGTCGGCAAGTCGACCCTGACCAACCGCCTGGTCGGCGCCAAGGTCAGCATCACCTCCAAAAAGGCGCAGACCACGCGGCACCGCATCCACGGCGTGTTGACCACCGACGACGCCCAGTTCATCTTTGTCGATACGCCGGGCTTCCAGATGGCGCACAAGAACGCCCTCAACCGCCTGATGAACCGCAGCGTGACCTCGACATTCGCCGACGTCGACGTGATCCTGCTGGTGGTCGAAGCCGGCAACTGGGGGTCGGGCGAGGCCGAAATCCTGCGCATGCTGCCGGCCGGCACGCCGGTGGTGCTGGTGATCAACAAGATCGACCGCCTCGGCGACAAGGCCGAATTGCTGCCATTCATTGCCAAGGTTTCAGCCCTCCACGAATTTGCCGAACTGGTGCCGCTCTCGGCCGAGAAGGGCATTGGCACGGATCAACTGCTCAAGGCGGTCCGGTCTTATCTGCCCGAGGGCGAGCCGGTGTTCGACGCCGACGACATCACCGACCGCTCGGAGCGTTTCATGGCCTCCGAGATCCTTCGCGAAAAGCTGTTCCGCAACCTCGGCGAGGAACTGCCCTACGGCATCGCCGTGGAAATCGAGAAGTTCGAGCAGGAGGGCGACCTGCGCCGGATCCACGCCGCCGTGATCGTCGATCGTGCCGGCCACCGCGCCATCGTCATCGGCAAGGGGGGCGAGCGCATGAAGCGCATTTCGACCGATGCCCGCAAGGAAATGGAGACCCTGTTCGGCGGCAAGGTCTGGCTCGAAACCTGGGTCAAGGTCAAGGGCGGCTGGGCGGACGACGAACGGGCACTGAAGTCTCTCGGATACGACTGACGTCGTGAGCGGAAAGCGCGTCGACGGCCAGGCTGCCTATGTCCTGCACCTGCATCCCTATAGTGAAACCAGCCTAGTGGTTGACGTATTCACCCGCGACCATGGGCGCGTGCCGCTGCTGGCGCGCGGTGCGCGGCGGCCGCGTTCCGCCATGCGCGGCCTGCTGATGTCCTTCCAGCCGCTTGAACTAGGCTGGTTCGGTGGCGGCGAGGTCAAGACCCTGGCCAAGGCCGAGTGGCTGGGCGGCATGCCCCTGCTGGGCGGGCGCTGCCTGCTGCTCGGCTACTACCTCAACGAACTGTTGCTCAAGATGTTGCCGCGCGAAGATGCCCACGTCGCACTGTTCGAGGCCTATGCCGCCGCCTTGCGCGCGCTGGCGGCCGGCAGCGACGACGCACCGGAACTGCGCCGCTTCGAGAAGACCCTGCTCAAGGAACTCGGCTACGGCCTCACGCTCGACATCGACATGGCAACCGGCCGGCCGGTGGAGCCGGGCGTTGAGTACAGTTACCTGGTCGAACGCGGACCGGTGCGGCGGACGGCGACCGACGAGGCGCCGATCAGCGGCAAGACCCTGCTCGACATGGCCGCCGACGATTATTCCGATCCGCGTACCCGGCTCGAAAGCCGGCGCCTGATGCGCACCCTGATCGCGCACCACCTGGGCGGCAAGTCGCTGCAATCGCGGCGGGTCTTCATCGAATTGCAGGAAATGTGATCCAATCGGAATTCCCTTCGGAGGCAGCATGATAGAACTAGGCGTCAACATCGACCACGTGGCAACCGTGCGCGAAGCGCGCAAGACCCACGAACCGGATCCGGTCTGGGCCGCTGTCGAGGCCCACCTCGGTGGCGCCGACGGCATCACCGTACACCTGCGCGAAGACCGTCGCCACATCCAGGACCATGATGTACGGCGCCTGCGCGAACTGACCCACATCAAGCTCAACCTTGAAATGGCCGCGACCGATGAAATGGTCGGCATCGCCTGCGCGCTCAAGCCCGAGATGGCCATGCTGGTACCCGAGGGCCGGCACGAGATCACCACCGAAGGCGGGCTCGACGTCGCCGGGCAGGAGGCGCGCCTGCGCGAGGTCGTGGCGCGCCTGTCCGGCGCCGGCATCGTCACCAGCGTCTTCATCGACGCCGAACTGCCGCAGGTCGAAGCCGCTGCGCGCATCGGCGTGCGCGTCTGCGAAATACATACCGGCCCCTATGCCCATGCCTTCTTCAACCAGGGGCGCGACAACGAAAGCCCGGCCGTGCTCGCCGAACTGGACAAGATCCGCAAGGCCGGTGCCGCGATCCGTGCCGCCGGCATGCGCTTCAACGCCGGCCATGCGCTCAACTACTTCAATGTGCAGCCGGTGGCGGCGCTGCCGGGCATCCGCGAACTTCACATCGGCCACGCCATCGTCAGCCGCGCCATTTTTGTCGGCATGCGCGAAGCCGTCGCCGAGATGAAGCGGCTGATGCGGGAAGCCCAGTGCGTATGACGGCTGGCCAAGCATGATCTACGGGATAGGCTCCGACATCGTCGCCGTCCGGCGCATGGCGGACTTCTGGCAGCGCCATGGCGAGCGCGGGCTGGAGAAGGTGCTGGCGCCCGAGGAGCGCGACCCCTGCCGCGCCAGTCCCGATCCCGGCCGCTTCCTGGCCAAGCGCTTTGCCGCCAAGGAAGCCCTGGGCAAGGCTCTCGGCACCGGCGTGCGCGATCCCCTGCTGCTGCCCGCCATCGCCGTGAGCCACGACGAACTAGGCAAGCCGGCATTCGCCTTTACGCCGGAACTCGCCGCCCATCTTGCTGCACGCGGGCTGCTCGCCCACCTGTCCATCAGCGACGAGCAGGACTACGCCGTCGCCTTCGTCGTCCTGGAGAAACCATGAACACCATGCCCCTCGGCCCGCTGATGATCGACGTGGCCGGCCTCGAGCTGTCCGACCTCGAACGCGGACGCCTGGTTCATCCACTGGTGGGCGGCGTGATCCTGTTCAAGCGCAACTACCGCGATACGCAACAACTCGCGGCGCTGTGCTCCGCCATCCATGCCCTGCGCAGCCCGGCGCTGCCGATTGCCATCGACCACGAGGGCGGGCGCGTGCAGCGCTGCCGCGAAGGCTTCACCCATGTGCCGCCGATGCGTCGCCTGGGCGACATGTGGGATGGCGATCCTGCAGCGGCGCGCAAGGCCGCAGCGGATATCGGCTACCTGCTGGCCGCGGAACTGCGCGCCTGCGGCGTCGACCTGTCCTTTACCCCGGTGCTGGACCTCGACTGGGGCCCCAGCGGCGTCATCGGCGATCGTGCCTTCCACAAGGATCCGCTGGCGGTGAGCGAACTGGCCGGCGCCCTGATCGACGGCCTCGCCGCCGCGGGCATGGGCTGTTGCGGCAAGCACTTCCCCGGCCACGGCTGGGTCGCCGCCGATTCGCACCTGGCGATTCCGGTCGACGAGCGCAGCCTGGCGGAAATGGCGCCCGATCTGGAGCCCTACCGCCGCCTGCAACTCGACGGCGTGATGCCGGCGCACGTGATCTACCCCCAGGTCGATAGCCGGCCCGCCGGCTTCTCGCCGGTCTGGCTGGAAAAGCTGCGCACCGAGTTCAAGTTCGACGGCGTCATCTTCAGCGACGACCTGTCGATGGAAGGCGCCAGTTTCGCCGGCGACATGGTGCAGCGAGCCGACGCGGCCTGGGCGGCGGGTTGCGACATGCTGCTGATCTGCAATGCGCCGGATGCCGTGGCGCAGGTGCTTGAGAACTGGAGGCCGGAGGCAGAGCCGGAGCGGGCGGTGCGGGTGGCGCGGCTGTTGCCGCCGGACACATGGCAACAGGATGATCTACGCTATGCGGCAGGCAGGGCGGCGGTGGAGGGCCTGGTCGCCTGAGCTTGCAGGCCAAGAGGCGGCACCGGCCATGCTCGAATCACAGAAATGCACATTGAATTAAACTTGGTCGAGGTGCAAGCGCGTGCGCAAGCTGCGCCTTGAAGGTACAGTTTTTTTATAGTTTGAAAGGAAACCAGCATGGCGCAGTTCTTGGAGTGGTCTCCGGATTTGAGTATGGGCGTCGAGATCATCGACGACCAGCACAAGCGATTGGTAGAGTATGTCAATCAGCTGGATGAAGCGCGGATCCGGCGCGATCGGGGGGCGATAGCGCGGGTTATCGCAGAACTGGTGGACTACACCGTCTCGCATTTTGCGTTCGAGGAAGTGATGATGGAGGAAGCGGGATACCGCTTCCTGAAGGCGCACAAGCGGGTCCACGCCACCTTCATCGAGCAGGTCGGGGTATTCCAGGAGCGCTTCAAATCCGGCGAAGACGTGGAGTTTGTCGCCACCGACATGCAGGCCGTCCTGGTGAAATGGCTGATGAAGCACATCAAGTGCGAGGATATGGATTACTCCGAAACCGTGCGTGCGACGCTCAAGGAAGAAAGCCTCAAGCCTGCGGAAGGGGCCGGTGCCGGGTGGATGCACGCGGCATTGAAGCGCATCTTCGGCGGCAAGCATTAGACGCGCGGGTCGCCACGCCGGCCGGTTTTCAGACGCCGAGCTGCCCCACCTTGCTGCGCTGGTGCCGGTTGTTGGCGACCAGCGCCACCAGCACGATCCCGGCACCGACCAGTTCCAGGGTGTCCGGGATGCGGCCCTGGGCGATGGCGATCAGGTAGGTGATGACCGGGGTGAAGTTGGCGAACAGGCCCGCCGATAGCGGGCCGAGCTTGGCGACGCCCATGTTCCAGAACAGGATGCCGAAGACGCTGACGCAGAAGACGATGAAGGCGAGCTGCGGCCAGACTTCGATCATCTGCGTCGCGTTCGGGGGCCGGCTGTGGCCGGCCAGGGTGGCGATGGCGACGGCGGCGCCGATGGCGAAGCAGCCCAGCGAGCAGGACAGCGCGGTATAGCGCACCGGCGACCAGCCGGGGAATTGCTGGCCGCCCAGCGTGTAGGCGGTCCAGAACAGCGAGGCGAGGAAGACCAGGCCGTTGCCCAGTGCGTCGCCGCCTACCAGCCGCGAGAGGTCGCCGGCGGTGATCACCAGCAGTTCGCCGACCAGCGCCAGGGCGATGGCGCCGAGTGTGAAGTTGTCCGGCCGGCGGTGGCTGCGCCACCACTGGAACAGGGCGACCTGGATCGGGCCGAGGGCGAGGATCATGCCGCTGATCTCGGGGCGGGTCAGCTTGAGGCCTTCGAACAGGCAGACGCCGAAGCCGCCGAAGCCGAGGCCGCCGAACAGCGCGATTTTCCAGAAGTGACCGCCGGTGCGCAGCGCGGCCGCGCCTTCGCGCACCCGCAGCAGGACCAGGAAGACCAGGGCCGCGGTGCCGAAGCGCATTGCCGTGAGCCAGTAGGGATCGACCGCCTGCAGCGCCGACTTGCCGATCGGCAGGAAGGCGCCCCAGATGGCGATCACCAGCAGCATGTACAGCGTGCCGCGGCGGTGGTCCCGGTGCGCCTGGGTCATCGCGCGCTCACAGGTTCAGCCGGCCGCCGGCAAGGTGGCGCGATTTGGCGAGGCGCGCCAGGGTCGGCAACAGGTTGAGGCCGGTCTCCTGCTTCAGGTGCGTGGCGGCGGCCTTCAGTTCTTCCAGCGAGGGTGTATCGCCGCCTCCATCGCGGCACAGCGCGATGGCATTGCCGCTGTCGCAGGAGGGAAACGCGATGGCGTGTCCGTCGAAGGCTTCCTCGAGGCGCTTGACGCTCTTGCCGAAATCCTTGCGCCGTGACAACAGGTTCACGCAGAGCAGGCCGTCGTCGGCGAGTCGCGCGCGGCAGTCGAGGTAGAAGGGCAGGGTGTCGAGCTGGCCGGGGCGGGCGTCGGCATCGAAGCCGTCGACCAGGATCAGGTCGAAGCGCTGCCTGGTCCTGACCATGAAATCGGCGCCGTCGCCGTGGTGGATGTCGATCCGCGCGGGGTCGTCGGGCAGCTTGAAGAACTGCCGTGCCGCGGCTTCGACGCGCGGGTCGATCTCGACGATGGTGAGTTTTGCCTGTGGCCGGTAACGCCAGAGGAACTTGGTCACCGAGGCGGCGCCGAGGCCGACCTGCAAGACCTTGCGCGGCCAGTCGTCGCCGTGCAGCAGCAGCGGCACCATCAGCTCGCGGGTGTAGTCGAGTTCGAGGGCGAAGGGCCGTGCGATGCGCATCGCCCCCTGCACCCAGTTCGATCCGAAATGCAGGTAGCGGACGCCCGCCTCCTCGCTGATGTCGATCAATGCAGCAGCCGACCGTCGGGCGGGAACAGCTCGTCGAGGATGCCGGCGTCGAAGCGGTATTCGTGGCCGCAGATCTCGTCCTCGACGGAAATGATCTCGGCGTCCGCCAGCATGGATTCGACTTCCTCGCGGCCCAGCGAAAGCAGCATGTTGCGCACCTTTTCCTCGTCGCGCGGGCAGTGCCAACTGGCCTGGCGCGGCGGGTAGAGGCGCACGCTTTCCTGGTGGAACAGGCGGTTCAGCAGCTTTTCCGGGGCCAGTTGCAGTTCCTCGGGACGCACCGTGGCGGCGAGCTGTTCGATGCGGTCCCATCCGTCGGGGTCGAGCACGTCGGCATTGGGCAGCTTCTGCAGGAAGAGGCCGCAGGCGGTATCGGGTGTCGCCGCCAGCCACAGGCGCGCCGGCGACTGCTCGGACTGTTCGAGGTAATGCTCGAAAATTTCGGCCAGCGTCGTGCCGGCCAGCGGCACTACGCTCTGGTAGGGG
>Ga0268298_10005220_pt1 | contig 12288 bp, 9 predicted proteins | sample WWTPWeurt_MetaG_FD_194462 | JGI IMG/M metagenome (GOLD analysis project Ga0268298, IMG submission 194462) | Activated sludge microbial communities from WWTP in Nijmegen, Gelderland, Netherland - WWTP Weurt | ecosystem: Engineered > WWTP > Aerobic digester > Activated sludge | place: Netherlands...
AAGATGCAAGTAAACATAGATTTGATTTTAAATACCATAGGTTTCCTTTAACAAAGGGTTTACTTGATGATTGTAAACTAAGTAGTGTAGCTTATTTCCAGGGACCCTCTCTTTTGCTGAGCCGGGCAAACCCTAAAAAAAGCGCATTACATATCCAGAAATTATCCGAGCCTTCCTAAAAGCACAGGTTTCGCGAGTCCATCCACTTACCTTATTACTAGAACCGGCGGTCAGCAAATGCAATCCCAGACAAATATGTCAGAAGTAAACCCAACCAATATCGAAGATTTGAACGAAGCGAATGGAGCAAATCCGCCAGTCGAAGAACCTCGCATAATTATCCGCGGCGGCAAACCACTCAATGGCGAAGTCCGCATCCATGGCGCCAAGAATGCTGTATTGAAAATGATGGCTGGAGCGTTGATAGCCAAAGACGTAACAGTTTTGAAAAATGTCCCCAACCTCACCGACTTGCACACAATGGCAGCGCTGCTCCGCCACCTTGGTGCCAAAGTTGAGATTGGAGATGGAGAAGTCACCATAGACGCCACCAACATTACTGACACAGAAGCACCATACGAACTAGTGACAAGACTGAGAGCTTCGTTCTGCGTACTTGGTCCATTACTTGCCCGCTGCTTAGAAGCCAAAGTTTCACTTCCCGGCGGATGTGCCATTGGTGAGCGCAAAATAGACTTGCACGAGCGCGGTTTAAAACAACTTGGCGCTGAAATCAAAGTTGAGCACGGGTATGTTACCGCCACAGCTAAAAAACTCACCGGCACTCGTATCTATCTCGACCGCCCATCTAACGGCGCGACAGAAAATATCATGCTTGCTGCAGTAACGGCAGAAGGCACCACTATCATTGAAAACGCGGCGCAAGATCCTGAAATTCAAAACATCGCTCAACTGGTAAATGCCATGGGCGGAAAAATCGAAGGCGCTGGGACCTACCAGATTACAATCGAAGGGGTTCGCCAGGAAGACCTTCACGGTGCAGTAGTTGACACTATTCCAGATCGCGTAGAAGCCGGTACTTTCTTGATGGCTTGTATGGCTACCAAAGGCGAAGTGATGATGCACGGTGTTAATGCACAGCATCTCTACTCTGTAATTAGCAAATGCAACGAAATGGGCGCTGAAATTTCTATCTTCGCTCCAGATTCAATTCGAGTTCGCATGCACGACAGACTAAAAGCAGTTGATGCAACAACTCTTCCTTATCCTGGTTTTCCAACCGACCTGCAAGCTCCAATCATGCCCTTGATGTGTATTGCAGAAGGCACATCGATTCTGACCGAGACTATATACGAGAATCGATTCATGCACGCAGCAGAACTCAGACGCATGGGCGCAGACATTGTTATCAAAGGCAATGCCGCTGTAGTCAAAGGCGTTCCACGTTTATCTGGTGCTGAAGTCAAATCGAGCGACTTGCGTGCAGCTGCAGCATTAATTATCGCTGGTCTGTGTGCTGAAGGCGTAACCGAAGTAACCGAACTCAAACACCTTGATCGTGGTTACGAAAATCTCGAAGCCAAATTCAGAGGACTGGGCGCCGACATTTATCGTCGCTAAACCCAGAACCACTGCATAGTTGGTGGCATATACAAATTCATGCGAGCAAGAGTACTCTCGAGTGCCTCGTCGTGTAATCGAGCTTCGCCAAGAATCTTAATTGCCAGGGTAACCGTCAGGCATTTGTATTTAATTAGCGATTGTAATCTCAAGGCATTGAATAATGCCTTTTCACTAACTGAATTCATCTGTAATAAAATGCGCCCAAGCTTAATGCCATCATCGGCTACTTGTTTTGAAAGCGCCATTTTCAAATCATCACGGCTCAAGCATTCCGAAGCAACTAGCAACTCACCTATCTTGGTTTGATCTTTAGAAGTTGTCGCCGCAATATTCTTTTCGATTTCCTTTAAATCAGAAACCGCCTGAAAAATATTGACCCCTTGCTTTAGTGTCCGGCGCAATATACTCACTGCCATAAAAGGCTTGATGTCCTGATTCGAAATCATCCCCTGCACTTGGACGATAATTTCCATATGTTCTCTTGAAACAAGGCCTTGCTCGAGCAATACCTGGGATAAATCTTTTTCTTTTGCTATCTCGAGTTCGTGACACTCGAGCAGATCAATCTCAGTGATAATGCCGGACATCGCAAGCAAATCACCAAGCGATACTGCATATGCACGTGGCTGCTTGAACAAACCTCGCTCAAAAAGCGCTTGCTCAAAACAAAGCGAGCGCTTAGACGCAAGCTTTAGCGCTTCGACAGCTTCTTTGAACTCAATCTCTTTGTTTTTAAGCATCAAACAAGCACAAATTGCTGCGGACAAAGTTTTGATATTGATATCTTTGTTGAGCAAAAGCATCCGCCCGATCATTATGCCAGTCTGGGTAGAAGTAGCAACTGCTCGAGTAAACTGTGCATCGTTAATCAAATCCGCCGACAAAAGCAGCCTGGTCAAAGTGTTGCCCAGAGTGTTCACCGCAGTCGTTGTTTTGTGCAAATCTTTGAGAATAGACAGTGCTTCTTCGACTTCGATATTCTCGCGACTGGCAAGCCGTAAGGCACGCGAGGCTGCGTTGACGCTGACTTTGTTTGACTCCACCATGTTTAAGGTTCGCAAAACCATATTAAGAGCAGCTTCTGGAATTTGGCCAGAAAGTTGCAAAGCTCGGTCTATTGATATATGCAGACGTTCGGAATCGATTGCGACTTGCTCCAGAACATAGGGTTCAATCAGTCCTGACCCCTTCAGAAGTTCTTTCAGCAATGCCCCGTTTTTCTCCGCCATGGCAAAATAATGCCCTATAACTGATGGACTAAAACCGCCCGTTTGGATGATTAAAATTCCAATTTAACAACCCGATATCCCAGCGCTTCGTTGAGGTCCTCCTTTTCGATATTTTCATGACCATTCAGGTCGGCGAATGTACGAGACATCCGAAGCACTCTATCGTAAGCCCTTACAGAAAATCCAAACCTATGCGCCGCGCTGACGAGCTCACTCTTCAAATCCGCATTTAAGTGACAGACTTTTTCAATCTGCCTATGTTTCAAATTGGCGTTATAAACAAATTTTCCGTCGAAAATATTTCGCGCCTTTTGACGTGCAACTGCAGCTAAGACTTGTTGTCTCATCCATTTTGTCCGCTCATGAGGCGGGGGCTGAATTAAAAGATCGTTTTGAGACAATCTGCGAACTTCTACACGCATATCGATTCGATCCATAATCGGACCCGATACTTTACCCCAATAACGCATTGCTTGCCCTGAGGTACAAACGCAGCTTTGAACTGTGTCATTCTTGTAACCGCATGGACAGGGATTGCATGCGGCTATCAGCACAAATGATGCAGGAAAAGTAAGGGTCTGCATCGCACGCGAAATAGTTACCCGGTTGGTCTCTAAAGGCTGGCGCAGACTGTCGATATGAGTGCGGGGAAACTCCGTAAACTCGTCCATGAACAAAATGCCGTAATGACTTAAAGAGATTTCTCCAGGTCTTGGAACCGAACCTCCTCCTACTAAGCCATGTATCGATGCACTGTGATGAGGCGCCCTGAATGGACGACTGATTACCAGCCCATTTTTCTTATCTATCTCTTTTGCGACGCTATAAAGCTTTGTCAACTCGACTGCTTCTTCGTACTCTAATGGTGGCATAATTCCAGGCAATCTTTCTGCAAGCATCGACTTGCCAGAACCTGGCGGACCGACCATTAAAACATTATGTCTTCCAGCAGCAGCCAGCATTAGTGCGGTTTTTGCTCTGGTCTGGCCTTTCACATCGCCGTAGTCGAGATCCGTCACCGCATTTGATGCCATAGACTGGTAGCGATGTTTTGTTGTGCCATAAAAGACTTTTCCATTTTCCGGTCGCACCAAAATATTCAGTGCTTCTTGCAAGTGCGAAACGGGAAAGACCTTGATGCCCTCCACAAGCGCTGCTTCAGGTCCATTGTCTTCAGGTACGATGATTCCTTCGGCTCCCATTTCACGGGCGCATATCGTCATTGAGAGTACTCCCGAAACTGGTCGAACAGAGCCGTTCAAACTGAGCTCACCGACCATCCAGATATTGGCTAGATTTCCTGCCGGGATATAACCGACTGATGCAAGCAGTCCAGCCGCAATCGGCATATCGTAGAGAGGACCATCTTTTCGAGTGTCGGCAGGGGCAAGATTTACGACCCATTTTTTGGCTGGTGGCAACAAATAATCGCAAGATTTAATAGCAGACCTTACTCGCTCTTGCGATTCTTTTACAGCAGCTCCGGGAAGCCCGACAATATTTATTTGTCCAATGCCACCACAGCAATCAACTTCGACTTCGACCCGATAAGCATCAACGCCAGCAAGGGCGCCAGAATAAACACGTGCAAACATTACTCGTTGCCTCCGTTCGTTCGCTCGACTCATTTGATAATACGTTCGAACGAGGCAAAAAGTTCAATCAGGTCTTGTCAGTTTGTCTGACTTAATCTCAGACCCCAAAATCTTTATCGCTAACTTTTGCTTTTTTCAGAATGAAGTTCATTTACCAATGACATGATTGTCTGCTCTAGTTCGACAATTCGCTGCTCCAACGAACGTGCCCAAGCAGGAGCTGTAATTTTCTTACCTTCTTCCTTTTCTAACCGATCAAGAACCCACTCACGTACCATCGAAGTTACAGGTCTTTTGTTCTTCTTCGCTAATGCATAAAGTCTTTTTATGTCTGCTCCATCTAGTCTAAAATTGAATTGCCCCCTAGAGGCAATTGACTCGAGGGCTGCTTCACGAACTCGATTCCTTCTTTTTTCTATCTCATCGGATTTAATTCCAGGCACTAGAACTCCTCCTTATGTCTGATTCTCCAAGTAAAATTGGCCTTGGCTGCGTGAAAAACAAAAGTAGATTCGCCAATATAAGTCAAACCAATCTCCAGCAAAATTCTATTACTGTCATAACCTACGACCATTTCTTGTGGGTTTCCCAATCGATCAGATTCGATCTCAGCCCAGAGAGTAGAGCCAAACCTATCTGAAAGAACTTGCTCGACTCTTTCCCTATCAATTCCGTGCTTGAAGGCACTCTTTCGAAACTTCAACATAAAAGCTCCGTACAACAATTGTACAACGCGTCAAACTAAAATGCACGTCTCAATCTTCTAGACGCATACCATTTAAAAAAAGTTCAATCGGGCCTTGTCAGTTCGTATTTCGAACATTGTCCAGTGCTTCTCGCACACTAAAAATCGTCAAACCGGCTCTCCAGTTCTCGACACGTTTGGACCAAATTTTGTTCTTACAAAAGAATTATTCAACTTAGACGAAAAAGAAATCGTTCTCGAATATCTAGTTTGTGCTCCAAATTTTGGCAAAAAGCGAACGAGAGAAACCTTGCAAAATGGACAACTCAAATAAAGAGTGGAGAATTTCCTGAAGAATTTTCAACTTATTGCTAATTCAACTTGTTTAAATTTTGTACTTCTCAGTAATTCGAATAACCTCCATGCCAGGCCACTCGCAAACCGAGCTTTGAGTTCGATCTGCACGCATCGCGTTAAACTGTTTCCAAAGATCATTGTCTTCAATCATCTCTGAAGCGCCTGCAAAATTCATTGCTGCAAGTTCGACGCTTACTCGTGCCGCACTGTTATTGCAGCGACTAATTCCCTCTTTCAAATGTTCTTTGGCACGTTTTTCAAAAACATAGTCATCGGTACGTCGAACTTCTAAGGCCTCATAAAGTGTCATCCAACTGAAATCATTAAGTTCAGCTTGCTCCATATGCAATTGTTTGGCAATATGAAAGCTATCCTCATACATCTTTGCTGCAAGTGGATAACGTTCAAAATGATCTGCATCGCCTCCCAAAAGATGCTTCCACTCAATCATCTCGAGGCTATTAGCACCATAAACTTTTTCTATTACTCTGGTGACTTTTTCTTGTCGAGCAAACCAAGTATCCACTTTAGACTGGTCAACTTCTTTTCTAGATCGATTTATTGGACGCCACATCTTGTCGTAATCGGCATCAGTTCTGTAACAGTTCCCAATTATCGCCACGTGACCTTTTGGTTTAAGACAAAGATAAGTACGCTCAGCAGCTTCTAAATACCCCGCTTTCATCAGCCATTTGGGCAGAGCATCTAAAGTACAAACTACAAGAAACGCCCCCGACAATACAGCGCCCAAACTCAAGGCAAGAACGTTCAATCTTTTATGAAGAGAAGGCAAAAAAATATTTTTTCGTTCTCTTCGAGGTTTGTTTAGTATCGGAAGTTTGCTTCGCAACCATTTCAAACACTTGCCAGTCCATGAGTTCTGATCGGTAATTTCCAAGATTAATAATACGAGCGGCAAGCAGCCGAATGACTTAACTATGTACATTTGCGGCTCGGTATAAACAAGGCTCGACGAGAAAAAGCCACACGCAATTGAGACGGCAAACCCTAAGTAAGTCGTAAGACAAAAGAGTTTGAGTAAATCAAGCATTTTCATGCAACTAATTTACTCAAAAATCGAATGATTGTCTTTCGTAAAAATACCAGTGAATAAAATAACTAAAAGATCTATTCTCTAGGCATGAGCAAAGGCTTAATTCTTAATTCCCTAAGATTTCCTAGAAAGGTCAGTTGTTTGGCTGCGGGAGGCGCATTGCTAATTAGCATAGCAATGCTCAATTCGGATTTTCGCGACGACGCTATTATTTTGGTTAGCGATTTAATTCAAGATTTCTCTCCAGTTGAGACCGAAAGCGCCCTCGTAAAAAGGTGGTCTGCGCAAAACGAAGATACGATGTTCTCCATGGCGTTTAGCCAACATCAATTTGATAAATTCTCAAGGAAAAAAACGAATCTTGGCTTTCTATCCGCTGGTGAGAACTACGCCTTTGGCAACAAAGACGGGAACTTCGTAAGAGTATCCGGATTGCTTTTGGATCTTTCCAGAGTTGATCTTCCGTTCTACAGAGTCAATATCAACGTCAAAGTCGCAAAGAAAGCGGGTAGATTCAGTATAAGTAATGCAACTTTAGATTCAGGATGCAACCAAGACAAATTGAATGTCTTTTTCGATAAGATTGACATTGCCTGTTCTGAAATAGCAAAGAAGAATCGCCAGAGTTTAGACTTGCTAAAAAAATCCATAAAGCTCAAAGCCAATCATTATGACGAACGTGCTGAAGGGCTGCTTTTAAATAGCATGGTATCGAATGCTGAATTCTGGCCCGCATCTGTCCGATTTGGATATGTGCAACAATCTAGCGAGATTTTATCTTCAGCAATAAGAATCAAACCCGATTATGCTCGCTCATACATTTATCGTTCGATAATATCTAAATCAAACCGACACGGAGAAAAAATTGCCGACATTCAAAAAGCAATAGAACTTGAACCAGACAATGTTCGAGCATGGTGTTTACTAGCCAATTTGAGGGATGACCCAGAAGAAAGTATCAAAGATCTCGAACAAGCAGTGAAATTGAATCCGTGCGATTTGTATACTCTTGCGGAAAAAGCACATTTCAATGAAAGTGCTGGCAACTTCAAAGAAGCTCTATCAGATTGGAATTCTGTAATCGGCAAAGAACCGTCCGCTTACAACGCTTACTTCCAACGCGGTAATTTAAAATATAAAATGGGCGACAATTCAGGCGCATTGAATGATTTAAATTTTGCAATTGAAAAATTCAAAGACGAGTATGGAGATTATTGTTTAATTCAAATGCTCTACAAGCGCGGCTTGATATATCGCGCACTTGGAGAAACCGACAAAGCAATCGCTGACTTTGACAAAGTCGCATCAATGGATAACCGCTCAGATGCAAAACTAGCAAAAGCCGAAACACTTTTTGATGCAGGCAGACAAAAAGAAGCAAAGCGTGCCTGGCTAGAGACGCGCGAAAGCACCTGGGATCATGCATTGGTATGGACTCCGATTGGCGGAATTTTCGATTTCGAGCTGCAAAATGTAAGCAAAAAAAATCAAAAACGATATTGGGAAGCAGTCAAAAAGCCTCTCAAAAGCGCGGAAGGATATCAAAAACGTGCGCTTGCAAGACTGAGCATTGGTGATAAATTTGGGGCATTACTTGATATAAACGACGCGATCAAATTAGAACCTCGCAATTCGGCATTATTTGAGACTCGCGGTCAAATTCGAAGGGCAAAAATGGATTTCAGAGGCGCATTAGAAGATCTTGGCATAGCCATAAAGCTCGACTCTCAAAACCCAATTTTATTCTTTCTGCGCTCAGAATATCGTCGAAACGACCACGACATGGAAGGAGCACGGGCGGATGCAAAACTGGCAAAAGATCTGTGCCGAAAGAAATACTCACTCAAAGAAATTCAAGAAAATCACAGACTACATCACATCTATTACGGTTTTCCAGCGGCTAGCAAAGAATATGAGCACTCAGCAAATTTGTGGCTGCCAAGCATGCCGTCGCAGCACTTTGAAATGTTTTAGATGGAAACTAGTTCAACAACTCTTCCAACATCGACACAGGAAGCGGACCTTGATCCAGTGCCTTGTTATGAAATGTCATAGCGTCGAAATCTTTGCCTTTTAATTTTTCTTGTTTAGCGCGCAGATTCTGCCACTCGCGCATGCCAACATAATAAGATGGCAAATGACACGAACTGAGTTTGACTCGCTTCAACTTATTTTGCGCCTCCGCCATATTTTGAAACGCGCCTTTCATCAGAAGTTCGATTGCTTCTTGATCGGTCATTTTGGTAGTGTGCATTTTGATATCGAGCATGGTGTTTGTAATCAAACGCAACCTAATCTTGTGCATACACAACTTATACTTTGGCTCATCTAGCATGAATCCGGCATTCATCATTTCTTGAGCGATGTATTCTGCCCAACCCTCGACATATGCTTCGTTGCGGAACGTTGCTCTAAGCAGGCGTCTGTGCACTGGCTGCAACGCATTGAGACGCTCGGACTGAATATAATGCCCTGGCAAGGCTTCGTGAATAACCAGCCATTTGAGGGTGTAATTATTGTATTCGCGCAGAAGCGATTCTGCTTTGTCATCAGGCATCGAAGCTGAAATTGGCATTACCCAAAAATCAGCCGCGACCTGTGGCTCCAGTGGAGGAGCGCTATTCAGGCCAGCAAAAGTATGCCAGCTATAAAAATCGCTCGCAGGCACCACGCGCAAATTCATGCGTTTATTTAAACTCACGAGTTTTGATTTGGCTACGAACTTTTTCACTTCGTCCAGATCCGCCTTGATTGTATCCATAACCTGATTACGCTCAGGATGCTCGGTCGAAACTTGCTCAAGCACGGCGCCAATTATTCTATTCTGCCTATCCTCTTCGCTTTCGTCAGGCTTGTTTAGTGGTGCCGAAAACATCTTTGCGTACATGGGCTCTGCAAGTGTCAGCATTTGAGCGCGAACTTTTTTAAATTGAGATTCGCAATCCAAAAGCACTTGGTCAGGCGTGGTACCACTGTCAAAGAAGAGCGCAAATTTCTTATCGTATAAGTCTTTACCCAGGCGCCAGCCGTCGTCTACGCTACTCACGGGCAGACTGTCTTTTTTTGCTTTCAGCCATCTGCCATATTCGCGAAGCTCATCGGCTGCCACCTTGGCGGCACTTGCAAATGCAGGCTGATTCACTGTAGCTGCAGGAAAATAATTTGGCAGTGTTTTTTCAATTACGCCAAGAACATTTTCTGTCGCTCCAAGACCGCTTTCAATCATGTAAGGTGATGAAACATGAAGAACGTCTTTAGCCTGTTTTACTGCGCGTCCTACTTCTTTCAAACGCGAAATTACATAGCGCTGCTTCTGGTCTAGTGTGAAGTCAGGGGCACGAAGCGGCTGAATCACAGCAGTTGAAATGATCATTGGAAGCTGCGCCGGATCTTTGGCGTATGACTTGATGCTTTGGTACTCGAGCAGATTCTGGGAAATCTGATTGTCAATCAGTTTCCAGTCAGCAAGCTCTTCTTTATCGAGTGTTTTTAAATCGATCTCGCGCTTAAACTTTTCTCGCCAGTCTGTATAAAACTTGACCTGGTCTTGCATCTGCTCGGCACTGAAATTATCTAGCTCACCATCGAGTTCGATAATAATTCGGGCTTTCTTATGGACATGGCGGTGGTATCCTGCACAAGATGCAAGATTCGGTCTGCGTGCAAGCGACTCATACATAAAGTCTTGACTGAGTTCAGTAAATTTCTTATTTTCAGCCAAAGCAGAAATTGGCATCGATAGTGCAATTGCAACTGCCAAAACTGTGGCTTGGATTTTCAAAACGAGCCTCGACTAATTTACAAGCTTTTCAACAACTGGCACCGGAAGGGGACCCTGGTCAAGGACCAAATCGTGGAATTTGAGCAGGTTGAAATCTTTATGCGTGTCCTGGTAGTTTTTGCGAAATGCTAGCCACTCGCGAAGACCGGCATAATAAGTAGGTAACTGACACGAACTCAACTTAGCACGACGCAATTTCCCTTCAGCTTCTGCCTGAGTTTGAAAGCCATCGCGAATCATCAAGTCGAGAGCGTCTTTGTCGGACATTTTCATGGTATGCATTTTGATGTCGAGAATAGTGTTTGCAAGCAGACGCAATCTGATTTTGCGCATAATCAAACGAAACTTTGGATTATCTTTCATATAGCCTTCATCGAGCATTACTTGAGCTATATACTCAGCCCAGCCCTCAATGTATGCACCATTTCCATAAAGCGAGCGCAACAAGCGACGTTGCATTGGCTTGATATTATTCACGTGTTCAAACTGTATATAGTGCCCCGGAAGTGCCTCATGAATGGTAAGCCATTTGAGTGTGTAGTTGTTATACTCGCGCAATTTGGAATCGGCTTTTTCATTTGAATCTTTAGGATCTATCGGTGTGACCCAATACTCGGCGCGAGCTTCTGGCTCAAGTGGAGGGGCGCTGTGGAAGCCAGCCACAGAATAAATGCCGCGCAAATAAGGTGGCGTGGGAATAACTTTCAAGTTATTGCGTGGACTCAAAGTTACAATCTTTTTGTCGGCAATAAATTTCTTTATTCCCGCAAGATCCGCCTCGACTGCCTTAATTAGCTGGTCGCGCTTTGGATGCTCGTCGGAAATTTTCTTTAGTACTTCGCCAATTATTCTATTTTCTCGCGCTATGTCATCAGCGTCCTGAACTTCTTTTTTGCCGAACCATTTTTCGTGCAATGGCTTTGCTATCGCCAACATTTCGGCGCGAACATCTTTGAATTCACGTTCAGCACCCTCCAACAATTCAGTTGGAGTGACGCTTGTTTCCATTACATATTTGAATTTCTGATCGTAATTCTGACCGCCTAGCCTCCAGGCGTCTTCGCTACCTGCAAGCTTTTTGTTGGATTTCAACCAGGTATTGAAATCTCTGAGCGCCTTTATAGCTTTTGGTGCGGCTTGTTTGTATCGCTTATGCAAAGCCGTTCCAGGCTTGATGTCTTTCAACACAGTTTTTTGAATAAGCTCGATATTGCCTTCATTCTCGCCGATTGCAGTATTGATAAAAATTGGAGCCGCGTCATTCAAATATTTTTTGCACTGCTCAAGAACTCTGGGAACTTGCTCAATACGCGAAACTACATGAGCCACTCGCTTTTCTTTGCAAGCATAATTACCTGCCAGCGGTTGAAAAACCGCACTTCCGATCATTTCTACAACAACAGTAGGATTATGTTGATAGTTTTTGATTGAATCAAGCTCCAGCAGCGCAAGCGCAATCTGATCATCTACCAGTTGAAAATCGGCAGCATCCTGCTTGTCTAAAGAGGCAACTGGGGCTTCAGTAGCGAAGCGTTTGCGCCAGGTCTCGTAAAAAACTTTCTGACTTTGCATAAACTCAATACTCATATCATCAAGCATTGAATCAAGCTCAAGCACACGTCCGGTCTTCGTATCTTTATGTTTGTGATAGCCCATTTGCGATGCTGTGCTAGGCGATCGTGAAAGCGACTCTTTCATGAATTGATCGCTCAAGTCTGCAAACTTTTTGTTTGCAGCATGTCCTGGAAGCGCCAGAAGCAAAAGTGCTGATGCCAGTAGGATGGTGGTTTTTCGAGTTTTCATGCCGCAAAGTATACAGCCCTTTTTAGCCGAATTGTTGAACATAAGATGTACGGGAAGAAAACCTTATTATTGACAACGCGCATTCGTCCCCCTATTCAACATCGTTCAAGAAATTCAAACGCTTAGTATGCGCATCCGCCGCAGAAAAGTTTTTTCGATAAAGCTCAATAGTCACCAGCTGTTCGAGCGCAGCAGCTTGA
>Ga0268298_10005222_pt1 | contig 12287 bp, 9 predicted proteins | sample WWTPWeurt_MetaG_FD_194462 | JGI IMG/M metagenome (GOLD analysis project Ga0268298, IMG submission 194462) | Activated sludge microbial communities from WWTP in Nijmegen, Gelderland, Netherland - WWTP Weurt | ecosystem: Engineered > WWTP > Aerobic digester > Activated sludge | place: Netherlands...
CACCAAGGCCCGGGAGCTGCTCAAGGCCGAGGCCGGCTCCATCTACCTCCTGTCGGGCGAAGGGGAGCGGCGGGAGCTGCTCTTCGCCCACACCCAGAACGCCAGGGTGAAGCTGCCCTTCCACCGCATCGTCATGCCTGTCTCAGACCGGACCCTGGCGGGCTTCGTGGCCCTGACCCGCGAGAGCCTCAACATCCGCGATGTCTACCAGATACCCGAGGCGGCCCCCTACCGGTTCAACGACAGCTTCGACCGGCAGGCGGGCTACCGTACCTCCTCCGTGCTGGTGGTGCCCATGCTGGATACCGAGGGCCAGGTGCTGGGCATCCTCCAGCTGCTGAACCGCCTGGATGATGATTCCGGGGGCGCTGGAACCTTCTCCTCCGGAGACCAGAACCTGGCCCAGAGCCTGGCCGGCCAGGCCGCTGTGGCCGTGAAGAACGCCCAACTGCGCCTGGAGATCGAACAGCTTTTTGAAGGCTTCGTGGCGGCCTCGGTGACGGCCATCGAGGCCCGGGATCCCGTCACCAGCGGCCATTCCGGCCGGGTGGCGGACCTGACCATGGGGCTGGCCGAGGCCGTCAACGCCACGCCCAACGGGATCTATGGCGACCTGCTGTTCACGGACCGCCAGCTCCGGGAGATCCGGTACGCCAGCCTGCTCCACGATTTCGGCAAGGTCGGGGTCCGCGAGCAGGTCCTGGTGAAGGCCAAGAAGCTTGATCCCAGCCAGCTGGAGATCATCCTCCAGCGCCTTCGGCAGCGGGAGCTGGAAGAGGCCCTGGATTTGCTGTCACAGGCCTGGCGCAGCGGCAATCCTTTCGAGGCCTCTCGCTGGGAGCAGGCCATCCTTGACCGCCAGATCGAGACTGAGCGACTCATGCACCTCATCCGGCAGAGCAATGAACCCACGGTCATGGCCCAGGAAGTGGCCACGGGGCTGGGCCTGCTGGAGACCCTCACCTTCACCCACTGGAGCGGCGAGCGGCGGGAGGTGGTCGAACCGGAGTCCATGGCCAGCCTGCGGATCCGCCGGGGCAGCCTGTCCGAGGCCGAGCGGCTCGAGATCGAGAGCCACGTCACCCACACGTTCCGCTTCCTGGAGCGCATCCCCTGGACAAAGGACTTAGCAGGCGTGCCTGAGATCGCCTATGCCCACCACGAGCGCTTGAGCGGCCGGGGCTATCCCCGCCAGCTCGGAGCTACCGGGATTCCGGTCCAGAGCCGCGCCATGGCCATCGCCGACGTGTTCGATGCCCTGACCGCCCGGGACCGGCCCTACAAGGGCGCTGTGCCCCTGGAGCGCAGCCTGGCCATCCTGGACGAGGAGGCCTGTGAGGGGGCCCTGGACCGACCCCTGCTGGACCTGTTCATCCAGGCCAAAGTGTTTGAACGGACTGTGCCCAAGGGCTGAGGGTGGAGGCCAGGGCCCGGAGGCGGTAGGCTAGAGGATTGGAGTGTCCATGTCTGAACGCGAACCACGCACGATCGATCTGCAGGGGATCATGGACCTGCTGCCCCACCGCTATCCGATCCTCCTGGTGGACCGCATCCTGGACTTCGAGCCCAAGGAATGGATCCGGGGCCTGAAGAACGTCAGCTTCAACGAGGCGGTCTTCCAGGGGCACTTCCCCAGCCGGCCGGTGTTCCCGGGCGTCTACATCGTGGAGGCCATGGCCCAGACTGGGGGCTGCCTGCTGATGCGGGAGTTCGAGGACCGGGCCCGGAAGGTGATCTACTTCATGGGCATCGATGGTGTGAGGTTCCGCAAGCCGGTCCTGCCCGGCGACCAGCTGGTCATGGAAGTGAAGGTCATCCAGTTCAAGGGCCGCATCTGCAAAATGCGGGGCGAGGCATTCGTGGACGGCCAGAAGGTCGCCGAGGCGGAATTCATGTCCATGCTGATGGACTTGGCGGAGGGAGAGGGACAATGAGCGCACAGATCCATCCGAGCAGCGTGGTGAGCCCGGAAGCCCGGCTGGGCGAAGGTGTGGTCGTGGGCCCCTTCTGCGTCATCGAGGGCAACGCCATCATCGGCCCCCGCACCCTGTTGCGCAGCCACATCGTCATCGGCCCCCATACCGAGCTCGGCGAGGACAATGACATCTACCCCCACGCCACGCTGGGCATGGGCCCCCAGGACCTGAAGTTCAAGGGCGCCCCCACGCGCCTGCGGGTGGGCCACCGCAACGTGATCCGCGAGGGCTGCACCCTCCACCGGGGCACCGAAGGGGGTGGCGGGCTGACCACCCTGGCGGATGACAATTTCCTGATGACGGGCTCGCATGTTGCCCACGACTGCCATGTGGGCAGCAAGAACATCTTCGCCAACTGCGCCACGCTGGCGGGACACGTCGAGGTCGGCGACGGCTGCAACATCGGCGCCTTCTCTGCGGTGCACCAGTTCTGCCGGGTGGGCCACCATGCCTTCATGGGCGGCTTCACCGTGGCCACCCAGGACGTGCTGCCCTTCATGAAGACGGCCGGCGCCCGGGACACAAAGAGCTACGGCGTGAACACCATCGGCCTGCAGCGGAAGGGCTTCCCCGTCGAGGTGGTCGAGGGCCTGAAGAGGGCCCACCGCCTGCTCTTCCACTCGGGGCTCCTGCGGGAGGAGGCCATGGCCCAGACCGAGAAGGAAGTGGGGCACATCGCCGAGGTCGCCTACCTGCTGACCTTCATCCGCGAGGCCAAGCGGGGCGTGCACCGTGGCTGAGCCCACGCGCCGCCACGCGACCCTCGCCATCATCGGCCTCCCCAACGCCGGCAAGTCCACCCTGCTGAACGCCCTCCTGGGCCAGAAGCTGGCGGCCACCAGCCAGATCCCCCAGACCACCCGGACCCGGGTCCTGGGCGTCGTGGATCGCGGCGATGTGCAGCTGGCCTTCCTGGACACGCCCGGCATCCACCTGCCCAAGCACGCCCTCAACGAACGCATGATGGCCCACGTGGAGCAGGCGCTCGAAGAGGCCGACCTGCTGTTGTGGGTCGTGGATGCGGACGACTACCTGGGCACGGGGGAACACGCCCTGGCCAAGCGCCTGCGCAAGCTGGGCCGGCCCACCTACCTCCTGCTCAACAAGATCGACCTGCTGTCGAAGGGGCGGCTCCTCGAGAAGATCGCCACCTACAAGGACCTGCTCCCCTTCAAGGAGATCGTCCCCATCGGCGCCAAGATGGGCCTGAACCTGGATCCCCTCTGGACGATCCTGGAGCGGGATGCGGCCCAGCCCGGCTGGCTCCATGACGAGGAGGTCTTCACGGACCAGACCGAGCGGTCCCTGGCTTCCGAATTCATCCGGGAGAAGGTGCTCCGCAAGACCCGGGAGGAAGTCCCCCACGGCGTGGCGGTGCTCATCGAGCAGTGGCTGGAGCCGGGGCACGAGGAATATCCAGAAGATCTCGGCCCGGAGGGTGTCCTCATTGCGGCCCAGATCCTCGTGGATCGCGATGGCCACCGCAAGATCCTGCTGGGCAGCGGCGGCGAGATGATCAAGGACATCCGCCAGAGCGCCCAGCGCGAGCTGAGGAAGCTGCTCCAGCGCCCCGTGCGCCTGGAGCTCTTCGTGAAGGTGGACGAGGGCTGGCGAGACCGGCCGGAACGGCTGGATCGGCTGTCCATCTAGATGTCGTTGCCAACGAGGTTGTTCAGCCTTGTGACGGAGGCTGACCACCGAGGAGGGGTTCAGCGGCGCTCACCAGGTCAATGATCGAGCAGTTCCTGACGGCATCGAGGCTTTGATTCAGCGAGGTCCCAAGAATGCTATCCGCTACATGAAGGAGGCTTTCCCTTGTGGCGGTGCCCCGGAATTTGTACCAGTCCTGAGTGCCGAGAAGGTGTGAATGCAACCTTTGGACACTCCCCGCCCCCAAATCACAATGCGAAAACTAAGGCGCACCTATTCCTGGCGGTCCAGTTGGTGGACAAACGTTACCGACACTTTTCCGGCATTTGTCGGGTAGAAATTCTTGTTGACATGTAATCAGTCTTCTGCACCACTGCCACCCATCAACCCAAAAGAGGTAGTCGGAGGTGGTCGCATGAGTTTGCACCCCATCATTCTCAGAGGGCTAGTGGCCCTTGCCATCCAGCCATTTGGAGTCGCCCAAGCCCCCTCCTCGGCCAGTGGCAGCAACCCCTACGCCCAGAATCTACAGGGCCAGCATTCCTTGGCACCGACCAGGGGACGGTTCATCAACCCCGATTTCAAAATAGTACACTTGAGTGGAACGACTTCCGTCATCGGGAAAGGTCTGATCGTCAATGTCACTGCCGATCCCACCGGTTTTTTTATCCCTCAGAAGAAAACCATGATCGCTGATTTGCCGGCAGGTAATGGGTTCTCCCAAATCCTGCTCTCCAAAACCAGCGGAATTACATGCCTTCGAAGCGATTTCTACTACCAGCTGGCTGGAAATTCCTGGAATAAGGTTGGAGTCGTCCCCAGTCGCCACTCATGGAGCCTTCGCTGGGGAGCCGTAGAGGCTTTGGAAGATGGGAACCTAGTGTTCATCACAGGAAATGAGAACAAGGTCGAAGTGGTCGATCCAGGCAATTGGAGGTCCATCTTCAGTGCCCCGTACGGAGGTGTGAAGGGAACGCTCACCTCCTCTCCAACACCCTTCCGAGAACCCGTTAGCACAAACATCAACAACAAGATTTTGATCTTTTTCCCGTTTAGCCCGAGCGGCGAAGTCTTGCTGTTCGACGGGGTTGATCATTCATTTACCCAGATTCCAACCCCCTGGGGGAAATCCTCAAAGGGTATCCTCACTTCGGCAAATGGGAAGCGTCATTCCGACCGGCCAGTCATCGCCCAATGGTTCCCCATCGATGGAGATACAGTGGGCTTCCAGGGTGTAAATGGAGAGACGTGGTATGGGTATGTCCTAAGCATAAAAACCCTTACCTGGAGACCTTGGGCGGTTCAGCATGATGGCTGGACCGAACCCTATGGCATCCCCGTGGAAAACCATCGTTTCATGAACCTCGATTCTTTCGTCAGCTTCAAATAAGCCTGGAGAATCAAAAAATGAAAAACTTGTTCGTAAAACTCTTACTGCTTCTCATGCTTGCCGTTCCATCCAGCATTGGTCGAGCTGCCACCACGCACTATTTTGAATTTAGCAGTGGGTCAACAAACACATGTCCCCACTGCCCTTTAGGCCCCCCGCTGATTAACTGCTTCACTGTCGTTGATGACTACGGTTGTACTACTGATATTTGCACAAACTCTGATGGTTACTTTAGTTCAGTCGAGTGCATCGATTCGAATGGAAATGGTAGCGGCGAAGATCAAACTATCGATAGTTCGACTAGCTGCGCGACCGTGTTTACCTACGAAATTACCAACGGACATCCACACAACTTCCATCTGATAATGGATGGATGCTAGGAAGGGAAGATCTCGGCCCTAGCTTCAACAACTTTCCCCCCTTGCAACTCCTAAATGGACAGATCCGTCCCGCGGTGTTCCTCGTTCAGCGGGGCGAGACCGTCCGTGCCGGTGACGGAGACATACTGCCCACGCCCGGGATCGAAGGCGAAGACTTCGCCGGTCTCGATCTTGTAGTACCAGGCGTGGAGGTGCAGCATGCCGTTGGCCACGGCCTTGGCGACAGACGGGTGCTTCCGCAGGTTGTCCAACTGCACCAGCACATTCTCTTCGACGGTGGCGTGAAGCAGCTCGTTGCCCTTGAGGTGGCCGTAGCTCTCCCACATGATGCGCTCCGTGGCCCGGGCATGGGCCAGCCAGGCCTTGGTGGCCGGCAGCTCACTCACGGTCTCGGGTTCCATCAGGGCCTTCATGGCACCACAGTTGGAGTGCCCACAGATGATGATGTCCTTCACCTGGAGGCTGGCCACTGCGAACTCGATGCCGGCGGCCATGCCCCCCATGCTCTCGTAGGGCGGGATCAGGTTTCCTACATTGCGGAGAATGAAGAGCTCACCCGGCTGGGTCTGAGTGATCAGGTTCGGGCTGATGCGCGAGTCCGAGCAGGTGATGAACAGCGTCTCGGGGGTCTGGTCCTGGTCCAGCCGCTCGAACAGCTCTTTGTGTGAGCTGAAGATCTGGGTCTGGAAGTGGTGGATGCCCTGAACGAGTCTCTGCATCCCTGAATTCTACCGGAGGTCAGGTCCGGTCAAAGGCTCAGGTTGGCCAGGTGCTCTTCGGGGGTGATGGGGGTGTTCGGCTCGTCGTGGATGATCTTGCCGTCGCGCAGCTTGACGATGCGGTGGGCGTGGCGGGCGATGTCCTCCTCGTGGGTGACGAGGATGATGGTGTTGCCCTTCTGGTACAGCTCCTCGAAGAGGGCCATGATTTCAATGCTGGTCTTGGAATCCAGGGCGCCCGTGGGCTCATCCGCCAGGAGGATGGAGGGGTCGTTCACCAGGGCCCGGGCGATGGCCACGCGCTGGCGCTGGCCGCCGGAGAGCTGGTTGGGCATGTGGTCGCTGCGGCTTCCCAGGCCGACGTTCTCGAGGGCCTGCTGGGCCATCTGATGCCGCTCGGCGGGGGTCTTCCCGGCGTAGATCAGGGGCAGCTCCACATTCTGCAGCGAGGTGGTGCGGGCCAGCAGGTTGAAGGTCTGGAAGACGAAGCCGATCTCCTCGTTGCGGATCTGGGCCAGGTGGTCGTCGGTCATGGCCGAGGCCAGCTTGCCGTTCAGCTCGTAGGTGCCATCGGTGGGGGTGTCCAGGCAGCCGATGACGTTCATCATCGTGGACTTGCCGGAGCCCGAGGGCCCCATGATCGCCACGTATTCCCCACGGGCGATCTCCATGGACACGCCGTCCAGGGCCCGCACTTCCATGTCACCCATCTGATAGACCTTGGTGATGTTAGTAAGTCGGATCAGGGGGGCGTCGGACATGAAGACCTCAGGGGGCGCGCAGGTGCCCAACTCATCTTCGCAGATGTGACTGAACCCGTTTAGGGCTTGGAAATAATTCCCGCTACAATCCTGGATTCCTCCGTTTTCCGGTAGGCAGGTCCTGATTCCCGATGATTGCATTCCTGATCCGAGCCATGGGTCGGCCGCTGTTGCGGCTGCGCTATCGAATCCACCGGGAGGGTGGCGGTCCCCCCTCGAGCGGGGATGGGAAGGGCATCCTCTTCCTGGCCAGCCACCCGACCCTGCTGGATCCCTTCCTTCTGAGCTCTGAACTGCACCCTCGGTTCGCGCCGATCCTGGTCGCAGGGCGGGATCACGCCGCTCCCGCCCCCCTTCGCTGGCTGGCGCGCCTGCTCGGTGCGCGGTCTCTCCCGGACCCCGTCACCCACGGGGAGCGCTGCCGTGAGGTCCTGGACCGGGAGCTGGTGGCGCTGGCGGGCCGTCTCGATTCCGGGCAGAGCCTGCTTCTGTTTCCAGGGGGACGCCTGGCCCGCCAGAAGACGGAGGATCTGTCCGACAACAGCGTCGTGGCCTCCATCCTCCGGCAAGCGCCGGGCACCAGGGTGGTCCTGGTCCGCCTTCAGGGCCTCTGGGGCAGCCGGTTCAGTGCCGCCTCGGGCCGCCGACCCGCGCTGGGGCTCGAACTGGTCAAGAGCCTGGGCTACCTCCTCGCCAACGGATTGTTCTTCACGCCCCGCCGAGAAGTCCGGCTGGTCCTGGAGGAGGTGTTCGGATTGCCACTAGAAGAGGGGCGGGCATCCCTGAACCAGGCCCTGGAGGCCCGCCTGAACCGGGAGGCCACGCCCAGGACCTTCGTGCCCTACCTGGTCTGGAGGGACCACGCCCCGCGCACCCTGCCGGAGCCGCCGAGGGCGCGGATCGAGGGCAATCCCCGCAACGTGCCGCCGACCGTGCGGGACGCCGTGCGCCGGCACCTCCAGACCGAGACAGGTCAGGCCGACATCCAGGAATCCCACTCCCTGGTGCGGGACCTGAACCTGGACGCCCTGGGGCACCGTGAACTGGAACTGTGGATCCAGCGGGCCTACGGGTACGCCTGCAGCGATCCAGCCTCGCTCCAGACCGTGTCAGACGTGATGCTGGCCGCCACCGGGGCCGCCGTCTCGCTGCGGCAGGGGGAACTCAAGGCCGTGCCCCACGCCTGGTTCCATTCGCGCACGGACCTCCCCATCGAGATGCCGGCGGGCGATACCATCCCCGAGGTGTTCCTGAAGCAGGCCAGACGGGATCCGCGTCGGGTCGTGCTGGCGGACCAGACGGGCGGGGTGAAGACCTACCGCGACGTCATCACGGCGATCATGGTACTGAAACCCATCTTCGAAGCCCTGGAAGGCTCCCACGTGGGGCTGATGCTGCCGGCCTCCGGAGGCGCGAGCATCCTCTACCTGGCCCTGCTCTTCGCCGGGAAGACGCCGGTGCTGGTCAACTGGACCGCCGGCGCCCGCAGCATGGGCTACGGACTGGACCTCGTGGGCGTCAAGCACGTCGTCACGGTCTCCACCCTCGTCAACCGCCTCGACGCCCAGGGGGTGGACCTGGGGGCCGTCAAGGGCCGCCTGCTTCTGCTGGATGAGGTCGGCAAGAAGATCACCCTTCCCACCAAGCTGGTCGCGGCCTTCCGGGCCCGGTTCAATTGGGTGTCGCTCCTGACTGCGAAGCCCCCGGCGACCGCCGCGGTGCTCTTCACCAGCGGCAGCGAGAGCCTGCCCAAGGCCGTGCCCCTGACCCACGGGAACATCCTGGCCAACATCCGGGATGCGGCCCAGGCCCTCAACTTCCGCGAGGATGAGCGGGTCATGGGGTGCCTGCCACCCTTCCACGCCTTCGGCCTGACCACCACGACCATCCTGCCTCTGCTGGTGGGATTACGCGTGGTCTACCACCCCAACCCGACCGAGGGCCGGATGCTGGCCCGCCTCATCGAGGCCTACCATGCGACGCTGTTGGTGGGCACGCCCACCTTCCTGGGGGGCATCCTCCGCATGGCCGAAGATCGACACCTGGAGTCCCTACGCGTCGTCGTGTCCGGGGCGGAGAAGTGCCCCGAGCAGATCTACGCCACCCTGGCGAGGCGGTGGCCGAGGACGACCGTTCTGGAAGGCTACGGCATCACGGAATGCTCTCCTGTCGTTTCGGTGAACCGCGAGGACGATCCCCGCACCGGCACCATCGGGAAGCCCCTGCTTTCCGTGGAGTGGGCCATCGTCGATCTGGAATCCGGCCGGCGGGTCGAACCCGGACAGCCCGGCATGCTCCTGGTGCGAGGCCCCAGCGTCTTCGCCGGCTACTTGAACCCGGATGTGGAGTCTCCGTTCGAGATCTTCGAGGGGCGCCAGTGGTATCGCACGGGCGACCTGGTCTTCCAGGATCGGGGCGTGCTCGTGTTCTCCGGGCGCCTCAAGCGCTTCGTGAAGCTGGGCGGCGAGATGGTCTCCCTGCCGGCCATTGAAGAGGTCCTCTCCCGGCGCTTCCAGGGGGAGGAGGAGACGGAACCGCTGCTGGCGGTGGAGTCCTCACCTGAGGAACTGAATCCCGACCTGATCCTCTTCTCGGTGTCCGGCATCGCCCGGGACGAAGCCAACGCCGCCATCCGCGCCGCTGGGCTCTCTTCGCTGCACAACATCCGGGTGGTCCGCCAGGTGGACCAGATCCCCACCCTGGGCACCGGCAAGACCGACTACCGCGCCCTGAAGGCGATTCTGGCCGAGACGGCAGTCTAGGGCTCGGTTTCAACCAGCAGCGCCAGGCCCAGGCCCCCGCCGATGCCGAGGGTGGCGATGCCCAGTCCGCCTCCGCGCTGCCGCAGCTGGTGGACCAAGGTGCAGACGATGCGGGCGCCGGTGGCGCCGATGGGATGGCCCAGGGCCACGCCGCCGCCCGCCACGTTCAGCCGTTCCGCCGGAATCGAGAGCTGGCGCTGGCAGACGAGCAACTGGGCGGAGAAGGCCTCGTTCAGCTCCCAGAGGTCGATGTCGCCAACCGTCATCCCGTGCTCGGCGAGGAGGCGTCGCACGGCCGGCACGGGCGCCTCGCCCATGTCCAGGGGATCCACGCCAGCTTCACTCCAGCCCAGGATCCGCGCGAGGGGCCTGGCGTCGCCGGCCTGATCCCGGCGGGCCAACAGCAGCGCCGCGGCCCCGTCGGACAGCGCTGAAGCATTGCCTGGCGTGACTTGGCCAGCCGGATCAAAAGCGGGTGCGAGCCGGGCCAGGGAGGGTTCCGAGACATCGGCCCGGATGCACTCGTCGTGATCGAGCCTGGGGTGCGGCAGGCGCTCGGCGCGCGTGTCACCGAGCCGGGCACGGCGGTGGCTCTCCGCGGCCCAGGCGTCAGCCTCCGGGCGCGAAATGCCGCGTTTCCTGGCAAGGATTTCGATGGTCTCTCCCATCAAAAGGCTCGTGACAGGGCAGCGGAGGCCATCCTGGTGCATGACATCCGGAAGCAGGCGGTGGCCCATGCGGAAGCCCCGACGAAGCCCCGGAACCAGGTGGGGCGTGTCGGACATGGCCTCGCTGCCGCCGACCAGCACGGGCGCCCCATCGCCTGCCAGTCGCTGGGCTCCGAGGATGAGGGCCTGGAGGCTGGAGCCACAGGCCATGTTGAGGGTGAAGGCGGGCGTGTCATGGGGCAATCCGCCCTTGAGGGCCAGGGTCCGGGCCGGGTTCATGCCCTGGGTGTGGCTGCGGGCCATGCCCCACACCAGGCTTCGGGGCCGGGGGAGAGCGGGGTTCCCGGTGATCTCCTCCACCGCGGAGAGTCCCAGGTTGACGGCGCCCAGGCCTGCGAGGCTTCCCCCGAACCGACCCTGGGGCAGCCTGCGGGCCTCGAGGATGACCGCATCCCGCAATCCAATCATCGGACGGGATCCCAGTCGTCCGGCGTGGGCTCCCTGGGGCCCAGCCGGGCATCCGGGGGGAACCAGGCATCCCAGAGCGCCAGGTGGCGGGCGATGTATTCGCGCGTCCAGAACCGGAACCTCGAAGCCCAGGGGCGGTCGTCCGTCCTTGCAGGAACGCCCCAGGCCTGGAGCCCCATGTGGTCCGCCAGGTACAAGGCCCGCGGCAGGTGGAAATCCGAGGTCACGATCACGACCTGGCGCTGCCCGAACACCGCCTGCGCCCGCCGCAGGCTGTCCCAGGTGCGCAGGCCTGCGTAGTCGCTCACGATGTGGGTGGGCGGAACCCCCTGCTTGACGAGCCAGCGGCGCATGGCCTGGGGTTCGTTGTAGGTGGCATGGCGGTTGTCCCCGGAAACGAGGAACCACCGCACTCGACCGCTCCGGTAGAGTTCGAGGGCTGTGCGGAGCCGACCTTCGAGGATGGAGGTGGGTTCACCATCGCTGTAGACCCCGGCCCCGAGCACCAGAACCGCCCCGCCCACCGTGGGCAAGCGATCCGCCGAGAAGATCTGCAGGTGGTGCAACCTGGGGAACCTTCCCAGGGTCCACAGCAGATCTCCCAGGAGGGCCAGCGTCGGGACCAGGATCAGGGGCCACCGGCGTTGCCAGCAGCGATGAAGGAAGGCGGAGATCGGCATCGTGAGTTAGCATAGACCTTTCGTCCGCCCATACCCACGGACCTCCGCTTCCTGCGAGATCGATTGATGAACATGAGCCCTGCTTCCCCTGCCACCTTCCTCCAGGTCACCTCCAAGTCCCGCCTGCGGACCCTGGTGCCCTTCGCCCTGCTGGTTTCAGCGGGGGGGATGGGGTGCTTCCGGGCCACCGGCGTGGCCCGGCCCGCCGTAGCCGTGGAGGAGATCCCGTCCACTGGCGGTGATCGCGTCACGGGCCTGAAGGCGACCGCGGGCCCCGGTGACTTCTACCTGGGCAATGACTCGATCCAGCTGGCGGTGGATGGCGCCGCCTTCGGTGACCGGGAGGGGCAGTTTGGAGCGCCCTCCGGCGGGGCGGTGCTCGACGTGGGCTCCATCTCCCTGGATCAGAGCTTCCACCGGGTATCGATGCCCACGGACATGCTCGAGCGCCTGGGGCCGGTGGCCAATCAGGATCCCGACCTGCCCCTGGTGTTCGACCGATACGTGCCTCGAACCGAGGCCGATTCAGTCCACCTGGACATGCAGGGCTACCTCCTGGACTCCAAAGGCAAGCTCGGCGTCGCCACGGACTCGCAGGGCCGGGTGAATGGTGTGTCGGTGCTCCACCGGATCACCCTCAACAAGGGGGAGATCTTTTTCACCCTGGAGACGACGCTCACGCCCGCGAGCGGCACGACCCTCCCCGTGCAGAGCGTGGGCGACTTCCTGTCCCAGCGCGGGGGCGGCTTCCGTTTCAACGTACCCGCGAATCTGGCCTTCGATGGAACGACGCCCGTCCGTGACTGGGGTGTGGAGATTCCGGGCTCTGATTT
>Ga0268298_10005223_pt1 | contig 12286 bp, 12 predicted proteins | sample WWTPWeurt_MetaG_FD_194462 | JGI IMG/M metagenome (GOLD analysis project Ga0268298, IMG submission 194462) | Activated sludge microbial communities from WWTP in Nijmegen, Gelderland, Netherland - WWTP Weurt | ecosystem: Engineered > WWTP > Aerobic digester > Activated sludge | place...
ATGCCGTTGCCGCCCATCATGTCGCGGGCCATGCGGGCGATGTCGAGGGACTTGCCGCAGGAGTTGCGCTTCATGATCGAGGTGATTTCAACCGAGTCGATGTGCTCGTCCTTCATGCGGCCCAGGCGCAGGCAGCCTTGCAGGGCGAGGGTGATCTCGGTCTGCATGTCGGCGAGCTTTTTCTGGATCAACTGATTGGCGGCGAGGGGGCGGCCGAATTGCTGGCGGTCGAGCACGTACTGGCGGGCGCGGTGCCAGCAGTCTTCGGCGGCTCCCAGCGCGCCCCAGGCAATGCCGAAGCGGGCCGAGTTGAGGCAGGTGAAGGGGCCCTTGAGGCCGCGCACGTCGGGGAAGGCGTTTTCGTCGGGGCAGAAGACTTCGTCCATGACGATTTCGCCGGTGATCGAGGCGCGCAGGCCGACCTTGCCGTGGATCACCGGAGCGGACAGGCCCTTCCAGCCCTTTTCGAGCACGAAGCCGCGGATCTTGCCTGCGTCGTCCTTGGCCCACACCACGAACACGTCGGCCACCGGGCTGTTGGTGATCCACATCTTGGCGCCGGAGAGGCTGAAGCCGCCGGGCACCTTGCGGGCGCGGGTGACCATCGCGCCGGGGTCAGAGCCGTGGTCCGGTTCGGTGAGGCCGAAACAGCCTATCCACTCGCCGGTGGCCAGTTTGGGCAGGTATTTGCGCTTGGTGGCTTCGCTGCCGAACTCAAAGATCGGCACCATCACCAGCGACGATTGCACGCTCATCATCGAGCGGTAGCCGGAATCGACGCGCTCGACTTCACGGGCGATCAGGCCGTAGCTCACGTAATTGAGGCCGGCGCCGCCGTACTCTTCGGGGATAGTCGCGCCGAGCAGGCCGAGTTCGCCCATCTCGCGGAAGATCGCCAGGTCGGTGTGTTCGTTGCGGAAGGCTTCGAGCACGCGGGGCGCCAGCTTGTCCTGGGAGTAGCTGCGGGCGGTGTCGCGGATCATGCGTTCTTCGTCAGTCAATTGCTGATCCAGGAGCAGCGGGTCGTCCCATTGAAAACTCATGATTGTCTCGTCCTTGTGGAGGTTGGTCTGGGTTGGGGCGGTCGCGGAGCGTAGCCTGCGTGATTGCGAGTCATGTTGCGGGCGATCACCTGTTGTTGCGCCGCCCGGTCGGCCACGCGGCCACACATTTCCGAAGCGAACATTTTTGCACAAGAGGCTGCTCGCCCGGGCCGTGCGGCTCGGACTTCAGTCCGCCCGCAGGCCCGCCGCGCCCAGCGCCGATGTCACTTGTCTTCGAGACGGAAAATGCCCAGCGCCTTCAGCACGTATTTCTCATAGACAGGCTCGGATGAACCCGTGCGCACCTTGTGCAGAAAGTATTTCTCGAAGGCGATCTTGGCCAGGTGAACCCATTTGCCCTTCTTGAACCAATTGACGTTACGCGGTGGCAACTGGGGCAGGGCCACGAAGGCGGCGCCCGTGTCCCCCATGTCGGCCAGGCAGATGGCGTTCCAGGTGCCTTTGGCGCTTGCGGTTCGGCCCTCAATGTCTGCGGCGATGTTCTCGACAATGGCGGTCACCATCGTCTCTATCATGTAGCCCGTTTTTGGCGCGCCAGTGGGCACCGGCGTGACTTCCACGGGCGGAATGGCCACACACACGCCGGCCGAAAAAATGTTGCGGTATTTTTTGCTGCGCTGGTATTCGTCAATCAATACAAAGCCGCGCGGGTTGCACAGTCCGGCAACGGCGGCCACCGGGTCGACGCCCTTGAAGGCCGGCAGCATCATCGCAAACCGGAAGGGCAATTCATGCTCGCGCAGCACATTGCCCAGGCCGTCGAGTTCGGTCGTAAATAAGCTGTCCGCCTCGACCCGGGTGGTTTTGGCGTTCGTGATCCACTTGATGTCGTGGTTGCGAAACTCGCTTTCGAGCATCGATTTCGAATCACCGACGCCGCCCAGGCCCAGGTGGCCGACGTAGGGCTCGCTGGTCACGTAGGTGATGGGAACCTTGTGGCGAAGTTTGCGCTTGCGCAGATCTGCGTCCAGGATGAAGGCGAATTCGTAGGCCGGGCCAAAGCAGCTGGCGCCCGGCATCGCCCCCACGACCACCGGTCCGGGGTCGAGCAGAAAATTCTCGTAGGCCGCAAATGCCCGCTCTGCGTGGTCGATGGTGCAGATGGAGTGGGTAAAGCCCTTGACCGGCCCCGAGCCCGCCACCTCTTCAAAGGCCAGGCGCGGGCCCGTGGTGATCACAAGGTAGTCGTAATCCAGCGCTGTGCCGTCGGCAAGCGTGAGGCGGTTTTCGTCGGCAAGAATCGACTCGACGGGCTGGGCGATGAAGGCGATGCCCTTCTTCTCGAGGTGGGGCCGCAAGGCCACCGTAATCTCGTCCCGCACCCGCTTGCCGATGGCCAGCCAGGGGTTAGACGGAATGAACTGAAAGTATTCGTTGGCGCTGACCACGGTGATGTGATGCGCCTTGCCCAGCTTGGCTTGCAATTCGTAGGCCGCAGGCACGCCACCTATTCCAGCGCCGACAACGATGATATTGGCCATACGGTTTCCTTCGGCGGTTGTGGGTTATATCAGGCTTAAGCATAAGCAATATCTAATATAGACAACAACGGCGCTCGTCGCTGCCGGATTATCGAAAAGTGAGGCGATTCGCGCCCGGCGGGTGCCAAAGCTGGAGGCCGCGCAAGCTACCCGGTCAGCGTTTCCGGCCGCCTTCCGCCAAGCCCGAGCCGCAGAAACAGGAGCGCCACAAACTTATGCCTGAATCCGTGCTCACCACGTTTGCGCCTGGCAGCCTGTCCGAATAGCGCGGCGAAATGCCGGCGCAGTGAGATTCAATGCCCGGATTCCGTATGAGAGCGCACCGCCCGACGACATGGAAGCGTGTTGGCAGCGCCGAATCAGGGCTTGCACCCGCCTTCACTCTGGACGGACGCGCGCGCGCCTGCCGGGTGGCATCGAATGACGACGCACGGGGAGGCGCCTCAGCCGGAGAACTGGAGCAGGGCCTGGTAGTGACGCTCGAACACGCTGAAGGCGGCACAGCGCTGACCCAGGCCCAGGGTCAGACGCCGGGCATGTGCGACGACGCGCGCGTGGAGGGCGGCCACCTTGAAGCGGCGCGGGTTCCATTTGACCAGCCAATCTACCGGCCCCGCCGCGCGGGCCGCGGCCAGGGCCACGAAGATGGCGGCTCCATCGAAGCCCGAGTCGGCCCGCACCAAGAGCGGCAGCGCCGTCACCGCCCGGGCCCGCGGCAGCAGGCGGCGCAGGAAGTCCGGAGTCTCCGAGGCCGAATGCTGGGTGCCGGGGCGCAGTTCCAGCCCGAGGCAGTAGCCCTCCTCGGCCAGATAAGCGGCAATCGGCGCATAGCCGTCGAAGCCCATGTAGGTGCGCCCCACGCCTTCCTTCTTCGTGCCGCTGTTGTCGAGGGTAAAGGCATCGAAGTCGAGCGCCAGATGGCCGGTGGCCAGCGGCGTCAGGGTCGGCTGGGCACGCGCCAGGAGGCGCTCGTTGGCCTCGTCCAGCGCCACCAGCGCGCGGTCGCCGGCCTCGCCCAGGGCGTCCAGGCGCTGACGCAGGGTGGGCGAGGACGGCACCGTCGAGAGATCCAGCGCATCGCGGAAGAAGGCATCGCCGCGCACCGATTCGATGGCGTCAAAATCGGACTTGCCGGTGCACAGCAGCCCGACATAGGCCTTGAGCAGAGCGCTTGAGGTATTGCCCCACCAAGGACAATCCGGCGTGCGCCGTGAGGTTGTAGGGCAGGCGCTTGATTTGAAAGTCGGGCATGACGGCGGTGAGCGGGGCAAGGGCAAGGGCAAGGTCACCATTCTCCCAAAGGCCCGCCGGCTTCACCCGCCGGGTGAGCCGAGAAACGCCAGAAACCCGTGCCGGACAAAGGATTGGCCGGTTCGGGTCACGGATTCAGATATTCATTTAGCCCACGTTGAAGCAGTGGTTTGCCGGACATCAGTCCAGCCCACCGGCGCGAGGCTATCCACTGGGGTGAGTGCGCATATAATGCGCACAGGAGGTCTCCCATGAAGATCAACAGCAACACCCCGCAAGCGGCGAAGCGGCCGTACAACCTGAGCTTGAACGAGGGGACGGTCGTCAAGGCTCGCCAGTACACGGACAATCTGTCGGCGACCGTGGATAGCCTTCTTGCCGAGTTCATCGCAGGAAAAATTCGTGAGGCTGAGGAGCTGCAGCGTGAGCGGGACACAATCTGTGACGTCTGGAACCGATACAGGGAAGCTCATGAATCCTTTGCGGATGAACACAACCGCTTATGAGCCAGTTTGATGTTCATCGCAACCTTGGTCGGACTCGTGATCACATCCCGTTTGTCGTGATCGTCCAGTCGGCGAGCTTCGAGCGGCACCTGAGGCGGATTGTTGTGCCACTCCCCTTGGCGGGCTCGCTGCCCGTATCGAAGGTCAATCCGGTTTTCGCAATCGAAGGGGTCAAAGTGATCCTCGATACTCTGGATATCGTGTCTGTGGACTGCAAGACACTTGGCCCCAAAGTCGGATCACTTGCGGACGAAGGGGATGTCATTACCGCTGCGCTGGATGAGGTTTTCTCACGGGCGTGGGGTTGAGGCTGGATTCAAGCAGTCCAAAACCCTGAATCTGCCCATTGACTCCATTCGTCTCCCGCAGGGGCAGCGGCAGACTGTTGGGGCGTACGTGATGGCCCAGCGCCAAACCGGCCTCCGGGCCCGGCGCGTCAGATCCTTCCCAGCAGGACCAGCACGATCAAAATCACCACCACCAGCCCGAGCCCTCCGCTGGGGCCGTAACCCCAGCTCCGGCTGTGCGGCCAGCTTGGTATGGCGCCGATGAGAAGCAGGATCAGCACGATGAGCAGAATGGTTCCGATGGACATTTGATGTCTCCTTGAGGGGGCCGTGTATGCACATCTCATGCTACTCAGGCCCCTTTCTGCGTCTGTGCGATGGCGAACAGACGCCGGGCGGTGCGAGGCCTAGACTGGAATCGTTCGCAAGAGGCCGTGCCGCGTGTGCCGGTCGCATCCATCGAAAGAAAGAGGCCTGATCATGAAAACCACTCAAAAACATACCCTTCGCGTTGCCACTCTGGGCGTGCTCGCCACGCTGGCCCTGGGGCTTGGCGGGTGTGCCGGCATGTCGGCGCAGGACAAGAGCACGGCCATCGGGGCCGGTATCGGTGCCATTGGCGGTTCGGTATTGACCGGGGGCAGCGCCGTCGGCACCGTGGGCGGTGCGGCGGTGGGCGGCGTCATCGGTCACGAAATCAAGAAGTGAGTTAACTTGAAGTAAAGCCAGGCCCGGCCTTCCCGCCGGGCCTTTTTCATGCCCCCGGCGCTCTCGCCGGATGGGTGCTGCCGTACCACCGGTAAAAGCCCCTCTTGGCGATTTCAACGACCACGAGATAGGCCAGGGCCATTACGCTAAGGATGAAATAGAACTGTGCCGGCGGCCAGTTGGCCCGGCCGTTTTTCCATGGGGTAGGGCTCGTCGGTCAGCAAGGCCTGCTTGACGAAGAAGTCGTTCGCCTCAATGACCCGGCCATCGGCAGGAATCATGTCGCCGGCAGAGAGCACCACAAGATCGCCCGGCACGACTTCGGTAACGGTCACCTCGATCGGCTTGCCATCGCGAATCACCCTGGCCTGTACCGAAACCGACTGGCGCAGGCTGGCCGCGGCCTTGCCGGCCCAAGTCCCGCGCGAAGGCAGCGTTAGCGTATTGCTCGGGCCGCTTTTGGCTATGCGCACCTGGGCGCGGGGCGGGAAGCTCAGCGCTTGGGTTCCGGGACGACAATTACCGTGTTGCCGCCGGTCTTGCCGGTGTCACCCGTTGCGCCGGGGCTCAGGCTTTGCCTTGTGCTGCATCGCGCAGCAGCATGGCCTGGCTGTATTGCAAAAACTCATCCAGATGTGCGGTGATGATGCTCACCGTGATGGGCAGTTGCAAGGCCTGATAGTCGTGCACGGCGATATTGCGAAAACCCACCATGCGCTTGAGGTTTTCTGCCAGCGCAGCATCAATCCAGCCGCCTCGCGCCAGCAGGCCGAATACATCGCGTGCACTTTGCGGCACGCCCAGCCGTTCGCGCCGGATCAGGTGCTGGCCCATGTCCAGGGCGGCTTCACAGGCGCGCTGAATGTTCAGGATGGCGGCATCCTGACGGGTGAAGTCGGTGGCAAAGCCGGCCGGATTTGCAGCGTATTCCTCCCGCGCCCGCGCCACGCAGCGCTCGATGGTCGCCGCCTTGTTGATCAATACGTCATCGGCCATACACCGTTCCCCTTTGTTCAATGTCGCTCAGCAAGCCTGCGCGCGCGGTGTCCAGTGCAGTTTTTTCGCTCAGTATCGCCGCTTCAAACAAGGCGGCCTGCCCGTCTTTGGCCCACCAGCGATGGCCGGTGGTGATGATCTGGTATTGCATGATGGTGGACGCAGCGCGCAAATCGAGCAGATCAACCGCGCATCCTGCTGCATCGGCCAGCGTGCCAGCCAGGTCAAACACGGTCAGCGGGTCGGCATACCCGGCCACCAGCACGGCCAGATCCAGATCGCTGTCCGGCCCGGCGGTGCCGTGGATACGGCTGCCGAAAGCATATATCGCCAGCAAATCGGGCAGGCGAGTTTGCAGTGTCTGAACGAAGGCTGCGCGACTCATGCCGACTCCTTCCTCGTCATTCCCGCGAAAGCGGCAATCCAGCCCGATGTCATTGGCAGGCTGGTTGTGGATTTCTGTGTTCATCCGCTCGTTCCGTATTCTGTTTGGGCTGTGCCCCTGTTTCGTTGCTGCACTCAATCCGGCACAAAAGCAAAATTATAGGTTGAACTGGCTTTGCCTCTGTTTGGCAGAAAGTCCGCATCAGCATCGGATTTTCCGGATCATCCGCTTATTGAGTTCGCTCTTGCAGGGATGCCTTACGGTTGCGCAGGCGCGGTATGCGGCGGATGGAGTCGAGGGCGAGCTGGTAGCGGTCCATGTTGTTGAGCACCACCATGTCGAAGGGGGTGGTGGTGGAGCCTTCTTCCTTGTAGCCGCGCACGTGCAGGTTGGTGTGGTTGTGGCGGCGGTAGGTGAGGCGGTGGATCAGCCAGGGGTAGCCGTGATAAGCGAAGACGATGGGTTTGTCGCGGGTGAACAGCGCATCGAAGGCGTCGTCGAGGCCGTGGGGGGGGGCTCGACGGTCTATAACACCACGATTTCGTCACTAAACTGGTCTTCAACTTTCCCAGTCTGTAGGAAGGAGGGCGTGTTTTGAATCCCGGAACCTTCGCAGCGAACTGAATAAATCATGCAATTCAGGATTCTTTTCTGATTTTTTACTTTTTCCGTAAAGGAAGGCGACAGACTGCAAAATCCATCGGAAATCATAAGGATATCAGCCTTTGTGTAGTCCTTTTGAGATGCAATGATCCCGAGTGCGCGTCTGAGCGGTGTTTCAAAATCGGTGCCGCCGCCGAATCCACAGTTCAAGAATTTCAGCAATTGTGCAGAGTTATTGGCGCCCGATATAGATAATTCGCGAATTTGTCCGACTGATCCAAAGAGCAGTACATGAAGGGTACGGTTTTCCCTTTTCAAGATACCTGCAACCGCCAGCAGAAGTGCTTTTGCTTTGGTTATTGGTGTACCTTGCATGCTGCCGGATGTGTCCAGGCAGGCAACCACCGGCCCTGCGTATTTTTTGTTTGCACGAATAGTTTCTTCACCGTTAATGAAGGTGACACCTTTCAATGCGTAGGAGAGCAGGTTTCTTTCGAGAAGGCGAGAGTAAAACAAAGTTTCGAGAGTCTCATCTTCCAGGTTTAAAAACTCGCTAGGTAGGACCCGCATCAAATCATCGCTGCGATGTGTGCCGTGCACCTCGCTTTTACTGGCTTGCGGGATTCTGGTTGTTCTCTTCATTTCTTCAGAGATGTAATTTCGCCCCATTTTCCTGACCAACTCTTTAAGCTGCGAGCTATCTCGAAGCATGGCAGCCATTGCGGAAAAGTCATCTGGGGACGCCTTTAAGTCAGCATAAGAAAACCCCGCATCTGGAAACTGGGAAATAAATTCATGGTTTTTTTCGAGCATTTCTGATATGTCTGCAAGGCTTTGCCGAAAAATTTTCAGTCGTTGACGAAGGTGTTCGGGGATAGTTTCGTCGCCTACCTCATCCTCATAGGCTTTGGTAGCGGCCAGTTCTGCGCGGATCTGTTCAATGTTCGATGGGGTCAGTGGTTGATTTTGAAAAAAATCAGCGTGAGCTTGCCAGTCCGGCTCCGGTGGCGGGTTGTTCTTTAGGTCATTGTTCCAATCCCACAGACGCCATTTTGTTGCGCCTAGTTTTTTTCGTGCGGTTTCCTTCAGCATTAGCATCGTAGGTTCCCATGTTTCATTTGGGATTGCAGCCAATACGTTATCCAACGCTGATTTTTCAATATATGAGGGGCCGATATAGTCCACGCATTTTGTGGAGAATTGGTGGCAGTTTTTGAAGACGAGCCCATAGAACGCCCTTTCCCCCACATGGGAGTTTGCGCCGTGGGCCACCACAGGATGCCCTACCGCACCATGATTGCCGCAAGAAACGTAGATTTTTTGTCCTAATGTGCTTTTAGACGTAAAGCTCCGCGGGCTACTGCGGCATACCGTGCTCTCCCCGATGCCATCGACAACAATATTCGATATTTCTCCGTCGCCAACATAAATACCCGAATGCTCTACAGCGATCCATAAGTCGCAATACAAGACACTGCCGGGGACGGGCGTGGCTGTATCCCGGAAAGTGCTGTCAATAAAGTACTTTATCGTTTTGATGCCAAATTGAGCGCCGATGCTGAGCGCACTTATGCCTGTTCGCGCAATGCTGGTAATGGACGAGAGCATTTGACCTTACTCCGTGGGGATCGCTGATTGCGGTTTTGCAAGGTGGCTTTATCGTTGGGCGGCAGAGAGCTGCTCTGAAACTGAAGCTGATTCAATCAACCCTTGCTTTATAGCCAGATGTTGGCTTGCAGTTGCTGAGTTAGCATGTCTGCACTGTTTGAAGTTTTTGGATTTTCCTTCGTTTGTTGTGGAATTCGCTGAATGACCCCGGCGCTGCGTAGTTCCGGTTTGTTGGTCTTGTTGTTCCATTCCCAGGTTTTTTCAAAGTCCCAGCCTAGCGTATTTTCAAAATAGCGCTGGTTGAATAATGCAGCCGAAACGGTTTTCCCATCCAATCCATCTATCTTGTCGTTGCCGGGGTTTTCATCAGTTGAAGCGTTGTTTTCTAGTGTGCTTTCTTTTAAATCAAATGTTATTCGATTTCTCAGCTGAGAGCCGCTGTCCGTATCTATTTTTCCGATGGCGCATGCTCGGATAATGCCTCTTTTGCAGTACACCGAAATTCCTGCGAATAATCGGATTCCTGCGAATGATCTGCTCAAGCTGTTATTATCAACGATTCGAATCTTGCCATCGACAAAGCATCGTTCGACTTCGCTTTCCTTTAGTTCGGGTGTGATCCCTCCAATAAATTGTTGGTTGGATTTTTGAATTAAATGTAGTGATACAAGGCAGTCTGAAATTTTGCAATTGATGGCTTTGTATGTGATGAGTGAATTTCTTGATTGGCAGAGCTTGATGCTGCAGTTTTCGGCAATGTTTGCAATGAGTGATTTTCCGGACGTGCAGTTTGAGAATCTGCTGTTGTTAGCCTTTTTTTCAATAAGATGGCTTGTAGATACACAGTGGGTGATTTCAGAATTTTCTACGGTAAGAGCAAGGCTTAACTGTTCCAGTTTAAGGTTTGTAATGCTGGAGTTTTCATGGATGATTGTAAAAAGGGCGGGGGAGGTGGCATCATTCTGATGAATGGAGCTGAATGCCGTTAAGGTATGGGCGGAGGAGTTTTGATTTGTTCCAAGACTGATAGATTTTCCATTCCCATCATAATGCCCTTGGAATGGAATGGACGGCCAGTGGCTGATTTTGGAGCAGTCAATGTCTGCTGTCTGTTTGAAGTAATAGCCTTGCATGCCCACCTCTGGTCGGCTTAAGTCGGCTAGCTCTTCGACTGTTTCAATTATCAGGGGGGATGTAGATGTTCCGTGGCCCTTAAACCCTTTTATAGTTGCATTGGGTGTGGCTTGGGCTAAATCAGGTGAGGGGGCTTGTATGGTTGTATCTGTATTTTTTGGAACGGAATTGCGATGGGCTCGCAAGACGCTCAGAATCAAGTTGCGCACCTTGGCCGCATTTTCCTGATTGTTCCACAGGCAGTCTTTCAGTAGCAGCACGTCGGACAGGTCTACCTGGCTGCGGTCATTTGTTGCGGCAGATACACAAAGCAGTTTGATAACTTTCTTTAGCCGGCGATCGGATAAGGTCTCGCGGGAATCTTCTTTGAAAATTTCCTTGTGCTGCACCCATATATCCTGAATGGCTTTTGCGATCTCAGGCGAAAGGGTGACGGATTCCGCGTTGAGCTTTATGCTCTCAAGATCTGCAGAGGTGAGTTTTCCGAGCTCCGGCATTGGGCCTGGTTTCTCAAAAAAACGAGCGAGATTTTCTTGGCTCACATAATTAACAAAGATCCGAACCAGAAAGCGGTCATAGAGCGCCGCAAGTTCGTCCTGGTCGGTCGGCAGTTCGTTGGAGGCGGCAATCAAGGCCTGCAAAGGGACTTTTTGTGGCTCTGCTCCATTGTGGTAGATGCGTTCGTTCAAGATTGTCAGCAAAGCGTTGAGAATTGACGAGCTGGCTTTGAAAATTTCATCCAGAAACGCAATCTTTGCTGTTGGTAAATATCCTTTTGTGTTGCGCTTGAAACGGTCGGCTTTTAGTTCGGTTATTGACAACGGGCCAAAAATCTCCTCCGGTGTCGAGAACTTGGTGAGAAGGTATTCAAAGTAAATGTCGCTACTCTTGATCTCGCCATATAAAAAACTTTCGGTGACTCGCCGCGCAATAAGGCTTTTCCCGGTGCCAGGGGGGCCAATCAATACGATGTTCTCTTCGGCCAGCGTGGTGAGCAGTGCGGCTTTTACAGAGTCTTCTCGTTCAATTAGTCCGTGGTTGAGCTGACTCAGTAGAGTCTTTATTTTTTCTTTTATCATGATCGGCTAATCCCGCGGTGGTGAGAGAAAAAAACGAACTGTGGATCCACCTGAATCGGCAGAACGATCCCGATCTTTAGGAAAGTTAAAGGGGGATGGAGAGTCCCGGCTCGCTGGAAGGAATGGGGCCGCTAAACACATGCAGTAAGCGCCACTGAAACGCAGGGCGACTTCACCGGAGTGTCAACATTCGCTCATTTTCATTTATTGGAGGGTGCTTCCGAAATCCTTGCTCCGGCCGCCGCTCGACCGAAGAGACGGGGAGCATGCTTTGTAGCATCCGAACGAGCAGATGGGTATCCGTTGCTAGACCGCTACAAGCGGTTCTACAACTCGAGCAACGCGACCCACAACTTCGACAAGACGATGGTGTGAGCCTTCGAGAGCCGGACCGGCGAAGCGGGTGCGAAGGCGCCGTTCAATGGCGCGTCGGCGCTGTTGCTCAAGAAGGGCTTCATCGGGCCGGCGTGGCCAGACGATGGATGCGACGCGGACGCGGACGCGGACGCCGACGCCGACGCCGACGCCCCGGCAGCGCGGCATCCGGGATGAGGGCGTTGATCGACCAAGGCGCGATGCTTGCCGATTTGACGCCGGCGAGGAATCGCCGGAAAGATCTGAATGCTATGTGGATTACGCCGGATCAGCCACGGCAAAGGTGGCTTACGGCCGCGGCCCGGTCCAGTGCCAGTCGCGGATTTCCGGCATGTCTTCGCCGTGTTCGCTGACCCAGGCCTTGTGGCGGGCGATGGTCTGGCGGTAGCGCTCGCTGGCTTCGTCCACCCGGTTGCGCAGGCGCGGGATGCGGCGGATGGCGTCGAGGGCGAGCTGGTAGCGGTCCATGTTGTTGAGCACCACCATGTCGAAGGGGGTGGTGGTGGAGCCTTCTTCCTTGTAGCCGCGCACGTGCAGGTTGGCGTGGTTGTGGCGGCGGTAGGTGAGGCGGTGGATCAGCCACGGATAGCCGTGATAGGCGAAGACGATGGGCTTGTCGCGGGTGAACAGCGCATCGAAGGCGTCGTCGTCGAGGCCGTGGGGGTGTTCGGCGGGCGGCTGCAGGGTCATCAGGTCCACCACATTGACGAGGCGGATGCGGATGTCCGGCACGTAGTCGTGGAGCAGGGTGACGGCGGCCAGGGTTTCGAGGGTCGGCACGTCGCCGGCGCAGGCCATCACCACGTCCG
>Ga0268298_10005225_pt1 | contig 12280 bp, 17 predicted proteins | sample WWTPWeurt_MetaG_FD_194462 | JGI IMG/M metagenome (GOLD analysis project Ga0268298, IMG submission 194462) | Activated sludge microbial communities from WWTP in Nijmegen, Gelderland, Netherland - WWTP Weurt | ecosystem: Engineered > WWTP > Aerobic digester > Activated sludge | place...
ATCCTTGATGGCAAGTTGTGTTTCGGAGGCCTCGACTTATCCAAAAATCGCGACATCACCGCCCTGGCCCTTTTCTTCCCGGGGGCCACCGAAAAAGACCGACACCACGTAATTTTCAAGTTTTGGTGCCCCGAAGATAACGCCCGTGAACGCAGCCGTCTCGACGGTATCCCATACCTCCAATGGGCCCATGACGGCTGGATGGACCTGACACCCGGCGACGTGATCGATACAGACTACATCAAAGCCGAAATCCTGGCCGCCAAAGAGCAGTACAAATTCCACTCTTGCGCCTACGACCGCTGGCGCGCCACCGAATTGGTGATCGATATAAACGAGGAAATCGGGCAGGTCGACACCGACACCGATCAATTCATGGAAGGCTTCACCCAGACTGCCGGCCATTTCGCCGGGCCCCTCACCCAGTTGGAAAAGATGATCCTGAAACGCCAACTCAATCACGGCCACAATCCCGTGATTGAATGGATGAACCGCAACGTCATCATCCTCACCGATACCAATGGCAACATCAAAATCGACAAGGCCAAATCCAAAGAAAAGGTCGACGGCATGGTGGCGCTCGGCATGGCCATCGGCCAGTGGATGACCTATAAACACAAATTTCAGGAGGCGTACAGCCCCGACAGCGACATCATCGTGTTATGAAAAAGAACGAACATCCAGTACCCTTCGAGCGCCTCGAAGCGCTGTACCTCGAACACCTGGCCGATACCGACCGCCCGAGCTGTTATGTGGCATATTGTCGGGCTGAGGCTGAAATTGTCGCAGAAACCGGCGCCAGGAAACTCTCATCATACGAATGTTTCCGGACCATGCTGTGGCGTGTTCGACGAAGCCGAAAAAAAAACGTTTGCTTCTCACTCTGAATAATCGTATTTTTGCTTTTGAAAAGGCCACATGAAGGCCCGCCTGGAAGATGCTTTCATTTGGTTTTTTGGGGTTTATTAGCCGCATGGTTTAGCAATAAGCCAGGCGGTTTTTTGTCGGAAAAGCTAAGGCCAGGAGCGCATGCTCCTGGCCTTTTTTATCCGGAATATTTTCGCCTGACTTTCATCAACCCCTGCGGAGTCACCCCTACCCTCTTTGCCGCGTCGTTAAGGCTTATTTTCTTCAGCGCTACGTCCAGTAGCGCCTGTAGGTATTCCCGTTCTTTCATATCCGTGGCGGTGCTCAGGTGTTCGCGCCATTGCGCAGGCGTCAGGTGCACCGTTTCGCGTGGTCTTCGTTCTACGTTCAGCGCGGCTATCCCGTTCGCCTCGTATTCGCGAGCGTATTTGTAGATCATGCTTTTCTCATACCCGTATTTCTTCGCCAGGCCATCGGCCGGCACGCCGCGCTGAAATTCCTCGATCATTTTTGCGCGTATCTTACCCGCTGTGGTCAGTGTAGTAATCGTTCTGTTTTTCATACTATAGAATCGTATTGTATTTTCTTATTATACCCATACCGACGTGCCCATGCCTCCACCTTGTGCCGGTGCGCATCCGGGAATCCGCGTTTCCCGGACAACCAGTCGCGCACGCTTCGGATCGGCACTTTTAGAACTATCTCTAACCCAGAGCGGTTTAGGGCTGGCCCCATGTCGACATAAAATGTGCGCAAGTGATCGCTATCTTCCTTCTGTGTATACTGCATAATAGCTAATGCTTTTTATCCAATTTTCAATTTTTTCAATGATATGTGCGGCGCCTGGAATATGATAGCAGATTGCCCCGGCCCCGCCGGTTGGGTAGTTGTTATGCGACCAATTGTCGCCGTCCATCCCATTGTTGTCGACGTAGTATAGGTCGGTTCCATCTCGGTGCAGCCAGGAGCCGCCGCCGTAAATATCTGGGCCTTGCATATCGAGCAAGGTTATCCGGGGTAGGTATGACGCCTTTTCTGCTTCCTCTTTCGTGCAAGGTCCTGACTCATAAGCCTTGTCCAGTATCAAGCGCTTCCATGCCCCTGCCTCTTGTTTCACTTGTTTCACACGGTCATAGTGCGCGCTTTCAGCCTTTGCGCGTTTTTCGCTGGCATTTTTGAGTGACGCGGTATCTGTGACGGTTTCTCCGTGATATTGAATGGTGTATCCTTCACTGGTCAGGATTTCAACTACACCGGTTTCGTAATACCAGCCGCGCACTTCGTAACCATTCACGCCAATATGCCCCATGTCGTCTAACCATTCCAGATCATCTTCATCGCCTTTATGGTAGGTGGCAGTATGTTTGATTTTTGCCCAGGTTTCCGGCGGAAGACGCTCACCGATCTGAAGCCCGAAATAACCGAATGATACGGGGATAGGGATGCTTTTGCCGGCAACTTCGCGTTCAGCCCGTGCAGTATGTTCACGCTGTTTTTCCGCTTTCTCATCCTCGTAATTGGTAATTGTATATCCGTCTTGTTCTCCGAACTTCAGCAGATATTTTTCATATCCTGCTGCAATTACATCCTGAACGGTTTCAAGTTCACGAAGTATGCTTTTCACGTCATCCGGCATATTAGCCCCATTGAAATACGGTTTTAGATATTCTTCGTACCGCTCCCAAACGGTCCATGTATCGCCGTCGCCGCTGGGGCCGATTCCGCCCTCTTCCCACGATTTGCCTACTCCGCGTTTGGATACCTGAACGAGGTAACCATGATATACCGTGCATTCCGGTACATACCTTGGCTGCTGGCCATGTCGTTGCATTTTAGCCGTGAAAGTCTTTAACTTTGCCATCGTCTTGAAATATTTTAGGTTTAAGATTTGGGGAGCCGGCCTGCCAGCCGGCTCCCTGTTTTTTTACTTCTTTCGCATTTCTTCTGCCTTTTCCCGCGAAAGTTCGGCCTGCTTTATGTATCCTTCTTCAATTAGCGGCTCATCCCGATATTCTGCTGCCCATAGTTCGTATTGTTGGGCCTCTCTATCATATCCCCTTGCAAGGCGTTCGCGTTGTTCGTCGGTTAGATTTTCGTTCATTGGTTATAAAGTTTACGAAGTGATGTGATGTTGCTGTTTTTGCCGTTGCGCCGAACGGTCAGCGACTTGTATACATTCTTGCATGATTCGCTGTATGAAAACCTGGCGACAATCCCATCTTTGCTACCTACCACGTCGCCGCTGGCGTCAATGGTTACGTCCATGCCAATGTTTTTGAAAAAGTCGGCGACAGTACTGGCGTTTCTTTCTTCTGCGCGACGGCGAGCGCCTGAATCCCGTCCAGGTGTCCAGAAGTAGGTATTTGCTGTTAAAATGCTTGGTTCATAAACTTGTCCTTGGTTTGCCATGATCTTGAATATTTATGTTTTGAAAACTACCGGGCTGCCACCCGAATCAATCATTCGCGATTGATAGGGCAAAGATAAGCGCTCAATATTAGTGCTCCAAATTTGGAGCAAAATATTTTTAAAAAAAGCGAAATTTTAACATTTCACCCCACGCAAACACCACTTTGTCAACAATCAGTTTCGATTTTGTCAACAATCCCCTACCCTTCCGGCACAAATTGTGTATTTATTTGCCGCGTGTTCAGCAGCACACGGGGCCAACATGACAATAAATGAGCGATACAGACAACTGATCTACGGCGGCATGGAGCAGCGCTCCGCCACCTCGTCGCTCGAAAATCCCTCACAGTGGTTCCTCGATTGGGCATCCGGTGGCTACTCCGCCTCCGGAGTAGCAGTAAACGACGAAACCGCCCTCACCTACGCGGCTATTTACGCCTGCAACCGCATCCTCGCTGAATCCATCGCCCAACTCCCCATCGGCCTGTACCGCACAACCCCCGATGGAGACACCATACCCGCTACCAACCGCCCCGAGCATCGCCTCATCGCCGTAAACCCAACCGGCGACTCGAACCTATACACGTCCTACACCTTCCGTTCCACCCTTCAGTTCCACCTGGGCCTCCGGGGCAACTGCTTTGCACGGATCCGGCGCGACGGCCGTGGCGGCGCCCGCAAACTCATCATCTTGCACCCCAACCATGTGCGCTCATTCTTCCACGAAGGCAGTTTGTACTACGAAGTCACCCCCAACCCGGCCGGCGGCTATACCGGTACCGAGCGGGAAATACTTATGCCGGAAGACATCCTGCACATTGCCGCCCTAAGCACCGACGGCATAAACGGCCGCTCGCCCATCACCGTCCTGAAAGACACCATCGGCATCGGCCTGGGCAACCGCAACTACGTCTCGAAAATCCAGAAACGCGGCGGCCGCGTCGACGGATGGCTGCGCCACCCCAACAAACTCAACCCCGAGCAGGTAAAAAACACCCGCGAGAACTTCACCGGCGCCATGCAGCGCGGCGAATTGCCCCTGCTCGAAAACGGACTTGAATATCAAACCATCTCCCTGAAACCATCCGACGCCGAATTCATAAACACCCACAAACTAACCTCCCGCGACATCTACGCCGCCTACCGGGTCCCGCCGCACATGGCCGGAGACCTCGAACGCGCCACGTTCTCCAACATCGAACACCAAAGCCTCGAATTTGTCAAAAACACCCTCCTGCCCTGGATAAAAAACTGGGAGCAGGAACTCAACCGTAAACTCCTGCCCTACGACCTGCAGGACACCCATTTTTTCCGCTTCAACGTCGAAGGCATGCTCCGCGGCGACATCCGCGCCCGCATGGAAGCCTATACCAAGGCCATACAATGGGGTATCCTCAACCGCGACGAAGTACGCGAACTTGAAAACCGCAACCACATACCCGAAGGGCTGGGGAAAATATTCCTCACCCCACTCAACATGACCGCCCTGACCGAAGAAACCATTACCAACGACCCCAACAGCGGCGACCAAAACTCAGATGCAAATCAGCAACAACAGGGGAGCAATGAATAGCACTATTTCCGTATCGCAAATACCGGTTTTCAGGCCGGAAAATATGACGACAACATGGCAGATCAGAAAGTAACCGACCCGGAAGAAAAATTCGCCGAATCAGAATCGAGCGTCGAGCGCCGGTTCTTTCGCACCGAGGCCCGCGCTTCCAAAGGCGACGACGGCAAAATGGTGGTAGGCGGATACGGTGCCGTGTTCAACCAGTATACCAACATGGGCTGGTATGCCGAGGTGGTCATGCCCGGGTTTTTCGACGATATAAAACAGGATCGCTGTGCCTGCCTGTTCAATCACGACCCAAATCAGGTGCTCGGCCGCGTGAAAAATAGCACGATGAAACTGAAGGTCGACGAAAAAGGCCTGGACTACGAAGCAAACCTGCCCAGCCACCGCGCCGACGTATACGAGCTCGTCGACGGCGGCTACATCTACGAATCCTCATTCGCCTTCACCACCATGAAATCCATCTGGGCAGAAGTCGACCGTGCGATGTTGGTGGATAAACTACCGGAAGCCGATCTGAACGAACTGTCCTATGGCGGCAAAGTTTGGGTACGACAACTCGAAAAAGGCAAAGAACTCTTCGACGCCAGCCCAGTCACCTATGGCGCCTATGAAGGCACCAGCACCGACACCCGCATCGCGCGCCGCTCCTTCGAGATATGGAAAGCCGAGCGCGAAAAAACACCGGCCACGAAAACCGGAGAACCACCCCCCGGAAATTCACACCGCATGCGAATCGCCGAGGCCATTGAACGGGCCGCGAAATAAATTATGTGCACATAAAAAACAAACACTATGCCCACCACTCTTGAATTAATTCAGAAGCGCGAAGGTAAAATCGCTGCCATGAAGGAAGCCGCCCAAAAAGCCGAGGCCGCCCGCGCAAAGGGCGAATCGGTAACCGAATACAACGCCGAATTCGACCGCGCCGAGGCAGAAGAGCGCGAACTGTCAAAAGATATCGCCCGGCAACAGCGCCTTGACGAGATTGCCAAAGAGGAAGCTGAAAAGCACCTCGACGACATGGACAAACGTGATAAAAAGCCATCCGGCGCGCAGGCAAACGAATACCGCGATGCTTTCAAAGAATGGTTCTGTTTCGGTAACAATACCCTGACCGAAGAGCAGCGCCAAATACTGGCTCGCGGGAAAGTGACCCCTGAAACCCGGGCACAATCTACCACCACCACAGCCGGCGGCTACCTGATCGCGCCGGAATATATGGCTGAACTCGAACGCGCTATGAAAGACTATTCAGCAGTACTTCAGGTATGTCGCATTGTGCCCACCGACACCGGCGCCAATATGCCCTGGCCAACGCTCGACGCCACGGCCCGGAAAGCCGCCATCGTGGCAGAAAACACCACCTCCACCCCAACGGATTTTACCTTCGGTCAAAAAAGCCTCGATGCCTACATGCTGCGCGATATGGCTGCCGCATCCCTTGAACTCGTTCAAGACTCCGCCTTCGATATAAACGGATTCATCAGCGAGCAGTTTTCCGAATCCTTTGGCCGGGGCCTCGAAACCTATTTCACCACAGGCACCGGATCAGGCCAGCCAAACGGACTCGTTACCGCCAGCACCCTGGGCAAAACAGCCGCATCCGCCACGGCGTTCACCCGCGCGGAAATCGTCGACCTCGTGCATTCCGTCGATCCTGGCTACCGCCGCAGTAAAAAATGCGGTTTCATGTTTCACGATAGCATCCTGGCCGCCATCAAAAAACTGTCGTTCGGCACCGGCGATGACCGCCCGCTCTGGCAGGTATCTATCCGTGAAGGCGAGCCGGACAAGCTCGAAGGCTATCAATACTGGATCAATCAAGATATGGACAGCGCCCTCACCACCGGCAAGAAAATCATGCTCTTCGGCGACTATAATAAGTACATCGCCCGCAAAGTCCTTGGCATGGTGCTGCGCCGCTTGGAGGAACGCTTCATAGACGCCGGCCAGATCGGATTCATCGCCTTCCAGCGCTGGGACGGCGAACTGATCAACACCGCCGCCGTAAAACGCCTGCAACTCGCGTAACATGAGAACAATAAAAATGAACCGCGGCTGCGTAGGCCAGGATTTTGTCTACGCAGCCGGAGGCATCTATGATGCACCCGACGACCGGGCCGCCGATCTGGTACAGGCCGGCCACGCCGAATACCTTGGCACCACAACCGGAAACCCGGCCAGCAAGGCTGAAAAAGAAGTTTCAAAACAAGCCTCGAAAGCGGAAAAACGCTAAACGATGACCGACGCGCAACGTATCATCATTTCTCCTATCATCGTAAAACTTACGGACCTGTCGAAAGACAACATCATTGCCTTTCGGATTGAAATGACGAATGCCGATGGCGTCCCTGTGGATATTTCGAACGAATATTTCGGCATGGATATATGCCGGTCTGATGGGTCGATCTTACTCAGCCTTGGCGTCGAAGATGGCCTGATGATCGCAAACCAAGGCACGATTTGTTGCGAGATTGACCCAACCGAGGCCTATCTGCTTGACTCGGATAATACCTATCAATATTATGTAATTTGGTACAACAGCACCTTTGTATACAACCGCATAATATCGTTTGGCACGATTAAAATCATGAGACAGAACAGAACAGCGCTGTAATGCTTTTACAAGAGCCTACATATACCGCCTACCAGGTCGCCGCATCCACCGCAGAACTACCCGTCACGCTGGAAACTGCCCGCGCACATCTTCGAAACGAAGACCTGCGCTACGACGACGATTATCTGGCAGGCGTCATCCGCTCTGCCGCCGCCATGGTCGAAAAGACATATGGCATGGCCCTGCTCACCCAGACCATCGAGCAATACCACCAGAAGTTTCCATGCGCCCCGAATACCCCCATACTGCTGCGTATCGCCCCGCTGGCCTCCGTAACGAGTATTCAATACGTGGACAGCGCGGGCGCTACGCAGGTATGGAGCGCCGCCGAATACGCCTATGGGCACTACAACCAAACCGCGTTCATCGTGCCCAAGGTGGGCTATTTCTGGCCTTCCGATGTAGCAAATCTGCCCAACGCCGTCACCGTCACCTACCAGGCCGGATTTGGCGAGAAAGCATCTGCCATCCCGGCCGACATCCGCGCCGCGCTGCTGCTCACTATCGGATTCCTGTACGAAAACCGCGAAGACGCCCCCTCTACCCTACCCACTGCCGCCGATAACCTGCTACGACCATATTATCGGTTTTCTTGTTAAACAAATCGCTTTATTTTAAACAAAATATTAAACAAAATATGGCAAAAACATCCGCAACCAGATCGACCAACCTTTGGACAGGCGTGGCCACCATCGTCGCCGCGCTATTCTCTTATTTCGCCCTCACGCCCGACCTGACAACGGCCGACGTACTGGCCGGCGAAGCCCATAAGGCGGTCTACGCCATCACCACCAAAAACTGGGTAGTGCTGGCCACCGTGGCCTTCAACCTGGCCAACATCCTGTATCACCTGTTCGTAAAAAAGTCCTGACGCTGCCACCATGAACCGGTACGAAAACGCGGGCCGCCTCGACAGGCGTATCGCCATCCAGCGCGCCACCGTGGCTGCCGATGCCTTTGGTACGCCCATCGAAACCTGGGCCGATTGGGCTTGCACCAACGCCCACCTGTCCTACCCCGCTACCGGTTCGGGCGAGCAGCAATATGACGCGGTACACCTGGCCACCACCATGGTCTTATTCACTATCCGATACCGGCCCGGCGTATTGCATACCGACCGGATCGTATACGATGGAAACAACTACGATATTATCCGGATAGCCGAAAGCGCCGGCCCAGGCAAAACCGCTAAACAACAGGCGCCCCGCGGAGCTTATATGGCAATCACAGCTGAATACAGGAAATAATGGCAACGAAAGGATTGGAAATCACATTCAGATTATATGTCCTATTTACAATGTTTATTGCGATTAGGATTTGCATGCTTATTGGGCATAAGCCTGGCAATGTTAAGATGATAAAAATCAGGAAGAATACATTTCTAATTTATTGGACTTGGTAATGGACACAACGCAAGCCGAAATAAACGATCTGATCCGCAAGCTGTACCGAGTATCCGATACCGCTAAACGCGCCAGCCAGCAAGCATTCAGAGAGGCCGCGCCGGTGTTGATATCCGCTATTCAGGCGCGCGCTCCGGAGAGTGGAGAGCCACATAACAGGTATAGCGGAGGGCAGGTAAAAGCAACGTATTACCCTGGCAACCTGCGCCGCGCCTTCCGCACGCTTCAGTTCCGTCGCTCCGCAGCCATTTTTGTTGGCCCGCGACTGGATAAAAGCGGCAGCGGCGGCGAATTTCGCGGTTCACGCGCTGATGCCTATTATGCCCACTGGGTAGAGTTTGGGGCGCCTGCGGCAGGCCTGCCTCCAAACCCTTTCGTTAAGCCGGCCGCCGATGCTGTCGGAGCATTTACGCTACGCCTGGCTACCGAATTTTTGAAACGCAAAATCGAGGCCGCCGTATGAACATCACCGGACCGATAATTAGCCTCATAGCCTCTGATGCCACGGCTAACGGCCTACTCGGCGGGCGGGTATATCCTCAAGTGTTGCGCCAGAGCAGCGCATACCCGGCGGCTGCCATAAACGTGACAAACACCGAACCAGCGAACACTAAAACAGGCCCCTCTGACCTAGACCGTATAACCGTCCAGATCGACGTGTACGCGGCCAACGCCACCGCAGCCGAGCAGGCCAGCGAGGCCATACGCGGCATATTAGACTACAACTCCACCGGCGATATCGAGTGCATCTTTTTCCGGCGCACGATTGACGGCCTATCTGAAAAACCCGAACTTATCCGCAAACTATCTGAATATTCAATCATATACCGCAGATGAAAATAAGGATAAAAGTACCGACGGAAATCAACGGTGAAATAGCCCAGCCAGGCTGGGTGTACGGCGTTGACGAACCTACCGCAACTGCCTGGATCGCCAATGGTGTTGCCGAAGCCGTGGTAGAAGAATCGAAGGCGTTGCGATATTCACCTGGTGTTCCGATCATGCTTGAATGCCTGCAGCCACCTGACAATCATCCTCCCAAGGCAGATAATCAGAATCCTAATAATCCAAAGTCATTGAAATAATTTCATAACTGTAAAAAAAATATCATGCCAACCACAGGGACTGTACTTGCTAAAAACTTTGCGCTCTATGCCGGCGGCACGCCAGTGATCGTGACTTGCCAAACAAACATATCGCTCGCAATATCTACCAACATGTTTTCGGCGGCCTGCAAGGACAGCGGCGCCTGGGATGCGCAATTGCCAGGCCTCAAATCCTGGACCTGCAACCTGGAAGGAAACTTTGCCTATGATGCGACCTACGGTTATTCACAGCTGTTTGCAGCCCAGACGGGCGGAACCCCGGTAGCCGTCGTGGCACAAACAGGAGTGACGGGAGACAAAAAATATTCCGGCTCTGCATATGTGAGCAATCTGCAAATGGATTCCAGCGGCAACGATGCCCCGGTAACATTTTCTTGTACTCTGACTGGGACCGGAGCCATAACAGAGGCGACGATATAAAGATGATCACGTATATCAAAATCGGCGGCCGACAAAGGCCGATTGCTTTCGGGTATAAGGTTGCATATGATTATGAGATCAATACCGGCAAAAGTTATAATGAGCTGCTCATGGCGGTATCCGATATGTTTTTACAATCGGCTGCCGCCATGACTGGCAGCGAAACCGGTGCTGAACAACAGGATATTGAGGATGTGGCCAAATTTATGGGTGAAGAACGCCGCAGGGCGTTATCCCAATTTTCTATTGTTCCGCTCACCAACCTGGTGTATTACGGAATGCTATATGCACACAGAAAGGAAGGCTTAGATATCGATTTCGAAGCATCTGATGTAGCGGAATGGATATTTTCTGACCGCGCGGCTATGACCTCATGCCTGCGTATTCTGATGGACGCCTCCCCATCTAACAGCGCTGATGACTCTGCCTCAAAAAAAAACAAGATGGGCCCCTCGATCCAATCGACTGGGGCGCGCTTATCGAAGCGGCGGCCTCGACAGGAATGAGTGAGATCGAATTTTGGGAAAGCACGCCACGCCATTTTGCCGCACGTCAAAAAGCATTCCTGATGGCAGAGCGGTCAGAATGGGAGCGCGCACGGTTCATTGGGTGGCTTTCCATATTGCCATATGTTGCGGAGGGGAAAGAGCCAAAAGCGACCGATTTATATCGCTTTGACTGGGACCCTGCTGAAGAAATTCAAGGTCGTGATTTGGAGGCTGAATCGGATGCGCTGCGCCAATTTGAGCATGACGCGCGATTGATTTTTGAAAAAAGGTTCGGAATAAAATTCGAGGGGAATACCGAAGATGCCAACAATTAGCGAATTAAACATACGCCTGGGACTTATTACCCGGGAATTTGACCGGAGCCTGGCCAAGGTCGAACGCGACTTCAGGGCTGCCGGCAATCGCTTGTCACGCCTTGGGTCGGACCTATCCATCGCAATATCGGCGCCCCTAGCTGCCTTCGGCTTTTCGGCTATTTCCGCGGCCGGCGATGTAGAAGCGCTACGGCTCGCCATGCGCGCCACCTTCGAGGGTGCGGGGCGCAGCATAAAAGAGGCTGATTCCGAACTGGAAGCCCTTCGCAAATCGGCCCTGGCCCCGGGGCTCGATTTTGAGCAAGCGGTAAAGGCAAGCGTGCGCCTGCAAAATGTCGGATTTAATGCCGAAGTGGCCCGCAAAACGATCGAACAACTCGCCAACGCCATCGCTACGACCGGCGGCACCGCTCAAGATCTGGATGAGGTGACGAATCAGTTCAGCCAGATGATCGGCAAGGGCAAAATATTTCAGGACGATATCAAGATCATCCTCGGGCGCATGCCCATACTGGCGCGCATTATGAAGGATACCTTCGGCACCACGACGGCCGAAGGGCTGAACAAATTAGGCATCGATGCGCGTACCTTCGTCGATACTGTGACGGCAAAAATGGCTGAACTTCCGCGGGTAAGCGGCGGGATTAAAAATGCACTGGTGAATCTCGCTGCAAGCGTAAGAAACAGCCTTGCCGGTCTGGGCGACGAAATTAACAAGGCATTTGATCTGAGCAAATTATCCGATCAACTCAGTGCAAAGATAGCTGGCGTGGTGGAGTGGTTCAAATCGCTCGATGACAGCACCAAGCGCATCGTTGTCGAATTCGGCGTATTCCTCGTCGCTGCCGGCCCCTTGGTGAAATTGTTCGGAGCGCTCTATGGTGGCGCAGCGCAGGTAGTCGGTATTTTTCGATCACTTGTACAGGCATCTACTCCCCTTTTGACCTTCTTCGCCGGCATGACCCAAAGCACGAAGAGCGTTACGGGTTATATCGTGGATTTTTCCACCGGCATGCTGGGCGCCGGACAGGCTGCTGCAAAGATGCGCATTGCGAT
>Ga0268298_10005226_pt1 | contig 12278 bp, 9 predicted proteins | sample WWTPWeurt_MetaG_FD_194462 | JGI IMG/M metagenome (GOLD analysis project Ga0268298, IMG submission 194462) | Activated sludge microbial communities from WWTP in Nijmegen, Gelderland, Netherland - WWTP Weurt | ecosystem: Engineered > WWTP > Aerobic digester > Activated sludge | place: Netherlands...
AGTAAACAACAAACGAATATATCGAATCATTCGGAGTATTTTAAAAATTAGTCGGCAAATATACTATTAATGACGCATTATGATTGAGGGTAATTTTTGAATATTTTATGGTTACTTTTGAAAATATATGGTTAAAAAAATGTGCATCAAAGTAGAGGACTTAACTACCAAATACAGTTTTGTTTATTCAAAAAAAATAAAAAATTAATACTCTATAATTTCAATTAAACAACACAACAAGTATAACTATTAGTTAAAATAAACATGCTGGGCCAAAACAGAAATACCTATTACGCAGCTCGCTTACGAGAAGTTTATTTAAACGGTAAATGGATTGCCAATACAAATTACCAAGAACAAATACTTACAATTGGTTGGAAAGAAGCAACTAAAAAAATTGGTGAACTGAATAGTATTGCTTTGCTCTTATTTCACATTAGTTATTACTTAAAAGGAATACAGCAAGTGTTGAATGGTGGACCGCTTGAAATTAAAGACAAATACAGTTTTACTATGCCCGAAATTAAATCATCGGAAGACTGGGAAAAACTAGTTAACGATTTTTTAAGATGTGCTTCAAGCTTTGCTGATACAGTAGAACAACTAAATGATGAAATTTTTGACCAAGACTTTGTGGATGAAAAATATGGTAATTATGGACGAAATATTGAAGCTGTAATTGAGCACAGCTATTACCATTTGGGACAAATTTGCTTGATCAATAAAATGATTCAGCAAGGTTATTAATTTTGAGAAGATTAGCGAAACAAGGTTATTGAACCTATTTTTTCAGTGTCGTTGAAATTAACAACATATACATAAACTCCTACCGGAACTTGGAATCCATTTGACCTTCCATTCCAACTAACTTGATAGCCTTGAGTTTGAAAAATTAATACTCCCCAACGATCATAAATTTCAAGTTTCAACAAATTGCAATTATGAAAGGAATTAACAGTAAACACATCATTGAGTCCATCACCATCGGGTGTAAAGGCATTCGGAATAAAAAGATAGCCTTCGGGATTCTGTTCATACTTTATTTCATCGACTAGTGTGTCGGAACAACTCTTTCCGGGGTTGGTTATTAGCATTGTTTGGAAGGTTCCAGACTCAGAATAAGTATGAACCGGATGCATTAAACTACTTTCATAACTGTCGCCAAAAATCCATTTATAAGAATTTGCTAAACTGGATTTATTAAGAAATAAAATTTCTCCAGAACAGGTATCTAACGAATAGCTATAATCGGCATGACTTATATTAGAAACTGTAACCTTAAAAAAGCTAGTATCGCTTAAGCAAGCACCAATGGCACCTACAACTGAATAAATAGAATTAACATTAGGCGCTACTTGAATTGTATCTACACTGGTTCCAGAAGCGCCATTCCAAAAGTAGGTACTAGCACCTGTAGCTGTTAAGGTAATTAATTCAGAATTACACACAGTATCAATACCGCTAACTAAAACAATTGGTTTATCAATAGGATTTACTACAATAGTGTCGGGAATACCGAAACATGTTCCGTTAGAAGCTTTTACAATATAAGTACTGGTTACCAAAGGAGCCACTAAAACTGAAGAAGCATTAGAGCTTATTGCGCCATCCCAAACATAATTCGTTCCACCCGCTGCAATTAAATTTACACTTTGTCCTTTACATATTGTTGTATCATTTGGCACTTGCACTTGAGGACCAACTTGGACTGTTATAGGTGAAGCATAACTTGTACTTCCACAATAATTTTGAGCAACTAAATTAATAGTAAAATTACCTGCACTGGTATAAATGTGGCTTGGATTTGAAAGGTTAGACGTATTGGATGCTCCAGATGCTGTATGGCCAAAGTTCCATGTTAAACTTGTCGCATTAGTTATTGACGAAAAATGGACAGTATCATTCATGCAACTTAGAGTTATAAAACTTGCATTAAGTGTTGGAGAAGACAGTGTGTCTACCCATATTGAATCAAGCTTGCTATTACAAATTCCATCGAATGCATAAGCAGAAATAAATGCCGGAAAACCTGTTGAAACAGCAATTGTATCGTTGGTAGAACTTATACCGGATGACCAATGAATTGCTTGTGCTGATGGGCAATTAGCTATTAATTGAACAGGTCCTGAATTACAAGAAATTGAATCACCTACTAAGGAAATTAGCGGTTGAACGGCAACAGACACGGTTACAGAATCTAATGGTCCAAAACAAGAACCATTTGAAGTCTTCACCAAATAGGTGCTGTTTACCAATGGGCTCACTAAAACAGAAGAAGCAGTTGAGTTAACTGCACCGCTCCATTGATAATTTGTTCCGCCACTTGCAATTAAACTTATACTGTTCCCTTTGCAAATTGTTGTGTCGTTTGTTAAACTTACTGGTGGGCCACTTTGAATTGTAATTGGTGAGTTAAAACTTGTACTTCCACAATAATTTTGAGCAACTAAATTAATAGTAAAATTACCTGCACTGGTATAAATGTGGCTTGGATTTGAAAGGTTAGACGTGTTGGATGCCCCAGATGCTGTATGGCCAAAGTTCCAAACTAAACTTGTTGAATTAGTTACTGACGAAAATTGAACAGTATCATTAATGCAACTTAGAGGTATAAAACTCGCACTTAGTGTAGGAGAAGAAAGTGTATCCACCCAAATAGAATCAGGTTGACTATTACACGTGCCATCGAAAACATAAGCGGAAAAATAACCAGGGATATTCGAAGAAACAGTAATTGTGTCGTTAGTTGATAAAATTCCTGGCGACCAATGAGTAGTTTGGGCAGTAGGACAAATAGCAATTAGTTGAACGGAACTTGAATTACAAGAAATTGAATCGCCAATTAAATTAAAAAGAGGCGGTTGCAGAACAGTTACTATTACAGTATCGGGAACACTTGAGCAAGATCCATTTTTAGCAACTACAGTATACATTGTTGTCACAATTGGTTTAACTGTTAATAATGAATCAGTTGCTCCATTGTTCCATAAATAAGAGCTTCCTCCACTTACAAGCAAATTAGTACTATCGCCTTTACAAATAGAAGTATTGCCTGAAATTGTGGCAACTGGTAAGCTTAATGAATTTAAAATATGAATTGTATCGGTGTACATACAACAATTAGAAAACACATTTACCCAATAGGTACCAGGACTAAATATTTTGATTGTTGATTGTGTTGAACCATTAGACCAGAAGTATTGATTTGTACCAGGTAATGTTGCATTTAATATTATTGAATCACATACTGTTGTGTCGTTTCCTAAATTTAACAAAGTTGTTGAACATGGGTCAATAACAGTATTTTGGTTTGAATTATTAACAGAAGTAAATACAAGATTATCAATAGCGGTTGATAATGTACATGAATTGGAATTAGTTGGATTTGTTGTTACATTTATTGAAAGAGTTACACCAGTGTTGCAGTTTGTATTTCCCAAACTATCGACTTTTACAATTACTAAATCCATTTTACCATTACTGGTTGTAGTCCGTCCTGTGAAATAAATTGTACTCCCCTCACTACAAGCAATTGGAGTATTTGTATACAAAATATCTTCAACAGCAGAGGTTCCATATGATTTTGCCCATAATAAATTCCCTACTTTATTCACTGCGATTATATAAAAGTTTTTATTAACAGCACCTGGCATATAACCAACTATTGCATATCCATAATTGGTTACTAAAACTTTATAGCTGTATTCATTTGTTGAAGAAGTTATATTGTAATCTTTTGACCAAATAACATTTGCCGCCGTATCTGTTTTTATAATTCCTACTGAGTAATTAGTGCTTGTACCAGTTATTTTATCACCAAAATATCCAATCAATAAAGAGTCATTCGAATAAACTATATCAATTCCATATATACGTGCATTTGCAGTAATTGAATAAAGTAAATATTTAGAAAACTGAATATTACCAAGATTATTAAATTTAGTGAACGTTGGTCGCATGCCTTGTGATGCACTACCTTGAAAATAACTTCTTCCTGTTGCATAATAAAAGTTTCCATATCCTTTTGTTGTGGAATAAATTTCATCAATATAACTTATAGGAGAATAAAAATTATATCGTGGAGTAGTCGCGATAACATTTCCATTTGTGGAATTTATTCTTAACAAAATAGGATCCGTTAAAGTAGGTCCTACTAATGTGGATATATTGCAAAAAAGAAGGTATTCACTACTTACCTTTGATTCAATTCTCTGACAAAAAATATTTCTTGTATCATTTAAGACTTTTAACCATTGCAAATTGCCATTCAAATCCAATTTAAAATAAAAACCTGTCTTCTTTGCAGATGAATTAGTAGCAATACCACAGCCAATAATGTTACCATCTGCAGTATAGGATAAATAGTATACATTCGAGCCTGCTGATGGCATAAAGGTAGTTGACCAAATAATTGAACCTTGAGGGCTTATTTTTATTATTAAAGCACTATCTTCCTTATACCCTCCTACCAAATAATTTCCATCATTCGTAGGAATAATTACTTGTCCTCCTTCATTTAATTGAGGGTTTCCAATTTGCTTGTAAAAAGTTTGAGACCTAGCATTGAAGCTATTTGCTATACTAAATATTGCAATTAAAATCTTTAGATATTGAATTTTTATTTTCATTAAGATCTAATTACAAATCTAATTTTGCTTAATTATTTTTGCAGGAATACCCACTGCAGTTACATTGGGAGGAATTTCTTTAGTAACCACTGCTCCCGCACCTATGATCGAATAATCGCCAACTTTCATCTTCTCAAGTATGGTAGAATTTGTTCCTAGTAAAACACCCTCTCCTAATACCACATCACCTGAAATATTTATACCTGGATTAATTGTTGAATAATCTCCAATAATGCTATAATGCCCAACTGTACAAGCCAAATTAATAATAATGTGATTGCCTACCTTTATATTTGTAGTGAGAATATTTCCGGCTGTGATAACCGTACCTTCACCAACAATTGAAGTTTCAGATATAATTACTGAAGGATGAATGCCGCTTGCGAATTTGGCACCATTCGTTTTTAAATAGTGAACCACTTTAGCTTTTATTTTAGGATTACCAATAACACAAACAAAATATATTTCGCTAATATCATTTTTCGTAATCCATTCTTTTGTACCTAAAACCGGTACTCCATTCCTTACTTTACCAATTACTTCAAGATTATCATCTAAAAAACCAATAATGTCCCATTGGGGGGTATGGCTAACCTTATTGATATCTCTGAATAGTTGCACAATTTCATCTCCAAAATTGCTAGCTCCAAACAAAATTAATTTCTTCATTATAATTATCTAACTCATTCAAAATTAATAAAATTACCTCATCCCGAGCAGTTGAAAATAGAATGCTGCTAATCTTTGGGTGTTGATTTTTAGCGATAATAAGTTTCTTTTCTCCAATAAATCCTTCTGTAATTTTTTATAGTCAAGTGAATTTAATTTTTTTGGTAAACTTTCTAAATCGAATCTAGATATCTCAACTCCAGCACAATGTCTATTTAAGATCCATGCTTGATAAATCAAATTATCAGAAATTATTGTTGGAATTCCAGCCTCAATAAAATTAAACAACTTTAATGTTGTGCAATACTTGTATTTATCAACAGATTGAGCATGTTCGGCATCGTTCACAAAACCTAAATGTATCCCAAAATCATACTTCCCTAATTCCTTTGCCAAATCTTGCTGAGCTACCGGTTGATGAAAATGAAACAGGGAATTGTTTTTTGCGATTGCTTCATATTCCTCATATTCAATAGCCTGATTTCCCGGACTAGGATAAATGTGAAAATGCAAACCTTGTTTGGTAAGTGTTTCAATCAATCCATGAAATTGTATGTTGCCATATTGCTTTGGGTTTCGGTGCGAGCCTGCGATTCCTCCTGCATAAACCAACTGAATTTCATTGGGATTAAACTTCTTTGTGTGCTCCTGAAAAAAATCATCATCACAATACAAAGGAAAAAACAGTGTTTTGGGTTTATTTTTAATACCGTATTTTCGAAAAGCTACATTGGCCTCTAAACAATGTGCCACTACTCCATCGGCCTTTTCCAAACATTCGCGCTCGTGGGGCAGTTCCTTTTTAAGCCAATTCAAATCCGGATTTAATCCATAATACGTAGCATACACATCTTGCATATCATGTATATAAGGCACATTCACACTTTTGCGCGCTTCATTGCAATAATAGCTTTTAGGAGCAAAACCGTGCACTAAATCAATTTGCTTCAATCCTTTGAGTATGCGTTTTAAATGCCAATTATTCCTAAAAAGTATTGTTTCATCAAAACTGGGATCAGTATATTTCTCAACAAAACCGCGCTCATGGCAAAGCAATACAAAATAAAATTTACCCTCGCGTTTCAACCATTTTGCCATACGAGGAATGCGTGGAGGCAAAAATTCACCAACAAACACAACATGTTTCGTAATATCTGGTTGGCAAGTTTTATTATTTCGAACCGGAGTAATTTGATAGAGTAGATAATCAAAAAGCGATGTACTTTTGTCCCAAAGCAGCCAACGTATTTTGTAACTAAGAATTTTTAGTTTTGCGAGATTCACAAAAGTGGGTTTGCCAACAAATATAAATTAAATTGTAAAGGAAGCCGAAAATCAAGTTACAAGGCATGGTCGATTTCCTTATAAAGGCTTGAAAAAACTGAATAAAGTAAAAAGCATTGGGCATAATTAAAAAGCAAGGAATACAAAACACACTAATTTCGTATAGCGGAATTATTTTGGGCTTTATCAGTTTGGTAGTACTTCAACCATTGCTGTTAAAACCTGAAGAACTTGGACTTACCCGTATATTATTTTCCTTTTCGGTGGTGGTAGCAACCATTATTCCTTTGGGCGTTAGTAATATTACCATTCGTTTTTTTTCTCTCTTTTCTGAACCTTCCAAAAAACACCATGGCTATTTTGGTTTTTTAGTGGTATTTCCACTGTTGGGTTTTATACTTGTAAGCCTCTTACTTTATTTGTTTCAACCCTTTTTTATTGCTCAATACAGTAAACAATCAAAGCTATTTGCAGATTACTTTGCCTATGTTTTTCCACTTTCTTTTTGCATAGCATTAGTATCTGTTTTTACGAGCTATTGTGCTGCCCTATTTAAAACTACTTTCCCCGTATTTTTAAATGATATTTTGGTGCGAGTAGTTTCCTTATTACTTTTTAGCATTTACTTTTTAAAGTGGATAAGCATTGATACCCTGGTTGTGCTTTTTGTTGCCATTTATGGTGTTCAAGTACTGTCACTTTTATTTTACATTTTTAAAATAGATAAGCCGGGAATCAAAGTAGACTGGCCATTTTTTAAAGAAAATAAAGTAAAAACACTGGTTGAATATGGCTTGCTGTTTTCAATTGCAGCTATTGCCGGAATAGGATTGCGTTATATTGATTCGGTAATCATTGGGATGTATCTACCTCTTGCTTCAGTTGGTGTTTATGCGATTGCTGCGCTTATTCCTACCGTTATTGAAGCTCCTTTGGCTGCCATCGAAAAAATATCCAATCCCGCTATCGCTAAAGAATGGGAAAATGGAAATATAAACGAACTTACAAAAGTTTATTACCAAAGTACAAAGTACCTCATGGTAATAGGTGGGCTTCTTTTTATTGGAATTAATATTAATATACAATCGGTTCAAAATTTATTGCCGGTAGCTTATCGTCAAATTGTAGACGTAGTTGGCATAATTAGTTTAGGAAGTTTAATTAATGTATCAACCGGAGTTAACAGCAGTATTATATACTTAAGCAAAAAGTACAAAGCCGGTTTGCTTATGCTACTTATGCTTTTTTTGGTTACAATAGTTTTGAATATAATTTTAATCCCAAAGTATGGACTGATTGGTGCAGCTGCATCCAATGCTATTGCTGCTATATTATTCAATGGAGCTAAATTCTTTTTCCTTTATAACCGTTATAAAATGCAGCCATTTAATAAGACAATTTTTTATGTTCTATTGTTGATTGTATCCTGTTTTATACTCAACCGGCTTTTACCCTGCCTATCGAATGAAATTGCCGATATAGCATACCGTTCAGTAATCATTAGTTTGATTTATGTTTTAGTTATTCATAAACTGGCTATAATTCCAGAAACTGAAGAGTATTTAACTAAATGGAAGCTGCGATTTTTAAAAAAGTAATGCCTTAATTTCCTCCTTTGCTCAATCCTCTTAAAATGCTACCTTTGCCTTTCGCTCAAAAAATAAGCGTATGAATGAGTTGGAAAGAGTTGTGGCTAGTCTGCAATCTAAAATTGAAAAATTAATACATTTGCATAAAAAGTATGAAGAGGAAAATACTCTGCTGCTTTTTGAAAAAAATCAACTTTTAACCAATACTGAGTTACAAAACAAACATATTAAAGAACTTGAACAACTAACAAATGAATTACAAAGTGCTGCAGGTTTATCGACAGCGCTTTCTGCCAGTAATGCAGAAAACAAAAACAGGATAAACGAATTAGTGAAGGAAATAGATGAGTGCATTGCATTGATAACGAAATAACTGATTAACAAGAAGTAAAGAGTCAACAACTCTTGAAAATTTTTAGCAAATGCCCGAAGTTTCAATTAAGATAAAAATTGCAGGCCGTGAGTACCCTCTAACCGTTAAACACGACGAGGAAGAAAAAATACTTAAGGCCGCAGCATTGATTAACGAACAAGTAAGTGAATACGAAAAGAATTATTCCGTAAACAACAAGCAAGATTTGCTGGCAATGAGCGCACTTCACATGGCTACTCAACTTGTAAAATTACAGCAAACAGCAGTTAAAACGGAACAAACCGCAAACTTGACCAATCAATTAATTGAACTCGAACGCTACGTTTCTGATTATCTGAATAAAGCATAACACTACAGTATCAACCCCAAATTATTATTTGGGAGCTTGTTACCTAAGCGGCGAATCAGCCAATCGTTTCATTCTCCTTCACACAAAGTTTAATAAGCCTGTTAACTACAGGTAAAATTTAATTAACCATTAAAAAAAACTGAGTATGAATATTATTATGATTTGTGTGGGTGTTGTAGTTGGACTTCTTATAGGAATTGCACTGGCAAACACTTTACTCAAAAAATCGCTCGAAAAAAAGAGCCAACAAGTTTTAAAGGATGCTGAAGCAGAAGGAGAAGTACTGAAAAAGGAAAAAATTTTACAAGCAAAAGAAAAATTCCTGCAACTTAAAACCGAACACGAAAAAGTAATCAACGAAAAAAACAATCATCTACAAGTAGCTGAAAATCGTATTAAGCAAAAGGAACAGTCTGCATCTCAAAAAATGGAAGAGTTGCAACGTAAACAAAATGAAGCAACTAGTTTAAAGGAAAGCCTTGCAGCACAACTCGAAATTGTTTCGAAAAAGCAATCTGAATTAGAAAAATCGCACAAAAAGCAGGTTGAACAATTGGAAGTTATTGCCGGCTTAAGTAAAGAAGATGCCCGCAACCAATTGGTGGAGGCACTTAAAGCGGAAGCTAAAACGCAAGCAATGGCTCATATTAAAGACATTGCCGAAGAAGCCAAATTAACTGCGAGCAAAGAAGCTAAAAAAATTGTGATTCAAACCATTCAGCGTGTTGCTACCGAGCATGCAGTTGAAAATTCAGTTTCGGTTTTTAATATCGAAAGTGATGAAATGAAAGGACGAATTATTGGCCGTGAAGGTCGTAACATACGTGCTTTAGAGGCAGCAACAGGTATTGAAATTATTGTTGACGATACCCCTGAAGCTATCATACTTTCAGGCTTTGATCCGGTGCGTCGCGAAATTGCACGACTTAGCTTACACGCGCTTGTTACGGATGGTCGTATTCACCCTGCACGTATTGAAGAGGTTGTTGAAAAAACAAAAAAGCAAATTGAAGAAGAGATTATTGAAATTGGAAAACGTACTACCATCGATTTAGGTATTCATGGCTTAGCGCCTGAGTTGATTCGCATGGTGGGTCGTATGAAATACCGTTCGTCGTATGGACAAAACTTGTTACAACACTCGCGCGAAGTAGCCAATTTATGCGCGATTATGGCTACCGAGCTTGGCTTAAATGTGAAAATGGCGAAGCGCGCAGGTTTGCTACACGATATTGGAAAAGTGCCTGATGACCAACCCGAAGTGCCACATGCTATTTTAGGAATGAAGTTAGCCGAGAAGTTTAAAGAACATCCGGATGTATGTAATGCTATTGGAGCGCATCACGATGAGGTGGAAATGACCAGTTTAATATCGCCAATTGTACAGGTTTGCGATGCAATATCAGGTTCACGTCCCGGCGCTCGTAGAGAAATTGCTGAAAGTTATATTAAGCGTTTAAAGGATTTAGAAGCGCTTGCATTGGGATATCCGGGAGTTTTGAAAACCTATGCTATTCAAGCAGGACGAGAATTGCGCGTGTTGGTGGAAAGCGAAAAAATTTCGGATAAGGAAGCAGAAACATTGTCGTTTGATATTTCACAAAAAATTCAAACCGAAATGACTTATCCTGGACAAGTAAAAATAACTGTTATACGCGAAACCCGAGCAGTTAATTATGCGAAGTAAACTTAGCTGAAGCTATTTTGAAAACTGAAAAAATAATAATTGATTCGTCACTTCACTCGAAATTTTCGCTGAAGGAAATAATCACTTATAAAAGTTTACTGAACAATCTTGCTAAACGCGATTTTTTAGTTCGTTACAAGCAAGCTTATATTGGAATTGCATGGGCTTTATTCAAACCCTTAATTAGCATACTCATATTCGGTTATATTTCCAGCAAAATTAATCCGGGCACATCAACGGCAACTAATTTTGTTTATGTAGCAGCTGCCATGCTTTTGTGGCAATTGTTTTCGAACATTTTTAACGATGTAAGCAATTCTATTTTAGGAAATGCCAATTTATTTTCAAAAGTATATTTTCCTAAAATCATTATACCCATTAGTACCATCTTAGTTTGCCTAATCGATTTTTTTATTTCGCTAAGTATTTTAGTTGTGTTGTTTATTATTTCCGGACAAAGCATACACTGGCAATTGCTACTAGCACCGATTTTTGTAGCACTAACAATACTAAACGGATTTGGAATAGGACTTTATTTTGCAACCATCAATGTAAAATACAGAGATGTAAAATTTATTGTACCGGTAATCATACAATTTGGAATGTATTTGAGTCCGGTGATTTTTTCAACCAGCTATTATCTCGATCGGCTTCCATCCTATTTGCATTGGGTATTTTGTTTAAATCCCATGGTTGGCGCTATTGATGGTTTTAAATATTGTCTTTTCGGAGGTGAAATGATTTACAATTTACCTTACTTTATTGTGTCCATAGCTGTTTCCTTTCTTTTTTTAATTATTGGATTAAAGTACTTCTATAAGTTTGAACGTAGTTTTGTGGATTACATTTAAAGATGTCAAAAAACACTATCATAAAAGTTGAAGGTTTAAGTAAAAAGTATTTACTGAACAAACAGCTTGCACCTAAAAGTGATACTTTATATGGAAGTATTTTAGACCAACTAAAGAATTTTCGTTCGCTTAATTCAAAGAAACAACAAGAAGAATTTTGGGCCTTATCCAATCTTAGTTTAGAAATAAAAGAAGGTGACCGTGTTGGAATTATAGGAAGAAACGGAGCAGGAAAATCGACCTTGCTTAAAATTCTTTCGCGCATTACCCCTCCTACTTCCGGCAAAATAATTTTAGGTGGCCGAGTTGCTTCCTTACTTGAGGTAGGAACCGGATTTCATGGTGATTTATCAGGTCGAGAAAATATTTATTTGAATGGTTCCATACTTGGAATGACCAAACTAGAAATCACTAAAAAATTTGATGAAATAGTTGCCTTTGCCGAGATTGAAAAATTTTTGGATACTCCTGTTAAGCGCTATAGTAGCGGAATGTATGTTCGTTTAGCGTTTGCTGTTGCTGCACACCTCGAACCCGATATCCTAATTGTAGATGAAGTATTGGCAGTTGGCGATGCTGAATTTCAAAAAAAGTGTTTGGGCAAAATGAAGGATGTGAGCGGACAAGGTCGCACAGTATTATTTGTGAGTCATAACATGCAAGCTATTTCAACATTGTGCGATCAGGGAATATTACTGAACAAGGGTACACTTCATACGGCAGGACCAATAGATACATGTTTGCACAACTATTTTGGTTTGTTAAAAGACTATAGTTTTAATGAAAATACTGCAAAAAACGATCGACAAAGCAGAGCGAATGGTAAGGCTGCATTTTCGAAAGCTATT
>Ga0268298_10005227_pt1 | contig 12278 bp, 8 predicted proteins | sample WWTPWeurt_MetaG_FD_194462 | JGI IMG/M metagenome (GOLD analysis project Ga0268298, IMG submission 194462) | Activated sludge microbial communities from WWTP in Nijmegen, Gelderland, Netherland - WWTP Weurt | ecosystem: Engineered > WWTP > Aerobic digester > Activated sludge | place: Netherlands...
GCTCTCGTTCATGAACCGGAACCCCGACTCGTCCACGCCGCCCTCGTCGCGGTTGAACGACACGATCACCTTCTCGCCCTCGACGCGCGCCACCTTGAAGGTGCCTGATCGCGGCGTCTCGGCCGGTACCGTGACTGTCACTTTGTTCCCGGCGAACTCGATGGCTGTCCCCTTGACCCAGCCTGTCGCCCTCGGCACCTGCGCGGCGGGGAAGTTCTCGACCCCCTCGCCGAGCCAGCGTCCTTGCAGCTTGTCGCGCGGGGTCTTCTGGCAACCCGCCGCGGCGGGCAGTGTCGTGATGGCGGCCAAGGCCAAGGCGGTCTTTACGCGTGCGCGCATCTCTTCATCTCCAGGCAACGAGAGCCCCTGTGGAGCCCGCGACCCCGGCGACGCGGACTCCCCATCCAAGGACTCTGACCCGAACCCTAAGCGCCTCTCTCGGATCGGGCCAAGTAATATCCTACATGTAGGACACGACGCGCCGCGTGGGACGGTCACGCGGGGGCTCGCGGGGAGCCGCGGACCGCGGTAGGGTGCGCCCGCCTTGAAGAGCATCTTTCACGAAAAGCGCCTGCCCGCCGCCGATCGGGCCTCCCTCCTCCGCCGCATCCTGGACCGAGCCCGCGCGAGCGCCGCCGCGGGATCGTGCCCCGTCGTCGTCTTCGATCTGGACGGCACGCTCATCGACAACCGGCCCCGGGTCGTCGCCATCCTGCACGAGCTCGGCGAACACTGGCGCGAGCGTCACCCCGAGGCCGCCGCGAACTGCCGCGCCGCGACCGTCGACAAGATCGGCTACAGCGTGGTCGACAACCTGAAGCGCCTCGGGATCCACCAGGACTGGCTCTACGAAGAGGGCATGGACTTCTGGAAGGCCCGCTTCTTCACCGACGACTACCAGGCGCACGACGTCGAGCTCCCCGGCGCCCTCGCCTTCGCCAAGGCCTGCCACGACCTCGGCACGCTCCTCGTTTACCTCACGGGGCGGGACCTCCCGGGCATGGCGCTCGGCACGTTCAAGAGCCTGCGCGACCTTGGTTTCCCCATCGGGACGATGGGCGCCAAGCTGGTCACCAAGCCCGCCTTCGACATCCCCGACACCGAGTTCAAGCAGAGCGTCGCGGGCGAGATCGGCCGCTTCGGCGAGGTGATCGCCGTCTTCGACAACGAGCCCGCCAACTGCAACCTCCTCCTCGCGGCCTACCCCGCGTGCGACTCCGTGTTCGTCGACTCGCAGCACGCGCCCGACCCCCCCGACCTCGATCCCCGCGTCCACGTGATCGACACGTTCGAGATGTGAGCGCGATGGACTGGCCTCGTTCCTTGGCGCCCTCGCTCGCGGCGCTCCTCCTCGCGGCGTGCAGCGATCCTGTGGTGAACGGGGCCGACGCGGGCGCGGACGCGAGCATCGCCTCGCCCCTCGCGATCGAGCCCCCCGAGCCCCTCACCGACGCTGGAGCAGGCGCCCCTCCCGACGGCGGGATCATCGGCATTCCGGCGGACTCCCAAGGTCGCCTGTTGATCCCGGACGGGGGCGCGCCGCCTCCGCCGGAGCCCTTGCGCGCGGACGCCGCGTTGCCCTCGGAGCCCCCTGGATCGAAGGAGATGGCAGGGGTCGCGCTCGACGCGGTGTTCCGGTGGAGGGATGTCCCGCCCGCGCCGAAAGGGCCCGAGGTCTCGAGCGACGGCATCAAGGAGGCCGTCAAGCTCACGGCCCTCACCGTGCGCGTCGACCTCGTGGACATGGGCCGCATGCGGCTCGAATTGACGGGTCGAGCGCTCCCTTTGCCTGCGCATTGCGAGCTCCGCGCCCGATCGGATCGATGGGGCCATCTCCTCCTCTGGCCCAACGGCACGGACTACCGGGTCATCCCGACAGGCGCTCTCCGCACGCTCCTCGGCGAGCGCCGCGTGGACGTCACCCCCCTCGCTCCCGGGCAAATCAAGGCCGCCGGGGACGGCAAGCGGCTCGGGGTGGCTGTCCGCAAAGTGGATATCACGGCGCCCCTCGGCACGCTCCGGATGGAGCTCGGCAAGGTCGCGGAGGCGGGCGAGGGCGGCCCGCTCCTCTGTCGATCGCTCGTCGAGATCCTCGGGGTGGACCCCAAATCCCAGGCGTGCGTCTCGGGCGAAGCGCCGCTGTTCGCGACGTGGACATGGCAAGAGGGAGGCGGCCTGTCGTGGGAGGCCACGGCCATGAACCGCCGCACCGACTTCGTGCCTGGCGACTTCGTCGTCCCGCCCGTGGGCGCGCAATATGCTCCTTCGGGCCTCCCCATCGCGCCCGGGGGCATCGTCCTCACGCGGGAGGAACTGGCCGCATTCCGAACGGCCCCCGTGAACATCCCGGCCCCGACGGACCCTTCGGCGCCCGGGGAGGGGTTCGTGGCGGTCAATCAGACAGACACCCTCCTTTACCTCCTCGTCGACGGCGTCCCTGTGGCGCTCGTCCCGCCGCTGGCCGAAAAGTACGTGATCGGCACTGTCCGCGGGCGCTACCTCATGGAGTGGCGCACGTTCCTCGGCGAGAAAATCTACCCCCCTTCGCTCCTGGAGCTGCCGGCGCGCTTCACGATCGGCGGCCCTGCCGCGGCCGACGCCGGCGCCCCCGACGCCGGCAGGTGACCCGCTCGCTCTGAATACGTGACGTCAGCGCCGGCCCGACGGCGGCGAGTGACCCCCTTCGCTCTCAATACGTGATGCCGACGCCGAGCGATCCGAGCAGCTTGATGCGGCTCGCGTCGTCATAATAGGTCGCCCGATCATCGGGGATGTTCGGGTCCGGCGAGCGCGCCGTGAGCGATGTCTTGTTGGCCGTCGCCACCCCGACGCCGAGGCCCCCGGAGAGCGTGAATCCGCCGTTCTGGCCGAACACCACCGAGTCGCCGATCATCACGCCAAAGATGCCTGTCGAGATCGTCTTCTTCGTCTGCACGCTCTCGAGCTTGGAGTGCGTCAGCGTGGCCTCGAAGGCGTCGAACCCGAACACCGCGCGCAGCCAGAAGCCCCGGAGCGTCCGCCCCGAGAAGGTCCAGCCAAAGTACCCGAGGAGCCCGAACCCCTTCTCGTCCAGGTGATCCGTGCTGCCCGAGAAGATCCACGCGGGCTCCGCGCCGAGCGTGAAGGGGCCCGCGATCTTCACCTCGGCCTCCAGCGCGATCCTCCGGAAGATGATCTGGAAAGGGTTGAATCGCACCGAAAAACGACAGCACGTATTCGGCTGCGGCTGCGGCTGCGGCTGCGCCTGCGGTTGCGACTCCGGGGGTGGCTGTGACTCCGGGGGAGCCGCCGGCTCCGGGACGAGCGTCTCGGAAGGGGCCTGTGGCTCCTGCGGGGGCGCCTGCGGGGGATCGGGGGGCGGGGGCTCCTGGGCGAACGCGGCCGGCGCGGCGGCGAGCACGGCCGCCACGAGAGGGACACGAAGGCGCGACCGTGAGCGAGGCATTCCATCCCGTATACCCAACACGCGCGGCCGCGGCGAGGAAGGAGCGCCATCTCCGCGCTGCGTGATACAAGGGGAGGCCGCCCGTTCGACGTCGGCGCCGCCCTCTCGCGAATGCAACCCCCCAACTCGACCCTCAAGATCGCGCCCGGCGGCACCATCATCCAGGCGCCGCCCTCGGAGCGGTTCGCAGGCAAATTCGGGGTCGGCGAGGTGCTCGCGGGGCTCTATCGCATCGAGCGGCGCATCGGCGAAGGCGGGATGAGCGTGGTGCTCGCGGCGACCCACGTGCCCTCGGGTCAGCTCATGGCCGTGAAGCTGCTGCACCAGGAGACGGCCTCGGCCGAGGGCGCGGTGGCTCGCTTCTGGCGCGAGGCGCGCCTCGTGAGCCGGCTCCAGAACCCGCACGTCGTGAAGATCTTCGACGTGGGGATGCTCGCGGACGACACGCCGTACATGGCGATGGAGCTCCTCCAGGGCGAGACGCTCGCGGCGCGCATGGACAGGCTCCGCAAGATGTCGCTCGACGAGGCGAAGGGCTACCTCGCCCAGGCCTGCGACGCGGTGATGGCGGCGCACGCGATCGGCGTGATCCACCGCGACATCAAGCCCGAGAACATGTTCTTGACGAAGACGCCGGAGGGCGAGGTCCTCAAGGTGCTCGACTTCGGGATCTCGAAGACGATGCGCGGCGCCGTCTCCGACGATCAGCAGCGGCTCACGAAGACGACCGACGTCTTCGGGTCGCCGACGTACATGTCCCCCGAGCAGCTCAAGGCCTCGCGCGACGTGGACGTGCGCGCGGACGTGTGGTCCCTCGGCGTGCTCTTGCACGAGATGCTCGCGGGCGCGCCGCCCTTCGATGGACGCTCGGTGGCGGAGATCTTCGGCGCCATCCTCTACATCGCCCCGAAGCCCCTCACCACGCTGCGCCCCGACGTGCCGCGATCGATCGAGGCCGCCGTGCTGCGCGCGCTGGAGAAGGATCGGGACAAGCGCTTCCCGGACGTCGCGTCGTTCCGAGCGGCGGTGTTCGGAGACGGCCAGAAGGTCCCTGTCGGGCCCGCGGATCCGGGCGGCGCGATCGAGGTCGCCCCCGCGCCCGCGAAGCGATCCAACCTCGTGATCGTGATCGCGATCGGCCTCTTCGTGATCGCCGCGCTCGCCTCGTTTCTCCTCGCCGGCAAGCTCCGCTGAGCGTTGTCAAAACTGGCCGTATTCAAATCGGGCCGGCCCTCCTCACTCTCCGCGCGCAGGATGACGCTGGTGTTTCGCGGCCGCCATCTCCTACTCTCGGCTCCTCTTCCGAGATTTTTCACTTCGTCGCGAAAAGGAGGCCGCCGTGGCTCGATGGCTCGCTCGTGGGTTGGGATCGTTCGTGGGCGTGGTGCTCGCCGGGAGTCTGTCCATCGCGTGCGGCGGATCGGACACGCAGAGCTCCGGCGGCGCAGGCGGGACCACGGCCACGACGTCGTCGCAGGGCGGAACGACAGGCACCGCGGGCTCGGGCGGCGGCGTCACGACAGGGTGCGATCCCGCGTGCGTGGATCCCCAGATTTGCAGCGTCGCGGGCGTGTGCATCGATCCGGGGACGTGCGCGGCCGACGGCGACTGTGACGCGGGCATGGTCTGCGATCTCGCGACTGGCAAGTGCGTGCCCGGCGGGAGCTGCGGCGCCGTCGAGGTGAAGGCGGATCCCGTCGCGCCGAACATCCTCATCGTGCTCGATCGCTCGTGCTCCATGACCGCCAAGGTCAACGGCGTGAGCAAGTGGGCCATCGCCGTGCAGGCGATCCAGACGATGACGACCAGCTTCAGCGGCAAGATCCGCTTCGGCCTGACCATGTTCCCGGATCTCGTCACGCCGAGCTGTGAGCAGGACGCGATCCCGATCCCCGTGGGCCCCGGCAACGAGACGGCGATCTCGACGATGCTCGGGGACGCGCTCATGAACAACGATCCTTATTTCCCCGACGGACCGTGCGTCACCAACATCGACACGGCGATGCAGCAGGCCGCGACGGAGCCGGCGTTCCTCGACATGGACCGCGACAGCTACGCGCTGCTCATCACCGACGGCAAGCAGTCGAACGGGTGCAGCGCTGCGGGCGCGGACGCGGGCACCACGATGATCATCAAGGACATGCACGACACCGCGAACGTGCCGACGTTCGTGCTCGGCTTCGGCGGCGAGATCGATCCGGCGCAGATGAACCTCTTCGCGGACGCGGGCGGCGTGCCCGCGGGCGACCCCACGAAGTATTACGACGCGTCGGATCAAGCGAGCCTGGACGCGGCGCTCAACACGATCGCGAACAAGACCCTCGGGTGCGTGTTCCAGCTCATGGACATGCCGCCGAACCCCGACGAGATCTACGTGTTCTTCAACAACGTGGACAGCGTCGCGCGCGACGGCACGCACATGAAGGGCTGGGACTACGATCCCGCGACGAACCAGGTCACCTTTTATGGGCAGGAGTGCACCGACCTGAAGGCCGGCAACGTGACCGACGTGGACATCGTCTTCGGCTGCAACGAGCCCACGCCGGACTGAGCCTCTTCGCTCATCCCTTCACGCAGATCAGAGGCCGCAGCGTGTGCACGATCTCGCAGAGATCGCGCTGCGCGTGCATCACGTCGTCGATCGACTTGTACGCCATCGGCGTCTCGTCGATCACGTCCTCGTCCTTGCGGCACTCCACGTGCGCCGTCGCCTTCGCGTGGTCGGCGAGCGTGTACGTCCGCTTCGCCTCGCCGCGCGACATCTTGCGCCCCGCGCCGTGCGAGCAGCTCTCGAACGACTCGGGGTGGCCCAGGCCGCGCACGATGAAGCTCTTCGCGCCCATGGATCCAGGCACGATCCCGAGCTCGCCCTTCGCCGCGCGCACGGCGCCCTTGCGCGTCACCATCACGTCCTTGCCGTAGTGGTGCTCGCGCGAGACGTAGTTGTGGTGGCACGCGACGGCCTCGGTGCGCGCCTGGAAAGGAGGCAGCTCCCCGGAGCTCGCGAGCGCCGCGAGGATGTGCTCCATCATCACGTCGCGGTTCAATCGCGCGTAGTCCTGCGCCCACGTGATCGCCTCCACGTAGTCGTCGAAGCCCTGCGTCCCCTCGACGAGATAAGCCAGATCCGCGTCGGGGAGCGAGATGAAATAGCGGCGCATCTCCTCCTTCGCGCGCTCGATGAAGTACGAGCCGATGCGGTTCCCCACGCCGCGCGATCCCGAGTGCAGCATCACCCAGACGCGCTCGCTCTCATCGGCGCACAGCTCGATGAAGTGGTTGCCGGAGCCGAGCGTCCCGAGCTGCTTCATCGCGGGATCGCCGTGGATCTTGGAGTGCTTCGCCTCGATGTGCGTGAAGCGCTCGGCGAGCTCGGACCACGCTGTCTTCACGGCCTTCGGGGTGTTGTCTCCCCACGCCCCGCGGCCCGCCGGCACGACCTCTTCGATCTTGGTGCGCAGGCTCTTGAGCGAGTCGGGGAGCTGGCTCGACGTGAGCGTCGTCTGCACAGCCATCATGCCGCAGCCGATGTCGACGCCGACGGCTGCGGGGATGATCGCCCCGTGCGTCGCGATCACGCTGCCGACCGTCGCGCCCTTGCCGAGGTGAGCGTCGGGCATCGCCGCGACCCAGCGGTGAATGAAAGGCATCGCCGCCAGCTTCTGGAGCTGGGCCTCGGTCGCCTCATCGAAGGGGACGCCCACCGTCCACGCCTTCACGATCGAGCCGTTGCCGGAATTCAGGACCTTGTAGTTGTACGCCGTCGCCATGGTGGTCTCCGTTCGCGGGGCATCATTCCAAAGCGCGTGCCAGAGGGATAGCAGCGGGGGGATTGGCATCCCCTCATTCTTCCTCTCACCTTGTTTTCGCCCGATTCCGATCTCCGTTCCCGTTCCCGTTCCCGTTCCCGATCTCTGCTCCCAGAAGTCGGGAACGGGAACGGGAACGGGAACGGGAACGGAAGAAGAGTGAGAGGATCTTGGGGCCCGGTGCGGCGAAACCAGGGCTTGAAGGCAGGTTAGACAAACAGATAAGCTACGAGAATGCCTGTCTCGAAGAAGCGCACCGTCGTCCTCGGAATGCTCGGAACCACGCTCGACACAGGCCGGACCGCCGAGCGATGGGAGAAATGGCGACCCACGGTGTCCATCTGCCAGCACCCGGACCTGATCGTCGACAGGCTGGAGATCCTCTACGACCCCAAGTTTCAAGGCCTCTTCGACACCGTCTCCGGCGACATCGAGAAGGTTTCGCCCCACACGGCGCTGAAGGCCGTCCCCATGCCCATCGCCGACCCATGGGACTTCGAGGAGGTCTATGGAGCCCTCCACGATTTCGCCCGCAAATACCCCTTCTCGCCGGAGGAAGAGGACTACCTCGTCCACATCACGACAGGCACGCACGTCGCTCAGATCTGCCTGTTCCTCCTCACGGAGTCGCGGCACTTGCCAGGTCGGCTCCTCCAGACTTCGCCCCTGTCCAAGGCCACAAAAAAGCCAGAGGGGATGTTCCGGATCATCGATCTGGATCTGTCCAGGTACGACGCCATCGCCTCGCGCGCAGCGGTGGAGAGGTCGGAGGGCGAGAGCTTCTTGAAGGGGGGGATCGAGACGCGAAACGCCGCTTACAACCGGCTGATCGAGCAGATCGAGCGGGTCGCGATCGCGTCGCGGACTCCCATCTTGCTGACGGGGCCCACGGGCGCGGGCAAATCGCAGCTCGCGCGGAGGATCTACGAGCTCAAGAAGGCCCGGCACAAGCTGGCAGGCGAGCTCGTGGACGTGAACTGCGCGACGATCCGCGGGGACTCGGCGATGAGCGCGCTCTTCGGGCACACGCGCGGGGCCTTCACGGGCGCGCTGGAGGCCCGGCAGGGGCTCCTCCGGAAGGCGAACGGAGGCGTGCTGTTCCTCGACGAGATCGGGGAGCTGGGGCTCGATGAGCAGGCGATGCTCCTGCGCGCCGTCGAGGAGAAGGTCTTTTATCCGGTGGGCTCGGACAAAGAGGCGCGGAGCGACTTTCAGCTCGTGGCAGGGACGAACAGAGATCTCCTCGACGAGGTGGCGGCAGGGAGGTTCCGCGAGGACCTGCACGCGCGCATTCACCTCTGGACGTTTCGATTGCCCGGGCTCGCGGAGAGGCCCGAGGACATCGAGCCCAACCTCGATTTCGAGCTCGCGGCGTGCGCCGAGAGGACGGGCGTGAGCGTGACGATGAGCCGCGAGGCGAGGGCGCGGTTCCTCGGCTTCGCGACGTCCCGAGAGGCCACGTGGAGCGGCAACTTCCGCGATTTCTCCGCGGCGATCACGCGCATGGCGGTGCTCGCTCACGGGGGGCGCGTGCGCGTGGACGGGGTCGAGGAGGAGATCGAGCGGCTCCTCGCGTCGTGGCGAAAGGGGCCACGAAAGGCTTCGAACGCAGGCGATTCGGTGGTGAGCGTGCTCGGCGAGGAGAGGGCCTCGGACATCGACAGGTTCGATCGCGTGCAGCTCGCGGACGTGCTGGACGTGTGCAAGGGCGCGCGCTCGCTGTCGGACGCGGGGAGGATCTTGTTCGCCGCGTCGCGGGCCAAGAAGACGAGCGTCAACGACGCCGATCGGCTGCGGAAGTACCTGGCGCGCTTCGAGCTCTCGTGGGCCGAGGTGGCCGGCAAGTGAGGCCGTAGCGTCGGGACTGCGTCCCCCAGCGGAGCTGTGCTAACAATCGGCCTCCATGGAAACGACGATCGAGCCGGAGCGCGCGAGCGCCCAGGTCAGGGAATCAGGTGCATCGGAGGTCGACCGCGCTGTCGCGATCGCGGCGGAGCGAGCCCCGGAGCTGTCGCGTCTCTCGCCATTGAAAAAGGCAGAGATGCTCGGGCGCCTCACGACGGGCCTCGGCAAGGCCGCGCGCGCGATGGTCGAGCTCGGCTGCGAGGCGAAGGGGATCCTCCCCGGATCGCCCGCCGAAGCCGAGGAGTGGTTCGCGGGGCCTGTCGTGTCGATCTCGCTCGCGGGCCACCACGCGATGACGATGCGCGACGTCGCGGAGAAGGGGAGGCCGCGCCTCGCCGGCAAGACGACGCGCACGGCGCAGGGTCGCGTGGAGACGCACCTCGCCCCGATGGCAGCGGCCGGCGGGATCGTGGAGTCGGGCATGTCGTTCCGCGTGCTCCACACCGAGGGCACGACGCGCGACGAGGTGGCCGCGGGGCAAGCGGCGCTCTCCAAGATGGACGGCGAGCCGGGGACGACAGCGGTGCTCGGCGCGGGGAACGTGGCGAGCATCCCTGTCGCGGACGTGATCCACGCCCTGTTCGTGGAGAACCGGACAGCCGTGCTCAAGATGAACCCGGTCAACGCCTATCTGCGGGCGCCCTTCGAGGAGGCCTTCGCGCCGCTCATCGAGGCAGGATACGTGCAGATCGTGGACGGGGGCGCGGACGTGGGGGCGGCGCTCGTCGCGCACAGGGGCATCACGCACGTCCACCTCACGGGGTCGGCGGAGACGCACGATCGCATCGTGTGGGGGCCTCCGGCCGAGCAGGCGGAGCGCAAGAAGACAGGCAGGCGCGCGCTCGACAAGCCCGTCACCTCCGAGCTCGGGAACGTGAGCCCCATGATCGTGACCCCCTATCTCTACTCGACCCGAGAGATCCGGGCGATCGCGGAGATGGTCGCGACGCAGGTGGTGAACAACGCGTCGTTCAACTGCAACGCCGGCAAGATGCTCGTCTTGCCGAAGTGCTTCCCGCAGCGACAATTGCTGCTCGACACGCTGGAGCGGGTGCTCGGGACGGTGCCTGTTCGCAAGGCCTATTATCCGGGCGCCAAGGACAGGCACGCTCGGCTCACGGCGGGGCGCGAGGTCGTGAACGTGGGCGTCGGGCGCGAGACCGAAGGCACCTTGCCCTGGTCCATCGTCGTCGACGCGGAGGCTCGGAACGGGGCCGATCCGCTCTTCTCGACGGAGCCCTTCTGCTCGATGCTCACCGTCGTCGAGGTCGGTCGGCCGGACCCTCTGGAGTTCCTCGACGAGGCCGTCCGCTTCTGCAACACCAAGCTCTGGGGCACGCTCGCCGCCAGCCTCTTCGTGCCTTCGCTCTACCACGACGACGGGGTCGTGGAGCACGCCGTGCAAAAGGCGATCATCGATCTGGAATACGGGGCCATCGGCGTCAACGTCTGGCCGGCGATCGTCTACGCGACGGCGCGCGCGCCCTGGGGCGGCCACCCCAAGGCGACGCTCGAGGACGTGCAGAGCGGGCTCGGGTTCGTGCACAATCCCCTTTATTTGCCCAAGATCGAGAAGACCATCGTCGAGGCGCCGCTCGTCCCCATCCCGAGGCCCCCCTTCCTGGCCGGCCACCCCCACGGGCTCGCCGCCGCGAAGAAGCTCACCGAATACAGTGAGACTCCGAGCCTCGGCAAGGCCCTCTCCGTGGTCAAGGCCACGCTGCTGGGTTAACGGGGGGAGCGGGGCCATGACACCTTTTCCGATCCTCTTGCTCGCCGCCGCGGCCAACGGGACGACCCCCGCGCTGCGGGCCGAGCGGACCGACAAGCCACCTTCGCTCGACGGCGCCGTCGACGACGAGGTCTGGAAGAAGGCGCCCGCATCCAGCGCCTTCACGCAGAAGGTGCCCGAGGACGGCAAGCCGCCGAGCGAGCCGACGACGGTGCGCGTCCTCTACGACGACAAGGCGATCTACATCGCGATCGAGTGTACACAGAAGACGTCCGCGATCGTGGCGCCGCTCACGCGCAGGGACCGAGACATCGAGTCGGACAGCGTGTCCGTGGCGCTCGCGACGAGGGGAGACGGCACCTCCGCCTTCGAGTTCACCATCAACCCTTCCGGGGTCCTCGCGGACGCGACGCGGTTCGAGGACACCAACTACTCGCGCGACTGGGACGAGAACTGGACAGGGCGAGCGACGAAGACGGCCACCGGGTGGTCGGCCGAGATCGAGATCCCGCTCCGGATCCTTCGATTCGAGGAGAAGCCGACGCAGACGTTCGGTCTCCAGGTGCGGAGATACACCTCCGCTCGCAAGGAGTCCGACGAGTGGGCGCACATCCCTCGATCCGACTCCGGCGAGGTGTCCAAATACGGGCGGCTCGAGAACCTCGTGGGGCTCAAGAAGGGCTCGGCCTTCGAGATCCGGCCCTTCATCGTGGGGAAGATCGGCTCACGCGACGCGGACCTCGCGCCCCTGTCGTCAGGCTTCTCGCCCGGCTTCTCGGCGGGCGCGGACTTCAAGTGGCTCATCCTCCCGCAGCTCACGCTCGACGGCACCATCCTCCCTGATTTCGGCCAGGTCGAGGCGGACAAGGTGGTGCTCAACCTGTCCAGCTTCGAGACGTACTTTCCGGAGAAGAGGCCCTTCTTCCTGGAGGCCGCGGACGTGTTCCAGACGCCGCTCCAGCTCGTGTATACAAGACGCATCGGAAAGGCGGCGTACCTGCCATCCGTGCCCGGGAACCTCGACTTTCGCACCTATCCGGACCCATCGCCCATCTACGGCGCGCTCAAGATGACAGGCAGCATCGGAGAGGGGTGGAGCGTGGGGGCGCTCCTCGCGCTCTCCGGCGGCTCCTCGGTGGAGATGGCGCGGCCCCCGGAGGTGAAGAGGGGGCCCGGCGGCATCGCAGAATTGAGGCCCCAAGGGCCGAAGAGGGACCTCGTCGCGGACCCGCTGACCGTCTACAAGATCCTCCGATTGCGCCGGAATTTCTCGGGTGGCTCGACGCTCGGGCTCCTCGCGACGGGCGTGAGCCGACTGGAGTCCTCGGGGGACTATCCCACGTTCGAAGGCGACGACGGAAAGAAGCGCACGCAGTGCCCCGACGGC
>Ga0268298_10005228_pt1 | contig 12276 bp, 8 predicted proteins | sample WWTPWeurt_MetaG_FD_194462 | JGI IMG/M metagenome (GOLD analysis project Ga0268298, IMG submission 194462) | Activated sludge microbial communities from WWTP in Nijmegen, Gelderland, Netherland - WWTP Weurt | ecosystem: Engineered > WWTP > Aerobic digester > Activated sludge | place: Netherlands...
TCGCGCGTCGGCGGGACTCAAATCCCCGAAAGAATGAGCCACTTTTTGCCCTGGCGCTCAAAGCGCATGCGGGCGCGATCGGTCAGCGTCTTCCATAGCGCGCCGGAGGGGAGATCGGCGTGGCCGCGGACGTTGAAGAGGATGAAGGCCTCGGCGGTGTCGTCCTTCACCTTGATGTCATCGACGCGAACCTCGAGCTGCAGCGTCTTGGTGTGCTCGAAGTCGGCCTTCAGGGTGTCGGCCAAGCCCTGGTAGTCGTAGTCGTCGGTGCGGTCGGTGTTGCCGTTGTCCTCGAAGTAGCGAGGGCTGACCATGGCCAAGACCGCGTCGGCGTCGCGGCTCTCGACCGCGCGGGTGTAGGCGCTGATGACGCCGAGGAGCTCTTGGTTCTCGTCGGTGTCGTCGATCTCGGTGCCGGGGATCTTGGAGTGGGCGCACGCCGTGGAGACGAGCGCGCAGGCTGCGAGGAGGCTTACCGCACCGAGTCGCATGAATGGCATCAGTACCCGTCAAACGAGGTTCTGTCGACTTCTATTCCCCCCCCGCCCGGGCCCGTTCGGCCCAGTCTGCGGCCTCGATCCGCAGCGCGGCAGGGGAGGCGGTGCTGGTGAGCGCCTGGAACAAAGCCCCCGCCTCCGCGCGTTTGCCAGCCAAGAGCAGGCTGCGGGCCTCGATGAGCCGGGCCTCTTTGCTGAGCTCCGGCGTGGGCAGGCCGAGGTCGATGGCGGCGCGGGCCTCGGTGGCTGCCGCTAGGGAGGCCCCCACGTTCTCCAGGAGCTTGGCGTAGAGGTAGCGGACCACCACGTCGTCTCGGCGGGAATGGGAGAGCTCGGACAAGACCGCGACCGCGCGTTCGGTGGGAATTTCCTGGGCCAGATAGCTCCGCAAGGCCGCCGAGACCTCCGGGGGTTCGTCCAGCGCCCGCAACTTGACTTGCATTAGGCGGTCCGACTCCTCCGCTAGGTGCAGGTCCAAGATCCCGTGGAGCTTGGCCCGGGCTTCATCGGGGCGGCGCGCTTTCCAGTCGAGATCAGCGAGCAGCTCGATCGCCATCGCGCGGCCCCGCGCGGTCATCCCCGGCACATCGCGGGCCTTGGCGGCGATCCGCTCGGCGTCCTCGAGGCGACCCTTCGCCGCGAACGCCTTGGCCAGGGTCAGGAGCACGTCGACGCGCGAAGGGTCATAGTTGTGGGCCCGCTCGAGCAAGGCGGCGGCGCCGTCCAGATCGCCGGCCGAGAGCCGGGAGTAGCCTTGGCTCACGAGGTTGGCCGTGGTGTGGGCGCAGACCCGCTGGAAGATGCTGGGCGAGCGGAAGCGGTGCTCGGCCATGTCGAGCGACTCTTTGGCCAAGGGCAGCGCGTCGATCGTCGCCTCCCACTCGGTGGCCAGCGCGTCGAGCGAGGTCCCGTACACGGCCTCGAGATCATTCTTGGCGTAGGCCTCCATGAACTTCGGCACGCCGCGGGTGTCGATGAGGTGGCGGATGAAGGACCCGGCGATGGTGTAAGCGCGGCTGGAGGAGACCGCCCAAAACCCTGCGGGATAGAGGCTGGTGCGGATGTCCGGGGCCAGCTTGAGGGCCCGCATCGCGCGCGCCCACTCATGGATGGTGAGCCCTTTGGCCGGCCAATCCGCGGCCACCGCCAGCCCCTCGATCAGCGTGAGGTTGACCATCACGCCGAGCTTGGCCGGGGACTTCAGGATGCCCTCCCCGAAGCTCCCGGCGAAGACATGTGCCAGCTCGTGCTTCATGATCGGATGCGGAGTATCGAAGCCGTCGATGTGAAACTCTCCGGCCCAGGGGCGAGAGACCTGGGTCCCGCCCGCGCCCATCAGGCGCTTCTTTTGGGCGCTGTCCCTGTACACGTAGCTCTTGACGCGCTCGCTCAGCCCTCGGCCGAAGAAGCGGACGTGCTGGGCGTAGCGGAGCTCATGGTCCTCGACCAGGCGCGTGAGCTTCTCCTCGCTGATCGAGGGATCGACGAAGAGCTGAAAGTGCGGGGTCTCGACGTGCCGGGCCAGCGCGCGCTCGATCGTGGCGCGATCTTGATCAAAGCCCAGGGACTCACCCGCGCGCCACAAGCCTACGGCGCTGGCGCAGGAGAGGAGGAAGAGGAGGAGCGCGCCCTTGTGGCGCAGCGGTGAGGCCAGGCGCGCGGCGGCCGCGTCGGTGAAGCTGACGGCGAAGGAGAGCAGCGCGAGCCCGATGGCCAAAGCCAAACCGCGCTCGGCGACCAGGGCCCGCCCGACCCTGACCTCCTCGTCGTAGAGCGAGCCCGGCCAATAACCAAAGGGGATCGAGAAGGCGAAGATCTGCGGCTGGCTGTACAGGCGCCACAGCGCGCTGCCGAGGGCCGCCAGCAAGATCAGCCAGACGAGCAGGCGCGGCGAGCGGTGGGCCTTGATCGTCGCGGCGGCGCTGAGGCCGAGCCCGGCGCCGAAGATCGCCGCGGTGCCCCCCGAGAGCGCGAGGAAGCCGAGACCCTCGGCGGGGCTGCAGGGCGTGCTGCTGCGCTCGACGAGGAAGCCGGCGACCACCGTAGGGATCAGCATCGCGAGGCCGAGGATGGTCGAGACCCAGGCCAGCGCCTTGGTCGAAGGCGGGTCCTGTTCCCGCTTTTGGGCCCAGAGGCACAGGGAGATCGCCCCCATCGCGGTGGTGGGGGCCGCCAGCAGGCTGGTGACGAAGGCCCGCTCGAAGCCGAGCACGTCGAAGAGCGGGATGAAGGACAAGCCGACGGCGACCGCGAGGTGGAGGAGGAGACCGCCGATGATCGCCGGGCGCAGCAGCCCGTGTTTCAGCACGCCGATCGGGCTCACGCGGGCAGCGTGGCACGCGGGAAGGGAGAAAGGCCAGGGAGCTTAGCGGCGTTCGCTCTTCAGGGCGTGTGCGCGGTCAGGAGGAGGCGCCAGCGCTCGAGCGTCCCGACGTCGGCGCGCGCGGTATCCACGACGTGGAGCCGCCAGGTGCCGCGGGCGTTGCTGGCGTTCATCGCGGTGACCGCGAAGGTGCGGCGGATGTTGTCGGCGCTCCCGCCCTGGCGATCCTGCAGCGTGGCCACGATGCCGTCTTTCTCCAGGGTGACGGTGAGATCGCCCGCGTAGGGGTGGGCGATCTGGACATCGATGGAGATGGCGTCGACGCGGAGATCTTCGGTCACCTCGATGGTGCTGAAGATTCCGGCGGGGGTCGCGTCGGGGATCGGGAGGTTGGCCGTGGCCGACAGCTCACGGCTCACGACCGTGCCACCACCACCGCCCCCGCCACCACCACCGCCGCCGCCGCCGCCGCCCGTGCCGGGGGTCAGCTCGATCGCCCAGTGGACGAGGCTTCCGGTGTCCGCCTTGGCGTTGTCCGCTACCACCAGGGTCCAGGTGCCGGCCGCGTCCGCGCCCACCAGCGCGGGCACGTCGTAGGTCTGGTGCACGTCGTCCGCGCTGCCCCCGCTGTGATCGAAGAGCAGCACGTTGTTCGTGCCGCGCACCAAGCGAACGCTCAGATCGCCGCGGTAGGTGTGGGTGATGTCCACGGTGACGCGCACCGCGGTCGGGGTGAGGTGATCGGCGATCTCGAGGTTGCTCGAGACGCCCGTGGTGTTGTTGTCGGGGATCGCGAGGTTCGGGCTGAGCTCGAAGGTCCGCGGGGTCGTGCCACCACCGCCGCCACCGCCGCCGCCGCCACCGCCGCCACCGCCGCCGCCGCCACCACCGCCGCTGCGGGCGAGGTCGAGGCCCACGCGCTCCACCGTGCCCACGTCTTGGCCCGCGAGGTCGGCGACCAGCACCGTCCAGGTCCCGCGCGCGCTGACGCCGGCGAAGGCCGTCAGATCCACCGACAGCGCCAGATCATGCGCGCCCGCGCCGGTACGATCGTGCAGCACCTGCTCGCGTCCCCCGTGCTGGAGGACCACGCGGAGGTCGCCCACGTAGGTGTGGTTGATGTCGACGTTGATCGTGCCGCTGGTGACGTCGAAGGTCTCGCTGACCTCGAGGCTGGTCGCCACGCCGGCCGGGGTGTTGTCCGGGATCGTCGCGTGCGGGCTCACCTCGGTGCGGAGGATGTTGGCCGGCGGCGCCGGGCGGTTCTGGGCCAGCGTGAGGATCTGCTTGAACACGCTGTAGCGGATGGCCTCGTTGTCCCCGTCGGCGAGGTCGTCGGTCGAAGCGGCGTAGGCGCTGTTGGAGTAGGAGTACCAGACGAAGTCGGGGTGCCTCGTCTTGGAGGCGCCGACCCACTCGCCGCCGTCGATCGTGCCGTCCTGAGTGAGCTCGAGGATGTACTCGTAGTGCTCGATGGTGGTGTAGCGATCGATCAGCGGACCCGCCGGGCGCGTGGAGGGCGGGATGGCGTCCTCGACGATCGAGGCCTGCATCTCCACGTGGATGAAGCGGACCGCGTCGCGATTGTAGACCCAGGTCCGGGTGCTGGTCGGCGCGCCTACGAGGCGCAGGGCCTCGGCCAGCGGGACCTCTTCGTTGCGCAGGAGCTCGAAGTTGTAGACGGGATAGTTCCACACCTGGCGATCGGCGGTGAGATCCACGACGAAGGGCCGCTGCAAGGTGCCGAGCATGTTGGTGGCGACCACGTGGAAGGTGCCGGCGTTGGAGTCCCGGCACTCGAGCTGGCTGACCCGGCCCGAGCTGTCGAAGGTGAAGTCAGAGGCGGTCTGCTCGCAGCGGCGGCCGGCCATGCGGGCCCCGTCGTGCCAATACAGCTCGGTGCCGAGCGCGTTGATGTCACCGAGCTCAAAGCGCACGCAGCCGGTCTCGGTGGGGCTCGCGCACTCGGTCACGCGCCGACCCGAATCGGTGTAGCGCACGGAGACCGCGCGGATCGGCTCGTCCTCGTTGAGCACGTAGGACGACCAGCCGTTACAGTGGCCCCACCAGCCCTCGGGATCGGTCGTGCCGTAGCGCCCGTGATTGCGCAGCTCCCACTCGGCGGCCGGGCCGACGTGGAAGGTCTCGGGCGTCGCGCCGGCGTTGGTCGGCATGTCTTGCCAGTCGCGCTGCGCGAGCGTGAGGGAGACGTCGCGGATCTGGCTCGGGGTGACGAGCTGATCGTACTTCTGCGCGGGCCCGAGATCGTTGCCGTTCCACTGGCGGGCGATGCCGCCCGAGGCCATCGGCCACCAGTTGGCGGGGAAGGGGCGACGCAGCGAGGCGCCGCGAGCAGGCAGATCGGACCAGCGCCGTGAGAACGTCAGACGGAAGCGGCCGGGGTCGTTGGCGTCGTCGATCTTCTCTTCGCTGGCCACCTTTCCCGTCGGCTCTTGTTCGGGCGGCGGCGGGGGCTCACAGGCGATGGCACAAGCGGCCAGGGACAGGGTCAGGACGACGTGTAGGCTTCGCATTTGGCTCCTCTGAAACGCACGCATGGGCGAGCGGATCGGCTGGTAGGAGCCTGTACGTCAACCACCGTGAAATCTTCCCATTTCGCGGGAACCCAGGTGAGGGGAGGATGTCCCAGATCTCAGCCCTCTAGCAGGCGCATGACCTCCTGAATCGTGAAGGGCTTCTGGACGAAACCGGCAAGACCTTCGGTGGTGTAGCGCCGGACGATGTCGACGTGGTTGTAGCCGCTCATCAAAACGACCCGGGCGGTCGGAAGCAGAGACCTGAGCCGCAGGAAGACGTCGGGGCCGGACAGCCCTGGCATCGTCACGTCGATCAGAAACGCGGTCAGCTCTCGGCCTCTGGCCTGTGCGGTCAGGACTGCGTCTTCGCCGTTGGCGGCCAGGACCGCCTCGAAGCCGGCGCGGGTGAGCTGCCGGTGCAGCGTCTGGCGGACCATCTCGTCGTCATCGACGATCAGCACGGTGCCCCGCTTGCGGAGGCTGACGTTCTCGACCTGCTCCGCGCTGGGCTTGGCCGGGAGGTACACCTTGAAGCTCGTGCCCCGCCCTGGCTCGCTGTCCACCCGCAGCATGCCCGAGTGGCTCCGTACGATGCCGTGCACCGCGGCCAGCCCGAGCCCGCGGCCCGCGGCCTTGGTGGTGAAGAAGGGATCGAAGATGCGATCGAGGAGCTCGGCCGGGATCCCCCGCCCGGTGTCGGCGACCTCGATGCATACGTAGCGCCCGAGCGGGACGTCGGGGTTCGAGGTGCGTTCGCGCGTCGCCGCATCGAGATCGCGCAGCGAGGTCACCACCGTGATCAGCCCGCGGCCGCCGTCCAAGGCCTCAGCGGCGTTGAGCACCAGGTTCATCACCACCTGCCGGAGTTGCGTGGGATCGACCTCGGCGCGCGGACCGGGGCGGGCCAGCTCGAGCTTGATCGCCGCGAAGCGACCCACGCTCAGCTCGAGGATCTGCGTCATCTCCCGGGCCAGCTCGCTGACATCGACCTCCTCGATCGTGAACTTCCCTCGGCCCGAATAGGCGAGGAGCTGCCGGCACAGATCGGCGGCGCGCTGCGAGGCGGTGACCACGTCGGTCAGGGAGGCGACCGCCGAGGGCATCCCCCGGACGTCCTCCAGCGCGAGCTGGGTATTGCCGAGGATGCTCACCAGGAGGTTGTTGAAGTCGTGGGCGATGCTGCCGGCCATCAGGCCGAGGCTCTCCAGCTTCTGCGCCTGCAGCATCTTCTGCTCGAGGCGGCGATGCTCCGTCATGTCTTCGAGGACAGCGTTGCTGCGCAGGATCTTGCCCTGCGCGTCGCGGATCGCCACGGCTCGCAAGCGCACCGGAAGGCGCGTCCCGTCCCGGCGGAGCATTTCATATTCGGCGACACACTCACCGGTCTCGAAGAAGCGCGGGAGCACGACCTCCTTGGCGTAGCGCGCGCTCTCCGGCGACAAGAAGTCCGTCGAAGGACGACCGAGGACCTCCTCACGGGAGTATCCGAGCTTGGTGAGCCAGACGTCGCTGACCTCTTCGAGCAGGCCGCCCTGGTTGATGCTGTGGAGCATCGCGGGCGTCTGCTGGTACCGCTCATTCGGCATCGACCGTCGTTGTACCATGCGGCCGCCGCACCGCGCGTGCGGCCTTTGGGACGGGGCGCTCTCGCGCAACTCGACAGGCTCAGCGGAGTGCGCATAGATGGCGTCGATGGCAGCGGGACCTCGTCCTTGGTTCCTGGCGACCCTCCTCCTCATCCAGGTGGTCTTCCAGCTCGCCCTCGCCGCCGGCGCCCCGTGGGGCCGTGCGGCCTGGGGCGGCCAGAACGATGGGGTGCTCCCCGTCGGCTTCCGCGTCGCGAGCGGCATCGCGGCGGTGGTGTGGCTCTGGGTCCTCTTGGTCGTGCTCGGGCGTTTCCTCGGGAAGGTGGGGCGTCGTCGAACGTTGCTGGTGCTCGCTGCGTATACGGCGCTGGGCGTCGTGGCCAACGCGGCCTCGCCGTCCCCGCTCGAGCGGGCGATCTGGACGCCGTATTGCGTGGCGCTGGCGGCAGCGGCGTGGTGGGCCGCCCGCCGCGAGCGAGAGGCGGCGCCGAGCTGAGCTCGTGCGGGTCGAGCTGGCTACCGCGCTACGGTCTCCGCGTGCCGTTCCACGGTCACGACCCACGCTCTCCGCGTTACGTCCCACGGTCACGATCCACGCTCTCCGCGCGAGGGGCACCGCCCACGACTCCCGCAGCTCACCTCCGAAACATAAGAGGGAAGTCGACCGGCATCGGCCGCCCGCTGAACTTACCGAAGGTCCAGGCCTGGACCGTGGCGACTAAACAGGCCTCGAGGCGCGTCCCTTTGAAGCGGTCTGGGCTCACCTTCACTCCCGAGACCCGGCCATCTCCTTGCACCAGGAAGGAGACCGTCGCCACCCCCTCGAGCGCTGGCTCGGCCGTGTTGCGGCAGTTGTCGACGTCGGAGCGATGCGCCCGGAGCGTACGCAGGACGTCCTCATCGGAGAGCTGGTCGGAAGCTTGCCCCTCCGCCTCGCGGTCCCTCGTCAGTTCCCCCGCGCCCCGATCCTTCACGCCGCGCTGCTCTCCCGCGAGCTCCGCGGCGCGCCGGATCAGCCCCACCAGCTCGGCCCGGCGGCCCAGCGGATCGTGCTTCCGCGCGCCGTCGGCCCACTCCGCCAGCGTCTGATAGCGTAGGCCTTGGGTCTCCGCGGCGCCGCGCAGCTTGAGCCCAAAGGCCGCCACCGCCGTGGCGAAGCGCAGATCTTCTGCGCCGCCCCGGAAGTGTCCCGCCGTCGCGCGCACGGCTCGCTCGACCAGCGCGCTCCCGTCCGCGCTCGGCTCTTTGTAGCGCACCCGTACGAAGAACAGCTCGTCGCTGGCCGCCTCGGGCGTCGGCGTTCGCTGATAGCGCAGCTGCTCCTCCTCCCGCTCCGCGGGCACGAGCTCATACAGCATCGTCACCGCGTGTCCCGCCCCCATGTCGCCGGCGTCCTTCTTGTCGTCGCTGAAGTCTCGATTCTCGAGGCGCCGGTTCTCGTAGCCGACCAAGCGGTAAGACTTGATACGGGCCGGGTTGAACTCGAGCTGCACCTTCACGTCCTTGGCGATCGTCACCAGCGTGGAAGAGACCTCGTCCACCAACACCTTCTTGGCCTCGGCCAAGCGGTCGACGTAGGCGTAGTGGCCGTTGCCCTTGTCGGCCAGGGTCTCGAGGGTGGCGTCATTGAGGTTGTCCATGCCGTAGCCGAGCACGGTCAAGAACACGCCGCTCGTGGCCTCGGCCGCGATCAGTCGCTCCAGCTCGGCGCGGTCGCCGATGCCGACGTTGAAGTCGCCGTCGGTCGCCAGGATCACCCGATTGATCGCCTCTTTCTCGAAGCCGTCGCGCGCGACCCGGTAGGCCAGCTGGATGCCTCCGCTGCCATTGGTGCCGCCGCCCGCGCTCAAGGAGTTGATCGCCTGGCGGATCTTGGGCTTGTCGCGCAAGGGAGTCGGCGCGAGCAAGAGGCCCGCCCCACCGGCGTAGGTGACGATGGCGATCGTATCCCGCGGCTCGAGCTGCTCGAGGAGGAGTCCGAGGCTCTCTTTGACCAGCGGCAGCCGGGTGGGGCCGCTCATGGAGCCCGAGACGTCGATCAAGAACACCAGGTGCGCGGCCGGCCGTTGTCCGCGCGACACGACCTTCCCTTTGAGCGCGACCCTCGCCAGCAAGTGCTTGCCGTCCCAGGGCGCGTCGGTGACATCGACGTGGATCGCGACCGGCGTCCCGTCCTGCGGGGGCGGCAGATCGTAGTCGAAGTAGTTGATCATCTCCTCGACGCGCACGGCGTTGGCCGGAGGAAGGCGCCCTCCTTCGATGAAGCGCCGCACGTTGCTGTAGCTCGCGGTGTCTACGTCGATGGAGAAGGTAGTGCGCGGCTCCACAGCGGTCTCGGTCAGACCGCTGGTTTGGACAACGGCGTACTGCTCGGCGAAGCTCGGCTCCTCCGTCGGGGAGTTGAGCGCGACGATCGGCGCGTGTCCGGTGGAAGGCTCTGCCCTCCCAGGCCGTTTGCTTCGAGCTCGCCCAACCGGCGCTCCAGGATCCAACGCGGGTGAAGGGTCGGCGCCCAACAGCCGTTCGTAGGACTGGCCGTTCTCCTTGCGGGGTCGCGGAGTGGCTGCGACCGGATGCGGTGGACTGGCGAGAAACTTGATCGAGTTCTGCATCGGCATCGTCGTGGTCGCCGGCTGTTGCCGCATCGTGGCCGTACCCACCAAGGCCAACGCTGACGCCGCCACGCTCGCGCCGACGACGGCCGCCGCCCAGCGCCAGCGCCGAGGACGGACCACGGACGCGTCTGGGCCCGTTATCGGCGGGGTGAACCCGCCTGCGGGCGCGATCGCTTCGCTCAACGCGGGTGCCGATGGCTTTCTCTCCGCAGGGGCCTCCACGATCCTCGCGCGCTGCGTCTCCTCGAGCCTGGGCGCCTCCTCCTTCTCGAAGGCCTGCTCGAGGAGCGCCGCGCTGCCGCGGATCTCCTCCACCATGCGCCGCAGCGCCGGGTCGGCCTCCACCGCCCGGGCGATCTCCTCGGCCTCCGCCGGATCGAGCTCACCCAGGGCGAACGCCGTCAGCCGGGGGTCGTCATTCCACTCGTCCATGTTGCCGCTCATCGCGAGGCCTCCACGGCGCTCTGCGCCTCATTCATGCGGGCGCGCAGCGCCTTGATCGCGACGTGGAGCAGAAAGCCCACGTTGCTCACCGAGAGCTGGGTGACCTGGCTGATCTCCTTGTAGCTGAGGCCACCCTGGAACTTGAGGCGCACGACCTCCCGCTGATTCGGGGGCAGCTCCTCGAGGAAGGCCAGCACCCGATCGCTCTCCTCGCGTTGCTCGAGGAGCTCGGCGGGGCTGGTCGATCGGCCATGTAAAGGGACGACATTCTCGGCTTGGCTCGCGCTCACGACCCGCTCCTTCCGGCGCCGATCGAAAGCCAGGTTGCGAGCGACCGTGTACAGCCAGGGACGCGCGTGCTCGGGATCGTGGGGGCCGCTCTGCACCAAGCGCAGGAAGCACTCCTGAACGATGTCCCGGGCGCCGTCGGCCTCGCCGACCAAACGCGTCACGTACTGCATCAAGGGACGCTCAAAGGCTTCGACCAGGTCGCGCCGATTCACATCCCTATCCACGTTCGAGCCCCCCCTTCCTTAGACCGCTGGAGAGAATTCTGACCGGCTCCCTGCGCAGGCACCGCATCGCGGGTGATTTGGCTAACATGCGATCATCGGCGCCGCGCGTATTGTGGGCTCGAGTGGGCCGGCTCGGCATGTTATAACCCGCGCTCCTATGCAACTTGGCCCCCTGCTTCGCCCGCGAGCCCAGCCCAACGACGATGGCGCCCCCAAGCCTGCCGAGCACTCCAAGGAGACGGCCCTCGGCCACTTCCTGAGCAACACGCTCAACAACGTGCTCCTGCCGCTGGAGGTCGCCACCCTCAAAGGCTTTGAGCGCGGCTACGAAGCGCTGACCGGTCACGTGCTCTTCCACGCGCTCGCGCCGGCTCCTCAGCCGGTTGCCTTGAAGCGACCGCTCCTCATGATCCCGGGGCTCTTCATGCAGCCCCAGTCCTTCGACGCGGTGGCCAATCACTTCGCGTCCGCTCCGGGCGCGCGCAAGACTACGGCGGTCTACAGCACCAAGGACGACGAGTTTCATCTCAAGGACGTCCGCGCGCCGGCCGTGAAGAACGACGCTGACCTCCGCGGCGTCAAGTCGATCAAGCTGGCCTTCGCCAACCCCGAGGGAACCTGCGCCGAGAAGGCCGACGAGATCGGGCGCGCGCTCGACGCTATTGGCGAGCGCTACGGCCAGACGCTGCACGTCGCCGCCCACAGCCAAGGAAATGAGGCCTTCTTGCTGGCCTTGCTCCGCCGCGCTCAGGCTGGCAAGCCCGCGGTGGTCGAGTCCTTCACCGACCTCGGCGGCGTCGATCACGGCACCTTGATGGGCAACATCGGTGGCGCCATCGGCGGCATCGCGGGCGTCAAAGAGTCCGGCAAGGAGGTCGCCTTTGGCGGCGAGGTCATCCAGGAGATCTACGAGAACTGGGATCTGATCAAGAGCCAGATCCGCGGCAACATCCACAACGTCGCCTTCGCCGGCGGTCCCACGCTCGGCTCGGACGGCAAGATCGCCATCGGCGATGGCTTCACCACCGTGGCCGATCAAGGCGTGCCGGCGGGCGACAAAGAGGTGCTGATCGTCCCCGACTTCTTGCCTACGGCTCACCTCATCGAGGCCGATCTCCCGGGCAGCGCCGCCGCCGTGCAGGCCACGATCTTGAAGGATGAGGCGCGCATCGCCGCCGGTGGGCGCCCCGATCAATAGCGCGCGTTGTGCAGCGTGAGCCGCAGCCGGACCAGCGCCACAGTCCCGTTGGTCGGCGCGACCCGCACCGCTTGCACGCCCTGTCCGACCTCATAGCAGCTCATCAGATCGACGTCGGCGGATTGCACCTGCCACTGCTGACCAAAACGCGCCGCGCCGCCGCAGCCGTTCCACGGGTTGTACACGTCGAAGTCCACCGAGGAGGAGGTGGCTCGGCTCCGGCCTTCGATGTGGACCGTAGCGGAGTCATAGCCGGACAGCTCCTCGAGGCCGATCATGACCTGTAGCTCGCTGCCGCCGCCGATCTCCAGCGAGCGGCCGATCGGATCGCTGACCACCTGCATGTTGTTGAAGCGGTCCCAGGCCTCCGGGCTCGAGGCGTTGACCGCGGCCCATTGGCTCGAGCCCCAACCGGGGGTGTTCGAGAAGCGCCAGCTCGGGGAGCGCGGGGAGTTGGCGGAGCTGTAGTCGATCTCGAACCAGACGTCGCCGGCCCCCGGGATGATGCCGGAGTCGGGCGGGGTGAAGATGCCGGAGTCGGGCGGGGTGAAGATGCCGGAG
>Ga0268298_10005229_pt1 | contig 12273 bp, 15 predicted proteins | sample WWTPWeurt_MetaG_FD_194462 | JGI IMG/M metagenome (GOLD analysis project Ga0268298, IMG submission 194462) | Activated sludge microbial communities from WWTP in Nijmegen, Gelderland, Netherland - WWTP Weurt | ecosystem: Engineered > WWTP > Aerobic digester > Activated sludge | place...
GTGCTCACGAAGTCGAGCACGATGTCTCTGATGTACACGTTCTTGGGTAGGCAGTAGTTGTGCTCATGTCCCTTGCGCTCCTGGATGATAGCGCCTACTTTATGGTAGCGGAACCACAGCTCTAGGGCAGCGTGGATAGCGGTGCCGTAACTGTTACTGATCTCCGCGTTGATGGACCAGATGTGGTCAAGGTGCTCCTCTGGTAGCTCCCATAGCTTCGCTAACCTCGGTAGGATAGCACCCTTGTTGAAGGAGTCTCCGAAGTCCTTGGCATAGGTGGAGGCACCGAGGAGCTTGCGCCCGTCTAGCGAGTAGTAGTGGTGCTTGGCGTCATCGTAGATGATGGTCTCACCTGTGAAGGTGTCTATGTGTTGTTGCATATTTTCTCCATCATCTTAGCATACACTTCCTCACTATCAGTGAACTCCCCGACCTTGCACACTCCCCAGTCTGGTTTCTCATATATCAATGACCCCCTTTCTGGATACCACACGAACTTGCCTTCTAGGTCAGGGTGGAACAGTCCGAACTGCCACGGTGCATGTTGTACAACTTGTACGTTCATCTGTTTAAAAAACTCGTAATCAAGGTTAGCATCGTATCGTTTTTGTTCCATACTAAAAATAATTATTATAATTGATAATCTTTTCAAGATTTTCTCTGCCCTTGTCGTTCGGGAACCAACGTCTTACTCTCTTACTGCCTTGGTACACGCGGTCGTCATTGAAATGTAGTCGGCGCAATGAGCTTGCCACTCGCATTTCGTCTAGCTTATTATAATTATCTCCTATTACTTCGTTGCAAACGACAGAGAGTGATAACTTACCAGAATCAATTGCTGGCAATCCCATTCCAGCTAGAAGATCAAGTATCTGTTCATCAATGTCATTGTATTCTTGTCTGCTCTCCTGTAGTTCTCTCAAAGCTTTAGGATACTCGTGAGTAGTTTCTCCAAGCACGATGACGCGGTGGTATGCTTCCGCGTAAAGCTGGTCTTTGTTTTCCTCTAGCCAGTCAATATCTGCTATCTTTTGCAACTGTACTGGCAGCCAACGTCTGTTACCTGTGTCATCTTTAAGCTCAAGTCTGTTGGTGGTAACAGCGAACACACAGGAGCGTTTGAAGGTGACCATACCGCGCTCATAGGGTGGACGTAATTGGTCTTCTGTTTTAGTTATCTCAGCTTTTATCTTATTTACTGATGACCTGTCCATGATCTCACCCTCAGAGAACTCAACAATGACGTTCTGAGCAAGAAGTAGGTAAAAGTCCTTGTTATCAAGTGAGTGAGTTGTTTCCACATGCCACGGTGATCCTAGTACTCGAAGTGATGTTGATTTGCGATACCCCTGCGGTGACTCTAGTGCTAGCACCTCATCAAACTGACAACCTGGCTGCATCACTCTTTTTACTAATCCCTTGAGCCAGTTCGCGCTGATCGCTTGATTTAATTCATCATCAGGTGCGCCATAAGCTTGGTGTACCCATGAGTTAAGTCTTGGCACACCGTCCCACACCAATGACGTAAGGTAATCTCTTGGTGGGTTGACTCGGTTGTCTCCTGCCACACGGATGATGGCGTCAGTGGTCATGTCCTTGGATAGTTTCACAAAGCAGCTAAAGTTTTCTGCAATGTACTCACGTGTACTGGAGATAAAGTCATCATTGAGAGCTTCCCATTTTCCTTGCTGGCTCTTTATCTCCACAAAATGAGAGAAGTCATTTTTTCTAATAGTATCTTTAAAGTACGGGTCTTTGCGTAGTACCCTCGTGATGTTAGGAAAGATGAGTAGTGGGTACGGTTCTTTTCCACCACTCATGATGAACTCATACTCGATCTCCTCGATAACTTCTCCGTCACTTTTTATGTATTGTTTCGGTGGGGTGTACACCTCATTGGTGTTTGAAATAGCGTTCTCAAGTGTCCGTTGCCTGTAGTCTTGGCGCTCTTGTGTCTTTTTACGCTGCCCAAGTGGTGACGAAAGCCAAAGCCGTTCCACTTGTTCGTGGTTCTTACCAGTCCAGAAAGCGAGGTGCATACATAATGCGTGATCTGCGCTAGAATGGTCTTGATTATGATCGCTGATGTCTCCTTCCCAGAGCCTTTTTATCTTGTTCCCATTCTTTGATGAAAACATCTTCTCAAGTAGTTTGTCGTCATCAAGATTGGTGAAGACTGTTTGGGTGATCACCTCTTTCACTGGTTCTTTTTTCCACGGATACCCGATAGATGAAAGTAAAGCGGTAAAATCATCTGGTGTGATGGTTCGGAGTGGAGCAGATAGTTCATGCTCATTTTCCGTAAAGGTAAAATATCTGCCCGTTGCGTATATCTCGATAGCATAGGTATCAAAGTGGTGTTTATTTGCCAATAGCTCTATCTTGTTCGTCTTCTGAAATAGGAGGTGCAAACCAGTCCCAGACGGCGATATCTCTGTGTAGGTGTTTGCGTTCTTTACAAACTTCTTCACATCGGGGTGAAGTACGCCATTCTCTATACAGTGGTCAAAGTCCACACCGATGATGTTTGCAGTATCTTCAAAAACAATACCAACTCCTTTTTCAGTTGTGAATTGACCGTCTTTGAAGTACTTATCTTTTAACTGATAATAGGTTGACCAGGTGCTTGAGTCGGTTGATGACCCGAATACGCCAGGAGATTTGTAAGGTACTTTTGTGGGTCTGTCATTCCTGATCTCCTTTTTCCAGAGGAGCCAAACAGACATATTTTTTATTTGTTCCATCATTTTTCAGTATACCATATACCCACCCCCACCCCTTCAAAGGTGTGGATAACGCTTTTATTATAGATATTATAGACTTCTGTCCCGACGTGTCCCGTACATCTGTCCCATGAAATACGGCTTAACAGAGCCGTATAATGCACAATGGGACACTGACCATGTCGGGACAGATGTTTTTGCATACTTACCTGTATATTATATATATTTATATATATTTAAGTAAAAGAAGTGTCCCAGTGTCCCATTGCGCATTATACGGCTATAAATAAAGCTACTTCATGGGACAGACCCATCTGTCCCGACCTGTCCCGACCTGTCCCATAATTATATGCTACACTAACCCCCAGAAAGGAGACGATCTGACTGTGGTCAGTGTGTATAACTTATTAGTGGAAAAGACTTGGTGTGCTACAATAAATCCATGACAATCGAAACCATTTCCATTAGTGACATAACCCCTTACGAGAAGAACGCAAAGACGCACCCCAAGAAACAGGTCGAGCTACTGGCAGAGAACATCAAGCGGTTTGGCTTTACTACTCCCTGCCTTGTAGATAAAGATAACAACCTCATAGCAGGACACGGTCGGCTCGAAGCGGTGAAGTCTATCGGGTGGAGTGAAGTACCATGTGTGCGTATGGAGAACTTGACCGAGGATGAGGTGAAGGCACTACGCTTGGCAGATAATAAGCTGGCGGAGATGAGCGAGTGGGACATGGGACTCGTAACCGAGGAGTTAAAGGAACTGGATGATGAATTGCTTGACCTCACTGGTTTTGATAAGGACTTGATTATTGAGCCTGATGAAGCTGATGATGAAGTGCCTGAAGTGCCAGAGGAACCACAGAGCAAGCTAGGGGACTTGTATGAGCTGGGCGAGCATAGGGTATTGTGTGGGGACAGTACGAAGATAGAGGATGTGGAACGGCTTATGGATGGGAAGAAAGCGGATATGGTGTTTACTGACCCACCGTATGGAATCGCTTTTACTGATACAAAAGGGAACACAATTCAAAATGACGACTTGAATGATGAGAAATTGGCTGATTTCAACAGACTATGGCAAGAGAGTGCGGATATTGCATCAAAAGGAGATTGTTTTCTCCTCGCATGGCAATCACCAAGAAAGTTCCATTTGCTTGAATACTTTGGAAACTGGAAGTTCTTTCGTTTGATTACAATGTACAAGTCAAACCGTATTTCATTTCCACATGGAGCATGGATAAATAAAACAGAGCCATGTTGTGTCTTCGCAAAAGGACAGCCAAGAATTACAAAGCAGGAATATATGGATGACTGTTATGTGTACAAGCATGATAAAGAAAGCCATGAAGATAGTAATGTGGGACACCCAACACCAAAGCCAGTGAAGATGGTGATGAGCAATATACAAGCGTGTGCGAAGAAGGATGATTTGATTTTGGACTTATTCCTCGGCTCAGGCTCCACCCTCATAGCATCAGAGAAGACAGGACGTATCTGCTACGGTATGGAGCTAGACCCTAAATACATAGATGTAATCGTTCAGCGCTACGTAGACTTTACAGGAAATGCTACAATTAAGAAGAATGGCGAAGAAATCGTATGGCAGAAAACCCAGAAATAACCGACAAACGAATAGCAAACCTTAAAACGGATGCTGGTCCAGGTCGCCCAAAAGGTCAGCGCAACTACGCCACGATCTATCGTGAAGCGTTGATAAAGCTGGCTCAAATGAACGGTATGGAGCCTGACCAAATGGAGACTGACATACTCCTGAAAGGACTAGCCAGTGCTCGCAAGGGTGACTATCGCTTCTGGAAAGATGTCCACGATAGGTTGCATGGTGCGGCTACCCAGAAGACAGAGGTGGAAGCACGCGTTGTTGTTGATACTCTTTCTGAGGAAGAAAGAGCGGCATTGTTAGCACTATTGCAATGACAAAACAGGCACTAGAAAAGATGATTGATGGTACGAGAGAGGAGCGCGTGTTCCTTGCTGAAAAATCATTTGGTTTGTTTGCTTTATATTACTTTAGTCATTACTTTAAGTTTTCTCTTGCTCCCTACCACTACGATATGGTGCAAGACTTACACGACCTCACCGAGAACAGAGTGCGCGAGGTAGCATGGATAATGTACCGTGAGAGCGCCAAAACCACGTTCGCAAAGTTGTATATTATATGGCTCATTGCGTACAAGAAGCGCAAGTATATTAACGTAGACTCTTTTGATAAAGAAAACGCCGAGCGTATCTTGTTTGACGTAGCGTTTGAATTAACCAACAATGTCCGCATCAATGCAGACTTCCCAACACTCTTCAGTAAAAAGCGTGGCATCGAGGAAATCAAGCAGAACCGCATCAACAACTTCGTCACCGAAAACGGCATTCGTGTGGAGGCGCACAGTACACAAGAGTCAGTTCGTGGTCGTATCCACCTAAATCAGCGACCAGACATCCTTATTCTAGACGATATAGAAACAAACAAGACTAAAGACTCTGAAGCGTACACAAAACAAGTGCGCGTCCACATCAGTGAAGCGATGGCTGGTATGTCACCAGATGGGGTTATGCTGTATTTGGGCAACTACATCACAGAGTACGGCAACATTCAGCATCTTATCGAGCGAGCCAAGACAGACCATAAGTTACGCATCCGCAACGTGCCGGTGCTGTTACCGTCAGGACAGCCCGCTTGGCCCGCAAAATACGCCCTTACAGACGCGGAAGCGGAAGAAACGGGAAAAGTATCAATTGAAGACAAACAACGGCAACTGGGGTCACTGGTGTTCTCCTACGAGATGATGAACAAACCGATAGATGACATGATGGCTGAGTTCAAAAAGGAATACATTGAGTTTGCCGTTGAGGAGGAGGTAAAGAAGCTGAACACGTCATGTTACGTAACCGTGGACAGCGCCGTGTCAGAGAAAGACAGCGCTGACTACACTGGCATCACCATCAACCGTGTTTCGCTAGAGAATAAGTGGTACGTAAAGACCTACCGACTAAAAGTGAACAGTAAAGAACTGATTGATCACTTGTTTTATATTAAAGATACCTATAATCCACAGTTTGTCGGACTTGAAGAGACATCATTCACTATGGCTATCCAGCCATTCATTGAAGATGAGATGCGCAAGCGCAATAAGTACTTTATTATCACACCGGTGAAGCATCGAGGGGTGAACAAAGAAGTGCGTATCCGTGGTTTGATACCTCGTTGGGAGAGTCGTAGCATCTTCCTAGTTGGTGACAACAGCGAGCTGATTGATGAAATGCGTGTGTTTCCGAATGGTCAACATGATGACGTGATTGATAGTTTGAGTATGCAACTACCGCATGCTCGACCACCATACATCAAACCAACACCACTACGTTCAGAAGAAAAAGAGACAAACATGGCGATATAATCATGTTATAATATTCGATATGATTTCTTTTAAGTTTAACGGCGAGACTGTTACTAAAAAAACAGATGACATCGCCAAGGCTTTCGATGAGGTGCGACCACCACTTTTGCATACTGAAATGTACGTGACCGTAAAGAAGGGGAAGCACGTTATCGAGCGCCGACTGCCACTGATACAAGCTCGAAGGGTGTTTGCTGATTCGTTGGCTAAAGAGATATTTATAAATAACCTAATGCTTGAAAAGTATGTCTGAATCGTTGGAAGTAAGTGATGTGTTCGCTTACATCACCACAGAGGAAAACAGTTGGAAGACCACACCGATTCCACTCACCAATTCAAAAGACTGGAGTATGTACGAGCATATCCAGCGGTGTAAAAACGTGGCGAACGCTTGGTATCACTCTGGCAAGAATGACGGTAACCGACCATATAACGATATTGTTACACCGATCATTGACGTTGCTTTTCGTTTGGAAGGCTTTGATGCGAAGGACATTGTCCCGTTTGTTAACTCACCAAAGGATTACTACAAGTCATTCCTTATTAAGAAGTATCACCCAAAGTGGGCAAGAAAGAACGAACTGGACACGTTTATTGACGAATTGGTGGAAACTTCTATTATTTACGACCTAGCGCTAGTAAAGAACATCAACGACAAGCGACCAGAGGTGGTTGACCTCACAACGATAGCCTTCTGTGACCAGTCTGACGTTATGGCTGGTCCGATTTGCCTAAAGCACAACTACACACCGGCTGAGATCTCCACCTATCGTGACAAGTGGGACAGTGAAGCGATTGACCTCGCCATCATTGACGCGAAACAGTCTAAAAAAGTAAAGGCAGCTAACGATCAGACTGCCAAGATGCCGAGTAAGTACATCGAGGTGTACGAGCTGCGTGGTAATCTACCAGAATCATGGCTTGAGGAGGGCGGTGACCCATTTAAGTACGTACCGCAGATGCATTTGGTCTGTTACTACACTGATGGTAATGGTCAAAAAGCTGGTTTGACCCTATATAATGGAGTTGATGAGCCGCTTGATAAAAACTTTAAGGCACTCAAGATTGATACTGTCCGTTCAAAAGGTCGCGCTTGTGGTCGGTCTATCGTTGAGCGCTTGTTTGAACCACAAGTGTGGAACAATTACTCTGGTATCAAAATTAAAGAACTGCTCGATTCAGCTATCAACATCATTGTTACCGACAGTGAGGAGCTTGGTAACAAGAAACTCACTGAGTTGAAGCAGAACGCGGTGGTGAAACAGGAAAAGGGAGCTAGTACATCACGACTTGATGGCACACTTCAGAACCTACCCGCCTTCCAAACTCACCAACAGAGTCAGGAAATACAAGCACGCGCACTTGGCTCTGCTTCGGAAGCAGCCCTTGGTCGTAACCCAACATCCGGTACACCGTTTGCGCTTGAGGCGTTGGTAGTACAAGAGGGACAGGGTATCCATGAATACAGACAGGGTAAGATAGCGACATTCTTTGCCGATGTTCTCTATCGTGACTGGATTCTTCAATACCTCGTAGATGACATGAACAAGGGCATTACCTTCTCAGAAGAGCTAACCATGGAGGAGATGAATGAAGTTGGTGAAGCTATTGCTCGCAATGAGGTCGAGCAAGAGATAAAGGAGATGATACTTGACGGCAAGATACCGTCGCCAGATATTCGTGAACAGCTTATTCAGACCAAGTTAGAGTTATTCAAGCAAGGTGGTTCACGTAAGTTCATCAAAGTGATGCAGAACGAACTGAAAGACCTTCCTCTCGATGTTATGGTAAATATCAAGGGTAAGCAGAAGCGTATGATCGAAAATGCTGATAAAATAACCAAGGTCATTCAAGCAATCTTGGCAAACCCAGGGGCAATCGCGCAAGTACCAGGGGTTAGTTCAGCCTTTAATCAGTTGCTTGAGGAGTCTGGTATGTCACCGATTGATTTCCATGCGGTGACAAAAGCTGTGCCAGCGCCAGTCGAGGAGCCGTTACCAGTAGTAGCATAAAATAGTATGAATGATTCAACACAAGCAGTGCGTGATGTACTAACCGAGCTAGAAGTAATGAAAGTAGAGAAGTTTTGTGCCGATAAGGATATGTATGAAGCAGTCCGTAAGGTACTACTCTCTGGCATCTACACCCACGGTGTCGTGCAAAAGGGCGTAGAACATAACCCATTAGTAAATGGTGCTTTTTCGTTGGTGGCGCTTGCTGTGCAGAACCCCATCCCTGATGCCGAGCTGGGTGCTCACCTGCGTGGGCAATGGATGGGAGTGAACGCATTGGAGTCAGCGTTCAATACGTTAGGGAAGATTAAAAGTAGCAAGGAGGAACCAGTGGAGTCTCCTTTTAATGATGCAATTTAATTATGGCGAACAAATATAAAAATCTCACCGCATCTGGTCTCGTAAAGACGGGTTCTGGGGTACTCAAGGGAATGTACGTAAACAGTACAAATGCTGGTACTATCAAATTCTGGGATAACACTAGTGGTGCAACAACTACGATCAACAACACTATCACACCAGCTATTGGCTATCACAATCTTGGTGATGCCAACTTCACGGTTGGTCTATACGCCACGATTGGCGGTACGGCGTTGGATGTTACTCTGTACTATGAGTAATTTTATAAACATAATCAAAAAGACGATGGCAAAGAAAAAGGAAGAAGTCGTAGTAGAAGATGAGGTAGTAGCTGAAGTCACTACTGAGGTGGTCACTACTGAGGTAGTTACCGCTGACGACGGTGGTTTCAGTAAGCGACACCCGAACGCAACAGAGGGAGTCATTTACGAATAGAAGACATACCATACGAAATGTATGTTATAATTATAACTAACAGGAAGCGATACCTTGCTCAATTTCGCATAACTAGCACTTCACTATGTTCAACGAAGAAACACAGGTGGCTGACCTTGAAAACACAGCAGACGATGTCGAGTTAGAAGAAGCTGAGACCGAAACAGAAACGGAAGAAACCGACTGGAAAGCTGAGGCTCTTAAATACAAAGCTATACTCGACCGTAACAAGGAGAAGGGTGCAAAGCACCAAGAAGTTAAGAAAGAAATTAAGTCAGATGACTTTGGTTATGACGTAAAAGCATACCTCAAGTCCTCCGGTATCAATGCCAGCGAGTTTGACTTTGTAAAAGGAGAACTCAAGAACTTTGGCGGCGATATAGATGCGCTTATTGAGAACGAGTACTTTCAAGCCAAGCTCGAAAAGCAACGAGCAATCAATAAGACATCAGACGCTACACCAAAGGGAAAGCGTACTGGCTCACCAGCTACCGACACAGTCGAGTACTGGATGGCAAAGCCATTCGCCGACATTCCACAGGAAATGCGGTCAAAGGTGGTCAACGCTCGCATCGAGAAGGAAAGCAAGACAGGAGTATTCTATAATTCATAGACTAACCATCTGACTACTTACTAAAGTAATCAGGTTCAGTAGAAGTTCTTCACAGATATAATACTGAGCACTACACAATTTGGCTATCATCCCATCATTAGAGATCGAAACTAAACTGCAAGAGCGACTTAATGCTCCGATGGTTTGGAAAGAAATCTGTGACGTAAAGTACACAGACGTAGGAGTTATCAAGAACCCATACCTTACTGATTCAACACAGTACACTGGTACACGTGGAACAGGCTACACCTCAGTTGCGGTTGCAACCGTTGACAGCTCTGTAACCATCTCTACCTATGTCGGTTCAGCACAGCACATTGACGATGCCGACCTCGCACAAAAGTCTTTCTCAGACTTTATGGAGATTGCTGACAACATGGCTGTTGTATTGAACGAAGGAATGGAGACTGCAATGCTCGCGGAACACGCACAATGGACAAACTTTGACAATGCTTCAATCGGTGGAGCTGCTGGAAACATCACTGTTTCTCTCAGTAACATCAAGAACATCATCACTGGTATCAAGCGTGAGATTCGTGAAGCCGGAGGTGGTGACTTGCTCACTCGTAACGGTGGATTCATCCAATGGCGTGAAACCGACTTTGAACTCGTAGAACAGCTTGCTGCTTCTGAGGGATTCAACACTGCTGACGATGCCCTCAAGAATGGTATCAAGCAAGGCTTCCGTTACATGGGAATGGAGCACTACTCGACATCAAAGAACGCGACAGGTCACATCTTCGCTGGTGTTAAGAAGGCTTTCAACGCTTACGTTGTTAAGTCAACTTATGGTCGCGTAAAGACCATCGTTAACCCAGTAGTGGGTGGAGCACAAATCTCAGGCGTAGGTCTTGAGACTCGTATTGACCGAGCATTCAAGGCTTGGGACAAAAAGGCTCCGGTACTGTTTGATGTGCTTGTAGCGTAACTAGCAACACCCCCATGTATTGGGGGTTGGGGAATGGGTCAATCATTCTCCAACCCCCAGTATATGGGTTACAGAAATAATAAATTGACCTTATTATGATAAAAGAATGTGCTCATTGTAAAAAAGAATTCAGAACTCATCCATATTGCATCAAAAAAGGGCAGGGGAAATACTGTTCACGTAAATGCGCTGGAGAACATCTAAAAAATAGAAAAACTACAATATGTAAATCTTGTAGTATACCGTTCACACGCAAAATATCGAAAGCCGGTATGTACTGCTCAAATAGATGTAGGTTTGAAGACTATGTGCCAAAAAATAAAGGTAAACGAGCCTCACTAGAAACAAGGAAGAAATTGAGTAAGGCGTTTAAGGGGAGGAAGTCCCCATTTAAGGGTAAAAAAAGACCCGAAATGGCAGGTAAAAATCATCCACTATGGATTGAAGACAGGAGCCGACTAGCGAAATACAAAGACGGAAATGAGTACAGGAACAGCCCCGCGAGCAGAAACTGGGCAAAGGAAGTAAAAGAACGAGACGGATGGATTTGTCAATTGAAGAATTCAAGTTGTTCAGGAAAGGTGATAGCACACCATGTTCTATCTTGGAAAGATTATCCTGAATTACGTTATACACTTAATAACGGCATCACGTTATGCCACGCTCATCACCCAAGAGTGAGAACGGAAGAGAAACGACTAGAATCTATATTTAAGAAACTAGTGTCAGTATCAAACGATTAAATTGGCTCTATCAAACGGAAAACGACCAACATTCGAGGGATACAAAGTTGACTCTATCACTCTGTTGCCAACCGCAACACAAAAAACAAGCAACTCTATTCCAGCGCATGTTCGGTCAGTCCGACTTGGTGCCAACGTAACTGATGTCAACGACTTCACAGTCCTTCCATCACTTGCACACGTACCAAATGGACACACCATCACTATCATCGCTGGTGCTGCCAACTCTGAGTTGCGCACACCATCAGGAAGTGCTGAGGAAATTAACTCTGAGGATTGCGACGGTACTAAAGAAGCTCTTTTGACCGCAGGAAACGTCTACACAGTAACCAAGATCGATAACACTATCGGTTGGATGCTCGAAGGTCGTACTGCTATCGGGGCGTTTCAAACCGCTATCATCCCAGATTAAGGACTGTCTCACTCTCTCACTCGTTGGGAGGGTGGACACAGTTATTAAAAAAAGATAACAAACACATCAATATGGTATTCAGCGACGTATCGGGCAACACAGGAATCGTGCAGCAAGCACGCCAGCTCTGTCGGGTAGACAGCACCTTGTGGTCAACGGTGAATATCGTGAACTCAGCGAACAACTGGCATGATACGGTGACAGGATACGCTATCGGCAACGACAAGCGGTTTGCTTGGGACGATACTAATCATAGCAAGCTGCCGATTGGGACAACGGACTTAACAACATCTTCTGATTATTCATTCCTTACTGATGAGCAGAATAATACCATCTTGAATTTAACCAGCATTTCACTAATTGAAATAGCTACCAATAAAGAAACTAAACTTGAACCAATAGACAGGGCTGACGGTGATTATGACTACTCGTCATTCGGAGTAGAAACTGGTACACCATCACGTTATGACAAGATAGCTGACAACATCATCAAATTGGATTACATACCAACCGCAACTGACATCGCCACATATAAACTAAAGTTTTACTTCCAGCGCACTGGTAGCTATTTTGTAGCCACCGACACGACAAAGCAGCCAGGTATTCCACCAATCCTGCATCGTGGCTATGTTAT
>Ga0268298_10005230_pt1 | contig 12270 bp, 7 predicted proteins | sample WWTPWeurt_MetaG_FD_194462 | JGI IMG/M metagenome (GOLD analysis project Ga0268298, IMG submission 194462) | Activated sludge microbial communities from WWTP in Nijmegen, Gelderland, Netherland - WWTP Weurt | ecosystem: Engineered > WWTP > Aerobic digester > Activated sludge | place: Netherlands...
GCCTCGAGATCCGGGCGCGTCGCACGGCCCTCGCTCGCCTCCTCGCCTCCCCCGACGCGGGCGCGAGGGGCCCTGACTCCTCACGAGCGCTCCGCAACACATCACCTCACTCGGGACAGCGTCCCCCAGCGGATGCCGCAGCGTCGGGACAGCGTCCCCCAGCGGATGCCGCAGCGTCGGGACAGCGTCCCCCAGCGGATGCCGCAGCGTCGGGACTGCGTTCCTCCGTGGAGGCCGCGCGCGCGAGCGGACAGTCTGTCACACACGATGTCTCGCCCTTCGTCGCGCCCGTGACGACAGCCGATCCGACTCCCACCTTCGCGCCCCGTCCTCGCTTCTCACCTTCGCCGTCCAGGGCTCAGGAGCCTGCCGTCCGGGCACATCCGCGCTCCCCGGCCGCGTGGATCATGCTGGCGCTCCTGGCGATCACGATGGCCATGCTCGTGTGGCGATGGGGCCCATCCACACCCTCTCTCGCCGGCCCCCTCCCCCACGACACACAGCCTGCATCCTCACTCCCTGCTCCGTCGGGGCTCCCGGCGCCTGTCCGCACGGACAACCCCTCTCCGTGACTTTCGGAGATGGATGCCCACCCCCGGCCCCGTGCTCGCTTCGCTCCGCGCGCGGCCGCCCCTCCCAAATCGCTCTCTTCGTTCGCGACGGGAGGGGCCCCAGCGTCCTTATCCGGGACAAGGAGGAGCTCTGTGCGCTCTCTGTGCTCTCCGCGGCTCCGTGGTGAAGAGAGCTCCCGCTCGTCCCCGGTTCTCGCTCGGGCGCGTGATCCGGGGGCTCGCGACGATAATCCAACAGGCTGCTGGCATTGCTCCTACGGGAAGCGACCCGGAGAGAGCATCCGACACACCTTCTCCGGCGACTTGACCCCTTGCGCCGCGAGCCGTGACTCCCCCTCCGCGCGCATCGCGGCGCCCCTCTCGCCCCCCAGGAGCTGGCCTGATCGAATGCGCGCCACCGCCGTGTGAACCTCCATGTCGGCCGCGGAGAAGGCCTGTTCGGCGCGCTCCATCAGCGCACGCGCCGTGTCGCGCTCTCCACGTATGCTCGCGATGCCCGCGCGGAACAGGGCGGCGTTGGCCCGGGGCCACACATGAGGGTCTTCTTCAAAGACCTTGGCGATGTCCTTCTCAGCGTCCAACAAGAGGGCGTCGCGCTCGCGGCGGCTCACGTGAGGCTCCGCGGCGCACGCGATGCGCGCCCGCGTGCGGAGGGAGTTGCACTCCTGACGAGCGAGGTAGATCTCGAACATCAGCGCCGAGCGCAGGCCGGACCACGCCTCGTCCATGCGGCGCTTCGCGCTCATCGCGGCGCCCGTGTAGAGGTCCACGCTCGTGGAGCCCAGCAGATAAAGGAAATCGTGCCAGTCGAAGGCGTCGCCGCTCTTGTGCGCGTAGGCGCGAGCCAGCTTGTCCAGCGCCGAGTCGGGGTTGTCGCGCGAGAGCTCCACGTACCAGCTCGTCTCCAGCATCGCGTGGGTCTCGGCGTACCGATCGCCGCGGGCCTGCGCGCTGCGGATGAAGTCCTCGAAGCGACGGGCGAGCTCCTTCCAGCGGCCGAGCCACTGGAGCGCCGAGAAGACGAAGATCTCCGCGGTGTCGAGCTCCCACGTGACGCCGCTGCACTGCTCGCGGAGCACGCGCGCGCCCCGATCGAGGGCCTCGATGCTGTCGCGCCACCGGCCCGCGAGGTAGCGCGCGGCGCCGGCCATCGTCGTCGCGAGGCCGAGGGCGTGCGGGTGGCGGATGCGCTCGGCGAGATCGAGGCTGCGCTCCACCAGCTCCGCTGTGCGCGAAGCGGATTTGGGCCCGCTCAGGCCCACGTACGTCACCTCGACGGCGAGCGCGCGGGCGATGCGGTAGGGCTCCCCTGCGTCGAGCGCGAGCAGGAGGTGCTTGCACTGCGCGTCGTTGGAGCGGATGGGGTCGACCATCGCGAGGCCCACGGCGACGGCCCACGCGGCGTCGATGCGGAGCAGCTCCTGCTCGGGGATGTCGGCCTCGCTGCGCTCTCGGAACTCCATGCCCCGGAGGCGCAGGCGCGCGCGGCCCGCGAGGAAGCTCAAGATCGCCGCCTCGCGCGACTGGTGCACCTTCATGCCGAGCGGCGCCATCACGAGGCGGATGACCTCCATGCCTCGATCGACGTGGCCGCTGATGAGGAGCTGCTCGGCGGCCTTGCGGCGGAGCTCCAGCGCTCGGCCCTGCGAGGAGCCTCGGGCCGCGGCGAGGTACGCGTCCGCCGCCTCGCCGCCGCGCCCCGCGTTCGCGAGGGCGTTGCCGAGGCGCGCGAGGATGTCGCTGTCGTCCGACGAGGGCGAGAGCGTGAGGGCCCATCGATAGAGCCGCGCGGCGCGATCGAACGCGAGCGCCGAGGCCGACTGGTTGGCCGCGAGGAGCGCGTAGCGGCCGGCCTCGAGCATCTTGCCCGCGGCCTCGAAGTGCGTCGCCAGGACCTCGGGATCGACGCCGCCCGCGGCCTCCAGGGCGCGCGCGAGGCGATCGCGGCGCACCTGGATCGCCTGCGGCGTGAGGCCCTCCAGGACCGTGTCGCGGAGGCGATCGTGGTAGAGCTCGATCTCCTCGTGCGCGGCGCCGAAATCGGTCTGCGAGCGGACGAGGTGGCGCACGATCAGGAGCGACAGCATCGACTGATCGGGGAGCGTGACGTCCGCCGCCTTCCAGGCCGGGATGATCGGGATGGGGTGGCCGGCGACGGCGACGGTCTCCAGGAGCTTCCGCGCGACCTCGGGCAAACGCCTCATTTTCTCGCGGAATACATCGCCCAGATCCACCCGCACGACCGAGTCGGGGCTGCGATCTTCGTCGCCGTGCACGAGCGTGACGTGGTCGGCGAGCATCTCGACGAAGAACGGATTTCCCCCGGATTCACGGGCGATCGCGGCGGCGCGCGCCTCGTGGCCCTCGACGTACGAGGTCGCGAGCTCGCGCGACTCCTCGAGCGACAACGGCTCCACCGTGAGCACGCGCGTGCGGACGTCCTCGGCGCGGAGCGTCTTCACGAGGGGCGCAGACTCGATGTCGTCGCCGCGGTACGTCGCGAGGAGGAAGAGCGGCGGCGCGTCGGGTCCTCGGAGGATCTCGGCGAGCAGCGCGTCGCTGTCGGCGTCGCTCCACTGCATGTCGTCGAGGACGAGCACCACGTGCTTGCGCTCCGCGATGCGGCCGAGCAGCTCGCGGAGGGCCGCGAACGCCCTGCGGCGGAGCTCGATCTCGGAGATGATCGCGTACGGCCTCAGCGTCTGCGGCGCGATGCTCTCGAGCTGCCGGAGCACGGGGAAGATGCGCGTCAGGGCCTCCGTGCTGCGCGGCAACAGCACCTGGCTGCGGGCCGACGGGAGCGACTGCAAGTAGGAGCAGAGCTCGTCGATCAGGCTGTCGATCGCCTTGTAGGGCACCGACTCGCGCGAGAAGCAGCGGCCCGCGAGGACGAGGGCGTCGGGCTCGTCGCGCCTGAGGGAGCGCACGAACGCCTGCGCGAGCGCCGTCTTCCCCATGCGCGACGCGCCGTGCACGATCGCGGCCGAGGGCTTGCCGTTGTGCGTCTGCTCGAAGCCCTCGCGGAGGGACTCGAGCTGCGGCGCGCGGCCCACGAAGGCCGAGCGGTGATCGTGCGCGCGGCGCAGGCTCCACGAGCGATCGGCCCCGAGGCGGCGGAGCACCTCGGCGCCCGTCGGTCGCTCCTCGGGCTTGCGGCGCAGCAGATCCATGCAGAGCGCGTCGAGGTCGGGCGGGACGTTCGGGACGACGGTGCTCGGGGGCGCCGGATCGAGCCGCTGCTTCGCGATGAGGACCTGGAGCGGCGTGCCGTCGAAGGGGAGGCGGCCGGTGAGCGCGACGTAGAGCATCACGCCGACCGAGTACCAATCGGAGGCCGGAGAGAGCGTCTTTCCCAGCGATTGCTCGGGGGACATGTACGCGGGCGTGCCGACGATCGCGCCGCTCTCGCGCTGCACGCCTGTGGGCCAAAGCTCGGTGATGAGGCCGAAATCGAGGATGACCACGCGGCTCTCGCCGGCCACGAGGACGTTCGATGGCTTGATGTCGCGGTGCAGCTTGCCCGCCTCGTGCAGCGACGCGAGGCCCTCCGCGAGCTGCGCCAGCGCGGGCCTCGCGCGCTCGACGGCGAACGTCCCCGGGGGCGCCGGCGCCACGCGGACAGCGACGGAGGCCGGGCCTTCGTTGCCGGTGAGCGTCGAGAACTCTTCGGTGGGCTGGTCGTACCAGGGCCCGGCGTGCAGGAGGATCCCGCCGTCCATCGTCGAGCGATCCTGCGCCGAGCGCTGCGGCGGAGGCGAATGGAACGTGACGCCCGAGTCGGCCCCCTCGTCGAGCGAGTCCTCGCCCATGTCGACGGGCCCGCTGCGCAAGATCGTGAGCGTGTCGGTGCCGCGCGAGCGCCGCGGCGCGTCGGAGATGCCGCGCACGTGCTCGATGAAGTCCACCCCTTCGATGAACTCCATCGTGAAGAACCAGCGATCGCCGTAGCTCAGGAGCTCGTAGAGCGTGACGAGGTTGGGGTGCGCGATGTCCGCGAGGGCCCGGAACTCGCGCTTGAAGAGGAAGAGCGAGCTCGGCTCCGTGCGCGTGAGGGCCTTGAGCGCCACGCGGGCGCCGCGCTCGGTGTCGTAGGCCTCCCAGACGACGCCGAACGCTCCCTCGCCGATGCGGCGCCGGAAAAGGAACCGCCGGGCTCGTTCGTCCAGGGGCAGCGCTTCTTGCGCCATCTCGTCGGATTACGGGCGCGAGGCGGATGGGTCAAGCCGCCGCCGGGCGCCGTCTTTGCGGGGTCGCGTGAAATGGGCTGTCATTGACATGCTTGAAAACTAGTGCTTCCGGCGCCCGAGCCCGAGCACATCGAGGGAGTCCTCCGAGCGCGTGAACTCGACGGTGTCCCCGAAGTCGAGGCTCGTGATCCTGTCGGGGCCGTCGAAGAAGAGGACCGCGTCGTGCATCTTCGTGCGAACGGACAAAACCTCCCCCGGCTTGAGCAGCGCGCGGACCATCCTGTACCTGCTCCCCGACGGCGTGTAGGGCTCCCGCACGACGAGCTGGAGGCGCTGGCTGGATAGGGGCAGTATACGACCCCCCGCGGAGCGCTGCGCGGCCGTCGATCCTGCGGCCGGACCGATCCAGAAACCGCTCGATTTCTGCTCCTCCACGACCTCCCCGAGCCGCAGGATGTAGCGCGTCGTCGCGGCCGGCGAAGAGTGGCAATAGAGCGCCTCGTTGAGCACGCGGCCCGCGACGAGCTCTCCGTTCACGCGCACGGCCATCCGGGAGAGCGTCATCTTGTGCAGATCGCCCGCGACCGCCTCGAGGATCGCTGGGCGCACGGAGCCCTTCTTCGCGCCGCAGAAGAACCCGACCGAGTGCGAAGGCGCGCTGTTCACCCCGAGGATCGGGACGCCCGACACAGCGTGCGACGCCGCGAGGAGCGTGCCGTCTCCGCCGACAGTCACGACGAGATCGAACGCCGCGGGATCGAAGCCTTGCCCCTCGCGGCTGAGGAGCTTCACGTGCGCGCGGGCTTCCCGGAGCGCGGCCTTCACCTCCTCGACGGTGCCGACGTGCTCCTCGTGCGCGGCGAGCAGGCGCGACACCGTGGGGTCGTCCTTGCGCACGAGGTGGCGGATGCGCGGCCTCCGTCCTCCCTGCACGTCGAGCTGCCAGACGGACCGCTTGATCACGAGGCCGACGCGCGGTCGGGGCTTCAAGGTGCGACCTCCGCGAGCCTTCGGAGCGCGAGCTCTGTCTTGAGATCTTCGAGGCCCCCTGCCCGCGCGAGAGCGAGCAGCTCTGCGAGCGGGGCCGAGACGATCGACGCGTGGCGCTCGAGGGGCGAGCCGTCCTCGAGCGGGGTCCCGCGGCGCGCGGGATCGACCTCGACGTGGAAGTAGTAGTGCCGCTCGCCGACCATCCCGGGCGCGGGGAACGACGAGGGTCCGAGCGGGAGCACACGCGCTGGATCCACATCAAAACCAAGCTCTTCGTGGAGCTCGCGCGTCACGCAGGCGACGAGGCCCTCGGGGCTCCGCTCGTCCACCTCGACGAGGCCCGCGGGCAGCTCCCAGAGCGACCCGAGCTCCGGCTCTTCGGGGAAGGGCCGCACCTCGATCGGCCGCGTCGCGACGGGCGGACGGAGCGCGGATCGCAGGTACACGTGACGGCGCCCGTCCTCGCCTCGGAAGTGCGCGGCGATCACGACGGCGTCGAGGCGCTCGCGCTGGACGGTGTCGTACGCGAAGGGCTCGGAGATCTCTCCGTTCGCGAAACGAAGCCGAAACATCGCGCGGCGCACGTCGAGGAACGGCGGTCCCGGGGGCACCGGCGTCTCGTCCCGGAGGAGCGTGTGCGGCGGCGGAGAGGGGAGCATGCGATCGCGCGGAGGCGGGAGCATACGCGCATTTTGGTCCGCGGGATCCGACAGCGAGCGCGCGTCGGGCCACGCTCCAGCTCGCGCCGCGGCGTCGGGACCTGCGTCCCCCGTCGGCGCCGCGCCCCGAAGGAGCTTCGACCCTTGCTTCCCAGCGTCGTTGTACTAGCCAGGCCCCACGCGATGAAGCGAACGAAGCGTGCGACGACAGGTGGACGGAGGATCACGTGGCGTCGGCGCGCCACGATCGTCGCGCTCGGCCTCGCGGGCCTCCTCTCGGCGGCGTCGATCTCGGCGCAGACGAAGGGCTCGGGCGCGACCCCGGAGAAGGGCGCCGCCCCCGCGTCAAAGGCCGCGCCCAAGAGCTCCGCGAGCCCCACGAAGGCCCCCGCGAAGAAGATCGATCTCGCCCTGGTGAGCGCGCAGCTCTCGGCCCCGGCGACGCTCGCGCTCGGCCTCGCGGACGCCGAGAGCGCGGGCAGCAAGGCGAAGACGCTCGCGCCGCGGATCGAGGAGCTGCTCGCGAAGGGGCTCACGACCGATCTCACGCTCGCCGCCTTGAGCGCGCTCGGGGCGATCGGAGCGCCCACGTCGAGCGCCGTGATCGCGCCTTACGTGCAGCACCGCAACGCCGACGTCCGCAAGGCCGCGGCCCTCGCGCTCGCGCAGACGGGCGGCCCCGACGCGGCGAACGCGCTGCGAAAGGGCCTCCGATCCAGCGACGCGACGCTGCGGAGCCTCTCGGCGATCGGGCTCGGGCGGGCGGGCGACGAGCAGAGCGTGCCGGATCTCTCGCGCGCCATCGATCGAGGGATCCTGGAGGCCGCGCCGTCGATCGGGGCGATCGGGAGCGCGACGCAGTGCGACGAGCTGCTCGCGCGCCTCGACAAGCTGCCGATCGACAAGCAGCAAGCGACGCTCGAGGCGATGCTCCATCGCAAGCCCGCGCTCGGGACCGATCTGCTGCTCCGCGCGATCGCGAAGGTGCAGGCGGCGACAGGCGAGCTCACGAGGGCCTATTTTTCAAGCCTCGAACGAAATTACTGGGGGACGGCCCGCGTCAAGAAGGCCCTCGACGCCGCCGCGCACGCGCCGAAGAGCGCCGCGCCCAAGGACAGCGCCGCTCCCCCGCAAGACGCGACGAAGACCCCGCCGCCCGCGCCGAAGAGCCCCGCCAAGGGGAAGGGAGGCACGCCGTGAGCGCGCCTCTTCGCCTGCCCGGATCGATCGCGATCACCCTTGTTTTGTCGGCTCTTTCGCTCTTCGGCTGCGGCGGCGGACAGACGCAAGGGGCCGCCTTCGACAACACCAAGCGCGACGACGGCACCGCGATGACCGCCCTCCAGAAGCAGCTCGCGAGCGTCTCGATCCCGCGCGCGGCCGACGTCGCTGTCGGCGTCTTCGGCGAGCGATCGCTCGTCGGCGTCCCGCTCGAAGGCGGCAAGCCGTGGACCTTCGAGCACCCGATCGCCTGCCGCCCCGTCGTCGCGGGGGGCGTCGTCGTGGGCGTCGGGACCGACGAGATGTTCGGGCTCGACGCGCGCACGGGCAAGCAGCTCTGGGCCCGCAAGGCCGGCGGCTGCATCCGGGGCGTCGCGGACGACGGGCGCGTCACGGTCGTGTCGGCGCGACCTGTCAACGGCCGCGGCGGCATCGTCATCGCGATCGATCGCGAGGGCCAGGTCGTGCGGCAGATCGAGGACGGATCGAACATCGGCGCCCCCGGCATGATCGACGGCTTCGTGTTCCTCCCGTGGGACGGCCGCTACGTCTCGGCCTACGATCTCGCGGCCGGCGACGAGATCGCGCGCGTGCAGCTCCCCGGCGCGACGCGGGCCTTCGCGGCGGGCGGGGCCCTCTTCTTCGGCGAGCGCTCCGCGACCCGCTTCGACGAGCACGTGGCGCAGGCGGGGGCCACGACGGTGACGCTCCCCGCGCGTGAGCTCCCGGATCACCCCGCGTGGATGGACTCCGGCAACGACGCGCTGCCCCCGGGCGCCCTCGTGTCGGATCGCTCGCGGCTCTACGCGCGGCCCCTCGCGACAGGCGCGGCTGGTATCGTGGGCGATCGCTACGCCGCGACATCGGGCCGGGTCGCGATGGGCTTCGACGCGAAGACGGGCGTCCTCGCCTGGGTCCACACGCACGACGCATCGTTCCTCGGGGGCGCGGCCTACGAAGGCGGCTTCGCGCTCTGCGACGCCGAGGGCCGCGTCACCTACCTCGACGCGAAGACGGGCGCCGTCGCGGGCAGCGCTGTCCTCGGAATCCCCATCGACGCGTGCGTCGTCCAGGCCGATGCCTTCACCAAGACAGCCGCCGACGCGCCCAGGCCCCTCCGCGACGCGATCGCAGGCGCGCTCCGGTTGCCGCACCCTGACGCCGAGCCGATCCAGCGCTTCCTCCTCGCGGAGCTCACCGCGCTCCCGGACGAGGCCGCCACCGAGACGTTGATCCGCCTCGTGGACGAGAGCGCCGCGCCCGTGGGGCTCGCCGCCGACGTGCGGTCCGCCCTCGGGGCTCGCAGGAGCGGCGCGAGCTTCATGCTGACCACTCTGGCGCAGCGCTACGACTACCTCGAGGGCGCCCTCCACGTGCCCCCCGTGGGCCCGCTCGCCGACGCCCTCGCGGCGATGGGCGAGAAGCGCGCGGCCCCGCTCCTCGCTGTCCACCTGCTCGATCCTGTCACCCCCGTCAGCGACGTCGAGCGCGCGGCCTCCGCCCTGGAGGTCCTCGCAGGCCCCGCGGAGCTCCCGGCCCTTCAGCAGTTCTTCGCGGCCTACCGCGAGACGCCGGACCTCCCCCTCGCGATGGCCGTGGCCCACGTGGCGCGCGCCCTCGAGCGCCTCGGATCGGGCGATCTCGTCGCGAGCGCGATGCGCGATCCCTACACGAGCGACCTCGTCCGCTCGAAGCTCGGCGCGCCCGCCGCCGGGACAAAAGGTCCTGCGAAGTAGTTTTTGAATACGGGAAGTGGCTCTCCCGGGATCACTGCTGCTCTCGTCCCCCCGCGCCCTTCACTTGCGCCCTTTGTCGTCGTCGACGGCGATGCGGAAGCCCGGGTCCGAGGGGGTCGGCCCCTTCGGCTTTGACGGCTTGTCCGGCTTCGCGTCCTCGGGCGGCTTCTCGTAGGGAGGCTTCATCCGATCGTCGTCCGGCTCCGCGTAGTCCGGATCCTTCGGCGTGATCTTCTTGAGCTCCGAGCCGACCTTCTCCGCCACGTTCGTCGCGGCGCGAGCGATCTCGCGGCCTGCGTCCTCGATCGTCCGCGAGACGGTGGTCGCGGTGACCTCCTTCTTCACGTCCTTCGCCGCCTTCTTCGCGGCCTTCCAGAGCAGGCCAAAGCCCTGCTTCACGTTCTCGGCGACGTCGTCGGTCTCGTCGTCTTTCGCCATGCGCGGATCTATGCGCCCGCGGCGCCCGCGCGGCAAGGCAACGCGCTCCGCGATCAGGCCGCGCGCTCGTGCGCCGAACGCACGCCTGGCGTCCACGCCGTCGATCGATCGCGCCCTGATCGCTTCGACACGTAGAGCGCCTCGTCCGCGGCCTTGAACATCTCGTCCCATGTCTCGCCCGCGTCGGGGAACGTCGCGACGCCGACGGAGCACGTCACCTGCACGGCCTGCGCGCTCTGCGCACCCTTGGCGTGGAACACCGTCCGCTTCAGCTCTTCGCGCACGCGCTCGGCGAGGAGCATCGCGCCCCGCGCGTCCGTCTCCTCGCAGATGATCACGAACTCCTCGCCGCCGAACCGCGCGACGGCGTCCGTGTTTCGCTTCGCGCGCCGGAGGATCTCGCCGAGCCCCTTGATCACCACGTCGCCGACGTCGTGCCCGTACGTGTCGTTCACCTTCTTGAAGTGATCGATGTCGGTCACGAGCACGCTGAGCTTGCGGTGGAACCGCTTCGCCGCGACCATCTTCTGCTCGGCCATCTCGAGCATCGCGCGCTTGTTGTAGAGGCCCGTGAGCCCGTCGAGCGTCGCCAGCTCCTCGAGCCTCTTCACCATGCGCGCGTTCGCGAGCGACACGGCCATGTGGCTCGCGAGCACCTCGAGCGTCCCGCGCACCGCGTCACCAAACGCCTTGGGACGCCGCGATCCGAGCACGAGGGCCCCGAGCGCTCGCTCGTGTACGCACAGCGGCAGCACCACGATCGAGGGCATGCTCGGGGGCAGGAGCCGCTTCGTGAACACGATCTGCCGCCGCTCGTCGTATTCGCCGCGGTAGGGCAGCGGGTGCCTGTTCTGCACGACCATCGACACGAGCCCCGCGTTGTGGCGGAACGTCTCGCCAACGAGGCCGCCGTCGTCGTCGCCGCTGACAGCGCGGATCTCGTGGCTCTTCGATTTGTCGTCGTACAGCGTGACCGCCGCGTAATCGACGCTCGTGATCTCCCGCGCGCTCGTGAGGCCCGCGTTGATCACGTCGGCCTCGGTGGTGGCCGCTCCGAGCGACTCGGCCGCGCGGTAGAGCTTGCCCTGCTCCACCTTCGCGCGCTCGAGCTGCACGAACACGCGCTCGTTCTGGATCGCGCGCACCGCGTAGCGCCCGGCCTCGTCCATCAGATCGATCTCGCGCTGCGAGAAGGCCCGATCCTGCACGCGATCGACGACGAGCAGCCCGCGCAGCACGCCGTGCTCGAAGAGGGGCAGCGCGCACGCCGCGCGCACGGGACAGGGCCCCATGTAATAAGGCAGCTTGTAGCTCGGCTTCAGGTGCGAGAGCGGCACCGGGACCCCTTGTGAAATAGCGGCCCCGAAGATCCCGTCGCCCGAGAGAAAAGGCCCGTCCGAGAGGTTCGGCGCGTCCGTCGACAGCTCGCTGATCCGCAGGTGGGTCCCCGCGTCGCTCCGCCAAAGAAGCACGGCTGTATACAGGTCAAGCGACTCCCGCAGCAGCTTGAGCGCGAACAGGACAGCCTGGTGGATCTCCTCCACCCCCGATCGCACGAGCCGCTCTTCATCGTTCTTGTGCGCCTCGGTCCGCCCCGCGCCGAGCAGTCGATAGCTCCGCGCGTCGTCGCGCATGCGGCTGATCTCCGTCTCGAGCCTCTCGCGCGAAGCCTTGCGGACGCGGGCGATCTCCGCGCGCAGCACGATCGCGTTCTGCGCCCCGAACGCCACGAGGAAAGCGAGGTGCGGGAGCAGCGCCTTCGGCGACACGTCGCCCGACAGCGCATACCGCGACACGATCTCCATCGCGGCCGCCAGGATCACGATCACCGCGGAGGCCCCCGGCTTCGCGAACGCGCTCACCACGCCGACGCACGAGAGCACGATCGGATAGAGCCTCCCGTCGAGCGTCCGATCGAACCGCACGATCGTCCCGTACGCGAGGATCACCAGCAGCGCCCCGAGCTCGATGTCGGTCAGCGCCGTCGTGTCGATCGCGCGGAGCCTTCGGATCAAGCGGTGCGCGAACAGCGCCGTGATCGAAGCGAGCCCGGCGTACGCCCACGCCTCCGGCAAACGAGCCGACGCGTCGAACGCGACGGCGGCGCCCATCGCGACGGCGAGCGCCACGGGGAACGTCACCCGCGCGACACGGCGGGACCACAGCACGAGCGAGAGCAAGGACGGCATTCGCAGGGCAGGCCGTATCAAGCCCGAGCGCGGTGGGCCCACTTCTCGGCGTACCCCTTGCGAAATCGGGTGATACTCATTCCCACATGCGCCTCGGCATCCGTTTGCAGGTGCTGCTCTCACTGGGCGTGCTGCTCGTGCTCGCCTTCGTCCCGCTCTTCTTCGCTGTCTCGAGCCTCACGCGCGCCACCTTGCGCCACGTCCGCGCCGACTCGGCTGTCTCGCTCGGTCGCGCCGTCGCGGGCCACGTCGCCGTCGCCGCGGAGACACGGCCGGCC
>Ga0268298_10005231_pt1 | contig 12269 bp, 10 predicted proteins | sample WWTPWeurt_MetaG_FD_194462 | JGI IMG/M metagenome (GOLD analysis project Ga0268298, IMG submission 194462) | Activated sludge microbial communities from WWTP in Nijmegen, Gelderland, Netherland - WWTP Weurt | ecosystem: Engineered > WWTP > Aerobic digester > Activated sludge | place...
GTTTCCAACATATCATCCATCACTTCCTGGATCTTGTCCGCACTTGGACCGAGCGGATTCGTCAGCAATGCCTGATACATCGCATTCCTATCACCATGCACCGCGGCTTCGACGGTGAGGATCTCGTACATCTTCACCTGAGAGACGAGCCCGAAGCATGAGGCAGGCAACGGGTCGGCAGGCAGCGGGTGAATCCCTTTGGCGTCCACTTTGGCAGGCAGTTCCAATATCCAATCTGAAGGGTAGTCCTTTACAGCGTCATTGTTGCGCGTGTTGACCACATGCACTTCGCCCAGATCGTTGTAATGCGAGTTGATGAGTTGAGTCGCCAGCGTGGAGTAATACGCGCCGCCGCGTTTCATCAAGTCTGCGGGTGGTTCGGTGAGAGTCGGGTCGGCATAATCACGCAGTAGATCTTTTTCGATCTCCATCACCTGCTCAGCGCGCGAGGGAGGCCACTTCTTTTGCTCGTTGAATTTCTCTTCGGTGTAATAAAAATATTTGAGATAAGAATTGGGGATCATGCCGAGAGTTTCAAGCGTGCGGATGTCCCATTCGGGTTCGGCTTCTTTTTTCAAGGTTTCGAGATAAGCAGGGAAAATGGTTGGCCACATCTCTTCGCCATCCACCGTAAAGCCGCGATGCCAGGTGAGATGATTCAGTCCGAGCGTGTTCAATACGGCACGATGGTCTTCGATCTTGTTTCCCGTCACCTTCTCCAAGCCTTCGAGAATTTCCATCTTGGTGGTGATACCCACGTTGCACACACCCACCGCGGGCACATCAGATGCGTAACGATTCAATGCCTCGGTGACAAGTCCGGCGGGATTTGTAAAATTCGCCAGCAACGCCCCAGGCGCAACGTCACGAATGTCATTGGCAATGCTCAAGATCACGGGGATGGTACGCAGCGCCTTCGCCATGCCGCCCACGCCCGTAGTCTCCTGCCCGATCAAGCCATGCCGCAGACCGAGATATTCATCCCCGCGGCGGGCAGGCATCATACCGACCCGCAACTGCGTGGTGACATAGGAGGCATCCGCAACCGCCTCTTTCTGGACCGTGGACAGGATCACCTTGAATGGCTCCCCCTTCGCCTTGGCCATTCTCTGCGCAAACCCGCCGACAACATTCAGCCGTTCCTGGTCGATATCCATCAACCAGAGTTCCTTGACCGGTAATGATTCGATCCGTGAGAGAAATCCGTTTACAAGTTCGGGCGTATACGTCGAGCCGCCGCCAATGACTGTGATCTTCATAGATCTCCTTATTGATACAACTTTCGATATTTTGCAATGATTCCATCTTCCCAGGTCAATTCATCCGAATTGGGAATACGTCCTTCGCGTTCCATCACTTCGAACACCTGGGTCATGCCCTGCTCCAGCGAGATCTGCGGATGGAACTCTGGCACATCGCGGAACAATTTTTCAGGTGAGTAATAATCGTTATAGGCGAATTCATCTTCAAGAATACCCATGTCTGGGACGTTGAGCCGTTTGAGGTCTTCGAACGGTATGCCGACAAGTTCCGCTTGTTTGCCAAAAATTTTCCCAGCCAGTTTGTGATAATCGCGCCAGGTGATGAACCCGCGGTTGACAGCGTTATAGGTCTGCCCGACAGTATGTTCTTTGCCGATAACACCGACGAAGGCATGAGCAATATCATCCACGTGCAGATGTTGATGAATGGCAAAGCCATCCCCGCAGATGACTACAGGTTTGCCTTTCTTCACACGGTCGATCCACGAGAAATCCCAGCAGATCTGGCGCAGCATTCCCTGCACGGGTCCGTAGGTTGTAGATGGTTTGATGATGATTGCAGGGAACTTCTCGCGGTGATAGGCTTCGAGATAGACATGATCCGCTGCCACCTTGTTTTGTCCATATTTGGTGTTGGGGCGTAAGGGGTGGGTCTCATCCACGGGCAGGTAATCGTATTGGATGCCATAGGTACAGGTGGTGGACGTTTGCACGAACCAGCCGACGCCGCGAAAAGCACGCACGCTCGAAGCAGCATCCTCCGCATTGAAGCAGATCATGTCAATGACAGCATCGAATTTTTCCGCTTGCATCTTGCGCTCGAAGTCTTCGCGGTCGTTTCTGTCCCCCGTTATGACGCGTACTCCTTCAGGTGCTTGCGCCGTCTGCCCGCGATTGAAGAGGGTAACGTCATGCCCCTTTTCAAGCAAGAGTCTGACAATGGGTTGGCTGATATTACCTGTGCCACCGACGATGCCAATTTTCATGGTTTATCCTTTTTGCGGTTGCGAGTGACGTGATGACACCGTCAGATGCCAACATGTAACGCGCTGGTATGCAATATCTTGAGGGGTTCGCCGCGCGGGAAGGATTGTCCCTGTGCCACTTGTTGTGACTTGGCGTCCATGGCAGAGACCAACTGTTCCATGTCTTGAGGCGTGAACTGCGCTTCGTAGCAACGCAAGGCACCGATCTTCTCTTCCCAGGTGGAAGAAATGTCTGCAATGACGTTCGGTTCACGGGTGAAGTAGAACGCTATCCCTTTTATCTCATGCCCCTCGTAAGCCTCATCAACTGCGGGGTCGGAGGAAGCGATCTTGGTCAATCCTGCAAACATGACCGCTTCGGCTGCGGCTAATCCCGTCTGGATGTGGTCGCGGTGTCCTTCATAGGTCAACCACGGGTCACAGGTGAAAACGAAATCAGGTTTGAGCAGGCGGATATACTTGAGCAGATCGCGACGCACATCGAAGTAGCCGTACTCGCCCGCATCGGGATAGCCAAGCCAATACTGCTCTTTCACTCCGACGATCTTTGCCGCTTCGAATTGATCATGTTGGAGCGCTTGCGCCGCCGCTTCATCAGAGAGCGACGAGTCGACCACGCCCATCAAATCGTTGGTGACCGTGAGGTAGATGATCTCCGCGCCGTTCTTCGCAAGTTGCGTGAGGATTCCTGCCGCGCCAATATCGTTATCATCGTAATGGGGTTGAATGCAGAGGATGCGTTTGGCATCGAAGATGTTTGGGGTGGGAAGAATGGTTTCAATGGTCATAGGTTCCTTTTAACAGGTGGCATCATTTTATGGTGATAACTTTTCCGGTCCGTGAACTTTCATATGCCGCATCCACGACCTTCATGTTCACGAGTCCATCCATGCCGCCAGGGGTTGGCTTTTGCTTTTTCTCGACACATTCGACAAAGTATTTCAACTGGTCATCGTACAAACTTTGCGGACAGTGTTCCTTGCGGGGAAATTCAAATCCCGATTCAATCACATCAATTCTTTCCTCTTTCGTCTTCCTTATTTCGACTTTCGTCGGAAACAACTGTCCAAACCCTTCCTTGCCATACAGCTGCGTCGCCGCTTCGAGACCGTCACTATGCGGCTGCCACCAGCCTGACTCGATATACGATGTCGCACCGTTATCCCATTCCACAATGATGACACCTGTATCGTCCACATCGAAGTCTTTGTAATGCGTACCGATCCTGGCATAGACCGAAACGGGCTGCGGGTCGCCCAGTAAGAAGCGAGCGGTATCGAGTGCATGAATACCCATATCTGCCATCGCGCCCCCGCCTGCAAATCGCTTTTGCGTGAACCAACCCGATGGGCCCCAATGGGTATGCACGCCATAACCTTTCGTGCGGATGATCCTGCCGAGTTTCGACGACTGCTCCTTCAACCACAACACATCAGGGTCAAAGCGCCAGCAGTGGGCCACCATCAGCAGCGCACCAGATTTTTCTGAGGCTTCGTTCATCTTTTCCGCTTCGAGGGCATTCATTGCCATCGGCTTCTCGACCATCACATGCAAGCCTGCATTCAATGCGGCAACAGTCTGTGGTGCGTGGAGGTAATTGGGCGTGGAGACCACCAGCGCATCCACGCCGCCGTCTTTGAGCATGGACTCCACACTTTCGTATTGGCGTGTGATGCCAAAGCGTTTGCCGAACTCCATCATCGAATCAGGTCTGTGATTGACCACCGCCGCCAACTCCAACCCCAAATTCTGGGCCGCCTGCGCATGGACTTTGTTGATGTAACCTGTGCCTGCAAATGCGATACGGATCGTCATCTCGACTTCAAACCTTTACTTGATCCCTGTAAAAACCACTCCCTGCGTAAATATCTTTTGCGCAAGGAAATAAAGAATAATGGGCGGCACAACCATGACCACCGACGCCGCCATAATGTAATTAGTATTCACCGCGTAAAGCGCATTGAACGTTTGCAATCCGACGGCGAGTGTCCAGTTCTCGGGGTTGTGCAGGTAAATGAGCGGTTCGTAGAAATCATTCCAGGCGTAGAGGAAATGAAAGATCGCCACAGAAGCGAGCGCCGGGCGCGCCTGTGGCAGGATGATATATAACAGGGTTTGCATGGGCGATGCGCCATCTATTTTTGCGGCATCGTCGAGTTCCAGGGGAATGGTCATGAAAAACTGGCGCAGCAAAAACACATCGTAGGCATTCGCAAAAAATTGCGGCACGATCAATGGCAGGAGCGTATCCACCCAACCAAGTTTATTAAAAAACACATACGTTGGAAGTAAACGCACCTGACTCGGCAGCATGATCGTGGAAAGCAACAGGATGAAAAGAACATTCAGCCACGGCGCGCGGAAACGGGAAAACCCATAAGCCACCAGTGAAGAGGAGAACAGCATGCCTACCATGCCGATGAACGTCACCAAAAGCGTATTGACCAACACCCTGCCAAACTTCATCTGACGCAGGGCTTCGGGGTAATTCTCGAAATGCAGTTCAACGCGGGTGAGTTCCTTCTGTTCGGCAATGACCAGTTCAAGCGGCTCGGACTCCGGCGCAGCAGGGTCCACAAACAAGCCTTTTCCACCAGGTCGGTTTTTCACCAGCGCCATCTGCCGGGTTTGCCCATCAAATGTCACCTCGTAAAGCGGTTCCTCGGTGCCGTTGATATTGGCGGTAACCGCCGCAATCGGGATCAAGGGCGGCGGGATTTGGCGCATCTGATCGCGGTCCTTTAGGGATGTGGAAATCAAATACAGGAAAGGAATCATAATGATGCCCGCGCCCGCCGCAAGGATCAAATTAACGATCCCTTTCAAAATGAAGGGTTGGCCTTCCCGGTTGGCAGTGAAGAGTTTTTCAATTTTCATATCAGCGTCCCTTCACTTCCCCTTCATAGTAAACCCAGGCCGCCGAGGAGCGGAAGACCAGCAGGGTCAGGCAAAGCACAATAATGAACAATACCCACGCCATGCTTGAAGCGTATCCCATATGAAAGTACTTGAAAGCATTTTGATAAAGGTAAATGTTGTAAAAAAGAGTGGAGCGCGCCGGTCCGCCCAGGCCGCCACCGTTGCTATTTCCACTGCTGATCACATACACCTCGGTGAAATATTGAAAAGTGGCGATCAGACCAAGCACCAGATTGTAAAAAATAACGGGAGAGGTCATGGGTAGCGTCACATGCCAGAAGCGCTGCCAGGCATTCGCGCCATCCACTTTGGCGGCGTCGTACAAATCTGTGGGCACACCCTGCAACCCCGCCAGGTAAATAATAATATTGCCCCCCACTCCCCACAGACTCATGATGACAAGGGCGGGCACGGCCCATTGGGGGTCCGAAAACCAGCCTGGGCCTTCGATGCCTATTTTTTCAAGCAGAGGGTTCAAGATGCCATACCTCGGGTCGAAGATGCGCACCCAAAGCAACGCCACCGCCACACCTGCGATCACTGAAGGCAAAAAGTAAATAGTACGCCAGACGTTGACTCCTCGCACCTTTTGGTTGAGCAACACCGCGATCAGGTAGCTAAATACCAAGCCAAGAGGCAGGGCGACAACCGCAAATTTGAACGTCACCCCGAGGGAATGCCAGAACAGATCATCCTGGAACAGGTTTACATAATTATTGATGCCGTTCCACCGGGGTGGATCCACAATATTGTAGTCGGTGAAGGAAAAGAACAGGGACGCCAGCATCGGACCGACAGTAAATATGATGAAGCCCAAAATCCACGGAGAGATGAACGCATATGCCCAAAGCGACTCGCGACGGGCAAGACTGATATTTTTACGATCGTGCGGCTTGGCCATGCGGCTGTCCTGTTCCCAGGTCGGGCAGGACTTGAAGCCCTGCCCGACCTGTTCGTTAAAATTTATTAATGGGTTGCCCAATACTCGTCGAGGATCTGCTGCACTTCAGCGTTGGCATCCGTCAGCACCTTTTGCGCATCCTTCTCCTCGCCCGAGTACACCAGCGACAGGCCGTTGTTCAAGGCATCTTCGATCTTGCCCCATTCAGGGATCCACTCTTCGTTGTTGGGTTTGTCGAGGTAGTCGATGGACTTGAAGATGACGTCGTAATCAATGCCCGGGTAATCGGCTTTAAGCATTTCCAGATAAGTGCTCTGGACAGACTTCCGCGCAGGGATACATCCATAAATACGGCACACATCCACAATGACCTCCGGCGAAGTCAGCCACTTCATCACTTCCCAGGCTTCCTGCTTGTGCTCGGCATCTTTCGGGATGGTGAAGTTATCCGCGTCAATACGGGCAACGCGCTCACCTTGTGGGTTGTATGGGAAAGGCGCAATATCAGCAGAGAAAGAAAGATCATGCAACCCTTCCGCCAGGAACCAGGTATGACTGTAGAACATGCCTGTGGTGCCGGGGCCGAATGGATCCACACCCGAAGAATCGCGTGCTGCCTGCACCTCCGCGCCGCCAATAAAATGGTCCACCCAAATACCGTCGCTGAGCCATTGCAAACCCTGTACCCATTGCGGGTTATCGGCAATGGCAGTTTTGTAATCAGCGCTGGTAGGGCGGCCAACATTTTCCGCACCCCAATTGGCAAGCGAACCGCGCATTCCATCCCAAGAGTCGTCATACCCATATTGCACGATATTTTCCGGGTCGAAATCTGGGTCGGTGGCATTTTTACCATTGGCATCCAGCGTCAGCAGCATTGCCACTTCGCGCAATTTGTCGGTATTCCAGGATGTGTCGGCAAAATCATGCGGTGGGTAATCCACTCCCGCCGCGTCAAAAATATCCTTGTTGTAGTAAACGTAAGAGGGATACAAACCAAGCGGCAGGCCTGTATTTTTATCAGGGTACTGATTCAACTCGACAGCGGGGCCGTAGAAATCGCTCAGATCCAATTTATCCGCCTCGATGTAAGGAGTTACATCCTCCCATGTATCGAAAAATTCCGCCACAGTGGAAACGCCGTTCGGTCCAACCAGCTGGGGAGCATTACCGCCCGAAAGCATGGCAAGGTAGCGAGTGGCATATTCTTCGTGCGGCACGATCAGAAATTCGATCTCAATATCATCGTGAGTGCTGTTGAATTTTTCGGCCAGGGCATTTTGCGCATCCACCTGATCCGGGTCGGTGCCTGTGCCCATGCCGACGAAAATAACAACTTTTACTTTTTCAGTAGGAGCGGCGCCCCCGCCGCATGCAGCCAACAGCATGGATGCAAATACCAGCAGAGCAAGTACTTTGAACAATTTGGTTCTCATTTTTTCCTCCGATTGGTTTCTTGAATCAACATTCAATCCTCATGAAGTGAACTTCTTGTTTCGGATACACCTCCTCATAAATTCACGGATTGATACACCCGCACGATTCACGGATGATCAATTCTGTCCGCTTCAAAACCAGACTTTGAGCCTGCCCGCCGTCCAGGATGGTCAATAACTGGCGGACGGCTTCCCTGCCCACCTCTTCGATCGGCGCGCGCACGGTCGTCAATGCGGGGGAAATGTATCGGGCAAATTGAACATCGTCGAAGCCGACAACCGCCACATGGTCAGGAATGAGGCGGTTGGAAACCTTCAAAGCGCGATACACGCCGATGGCAGTATCGTCATCACCTGCAAAGACCGCATCGAATTCGATCCCATTGTGAATCATCTTTTGAATGCTGGCAAATGCAAGATCCTCTTCAAAGCCTCCCATCACCACCAACTCAGGCTCGAAGGGGATATTGTGTTTTTCCAGCGCCTCGCAATAACCGCGCTCGCGCCATTGTGAATCTTCGTGGCCTTCCGGTCCGCGCATATAAACGATCCGACGCCGGTTATGCTTTTCGATCAGGTGACTGACCAGCATTTCAGCGCCATCCTTATTTTCAATGGTGATGACAGGAATATCCATGCCTTCCGGCGGGGTTTCGTGCATCAACACCATGGGAAAGTTGATCTTATACAAACGGGCGATCTCTTCCTTGTCCAGGCTGGTGGTGAAGACCAGCAACCCGTCGGTATTGTGCTCGCCAATGGGTTTACGCTTTATGGGGCGGTCGCTGTGCGTGGAATAGACCAGCAATTCATAACCTGCCTCATGCAATTGCGCTTCGATCCCTTTGAGCAGCGGCGGAAAGAAAGCGCCCTGGATCTCCGAGAAGACCAAGCCGATGGTATTGGTCTTGCGGCTGGCAAGCACACGGGCAGCTGAACGTGGGACAAAGTTCAGTTCGGCAATGGCGCGCCGCACCCGTTCTGCCTTCTCTTCCTGAACAGGGGTCTTCCCGTTCAAGACACGGCTGACAGTGGCAATGGATACCCCCGCATGTTGGGCGACATCTGAAATTGTTGAGGAATTGGGTTTTGAGTTCATCTGAAAACGCTTTCAGAAAGCGTTTTCAGAGTATACGAATTTTGTTCATGCCTGTCAAGAAAGACTTTGAAACATCATTTTCCCACCCACCCTGATATTCCCTTAATTTGTCTCACGGATACGTGAATAATTTAGAAAACAACGTAATCGGCGGAGAATCTTCTCCGCCGATTTTTATTTGCATACACATATCTACTCAAGGAAATTTACAAATCCGTGCTGTTGTACCCCGCGATCAGCGTGATCTTATTACCGCCGTTCAGCCCGCGCAGTTCGGAGAGGAAGTCATTCACATGGTTGGATTTCCGCAGGCCCACGCTGTAGGTTAATTCAGTCATCGCGCCATTCTGGATGGTATCCACACTGATGAGTTCGGAAGTGTGGGTATATTTGACGAATGGCTTGTCGAAGAGAGAATCGAAGGGCAGGCTGCTCGGGATCTGGATCCGCAGGATCTGGCTGGCCATGTCGCGCGCAAACCAATCGAGACGCATCATCACCACGATCATCAGGCTGATGACCACTGCTCCCGCCACGGCCAGCAAATAGAATTTAGTGCCGACCGCCATGCCGATTGCCATGGTGAAGAAAATAAAACCGACATCGCGCGTCTCTTTGACGGCATTGCGAAAGCGGATGATGGACAAAGCCCCCACCATTGAGAACGCCCGCGCAATGTTCGAGCCGACGATCATCATCACCAGCGCCACGACCATGCCGTTGATGACCAGCGTAAAGACAAAACTCTGCGTATATGATGTGCCGCGATGGGTGATCTTGTATACCCAACCAATGAAAGCGCTCAAGATAAAACTAAGCGTCATCACGATGACGATATCGAGAACCGAAATCTCCCCAGTGAGGTCTTGCAGATCGAAAATATCCATGATGGTCTCCTACAATTTTATTGCGATACAAGTGCAAAGCGTGAAAAGGTATCGGTGTGTCTGTTCGCGAGTTCAACGCCGCGGCAATATTTGCTGATGCGGATCATGCGCAGGTTGTGCGCCGCGATCATCTCGGTCAGCCAATAAGGGATGCGCTCATTAACCTTGATCTCCATCACCGTGCGGTCGGGCGAAAGCATCGGCAGGCTCGACGCTTCTTCCTCCAGTCGCAGTTGATGAACCTGATAACTGAGTGATGTATCGAAGGTGACGCGTAGCCCAATGTCATAATCGGTGCCGATGAATGCCTGCCGTTCATAGCGGATAATACTGACCGGGTGCAGGTTGTATTGCCAGATGAAGGCGTAGATTTCATCCACCACCGTTTCGTCCTCCGCCGATACTTGATCTGGGTACTGCCGCTGATTACACAGCCGCAGCGCTTCGCCATACGGCAGGATGACTCGGCGCTTCTGAGTCACTCGATCCAGTCGCTGCTTGATCTCCACGAAGACGGGCGTATCCACTGTCAACGGGGCGCCAAGCGTTTCGTAGCGGCGAATGCGTAATTTACGTCTGAAGCGCAGGCCGTCCACTTTTTCCCAATAACAGCGGAAGTCCGGCGAGTCGTAGTACAGGCTGGCGAGGGCGTAGCGTCCGTTGCCATGTTCGTCGGGGAGCAGGTAGGCGCGCAAGGCTTTTTTGAAAATCTCGGCTTGCGGCAGGCTGAGTAAATATTTCAACTCAAAACGATTGAAACGGCGAATGGTGTGGCTGAGTTTGCTTGACATGAGTCCATTGTAAAAAATAGGGTTGTGAAGAGACCAAGAAAAGCCTGTGAGGTTGCTGTGAAAAAAATAGCACAAGTCTATAGACTTGTGCTACGAAAACTATGGGCGCGGTGCGCCGGGACCACCAGGGGGCATTCCCCCACCAGGGCCAAAGCCACCTGCTGCACCGGCTGAGGTGATGACACTAGAAACGCTAAGGCTGGCAATTTGCGTCCCAGCAGAATATGCGCCGCCGGAATATAAGCCATCTACTGCCGCGCCGGTGGATGTACCGCCGGTGAAGACGGTGTAGGTTTCACCATTTGCGATCTGCGGTGATGAGATCACGACCGATTGAAATGATTTTGTAGGCGCAAAAGTGAGCAGGTCTTCGCCGGTGGACGATTGAATATGAACAAGCGTACCTGCTGTTTGCATAGCGTCAAAGTTGTAGAGGATGGCATATTGTGTAGAGGTGGTATCGGGTGCCATTGCCATGCCTGAACTGCCCACCGCCAAAAGATAACCGCCGGTCGTGCTGAAGCCTGCGTCGTAATCCAAAGGACCGTTCATGTTTTCCACAGGGCCGTTGACAATGACCGTACCAGCCGTCATGCTCAATGCGCCGTTCACATCCAGGCCATCGCCGCCCGCATCGAGGTAGAGATAACCGCCGTTAATGATGAGTTGTGCCGTGCCGCCGCCGAAGCCGTTCTGCCCGGGCCGCCCGTTGGCCGAGGAGCCATCCACGCCGCCCGCGCCGTTCACGCCGTCATCGCTGGCGTTGAGGTGGATCGTGCCGCCGTTGATGGTAAGCAGGACGCTTTCCAAGCCTTCATACGATTTGAGAATGTTGATGTTGCCATTGTTGACTGTGAGCGAGACATCGGCATGAATACCATCATCGCCGGAAGTGATCTGCAGGTCACCGCCGTTGACGTTGACGCTGCCGTTCGAGTGAACTGCATCATCGGCAGAGTCGATCACAATCGTGCCGCCTGCAATGGTCACATCGACACCGGCTTTCAAGCCTTTGGCGCTTTCTTCAAACTCGTAATTGACTGTGCTGCCGCCACCCGTCACAAGATTGATCGTTCCGGCGTTGACCGTGAGTTGGGTTTCGGCTTGAATCCCATCCATGCCTGCGGTGATGTTGAGCGTACCGCCTTCGATGAGGATATAGCCTTTGGTGGAGTCTTCGTCATTGTTGGATTGAAGACCATCGCCTCCGGCATTGACCGTGATATTGGCGTCTTTAAACGAGATGTAGTTTCTGCCTTTGACGCCATCGTTGACGGCATTGACGGTGATCGTTCCGCTGACGATGCGCAGATAATCTTTGCTGGCAATGCCATTGTTGTAATTGGCGTTGACCGTGAGCGCGCCATTGCCGTTGATGACAAGGTCATCTTTGCTAAAAATTGCCGCATTGGGTTCATCCACTTCAGCGCTGGCGAAGACGTAGGTTGTGCCGTCTATAATGGTATTCTGTGTACCATCGGCAAGGGTGATGATGGTTTTATCCGAGGCGCTGATGAAGATCGGCGCGGTGGATGAGTTGGAAATGGTCGCCCCGTTGAGAATCAAATTGACGGTGCCTTCTTCAGCACTGTCGACGAGGATCTGTCCGTTGTTGAGTGTGCCGCTGATGGCGTACGCGCCAGGGGCGGTGATGGTGACGGTGAAACCGTCCACGCTTGCGCCGCCGCCTTCGACGGTGATGACATCGCCAGCGAGATTAATTTTCACGGCAGAGTCTGTGGCGGGGGGCGTCTGGTCTTCGTCAGCGTAGGAAACTGATAAAGGTTCAGAGGCAATTATCGGCGCGGTTTGAGCCGTTGCTTCCGTTGTGGTGGTTAAGTCCGTCGTGGACTCGGTTCCGCAGGCAGCGAGCGCGAGGGAAAGTGTCAGAAAAAGGATGAGAAGTTTTTTCATAGTTGTAATTCTCCAAATTTATTGAGCCGCCATAAAGGAGGTGGCGAGACTTGTCGTCCATGCCTGCACGGTGG
>Ga0268298_10005232_pt1 | contig 12269 bp, 11 predicted proteins | sample WWTPWeurt_MetaG_FD_194462 | JGI IMG/M metagenome (GOLD analysis project Ga0268298, IMG submission 194462) | Activated sludge microbial communities from WWTP in Nijmegen, Gelderland, Netherland - WWTP Weurt | ecosystem: Engineered > WWTP > Aerobic digester > Activated sludge | place...
CCGCCTCACATTTTACGGGCAGGATGCCAACAAACTGGCAGGGGCAATTGAGCCGATTTTGCGGGAGCAAAAGCCGGCCAAAGGATCTTTTATGCTCAAACGTTTTGGTCAGGCTTACAAGCCGGATACTAAGACCGAGCGCGTAGACCTGGCCAAGTGAGTACTGTCAGCCGCCGGTGCCGCACCGTCGGTACAAAGGGAAGAAGGTAGGCGCGCCGCAAATAAATATGAAAAACAGGTTCAAGCGGAATTACTTCTACAAAGGGCACGATCACACCGATGCTGATTGGCATTTTACTTTCGAGTATCAAACGGAGTTGCCTGCCGCCAGCTTGTGGGAAGTGTTGGCTCAGATTGATAAATGGCCGACAGTGGATGACCGCATTGCCTCGGTAAAGATCGATCAGCCGCCCGAGCCTGGTGTTACCTTCACTCTCAAGCCTTTCAAGGGACCGCCCCTGAAGATGAAAATCTTGCGTTTCGAGCCGCCCCATTTATACAGTGATGTCTGTCATCTCTTTATGGCCGAAATGTATACCACCCATTCTTTCACCCCGGTGGGAAAAGAAACGCTGATTAAGGTATCCATTGAAATAGATGGTCCGCTCACTCCCATTTGGTCGCGCACGGTAGGGGAAAATCAAGCCAGAGGATTATGCGATCAAACGGAACGGCTTTTGATAGCCGTGCGCGGAGATATTTGAGCCCATCGCAAAGCGAAGGATTTCACCTGACAATTGGAAGCCGATTTGGATAGGTATGTTGTGAAAGAGGAAATGTGATGACACCGGATGCGATACCGCCACTATTGATGATAGCCGCCGTCACTCTGAAAGACGGCACCAATACCGACGCATTCAATGATTTCTATGAGAAGACTTATATTCCCGATCTCCTGCAGGTGGGCGACAGCGTAGAGTCGGTGGTGCGCTATCAGGCAATGGAAAAGAGCGGTGACGGCGGCTTCCTCGATGCGCAATATGTTACGGTTTACTGTCTCGGAGCGGGGGCCTCTATGGATGATGTGGAGCGCTCGGTACTGGCACCGGCGCATAAGGCGGCCTTTGAAGAGTTTAAGAAGTGGAAGATGGAATCGTTTGCCTATTTTGACAGGGCCTACTATCAATTGCCTCAGTCTGCCGCTGCTCTGGAAGACTGGCAAAGTTTGCACGACCTTCTGCATGGAAGGTCCGTCCTGACCATGGATATAGTGGATGAGCCCGGATCCCCCTCTCAAGGCGTTTCTTGTCTGCGTTATCGCCTTGCCACTCCCGGCGGTATCGTTGAGCCGCCCCTTGAGCAAAGGCGTTATGTGCGGTTCTCCCGGTCCGACAAAGGCAGTCTCGTTTTTCAGTGTATGAGCCGCCTCTATGGCGTAAGTGCCGTCGGCAGGGGCTGATAATGCCATTGTCTCTCAGTGTTCCCGGGCTAGCGTACTGCCTTTGTGCGTTTGCTTTGTAGGCTGCAGGGCAGGATAATGAAGAAGCTCGGGGGCCAATCGTGTATCAGCATCGCAATTCACTAATCTCTTTGAACACTTCGGCAGCGCTGTGTTCTGTCGCTTTGCTGGTGCTCTGGGGAGCTTCTATTCCATCTGTTGCGGCTGCAGACACAATGGAAAGTCTCAGTAGGCAATGCAAACAGTTGCTCTATGAGAAGAAGAAAGGGGAAGCCCTGAAGTTGCTTGATCGAGCCATCGCCGCCCAGCCGGCCAATGCCGGTATTTATTACTTGCGGGCGACTGTAAATTTGGCCAAAAAAGACTACGAGGCCATGATCAAAGATCTCGATAAGTCTATCGGCATTGACCCTCGCAACATCGATGCATATTTGCTCAGGGCCAAGGCCAACTATATGATTTCCGAAATGAACGTCTCCAATGAATTTGCCAATCGTTATGTGAAAGATTTGGAAGCCGCTTTGAAGCTCAATCCATCTCATCCGGCTGCCAATGATGCCCGGGGTGTTTACCTTGCCTCTCGCAGTAACTATAAAGATGCGATTGCCGCCTTTTCAAAGGCAATAGCCGGAGATAAAACCGAATACGTTTATTTTGAACATCGGGCCATGGCTTACAACGCCCTCGGTGATCGCAAGAGAGCCCTGGCCGACTTGCAGCAAGCTACATCGCTGACACTTGAAAGCTACGATGTCTGGGTGCACCTGGCCGAAACCTATGATGCGCTGGGGCAATACAATCAAGCCCTCGATTGCTATAACAAGGTGATAAAGGCCAAGCCCAAGAAAATTCCCCTGGTGCAGAAACGGGGTAATTTCTATATGAAGTGGCATCGCTACAAGGAAGCCATTGCCGACTTTGACAAAGTGATAAACGATTCCGCCTTCGATGATGATGTCTTCCGGCTGCGGGGCGAAGCACATCTGGCCCTCAAGCAATTCGACCCGGCCTTGAAGGATTTCAATGAGGCTATTGAGCTTTCGCCGGAGTTGTCTGAGAACTATGGTGCCAGAGCCAGAGCTTATCGAGCCATGGGCAAGATTGATCTGGCTCGCAAAGACGAAGCGAAAGCCATGGAAGTAAAAAATCAGAGAATCAAATAGGCCCTGGATATCCAGTGTATATGCGGGGCTCGTGTTGCTCAACAGCAGTCTGGTTCAGGCTGCTGACATTCATGATGATTATCAGACTTGTCTAATGTAGCCACTTTTCATGGCCTGAAATATTTTCATTAGACAATTTCCGGGGTACTAGATCTATCTCTGGAATGCGCTATTCTAAATACATAAGCGGTGAGCGACGACTGAATCAGTTCGGAGCTTCGAGCCGAGGGACCTTGTAGAAACGTCAAGTCTGCGCAGACTGGAAACGGTAGCAAGCGAGTCCGCTATTTGCGAAAGCTGACCTCTCGCAATAGAAATATCGAGTCCACGCTATGACCAAAATCACTGGTGTGACTGTCAGACGATAGCTTTAAGACCACCGCAGTTCATTCTGGGTGGTCTTTTAGTTTTGGGGATGCGCTCAGCGTTGCTGCGGACAGTCGTAGCCGATGGCATTTGCCGTTGTAATCGAACTCTGTGATGAGATTGTGATCTGCTTGACTGCTGTCTCAAACACAGGCAATTTCATAAAAGCTGTTCAAAACGTGTTGTGAAAATATGGCTGTCTTGGCCGAGCTTCTGACAATTGAGTCGAATGCTACGGGTGGCTTCTGGTGCTGGTCTTGTATATATCGAATATTTTCATTAGACGATTTGCGGGGGACTGGATCTATCTGCGAAATGCGATATTCTAAATACATAAGCGGTGAGCGACGACTGAATCAGTTCGTTACTTTGAGCCGAGGGACCTTGCGGAAACATCAAGTCTGCGCAGACTGGAAACGGTAACAAGCGAGTCCGCTATTTGCGAAAGCTGACCTCTCGCAGTAGAAATATCGAGTCCACGCTTTGACTAAAATCACTGGTGCGACTGTCAGACGATAGCTATAAGACCACCGCAGTTCATTCTGGGTGGTCTTTTAGTTTTGCTTTCAAGTTTTGGTGCAGTTGCTAATAGATTGCGCATTGTTCAATAGGGCTTCGCTAATGCTGTATTCCACGTCTAGGTTGTCGTAGCCGGCACGGAGGAGCACCAGGTCCCGCCTGTCTGAGAACGAAAGAATTGTGTCGTGCACAATTAGAAGCCAGAATACCAACCAGCTCAGGGGCGGCATCTCCAGAAGAGTTGAAGAAAAAGAGTTCTGGTAAGCCTGATTTGTCTTGAGAGTTTTGGCTCTAATTCTGACTGGGGCAAGGGTGTCCCGGTCTAACCAGATATAGTTGCTATCAGTCCGGGGTAGACCATAGGAGATTTTGTAACAGGGCAGGCCTTCAATCTCTTCTTCGCCGACGACTTTAATTTGCTCGAGCAATCGCTCGCGGTCAATTTGCTCGTTCCAGAGCAAATTGGCTAGATCGGCGATGATATTGCCGTAAGCCGGGTATGGATTGTAAGAAGCCAGGTTGAACTTCGATAATGTGAAGCCGTAGCTATCCTGACCATTGCAAAAGGCGGCTCTCGGGACGAGATGCGGCGTTCCCCCGAAAGTGCATTGTAAAGTTTGTGAGGCAGAGTCTAGGGTGATTTGAAAGCTTGACTGATGCTCGACATACTTCTCCTTCGCCTGTCCGTAATGTCGGCGCCTTTCCTTCACCGTTACCGAGCCTTTGAGTGCAAGACTGCTAATAGCTTCCAGTCTAAGGAAAACGGCGTGCGGCAGCCCGGTTGGATTCAAGCTAGGGCAATTGTCAATCATCATGGTTCCGAACTTTAGAGCTGACTTCTCTAATCTTCGCTCGGCCATAGCGCTTGCAAGTTGACGGTGCAACAGTTTGTCGGTTGTTATTCTCTCAGTTCACACTCGCAAAGAATTCCAGAATGTAAGATGCCAGGATGGGCTGAAAGCTTTCGCGGCAGAATCCGGGCGGATCTTGAGCTGGTTTGAAGAGCGCGCCGTCTGCGCTGTGTTGCATTATCTTTGGGAAAGGGCTCAGGAAGGAAAAGTGACCGGCGTTTTCAATTTCGCGGAAGATGACCCGGCTCGGTTCCGGGACCCCTTCCAGGACCAACTTTGCATGGTAGGCGGTGGGTGTGATTTCGTCCTTTTCTCCCACCATCAGTAGAATTGGGCAATTGACGGCATTGAGGGACCCTTGCGGTCTGAACCAGACCAGGGCAGGGGCCATGAGCACAAGCGCTTTGATGCGAGGATCGCTTTCGATGGAAGTGAGAGTGCGGCTTCTTTCCAGGGGCTCGTTTCTGCTGAAAGCCGTGGGTACGCCCCCCGCTGCTGCCAGAGCGGTGTAGGCCCCCATGGAATGACCGATTACGGCGATCTTGTCCGTCCGAATCAGGGGCGAGAAGCGCTCATCTTCGCTAAACCAATCCAGCGCCGTGCTCAAGTGACCGGGGCGCCGCTCTAGGTTTTCAATGGTGCCGTCCCGGCTATTGTCGTTGCGATTGTTACCAGGATGCTCCGGCATACCGACGATGAAGCCGCTGGCAGCCAGGGTTCTGGCTAGCTGCCGGTAAACCAGATGAGAGCCGCCGCTGCCGTGGGAGATCAGGACAAGGGGGAAGTTTCCCGCCAGGGGCGCCGCTTCCACCGCCAGAGAGATGTTATAGGGACCGAGCCTGGTAGGTGCTTCTTGTTCCGTGGAGGGATACATAATCACCATAGGAAAAGACTGACCGGTTTCCTTCTCCTTCAGGTTCGTTGTGCAATAGCCTGTGTTTCTATCCACTTTTCGCTTAACTCCGTTAATGGGCGGGATTATCTCACATCCGCCTCGACTTCCGGCTGCTATTGCCCTTTCGGCTTCTCCTCAAGTATCGGGTTTGTCTTCGATCTTGATATTTGACTGCCAGTTCATGAGGGCCAACCTTTTACGCGGTATATTGGCAGGAAGATTGACGAGCCGGCCAGAATCGGGCGGACCAGTCGGCAGCGAGCCGCGAGGCAGGAGTTCAGGCTGTAAGCCATGCCCAGTGTACTGCAATCCCTATTGCAAAGAGTCTTGAGCCTGATTATGCCGGCTCCCAGTCTCTTGATAGAAACAACTTGCAAGAAGCTCAAGCAAGAAGCCCTCAAGCTAGGTTCCGACGCTCGCTCAGCCCTTGAGGGGGGAGCCCAGAGCGCTGCTTTCGACTTTTCCGGCGCCTGGGATTTGTTCTTTGAGCTTTTCGATACTGCCAGGCTTTTAGCCTTGAAGTGCCGCATCTGGACTGCCCTGAAAGAGCCCCAGGTGACGGCGCCTTTGACGGTGAATGCCATGGAATGGGGTGCCTGCCTGGTGCAACTGGCCGGGCAGTTCCGCAGCCTGCAGAGGGAGCGTAGCGGCCTTGATGGCGAGACACTCATAGCCAGGCAGAATGCCCTGATCGAGAGGCGGGTGCAGGCTAATAATTTGAAGGAGCGCTTGAGCATTTTGGAGAGACAGGCGCTCCTTACCGTCAGGCAGAAAATCCAAACTGATCTGGAAAAAGCCAGGGAAGCCGGTAACGGTTCTCACAAGAAAATCGAAAAACGTATCACGGCTCTGCTTTCCTTGCTCAATTGCCATCGCTATGCCCTTTTGAGTGAGAAGTCGCACTGGAGTCGGCGTAATAATGAGTCTTCCGATCTGGGCGAAAGTGAATTCGCTGAAATTGCAGCTATGCGCGAGGCCTCTGTGCGCGAGGTGCTCATTCATTTGAATGCCTGGAAAGATCTATATGCAGGTCTTTTAAGATAGTATTGGGCTTTGGAATTCCGCTTGCCGCCCTTGGTTTCAATATCAAAAGAGGGGATAAGGGTACTAATGAGGTGCAAGATAAGATGCATCGTGAACGTAGCCGCAATAAAGAAGTGCGGATCTATTTGTGCCCTGGCTCTCTGCCTTGAAGTTTTTGCTTTTGCCGCTCTCGGCGCGCCTGTGGCTGCCAACAATGAAACTGATGCGCTTTACGGCATGGCTTCGCGCGAAATGTGCAACGGTTTGGCCGGCAATCACAAAGCTTTGGAACACTTGAACAAGGCTCTTGCAATTGATCCGCGCAGTGCCAAAGGTTGGTGTTTGAAAGCGCATATTCTCGGCACCATGGAAGAGAGTGAACTGGCGCTGCCATGCATCGAAAAGGCTCTCAAGCTTGAGCCGAAAAACTTTGTGCTCTGGATGGAAAAAGCAGAGATCTATTGCCAGCTCGGCAAATACGATCAGGCTTTAACTTGCGCCGATACGGCCATACAGTTGAAGAATTTGCCCGACTGTCATGTTGTAAAAGCGAAGATGTTGCGTTGTCTTGGTAAATTACAAGCGGCTCAGCATGAACTGGATAGTCTGGTGGCACTGGACCCTAAGAATGTTACTTTCAGGAGTGAGCGGGCCAAACTGGGACGATTTACAAAAAACTGGCCGCAGGTGATTGAAGATCTGAGCATCTTAATCGAAGGAAATAGCCCGGCGGCCATAGTTGCCCGTAACGGCGCCGGGGCTGCCGTTAAGAATGCCAAAGTCGCTAATAATGCTGTGGTGTCTACGCCTCCGGCTTTCGCACCGAAGGGACAGACGGCACCGGGCATTGGTCGCTATCAGAATCTGATGGAGCGAGCCCAGGCCTATACCGAACTCAAGCAGTGGGATAAGGCCATTTCCGATTATAAAACCGGACTGAAGGAACACCCGGACATGCGTCAGTATCACGTGGGTCTGCTCAAGGTCTACACCCTTAAAGGTGATAAGAAGGCGGCCGGGGAGGAACAAGCCGTAATAGATTCTTTCGATGATGATTTTAAGCCGGGCAAATGGAGCCATGATTGAAAAGCCGACCCACTTGGCGCCTTCGAACAAAAGCAGCTATACATAAGGACTTTGGGAGGACTTTGGGAGGACTTTGGGAGGTTTTTGGCGCTCCCAGGGTTTGATTGGCGCCGCCATGCTCTTCTTTCCTAGTCTAGCGCCAGGCTATCCAGGTGCCGCTCAATATGAGCGCCTGCCGGAAGTAGCCATCCATGCGGTTGCCCTTCTTGTTGATGGTGAACTTGGCGGAGCCGTGTAGATAATTCCAGTTTTGATAGTAGGTGAGTTTGACCACGCCGGTGGCAGGATCATAGCTGCCTGTCTTGAATACACCCATTTTCTTGGGGCCTTGTTGCCAGTGTCCCGTCACTTCCACCGGTCCGTTGCCGGTTATGGGATCGTGCTCAAAGGTAATTGGACCCCAGTTGGAATCCCAGTTGCCGGCGATACTGATGGCTTGTTTCTCAGTGGCAGTGGTTGCCTTGTCTTCTGTCGGCGCCGCTGTTGTAACCGCGCCGTCTTTGGCGGCGCCGGCATCTGTCTGGGGCGCGCTGCCGGATTGTCCGGTCTCGGCGAGGGAGGGCTCGCTCAGACCGGGTTTGGGGTCGGTGGGCTTGACTGCCAGTATGAGATCTTCACCGGACCACTTGCTGCTCAGCACCGGGCTCTGCACTTCGCCCCGGTCTCTGAGCACTTCTTCCTGCACCCGGTTTTGAATTAACTTAAAGGCTTGTTCCAGGGTGACATGACCGTCTTTCTCTCTCAGACCCTCGATCAAATGCCTTGTGAAAACACCGTTTTGATAGTTCTTCGATTCCCAGGTGACTTCGCTCGGTTGGCTGGAGCAAATTACCATCTGTCCCGTGCCCTGAGCAATGGCGGCGGCGTCGAAGTTGGACTGGCGCACCAGCCCTTTGTGTTCAGTGGTGGCCGCACCGCTGTGGCAGGCGTCCATGATTACCAGAATGCGTTTGGAATTGATTCTCTCGTTGATGGCTTCCACCACTTCCCGCATGGCCAGACCGGTGCTGAAGAGGCTGTCGCGCATGGTATCGTGGGTAACAATGTAATTCACCCCGCGAATGTCCATTTCCGAAGGGCTGCCGTGGGTGGAAAAATAGAGCACCACCAGGTCGTTTGGTCTGGCCACTCGGGGCAGCCATTTGTCGCCGAATTCCTTCAAAATTTGCTCTTTGGTGGCGTGTTCGTCCACGAGCAAATGCACGTGATCGGCGGCGAAACCGGCATCGTTGACCAGAAAGTTGCGAAAGTCGGTGGCGTCTTTGGCGGCATAACGCAGGTTGAGAGAAGGGTCTTTGAACTTGCTGATACCGACAACCAGCGCCCACTTGTCGGTGATCGGTGCGCTTTTCAGGGAAGAAGCGCCGGGTGCCTCCTCAGGCGCTGCGGTTTTGCCTACGTTTGCTTTGGCGATACCGGATTCTTTCTTATCGCCTCTGGCGGCGTTGCTTTTGTTGGCTGCCAGGGCAGCCCGGTCGGCGCTCGCGAAGGACATAAGTGGTATTAGAAGTAGTGTCAGTACTCGTTTGCAGTCGGCTCTTCGCATTTTCCTTTCCTGTCCTTCCGTAGGCTTACTTCCGCAGTTTCCATTATTGGTCATGGCTTTTCTTCTGCCTTGAGCAGGGTCTGAATTTTGTCTGCCTTTTCCCCTGTCGCTTGCCTGATCAGTGCCTCCAAGCGGCTAAAGTAAAGAGCAGTGTCCGCTACGGCCAGGTCTCTAGCCAGTTGGTGATAAGACTGCCGGTGCTCTTGTGAGATTACCTTGCCTTCGATGGTTTTAGCGTTGTCTTTGTTCAGCTCCACATGGGTGAAGGCTACCGGCTCCATGGCATAGTCTAAGACTTGCTTTTCCGTTACCTCTTTACCGAGTCTGGCTTGATATTCTTTCTGGCTGTGAAATCTAAGGCGGCTGTCCCCTTGCATTAGTTTGAAGACTGCCCGGCTGCGTCTTTCGAAGTATTCCTGTTTGAGGAAGCTCTCGTAATGGTAGTAACAAGTGCTGATGTCGGCAGCCGGTGGCTTGGACCAATCCACCGGTACAAGCGCTTTCTGCCCCTGTAGTAAGGATTCCAGATAGTTGGAATGAGAATAGAAATCTTGCAGAGCGTGTAGCCCCTCACCAAGGCGTCGACGAATGTTGCGGCGGGCGGTAGCGGAGTTTTCGCAGGTTTTTGCTTCTTCAGCGCACTGGTTTAAAACTTGTTCGAGGAACTGCCTGGTTTCAGTAATTTTGTTGTCGCAGGCATGGTACTGAGAAACTGAAAAATTCTTGCCGCCCGGGTCGTCCTGTGCGTCGCAACCATTGCAGATTTCTTCCAGCGCTTGTTTGCTCAGTCCCTTATCCTTGAGAGCTTCCTTGATGATGCTTCTGTGTACGGCGCCGCCGAACCATTTGTAGGTGGAAAAGGCCTTGCTTGCCGGGGCGCCGGTTGCAAAGGCAGCCGCTAGAACGAGAACCGTCGTAAGCCGCCGGAAAGAATTTCCTCGTGGCTCAACATGACCGCTCATCTGTCTGGTCGGGTGATAGTCTTGCATTATCCGGCGGTTTTGCCTTGTATATATAATTCCATAGACAGTTACAGTACTGCATTTTTCTTGGACGCGGCCCATGCTGTTTCGGTTATTGTAGAGGAAGGTAACCCGGCTCGTTCAATGCTGTCTTCCAATATAAGCCCACGCAAAACTCTTGTCTTTATCTGGTCCCTGGCTCCCTGGGTCTTTCTTGCACTTGGCCTGCACCAGTTTCGCAGTATCTTCTGGTCCTTTTTGCTTTACCACGGCTTTTGCCTTCTACCGGCCATTCTCTACAATCGGGGACACTGGCAGAAGCATATGCACATTCCGACCAGGAAAGACCTTCTGGTGCTGGTGTTTGCCTCCATAGGCTTTTCCGCCTTCACTTTCATCACCTATAGCTTGCTCAGCGATTTGCTTCTGGACCGCGCCCTGGCCCTTGAAAGTATGCACGAGCGCGGCTTCAAAATGAGCTGGTATTTGCCGCTCAGCCTTTATTTCCTCACTGTCAATCCGATTCTGGAAGAACTGTTCTGGCGCGGTGTGGTCTTGAACGAACTCTGTGATGAAGGTCAGCCGGTCTTCAGTTTGCCCGGTATCTGGACCAATGTGGCCTTCGCCGTCTGGCATTTTCTTGTGATCCGGTTGTTTGTTGCGCCGGTCTTCATTCCGCTGGCTATTGGCTTTGTACTGGCCGTGGGGTTCTTTATGTCGTGGATGTACAGGCGCAAAGATACCTTGATTTTGCCGGCGCTCTGGCATTCCATTGTTTTTGATCTGGCCGTGATAATTATTTTGACAATGGTCTTGTTCGGACCCATTTCCGCCGAAGCGGCGCCCACTATTGTGCCGCTTTTAGAGCGTTTGCGCTAGAGTTGTTGATTTTTCCCCGCCCTGCATGAGAGTATGAGCGCAACTGGGAAGGGGGCTCATAGCGGCCTGTGAGCGTTCCCATGGAGGCATAGGAAAAGTACTGATGGCACTGGTCTGGAACGATCATCTGAGCGCCCAGGTGACCCTGGTGGGCATGAGTCTTGATTTGATCGGCGGGCTCTATCTAGCCTACGACTTATTGGGCGGCGACAAGGGGCCGCTCAGCACCCTCACCCGTTGCGTCACCTACAGTGTAATTGTCATTGCCTGTGTTGGATTCTCCATGGGGCTCAAGTTCGGACTTCTGGCCGGCGCCGGCCTGGGAATTGCATTGGGGTTGCATCTGGAAAGAGTCGGGCGGGGGCAGAAAGAGACCACGGCTTTTCTTTTTGCCCTGGGACTGGTGCGGGCTCTGGGTATTTCAGCCGCCTGCTGGTTCGATAACTTGAAGAGCGTCGCTTACTGCGCTATTCCCATAGTTCTAGTGGCGGCGCTGGTTTTGCCGAAACTGAAACTGACGCCGTCACACTTCTACGAAGTGGGCAAAAGACCGTCATTTAGTTGGCGTAAGCTAGCGCTGGCCGTGACTCTCGGTCTCATGGCCGGTAGCCTGGGCGTATTTACTTCTTTATTGCAGCACGATTTGAGTCATATGTCCGAGCGCGTGATTCGGCTGGGACTGACCATGGCCATGACCTCGGCCATCGTCAGTTCGCTCATTCCGCTAATTGAATGGTATGCCGACAACGTGCCCGGTCGCACCATGGGCTACATAGGAGCTTCGCTCTTTGTGCTGGGATTTATGGTGCAGGCGATACCATCACTGGTGGCAGTGCTGAAGTGATGCCGGTGAATCTTTGGAGGCTGTGGAGGCTTTGGTAGTTACCACTTCTCTTCTTTAGCGGTGGTATCCATTTCGGCTTTGGTCTCAAGGGCCAGAAGATTCAAGCGCTCCAGGGCACCGGCCAGAAGAAAGTCGGCGCTGTTCAAACTGGTGCCGAAGGCCGAGGCTGAGAAGCAGAAAACTGGTTCCCAGGTGGTTTTGAGGTTGATCTTTTGATTGTAATTGAGGCGCTTGAGCAGGCGCTCGATTATGACATGCAAGCCCACTTCGCCCGTTTCAGGACAGATGACGATATAAGTGCCGTCATTTGAAACTCCCGGCACATCTACGTCGCGGATGCATTCCTGCAAGACTTTGGCCGCTTCCACTTCCAGCGCCGACTTTGCTATGGGTCCGCCGCTTTTTGCTATTTCATCGAGGTTGATGATTGTACCCACCACCAGTCCGAGGGGATTTTTATAACGCTTGGCGCGCTTCACTTCTTCTTTGAGAACGCGTTTGATGAAGCGTTCGGAATAAAGCCCGGTTTTGGGATCTTTCAAAAGGTGGTGACGGTCTTTGCCGGTGGGCGTTTCTTCTTCGGGGGGCAAAATGGTTTTGGTGTTAGCTAGTTGTGACTGAGCATTCAAGACCTTTCTGGTCTCTTCTGTCTTCTTCTGCTCGGCTCTGCGTATGTCGGACAGCTTGTCTTTGAAGAGTGAGTCTCTGGTAAAGCGTTCTTCTTGTTTCTTTTCTG
>Ga0268298_10005234_pt1 | contig 12267 bp, 9 predicted proteins | sample WWTPWeurt_MetaG_FD_194462 | JGI IMG/M metagenome (GOLD analysis project Ga0268298, IMG submission 194462) | Activated sludge microbial communities from WWTP in Nijmegen, Gelderland, Netherland - WWTP Weurt | ecosystem: Engineered > WWTP > Aerobic digester > Activated sludge | place: Netherlands...
TAGGAAATAGTTTTGTCATTCAAAAAAATGCATCTACTTCAGGCACCTTAAGTTTTTCTTATAAATATAGAGTGACCACTTCAGTTCCTACCGGTGAAGTAAACATCGGTAATCGACCCTCCGGTTCATGTATTGGGGACTTAAACGGAGATAATATTCCTGATTTTGTGGTTTACAATACAGGAACGGGTGCACAACCGGCCTCTGTGATGGCCGTTGAAGGACAAAAGCCTACTGTACGCATTACATCCGTGCTCATGACCCCGTCTTGTCCGGGCAATCAGGCCGGGATTGTGTACACCACTACGGGCGCGCCTTACTCCACCGGAAATAAATTTGTGGCTTATATATCAGATGCAGCAGGCAGCTTTGCCAGCCCCGATAGTTTGGGTGCAAAAACAGGCACCACCTCCGATACATTGTGGGTTACCATACCATCTAATGCTACCATTGGCGGCAGCTACCGTTTAATGCTTAATACCACTAATCCGGGGGTAGCCTGTGTTGATACAGGTTACCCTATTCAAATTATTGCTCCTCCGGTAATAAGCATTAATGCCGGTGCCGATACCACCATCAATATTGGTGATTCGGTGCAAATGCAGAGCGCAGGAGGCACTTCATATACATGGAATGCTAATCTTTTTTTAAGCGATACCACCATAGTTAATCCCTATGCCAAGCCGTATTTTACGCAGGACTTTATTGTAAAAGGAAAGTTTGGCTTTTGTTCATCATATGATACCGTACGCGTAAACGTAACACAGAATTTTAATTTCTGTTCGATATGTACGCAGGAGTATCCCGTGCATTCGGGTTTGGTGGCTTGTTATCCGCTTAATGGAACCGGTATTGATGAATCGGGCAACAATTATCATATTTTGTTTAACAATGTTACTCCGGCAACCGATAAAACTGCCGCAGCCGGAAAAGCCTATGCATTTACCGGAAGCGGAAGCTGGCTCTCCCGTTCGCCTGTGGTATTAGATGTGAACGATAGCGTAACCATGATGGGCTGGTTTTATTCTACCAATGGCACCCAGAGTACACCGCTCATTTATGTGGGTAACAACGGCACGGGCGGAGGTTATGGAATTAACCTCGATAATTGTTCGGGCACTGGTGGAAATAAATTAAACGTGTTGGTTGGGGGTTCCAGCATTTGCGGAGGCTCATCGTCACAGTTGGGAACAGGTACCTGGACCCACGTGGCCCTTACCAAAACCGGAAGTAATTATGCCATTTTTATTAACGGCACGCAGGTAGTTTCCGGAACGGGTACTGCAGCTTCCATTGCAGGCGGTTCATTTATGATAGGCGGCTCTCCTTTTACCGGCCAATCGTTTAGCGGTAGTATTGATGAAGTGAGGGTTTTCAGCCGCACCCTTTCGCAGGTGGAAATTCAAACTTTTTACAGTGGCACGTATAAGCGGTTTGTTCAAACCATTGCTGATAAAACCATTTGTCAGGGCGATTCGGTGAATCTTATTGCAACGGGTGGAATTACCTACGGTTGGACTCCCGGTAACGGAGTAGGCGATATTTACAGCGGGAATACATGGGTAAAACCGGTAACCACCCTAAATACCACTACCCCGATTAATTATATTGTTACGGGTACTAAAACGTATTGCTCGGATAAGGATACCGTAAAAATTACCGTTGATAATTATAAGAACTTTGCCAATGCTGGTGTTGATGTGGGTTTTTGTAAAACACCTGCCGCAACTGCCAATGTGCAATTGGGGGCCAGTTTTGCCAATACCTATTTCTGGACACCCAATTATAATATTATTGCCGGAGGACAAAGCAGCCCGGTTCCTAAAGTTGCTCCTGATGTAGATACGTTTTATGTGTTGCGCGCAACCCGGGGGGTTTGTGTTGGGTATGATACCGTAAAAGTAAAAGTAGATGATTATAAAAATTTCGCCAATGCCGGAGCAGATACATTTATCTGTATGGGAAATTCACTTCAGCTTAATGCATCGGGGGGCACAGGTTATACCTGGAGCTGGTTGCCAAATACAGCAGGTGTAATTAGCAACATCGAAAAGTTTAACTTCAATCCCAATGCAACCCCTACTGTAAATACAACATTTACCGTAGCCGTAAAAAAAGGGTATTGTACCGAAACCGATCAGGTAAACATTAGGGTTGATGATTTTGCCAATTTCCTTAGCATTTATAATTTCCCGGATACATCGCTGTGTATAGGTAAAAGCTCCCAATTATGGGCTGACGGAGCAGATACCTATAAATGGACTCCTTCAGCCAGCCTGTCAGATGATACACTCCCGAATCCGGTAGCTACTCCCCCAGTTACTACCATATATAAGGTGGATGTAACAAAAGGTGGATGTATTGCCAGCGGGCAGGTGAAAGTTACCGTAGATAATTACACCAACTTTTTGAGTGCAGCCGGTGATACTGCCATTTGTCCCGAGGATTATGCCCCATTGTTTGCTTCGGGTGCAAGTTCCTATAAATGGTATAATGAAGATAGTAGCTTCTTCTCCGGTTTACAGTACCCGTATGCCGGGCCATTGGTTACCACCAAATATTATGTTTACGGGCAAAAGGGTGCTTGTATTGAAAAGGATAGTGTAATCATTACGGTGGGGTCTAACTCCAGCACATCGGTTGATGCCGGAAACGATACTGCTATATGTAAAGATGCCTCAGTGATTTTGAATGGTAAAGGAAACGGGGCTTTTCAATGGGAATCAACTACCGGACTACTTGGAGGGCTCTCCAGCACAACAGATAAAACTCCCCTTGCTATACCTACGGTAACTACCAAATATATCTTAACCATTGTAGATACGGTAGGAGTAAGCTGCGAAATAAAAGATAGCGTAACCGTAACTGTTTACCCTAAACCTATTGCCAAAATTACAAGTCCGGATCCTGAAGTGGGAGCGACAATTTGTGAGGGAGATGATAAAAAACTGAATGCCCTAGCAGGTGGTTTAACCTACACCTATTTATGGTCACCGAATTACAAAATAAAAACAGATATATCAAGAACTCCTTTGGTTTCGCCCGAAGTGAGCACGTACTATAGGGTACGCGTGTCGGATGGAAGGTGTGTGGATTACGATAGTATTTACATCACGGTAATTCCAAGACCAAAAGTTGATTTGGGACCTGATTTAACCATTTGTAAAACCGATAGCGTTATAATTACACCAAAATTTGATGCGGTTTCTCCAATTTATAACTGGTCGGATAACAGTACCGGACAGTTTATAAAAGTATCCCCCGACAGGCAAACTGAATACCGTTTATTTATTCAGGACGGAACCTGTTTAAGTATTGAGGATACTGTAATTGTTAATGTGGTTCCTAAAGCTTTCGCAGGTTTTGAAATAGATGAAATACGTGGTACTTCACCCTTCAGGGTAAATTTCTCCAATACTTCGGTAGGTGCTGATGCCTTCTATTGGTATTTCGGAGATACCTCAGGAATTATCGGTCGTGAACGGGATACTAATTTTACCTATATAGATACCGGATTTTACATGATTGTAATGCGTGCCGAAAATGTACTTGGAAACTGTTCGGATCAGGATACCGCCTATATTCGTGTAGATGACTTTGTAACTTTTTTTATTCCGAGCGGATTTTCGCCCAACGGAGATGGGAAAAATGACCGCTTTGAGGTGGTAACTTCAGGTGTTTCGGATTTTAAAGGACTTGTTTACAACCGTTGGGGCGAAGTGGTGTACAGGCAGGAGTCAAGTAAAGGATTATTCAGTTGGGACGGCACTTATAAAGGAACGCCTGTTGAAGACGGAGTATATTTTTACTTTTTCGATTATTCAACCTTTGGGGATGAAAGGGAGTCGCGAAGCGGCACCATCTATGTGCTCAGGTAATGAATATTCTGCTGGTTGATAATTACGATTCGTTTACGTTTAATCTTCAGCACTACCTCAGGTCGTTTAATGCACAAGTAACAGTGTTGCGTAATAATGACACGAAGCTTGTTGCAATTGATTTAAATACATACAGCGGGGTGGTTATTTCACCGGGGCCGGGTAAACCTTCCGAATCCGGGTTGCTTCAGCAATTTATTAAACAAATAGCCGGCAAAATTCCACAACTTGGAGTTTGCTTAGGTCATCAGGCGATAGGGGAAGTGGCCGGAGCCGAACTTGTGCCGGCCCATGCACCCGTTCATGGAAAAGTAGCGGTAATAAAACATTCAGGGCATAAAATGTTTCAGGGTGTTCCGCAACTGTTTAAAGCCACCCGATACCATTCGCTTATCCTTAAAAATCTAAAGCCCGAACTATTTCCAACGGCTTTTGCCACCACAGGCGAATTGATGGCTTTTGCCCACAAGAGCTTGCCTGTATGGGGGGTACAATTTCATCCCGAGGCTGTGTTAAGCAGTTTTGGACATCAAATAATAAATAACTGGCTTCATCTGTGCAGGCATAAGAATAGTTTTTAATATATTTGGCTGTTTTTAGTTATGGAATATCAATTAAAGGTAGAAGGAAAATTCAAATACATTGATGAAGGGCAGGGAGAGATCATTGTTCTTCTTCACGGGTTATTTGGTGCACTAAGCAACTGGAGGTCGGTGATTGAACATTTCTCACCCCGTTATCGCATCGTAATTCCGTTAATGCCTATTTACGAAATGCCCATTCTTAGTACAAGTGCCGAGGGGCTGGCTGATTTTATTTACGAGTTTATAAAATACAAAGGTTTTGGTAAAGTAACCTTACTGGGCAATTCCTTAGGAGGCCATGTAGCGCTCATTTATACTAAAAAGCACATGGAAATGGTAAAGTGTTTGGCACTTACCGGAAGTTCTGGTTTATACGAAAATGCCATGGGTGGTTCGTTTCCTAAACGGGGCGATTATGAATACATCAAAAAGAAAGTGGAATATACTTTCTATGCTCCCGAAACAGCAACCAAAGAATTAGTGGATGAGGTGTATTCCATCACCAACGACCGGAACAAAATTCTCAGAATTTTGAGTATGGCCAAATCGGCAATCAGGCATAATATGCGAAAGGACATTCCTAAGTTTACAATTCCCACCTGTTTAATCTGGGGACTAAATGACCGGGTTACTCCTCCCGAAGTGGGCGAAGAATTTCATACCCTTTTCCCTGATTCGGAATTGCATTTTCTTGATAAATGCGGACACGCCCCTATGATGGAACAACCTGAAGAGTTTAATAAAATTCTTGATGCATTCCTTAACCGGATTTACCCCCCCTCAAAATAAATTTCAGAAATGCGGGCTTACGAAATCTTATCGGATAAGTTGTTTGCATTGAAGCCGGGCGACAAGTGTTTAAAAGCCCTTGAATTAATGAATGAATGGCAGGTAAGTCATTTACCGGTTGCCGTAAATAACAGAGTAACCGGCTATGTTACCTCTGACGAAATTGCGTTTCCTGACGAAGAAGAGGATATCATCGAAAAGTATATTCGAAATGAGAAGGCAATAAAGATTGGAGAACAAATTCATTTACTTGATTTGGTTAAATTTTTTGCCGAAGGCTCTTTAAGCTGCATGGCTGTAGTAGATGAATCAGATATGCTGAAAGGAATTGTGGATGTAAAAGACGTGCTTCGCGAATTGGCCGGGTTTTTTAGTTTCTCTGTTCCGGGCAGTATCCTGTCAATAGAGATGAGTTCGTTTGATTACTCCATTAGTGAACTGGGGCGTTTGGTTGAGTCAAATGATTTAAAAATTACCGGACTTCATATTCGTCATGTAAACGGCACCGAAAACAGACTGGAAGTAGTTTTAAAACTTAACCGGAACGACATTCGTGGTTTATTAGCCACATTAAGCCGCTACAATTATCAGGTTACTTCCGAAACGGTAAATCAGGAGGATTTGCAACACCTTAAAGACAGGTATGATTCATTTATCAAGTATTTAAACATCTGAGGTAATACATTGAGCAGTTTTCTGCAAAAGATCGTTCTCCTTTTTTTTCTGATTAGTTCAGGCAGCAGCGGGTTTTTGTATGCGCAGCAGGTGAGTATTTCTCCTTCAGACGACTCAACCCGTTTTTTTACGTTAAAGGCAATAATCATTCTGGGCAACAAGGTTACAAAAGATAAAATTATACTAAGGGAATTACCTGTAAAAGCAGGAGACCGGATTGCAATTGTAGAGAAAGATACATTGGCCGTAAGGTGCAAACAGCAATTGGCCAATCTCTCGTTATTTAATTCGGTTCGTGTTAGTTTTAATACAGATTCTGTAAACAATATACTCCTCAATATTATCGTGGTAGAGCGATGGTATACCTGGCCCTTACCCATTTTTCAAATTGCTGACAGAAATTTTAACCAGTGGTGGCTTACCAAAGACCCTGAAAGATTAAACTATGGTGTTGAATTTACGCAATACAATATGCGGGGAAGAAATGAGACCATGCGAATTAAACTACAGGATGGTTTTACCCGAAAGTTCGAAGTAGCGTACACCCTTCCGTGGGTTGGTAAAAGTCAAACAGTAGGGGCATCTTTCAAAACATCTTATTTGCAAAACAGAGAAATATGGTATGCTACTAATAACAATAAATTGCTGTATTACCGGGATGCAAACAAGCCCATGCTCGAGCGATATACGGCTATGTTTACCCTGAAGTTCAGAAAACACTTGTACAAAACCTCATTACTCAATCTGGTATATAACGATATTCAGATAGGAGATACGGTTGTGGAAAGTACCTTAAATTATAATTATTTGCTTGATGGAAGAAAAGTACAACGGGCTTTCTCCTTAAGCTACACATTTGTGAATGACAGGCGGGATTATAAATATTATCCGTTAAACGGGCATCTAACCATTATCGAAATCGGTCATACGGGTTTGGGCATTTCAAAAGATGTAAATATCGGTTACCTTAGTATTATAAGAAATGAATATGTTAAGTTGGCGTCAAAACATTATATTTCGGTTGGGCTGAAAACAAAAATTTCAATTCCGCAACAGCAGCCTTATAATTATTACAGGGCACTTGGCTATGCCGATTACGTGCGCGGATATGAATATTACGTTATTGACGGCCGGCACTTTGCATTGCTTAAACTGAATTACAATTATTGTCTTTTTACCAGAGAGGGGTATTATGATTTTATTCCTTTCTATCGCATCAGGCATATTCCATTCAGTGTTTATGCAAATATTTTTAATGACTGGGGCTATACCGTAAATGATGCTTACAAGGCATCAAACAGCTACGCCAATAGTGCCCTTTATAGTGTAGGAGCCGGATTGGATTTTGTTGCTTTCTACGACAAAGTATTCAGAATGGAATTTGCCTTAAACAAGCAGGGGAGAGCCGGATTATATTTACATTTGCAATATCCTCTTTAAAAAGTGAGCCAATGGAAGTAGCCATTTACAGCAGAACCCTTACTGAAAAAACTGAGTCGGTTTTATTATCGCTTATCTCCGAATTGGAGGAAGCGGGTATTGGGTTTCATATCTATTCCCCATTGGCTAAGGAGTTAAAAAAAACAAATCCTTCCGTATTGTTAAAAAGTGTTTTTACCACTACAAATCAATTAAACCAGCAGGCCGATTTTTTAATTAGTGTGGGAGGTGACGGAACTATGCTCGATACGGTGGTGCTGGTAAAAGACTCAAACATTCCGGTGTTAGGAATCAACACCGGACGATTAGGTTTTTTGGCCAACGTGTCAAAAAGCGATTTGCAGCTTGCCATTTCTGAATTGGCCAAAGGGCATTTTACCATAGACCAACGTTCGCTGCTTAGCTTAAACTCAAATGACAGCACGTTTGCAGGTGAAAATATTGCCCTGAACGATTTGGTAATTCATAAAAATGCAAGCTCATCAATGATTGTCGTACACACATTCATTAATGGGGAGTATCTAAATTCTTATTGGTCAGATGGGGTAATTATCTCAACCCCTACCGGATCAACCGGGTATTCACTTAGTTGCGGAGGGCCTATTTTGTTTCCAAAGTCATCAAGCTTTTGCATCACCCCAATTGCGCCTCATAACCTGAATGTGAGGCCAATAATTGTTTCGGATGAACATGTTATCTCTTTTGAAATAGAAGGCAGGACAAATTCCTTTATGGTAAGCATGGATTCACGGACAAATGTTTTGCCTATGGGAGTTCAATTAGCTGTGCGAAAAGCAGAATTTCAATTTAACATACTGAAATTCAATAACGAAAATTATTTGGAAACCTTGAGGGAGAAGCTCATGTGGGGTTTAGATAACCGAAATTAAAATTTGTATATTCTAAAGAAAAAAAATACATTTGTAAGTCTTTACAAAACTGCCGCATGAGAATCAGAATAACAATATTTCTACTCCTCCTTACTATTTCCTACGGTTCGAGGGCTCAATTCGACCTTGGAGGTTTTGCAGGAACTTGTTTATATCAGGGCGATATAACAAATAACTTTATTGGTCATGCAAGTTTTGCAGCCGGTGCTACTTTAAGATATAATCTTAATCCATTCATGGCAGTACGAACCGGATTATCTTATGGAAAAATTGCTGGTGATGATAAAGACGCAAAAGATAAAGGAAGAAAAAGCCGGAATTTGAGTTTTCAGTCGCCTGTATTGGAGTTTAGTTTAATTGGAGAATATAATATCTTCGGATATAATTCCGGTTCACGCAGGCGCTTCCCGGGTATGACTCGTTCAAAGTGGACTCCGTATGTTTTTGGTGGAGTTTCATATTTTATGTTTAATCCAACCACCTCTTATAAGGGAGTAACTTATCAATTGGCAAAAATTGCCACTGAACAGCAGAAAAGTTATAGTACAATGCAGGTAGCAGTGCCTGTGGGCTTAGGAATGAAATACAATTTTGAACGGTTTTGGACTATCGGATTTGAAATAGGATATCGCAAAACATTCACAGATTATCTGGATGATGTGAGCGGAAAATCAATTGACTTTAATACAGCATTAGATCCGATTGCCGCAGGTTTAAGCGACAGATCCAGAGAATTAAGAGCAGATGGTTCGTCTGCTTTTCAAGGTTCATCATTTGTCCGTGGCAATGCTAAAAATCTCGACTCGTACACCTTCATTTGTATAACTATCGCTAAGGATTTGGGAAATACCTACGGCAGACGCAGAAGGTAGAAATTTGATTGGGGAATAGATTTAGATGCAACGGAAATTAGGAGGTTCTCATTTTCTTTTATTAGGATTTCTCTTGTTTTTCATAAGCCCTGTTAAGGCTCAGCAATTAGAATTTGGCATTTTAGTGGGTACCACCAATTACTCAGGTGAATTATCCGGTTTCCAAATACGAACAGATATGTTTAAGCCGGCTTTCGGGCTGGTTACAAGGTATAATCTAAGTCCAAGAATTTCATTAAAAGGGAGTGTTTTCTATGGCGAAATAGCCGGAGCCGACAGCCTGAGTAATAATAAGAAACAAAAAGCGCGTAACCTTAGTTTTCAATCGGGAATTTTCGAATTTTCAGGTCAGGTAGAGTTTAATCTTGTTGCATATAATCCGGGTGTTAAGACGGGGAAATACCACAAAGTAATTCCTTGTCTGTTTACGGGTATCGCGGTGTATAAATACAATCCAAAGGCATATTATAAAGGGTTGTGGTGGGAGTTGCAGCCACTTGGTACTGAAGGGCAAGGAACCACTCAGTTTCAGGACAGGAAAAAATACGCTCTTACCCAGGTTGCTATTCCAATTGGTGCCGGAGTGAAATTCGAACTTTCTAAAAAAATAGGAGTTAGTTTTGAAGCTGGTGCACGATTTACTTTTAATGACTATCTCGATGATGTGAGCAAAACGTATGTGGATACAACTTACATTCGAGCTGCTTATGGACCAGTTGCCGCAGCACTATCAAACCGTTCCGGAGAAACCGGGAGTTTGACTACAGCTAAGCCGGGTCAGGATAGAGGAGATAAAGCGAATTTTGACTGGTATTATTTTGGTGGAATTACTATTACATTTAAACTTTCTACAAAAAGAGATCTTTGTCCGGCTATTGGGAAATAAAATAATAGCACCTTTTTTTCGTTTTCATCGCTATGCACAGAAAGCTTAAAACACTAAGCGTTTTTTTTCTGACCTGCTTCAGTTTGTATGCGCAAAATACCGAATTGGGTATTCTGGCCGGTGCTTCAAATTACCTGGGCGAAATTGCTCCTGATATTGCTTTTAATGAGACAAAATGGAACGGAGGTCTTTTTGTGCGAAACAGACTATCCAGATATTTTGCCTTGCGGCACAATATGATCTTAGGACGAATTTCGGGGCATGATGCCAATTTCGAGTTTAATCAGTTACGAAATCTGAGTTTCAGATCAAACGTGTTTGAAATTTCATCAATAGTGGAATTTAACTTTTTGCCATTTGGAACGCAAAGACAAAAAAAGGAACGTGCATTTACCTCTTATGCTTTTGCCGGATTAGGTTTTTTTAAGTTTAATCCTAAATCACAATTTGGGACTAAATGGGTTGAATTAAAGGCTTTGGGTACAGAAGGACAAGGGCTAAACGGAGGCAAAGGTTATAGTTTAGTGAGTGTGTGTATCCCTTTTGGAATGGGCGTAAAATACAACCTGAACAAACTTTGGACAATTGGAATGGAGTTGGGATTCAGGAGAACATACACAGATTATCTGGACGATGTAAGTAAGAAATACCCCGATTTTGCAGCGGCTGGACAACCGCAGGCCATGACCTTATCCGACAGATCGGGTGAGGTGAACGGAGGAAAGTACCTGGCAGCTCCGGGCGATATAAGAGGAAATCCGGCCGATAAAGATTGGTATATATTTAACACCATTGTTCTATCCTTTCGAATTATTAAGCCAGAGGTATGCAAAGGGAATTTTTATTAGTATTTTCGCCCGATTGAGCAAATTCGAATGCCTTATAAAGATAAAATAAGTAAAGAAAAACTACCCGGGCACATCGCTATTATAATGGATGGTAACGGGCGGTGGGCTAAAAGCAAAGGGAAGTTTCGTATTTTCGGTCATAGAAATGGAGTGAAGGCTGTAAGGGAAGTGAGTGAAGCATGTGCTGAAATTGGTGTGAAAAATCTGACCCTCTATGCATTTTCTACTGAAAACTGGAACAGGCCCCAGGCTGAGGTAAATGCTTTGATGGAACTTTTGGTAAAAACTATAAGCTCTGAAACAAAAACACTCATGAAAAACAATATCAGGTTAAATGCAATAGGCGACCTGAAATCACTACCCAAATCGTGCTTCAAGGAATTAAATGAAGCCATGGAAAAAACAGCCTCAAATAACCGTATGAACCTGATACTGGCTTTAAGTTACAGTGCCAAATGGGATATAATAAAATCAATAAAGTCTATTGCTCAAAAGGTGAAGAGCGAGAAAATTTCTATTAGTGATATAAACGAAGAATTATTCACCTCTGAATTATCAACTCACAAGTGGCCTCACCCTGAACTGCTGATAAGAACCAGCGGAGAACATCGAATCAGTAATTTTTTGCTGTGGGAATTGGCCTATAGTGAATTTTATTTCACTTCTACCCTATGGCCTGATTTTACCAAGGAAGATTTATATAAAGCAATTGTAGACTACCAGCAAAGGGAAAGAAGATTTGGAAAAACCAGTGAACAAATTACAACGGATGAGAATTAGCCTGAAACATTTACTGGTATTTTGTTCCCTGATGTTTCTGTCTGTTTTAATAACAAACGGGCAACAGCGGGACACCCTCAACTATATCCAGCTGGACTATTCATTTCCGGCTACCTACGAAATTGATAAAATTACTATTAAGGGAGCAGAGCATTACGATAAAAGTGTGCTGCTCATTCTCTCGGGTTTGTACATCGGACAATCGGTTAAAATTCCGGGTGATGAAATTACTAAGGCTGTCACTAATTTATGGAAGCAAAAGTTGTTTGAAGACGTAAAAATTTCCATAATCGGAGCAAAAGATAATAAGGTTCACTTACAGATTTTTCTTCTTGAAAAACCACGAATTGCCTGTTTTACCATTAAAGGTTTGTCAAAAGGTAAAGCACGCGATTTATACGAAGAGTTAAGCGGTTTAAAAACCGGAATGATTATTACAGACAATTTGATAAACACAACCGAAAACCGGATAGTAAAATATTTTGGGCAGAAGGGATATTTAAATACATCAGTCAACATAACTCACGTAAGAAGTGATTACGCAAAAAACTTAGATACCTTAAAAATATTTGTTGACCGGGGACGGAAAATAAAAATCAATAAGATTATAATTAATGGAAATACA
>Ga0268298_10005235_pt1 | contig 12266 bp, 7 predicted proteins | sample WWTPWeurt_MetaG_FD_194462 | JGI IMG/M metagenome (GOLD analysis project Ga0268298, IMG submission 194462) | Activated sludge microbial communities from WWTP in Nijmegen, Gelderland, Netherland - WWTP Weurt | ecosystem: Engineered > WWTP > Aerobic digester > Activated sludge | place: Netherlands...
TCCGAGAGCCGCTCCACCAAGAGAAACTGCTTCCAAAGACGACGCTTTTCCGGAGGCACTTCGCCCTTGCTTTTTCGAGCTGGTCGCCGCTCTGGCGTGATCCCTAGGAGCTCGTCCGTCGTCACATGGAGCGCCTGAGCCAATGCCGTGAGCACCGGCGCTGGTGGATGCCCGCCTTTGCTCTCGTAGTACGAAATCCCGGGCTGATTGAACCCGATCGCGTTTGCCAGCTCCACCTGCGTGATGCCTTGGCGCTTGCGGATGCTGGCCAGTCGAGCCCCGAAGCCGGTGTCCGGGATCTTGTTGCGCGTCATCTCGAGCGCCGTTTTAGCACCCGTATTGTCTGAAGCCCTGAGCATGCTTGAACTCGATATCTATATGATCTATATCTGCCGGGACCGTTTCCTGGAGTCAATCCAACATGCTCTTTTTCCATTTCCGGCCCTTGACACATTTCTGCTGGACGTCCGCTGGAGCCCGCCCATGAGCATCCCCGAGGAAGAGCTCGCCCGCATCAAGCGCGACATCTCGATCGTCCGCCTCGTCGAGGCCCGCGGCGTGAAGCTCTCGGGCAGCGGAGACAATCTCCTCGGCCTCTGCCCCCTGCACGACGACAAGACCCCATCCCTCGTCGTGTCCCCAGCGAAAAACGTCTATCACTGCCTCGGCGCATGCCAACGCGGCGGCTCGGTGATCGACTGGGTGATGCACGCGAACCACGTCTCGTTTCGCCTTGCGGTCGAGATGCTGCGAAAGGAAGACCCTTCTTTAGTCGCAAAACGCAGCGTGGCCAGCTCGAAGCCGAAGCTCGAAGCGATCGCGAAGCCGGACGAACCCGACGCGCTCGTGCTGGCACGTGTCGTCGACTACTATCACCAGACGCTGAAGGAGAGCCCCGCGGCGCTCGAATACCTCGAGAAACGAGGCCTCAAACACCCCGAGGTCGTCGCGCACTTCAAGCTCGGCTACGCCAACCGAACACTCGGCTACCGCTTGCCGACCAACCACGTCTCAGCCGGCGCGGCGATCCGAGGCCAACTGCAGCGCATCGGCATTTGTCGAGAGAGTGGCCACGAGCTGATGAGCGGCTCGCTCACGATCCCTGTCCTCGACGAACAAGGTGAGGTCCGAGAGCTCTACGGCCGCAAGATCGGTGAGCATCTCCGCACCGGAACTCCGATGCATCTCTATTTGCCGGCACGGGCCGACGGTCGTCGCGGGGTCTTCAATTGGCCTGTATTTCGGGCCGAAAAGGAGATCATCCTCTGCGAAGCCCTCATCGATGCGCTGACGTTTTGGTGCGCAGGCTTTCGCAACGTCACGACGGCCTACGGTGTCGAAGGCTTCACCGACGAGCTTCGGCAAGCCATCAAGGAATACGGCACCAAGAAGATCCTCATCGCCTACGATCGCGACGCCGCCGGCGATCAGGCCGCGGAGAAGCTCGCGCGCGATCTGAGCACGGAGGGCCTCGAGGTCTTCCGTGTCCTCTTTCCAAAGGGCATGGACGCCAACGAGTACGCGCTCAAGGTGCAGCCGGCTGCCCGATCGCTCGAGACAGCGATCCGCGGAGCGATGTGGATGGCCGGCACCCGCAGCGTGAGCGTCCCCGAAGGCCTCGACGATCTCCCCGAGATCCTGGACGCCGAGCCCGAGATCGCGGCTAAAGCGAAGCCGTCGCGCGCAAAGCCCACGCCCTCGTCGATCGTACCAAAAGCGCCCGCGGTACCCGCTCCCGCGCCTGAAATACAGCCAATTCCTTTAGCTGCTCCGGTCGCAGCTCCACCCGAAGCTCCGCGCGGCGATCTCGAGATCGAGCAGCGCGACCAGGAGATCCGGTGCACCATCGGTGATCGCCGCTGGCGCATCCGCGGCCTCGCCAAGGCCACGAGCTATGAGTCGCTCCGCCTGAATCTCCTCGTCGCGCACAAAGAGGCCTTTTTCGTGGATACGCTCGAGCTCTACAGCGCGCGCCATCGCGCCGCTTACCTGAAGGAAGCGGGCGAGGAGCTGGGCATCGAGGAGCGCATCCTTAAGTCCGACCTGGGGCGCATCGTCCTCCGCCTCGAAGATCTCGTGCACGCCCAGATCCAGGCCACGCTGCACGTCGAGAAGAAGATCGAGATGTCCGAGGACGATCGGAGCGCCGCGCTCGAGCTGCTCAAGGATCCCAACCTCCTCGATCGCATCCTCCGCGATTTCGATCAGGCAGGCGTGGTCGGCGAGGAGACGAACAAGCTGGTCGGCTACCTCGCTGCGGTGTCGCGCAAACTCGACGCCCCGCTGGCCATCGTCATCCAGTCCTCGAGCGCCGCGGGGAAGTCGTCGCTGATGGACGCTATCCTCAAGTTTGTGCCCGAAGAGGAGCGCGTCCAATACAGCGCGATGACAGGCCAGAGCCTATTTTACATGGGCGAAACCGATCTCGCGCACAAGATCTTGGCGATCGCCGAAGAAGAAGGCGCGCAGAGCGCGAGCTACGCGCTGAAGCTCCTCCAGTCCGAGGGCGAGCTCACCATTGCGTCGACGGGGAAAGATCCGACGAGCGGAAAGCTCGTCACCCACGAGTACCGGGTCACCGGCCCGGTGATGATCTTCCTGACCACGACGGCGATCGAAGTGGACGAGGAGCTACTCAATCGCTGCCTCGTGCTCACCGTTGACGAGGGCGGCAAGCAAACCTCGGCGATCCACGAGCGGCAACGGGAAGCGCAGACGCTGGAAGGCCTGCTCGCGAAGGAAGACCGCGCCGCGCTCGTCGAACTCCACCAAAACGCGCAGCGCCTCATCGAGCCGCTGTTTGTCACCAACCCGCACGCCAAAACGCTGCATTTCTCGAACCAAACGACGCGAGCGCGCCGTGACCACATGAAGTATCTGACGCTGATTCGGACAATCGCGCTCCTCCATCAGCACCAGCGCGTGATCAAGGAGGTCGAGCACAAAGGCCGCCGCATCCGCTACATCGAGGTGAACGAGCGTGACATCGCGATTGCCGATCGCATCGCCGCCGAGGTCCTCGGCCACTGCGTCGACGAGCTGCCGCCCCAGACGCGCCGGCTGCTCGAGGACATCTCGCGCTTCGTGTCAGATCAGGCTGAAAAACAAGGTCTCGAGCGCGCTTCGGTCCGTTTCACGCGTCGGGAGATCCGCGAGGCCACTCGGCTCGGACACACGCAGCTGCGCGTGCACCTCGCTCGGCTCGAGGAGCTTGAGTACCTGCTCGTGCACGCGGGCGGGGGCAAGCGGAGGGTCTTGTACTCCCTCCTGTACGATCCCAACTTGGCGGGGGTGAAGCCCGACGTGGCGGGGGTATGGCGGCCTCTTGGCGGGGAGGGGGACCGCCAAGATATCTCGCGGAAACCTTTGGAGAGTGCAACTCTTGGCGGGTCTACGAAAAAGGCACTTAAGGGCCATCGAGCGAACGGCGCGTCATACTCACCCCTCCGTGAGGCCGCCGGCCGATGAAGTCCAGCGGCCCGAAGAAGCCGCGCATCGTCGCCTCGGCGCCCGGCAGCCTCCGCGCCTGGAGCGCTGAATTTCTCGAAGCCCAGCGCGCGCGAAACTACTCCGAGGCCACGATCCACATCCGCACCTATCAGCTCGAGGTCTTCGCGACGTAGGCCGAAGCGCGCGACGTCCGCCGGCCGCAGGAAGTGACGCGGCCGATCCTCGAGCGCTACCTCAGGCACCTCTATCACCGGCGCAAGGAAGACGGCCGGCCCCTCTCCGCCACCGCGCAGCTCAGCGCGATCGGTGCCGTCCGAGCCTATTTCCGCTGGCTCAACAAGCAAAACGTCCTCCTCTGGAACCCAGCCGCCGATCTCGATCTCCCTCGCATGGAGCGACGGCTCCCCAAGGGCGTGCTCACCGCCGAGGAGGCTGAGAGAATCCTCGCGCTCCCCGACGTCTCCACCGCCACCGGCCTCCGCGATCGCGCGATGCTCGAGGTCCTCTACTCGACGGGCATGCGCCGAAAGGAGCTCGCGGGCCTCGAAGTCTTCGACATCGACACCGAGCGCGGCACCGCCCTCATCCGAAAGGGCAAGGGCAACAAGGATCGAATGGTGCCGGTCGGCGAGCGCGCACTCGCCTGGGTCGAGCGGTACGTCCACGAGGCGCGATCGGAATTGGCCGTTTCCTCCGCAGAAAAAGCCTTGTTTTTGACGCCACTCGGCGAGCCCTACGTCCCCGAGTCGCTCACCAACCTGGTCACCCGCTACGTCGAAGCCGCCGAGGTCACGAAGAAAGGCGCATGCCATCTCTTCCGCCACACTGCCGCGACGCTGATGCTCGAGGGCGGCGCCGATATCCGCTACATCCAGGAGCTGCTCGGGCACGCGAGCGTGAAGACGACGCAGATCTACACGCAGGTCTCGATCCGGAAGCTCCAGCAGGTCCACGCGGAGACGCATCCTGGGGCCCGCCTGAAGCCCCGGAATGCCTGACCCCTCCTTTAGTCGCCGATCCGGCCGGGCCTCGCCTGGGCCCACCCAGAGCTGCTACAGTCGGTCCGTCGTGCGAACCCTCGCCCTCGTGCTCGCGCTCGTCTTGGCGCCCCAGGCCGCGCTAGCGAGCGTCGCCGCGTTTCCAGAAACCGCGTTAAGGGGCGATCGCGAAATCTCGGCGATCCGCGTCGGGTCAACCGCAAGGCAACTTGCGGACGGGCGTCAGGAAACGGCCTGTTTCTACGACTCGAACGCGTCAGCGATGACTGATGACCCAATCAATCATCGGGATCCCACGGGGCGGCTCCTCGACGTGCTTGCTGTTGGGCTTCTCTTCGGCCCGAAGGCTGCGGCGGGCTACGCAGTCCGTGTTGGCCAGCACCTTCTCTCTGCGCTGGCCGACACGACCAGTACAATGTGCGGCCCTGCTTGTGCGTTGCTTGATGAAGCTCTGGGGCAACCACTTCGTCCCGAGACTGCTCTTGAAGGGGATTCGCAGGCCGGGTTCTTGGAGAAGTTGAACCCACTGAACCAGGCCCTGCGATCAGGCCTCACTGCCGGCGAATCTACTGGATTTGAGCAGGGAGTGCAGCTCGCCGACACAGCGAAGGGGGCCGTCGACGCGGGTCTTTTGGCTGTGGGCGGCGCGAGGCTTTTGACAGGGGGCTCCGGCGCACTGCGAAACCTCCTTCGGCCTGAGCCCCCGAGTGGCGCGGGGAGCGGCCTAACGAGGCAGACACGCGAGCAACTCGAGGCCTCAAGGAGTTCGTTCGAGAAGCTGATCATCGAGCACAGGCAGAAGCTCGACGACTATCGAGCCAACCCTGAGGCCTTCGATAACAAGGGGACGCTGCGGGGTGCGCCTGATGACCTGAAGCCGAAGATCATCGCAGGCCGAATCAAGGCGCTGGAAAAGCAGCTGGCGAAGCAGGAAGGCGAACTCAGAAAGGTCATAGAGCAGCTAGAAGGTGACAATTGAGAATCGACGAATTCGAGCGATGCATCCTGCGGTTGATGGAACTAGCGCGCTCACGTGGCATCCAAACGATTGAACTCCATGACCGAGACTCCTACTGGGATATTCCGGCGCCGGAGTGTTTCAACATGAATGCTGTCCCAGAGGCAGTTGTTGGCTCACTTGATGACGACTACTCGGAACTGGCAAAGTTGCTCTCGGAGCCACAGCGTGCATCCTCCGTCGACTTTGACCGCGCCGCGGCTCTTCTTCACCTCCTATCGGAGCAGCTATCAGGCTGAGACCTCACCTCCATCGAGGCGGAGCGGCGTCTGCGACGCTCTGCCTTGCGGAGGCGGCAAGCGCGCTGGGCGGTGGGTCGAGCCTCGGCGCCGATGCGCGCGCCAGCCGCCCATGGTCTTCGCCCATGAGATCCGCTGCGGCGCCGACTCTCAGCACGCGCCGTTCGAGTACTCGCTTGGGCGTCACCGACGAGCGCCTGGCGCGCAGCGCCGGGTGCGAAGTGCAAGGTGACTGAGCGAAGCGAAGCCAGCGCCCAAGCGGTACTCGACGGCGCCGCCGCTCCTCTCCTCGGCCGTCGGGCGCGTCGAACTATCTCCGCCTCCCGCCCAGGAGACTGCGTCGCCAGCGACCGGCGCCAACGGGCGCGGGGCGCGTGGGGCACGACCTCGAGCGGCCGCTCCGCGGACGCGGGCGTAGGGCACGATCTGCGCCCGGGCCCGCCTCAGGCCACGCTCAGGACGCGGCGGACGCCGGTGGCTACCGCTCGAACCCCTCGAGAGGCCTCCAGCGTGTCCTAGGCGCCGCCAATGCCATCGCTGAGGCCGGATCACGTCGACGGCCGAGGAGACTCGCGACGGAGATCGTACCCTACGCTAGCGCCCGCCTAACGGCGGCCGCCCGGGCCGTGCCTCCCGCGCCCCGCGCCCGGCTGGCGCGTGTCGCTGACCACCGATCTCCCGGCCGTGGGGCGGCGGCGGATCAGCGCGCCCGCCAGCCGAGGAGACGCGGAGCGGCGCCGCCGAGTGCAGGGTGGGCGCAGAGCCCTCGGCCCCCTGCGAGGGGGCCTGGGACACCGCACGCGCGGCCGGCGACTGCGTCCGACGCCCGCGCGCGGTGTCGCCCACCCAGGCCACTCGGACGGCGCGAGCTGAGAGTGAGCGCCGTATCCAGATCTCTCGAGCAAAGCACAACGGAGGTTGCGCGCTCGCCACCCGCGGAGCCGCACCGAAGGCCAGTCTCGCGCGCCGAAGAGGAGGAGAGCTCACCGAGCACCGCCGCTGCGCGGCCGCGCTCTAGTCCTTCGCCAAGTCACCCGTCGACGGCACCGCCCCTGACGCGCGCTCCATCTCCTCCGCTCCGATCGCCGACCGAGGGCGCTTGTCGGCTCCGCGATCGCGATCGTCGAAGACGCCGACCGCGCTCGGCGGAGCTGACCAAGGCTCAGAGCTTCGGGCCTCGGCCTCGGACGGCGCTCCATACAGATGCGACGACGATCTGACGCGGCGCGATCCTATAGTAGAGATGGTAGCGCGTGCCCCGGAGCAGAACGCGCCGGAAATTGCGGGATCCGGTGGTATAGCGCTGCCCAATGGTGGGCTGCCTTCGCAGGAGATCAAGGGCATCCTGCAGCTCTAGGAAGAAGAGGTCGGCCGCGAGCTGTCGATTCTGAACCCACCAGGAGTCGATGCGCTCGATATCTCGTTGCGCACGCTTCGAGATGATAACTCGCCGACTCATCGCTTCGGGCGCAGCGATGCCAGCAGCTCTTCGGCGGTGACGAACTCGCCTCGAGCGACCTGTGCCTCCGACTCCTCAAGGGCAGCGTGGAGCCGAGCTCGCTCCTCGTCGTCGAGATCATCGCCCTCATCATCGAGCACAAGATCCAGGACCGTTCCCTCGGGAAGATCGGTGGGCTCGTCCAAGATGAGCCGATGATTGGCAACACGAGCTCGAAACGCCATACCCCGACGCTACAGGGACAGAAGGCCGCGAGCCAAGTGCTTCTGCTTCACGCTGACCGGCTCTTGTAGCGGTCAACCACGGCCAAGACCATGTCGACGATCTTCCGTTGCTGCGTGCGTGGAAGGCTCCGCACTTCTTCAAACGCGCGCTGAACCTCGCTGATTGGCCCTGGGCGCTCGGCGATGGTGCGCACCACCTGGGGAACCAGGAGGTCTTCGAGTCGAACCCCCAAAGCCCTGGCCAGACGAGGCAAGACCTCCGCACGTGGTGGCGAGCTGCTCCACTCCCAGGTCGCGATGGTGGTCTGCGGCACGTCTGCCGCTTGAGCGAGCTCTGCCTGAGTCAGCCCAGCATTCTTGCGGAGCTGAAGCAGATGAGCCGCTTGCTTGGGACGAACCCGTGCCCTCCGGATCCTCTTCTTCACGAACAGGATTCTAGCCTCGGATTCTAGAGGAGGCCCTGTGCCCCATTGCATTAATAACGGCGTCTCGTTAAATAGCAGCCAAGTCAAGTCGGGTGCTTTTAGCCCCCGTGCGGCTTGACGAGATCTTGGAGGCGTCCCCGATGGCCCGAATCCCCACCGAAGAGCTCGAGCGCATCAAGCGCGACATCTCCCTCGTGCGTTTGGTCGAGGCCTACGGCGTCAAGCTCAGCGGCCAGGGCGACAACGTGATCGGCCTCTGTCCTCTCCATGAAGACCACGATCCCTCCCTCGTGGTCTCGCCCGCCAAGAACGTCTGGCATTGCCTCGGTGCCTGCCAGACCGGGGGCTCCAACATCGACTGGGTGATGAAGACGAAGCGCGTCTCCTTTCGTCTCGCCCTAGAAATGCTGAGAAAAGAGGCCCCCTCTTTAGTCGCCGCTCTCCCGCCGACGACCAAGCCGCAGCTTGAGCCGCTTGCCGAGAGCCCCGACGTGCCGGACGCCGTCGTGATGCGCCGAACCGTCGACTACTATCACGAGACCCTCAAGGACTGCGTCGAAGCCCAGGCCTATCTCGAGCAGCGCGGCCTGGTCAGCAGCGAGATGGTGCAGCACTTCCGCATCGGCTACGCCAACCGCACGCTCGGCTATCGCCTCCCCAAGAGCCAGCTCCACGCCGGCGCGCAGATCCGCGCCCAGATGCAGCGCCTCGGCCTCTTCCGCTCGTCGGGTCACGAGCACTTCCGCGGCTGCGTCGTCGTGCCGGTCTTGGGAGAGGACGGCGAGGTGAAGGAGATCTACGGGCGGAAGATCAACGACAAGAGCGAGCCCCACCACCTCTACCTCCCGAGTCGGCCAGATCGCGGGATTTTCAATGCGGAAGCGCTGAAGGCATCGAAGGAGGTCATCCTCACCGAGGCGCTGATCGACGCGCTGACGTTTTGGCGCTGGGGCTTCCGGAACGTGATCTCTGCCTACGGTGTCGAAGGCTTCACGCCCCAGATGCGGCAGGCGCTGATCGATCACGGCACCGAGAAGCTCCTCATTGCCTACGACCGCGACGATGCCGGCGACAAGGCCGCCGAGAAGCTTGGCCACGAGCTCGGTCATGCTGGGCTCGAGGTGTTTCGCGTGCGCTTCCCGCGAGGGATGGACGCCAACGAGTACGCCTTGAAAGTGACGCCGGGGAACAAGTCCCTCGAGACGGCGCTGCGCGGCGCCGAATGGATCGCCGGCACCCGCCCGGTGTCGGTGCCGGACGCGCTCGAGCCTGAGGCAGCGCCGCTGATCGCCGAGACGCCCGAGGTGCCGCACGATCCGATCACCGGCGAACTGCTGCCCACCGCCCCGAGCGCCGCCAGCCCAGCAATGGCGTCGCCGAAGCACAGCGGCCTGACGATCGACGAGCGGCCGCACGAGGTGAGGGTGCAGGTCGGCGATCGTCAGTGGCGGATCCGAGGCATCGCGAAGAACACGAGCTACGAGGCGCTCCGCCTCAACCTCATGGTGACCCGCGGAGAGGCCTATTTTGTAGACGTCTTTGAAGTATACCTCTGGCGCCAACGAACCGCTTTCGTGAAGCAAGCGGCGTCCGTCTTGAAGGTCGACGAGGCCATCCTCGACAGCGACATCGGCAAGCTCTTGCTGTGGCTCGAGGAGCGCATCCACCAGCTCATCGAAGGCGTGCTTGCGCCCACCGAGAAGACGGAGATGACCGGGGAGGCGCGGGCGGCCGCGCTGGAGCTTCTGCGCGATCCGAAGCTCACGGAGCGCATCGTCGCGGACTTCGACAAAGCAGGGATGGTCGGCGAAGAGGACAACAAGCTGATGGGCTATTTAGCCGCCGTCTCGAGGAAGCTCGAGGCACCGCTGGCGGTGGTGATCCAGTCCTCGAGCGCCGCCGGCAAGTCGTCGCTGATGGACGCCATCCTGCGCTTCATCCCCGAGGAGGAGCGCATGCAATTCAGCGCCATGACCGGCCAGAGCCTATTTTACATGGGCGAAACAGACCTTTCGCACAAGATCTTGGCCATCGCCGAAGAGGAAGGCGCGCAGAGCGCCTCGTACGCGCTGAAGCTCCTCCAGAGCGAGCATCAGCTCACCATCGCCAGCACGGGCAAAGATCCCTCCACCGGCCGCCTGAACACCGAGCCCTACTATGTGAAGGGCCCGGTCATGATCTTTATGACCACCACGGCCATCGACGTCGACGAGGAGCTGCTCAACCGCTGCTTGGTCCTCACCGTCGACGAGGGACCGCGGCAGACCTCGGCGATCCATGAGCGGCAGCGGGAGCAACAGACGCTCGAGGGGCTCTTCCAACAGCAGGACCGAGACGCCGTCGTTGAGCTCCACCAAAACGCCCAGCGCCTGATTGAGCCTCTTTTTGTGGTGAATCCCTTCGCGAAGTCGCTCCGCTTCGCCCACCACGCTACCCGCACGCGGCGCGACCATATGAAGTACCTGACGCTGATCCGGGCCATCGCGCTCCTCCATCAGCACCAACGCCCGATCAAGGAGGTGGAGCGGCACGGGAAGACGACACGCTACGTGGAGGCGACGGAGGCGGACATCGCGCTGGCCGATCGGCTGGCCAAGAGCTTCATTTTGTCGAGCATCGACGAGCTTCCGCCGCAGACGCTGCGCCTCCTCGAGCTGGTGGGCGCGATGGTGACTGAGGAGGCGAAGCGCCAGGGCATCGAGAAGTCCGCGGTCCGCTTTAGTCGCAAGGACGTCCGGCAATTCACGAAGTGGAGTGACTCGGCGCTGAAGAAGCACGTCTCGCGGCTCGAGGGCCTCGAATACTTCCTGGTGCACGGCGGAGGGTCGCGGCGCCGGATGGTCTATGAACTGGCCTATAACTATGAGGGCAACTGGTCACCCCCAGAAGCCATCTGGTCACCCCCTGGTCATGCCCTGGTCACCCCCGGGGGGAGACCAGATTCGCTCGAGAAGAATGCGCAAAACGGCCAACTGGTCACCCTCTCCGAGGAAAAGCACATCCGGAGGGAGCCCGCGAGGAAGCGTACGTACGTAAAGGCCAATGGGCACAGCGCGTGACCCAGCGCCGGATGAAGTCCCAGCGCCGCATCGTCGGCTCTGAGCCGGGCTCGCTCCGCGCCTGGGCCGGGAACTTTCTCGAGTCCCAGCGCGTCCGAAACTTCTCCGACCGAACCATCCATCACCGCGCCTACCACCTCGAGGTCTTCATCACCTGGGCCGAGGCGCGAGACGTGAAGCGCCCGACCGAGGTCACTCGACCCATCCTCGAGCGCTACCTGCGCCATCTCTACCACCGCCGCCAAGAGAACGGCCGAGCCCTCTCCGTCACCGCCCAGCTCGGCGCGATCGGCGCCGTCCGGGCCTATTTCCGCTGGCTCAACAAGCAGAACGTCCTCCTGTGGAACCCCGCCAGCGATCTCGAGCTGCCCCGCGTCGAGCGGCGCTTACCCAAAGGGGTCCTCACCATCGAGGAGGCCGAGAAGATCCTCGCCCAGCCCGACGTCCGCGTCCCCATGGGCCTCCGCGATCGAGCGATGCTCGAGGTCCTCTACTCCACCGGCATGCGCCGCGCAGAGCTCGCCGGTCTCGAGCTCTTCGACATCGACGCCGAGCGTGGGACCATCCTCATTCGCCTTGGCAAAGGCCGCAAAGACCGCATGATCCCCATCGGCGAGCGCGCGCTCGCGTGGATCGATCGCTACGTCTCGGACGTGCGGCCCTCGCTGCTGGTCTCCTCGGCGGAGAAGGCGCTTTTCCTCACCAGCGCGGGCGAGGCCTTTATCCCTGAGTCTCTGACCAACCTCGTCTCACGCCACGTCGAGGCGTCGGGGATCGGGAAGAAGGGCGCGTGCCATCTCTTCCGGCACACGGCCGCGACGCTGATGCTCGAGGGTGGCGCCGATATCCGATACATCCAGGAGCTGCTTGGGCACGCGAGCGTGAAGACGACGCAGATCTACACGCAGGTGTCGATCCGGAAGCTGAAGCAGGTGCACGCGGAGACCCATCCCGGGGCCCGCCTGAAGCGTCGCGGCGAAGGCGACGCGCCCTGACCATCCCCTTTTAGCCGCTCTGGGGCCCTCGCCGAGGCAACCGCGGCCTGCTAGACTCGAGGCCGTCGTGCGCGCCCTGGCTCTCTTGCTTGCGCTCTTGTTTGCGCCCCAGGTCGCGCTGGCCAACGTCGCCGCGTTTCCAGAAACCGCGTTAAGGGGCGATCGCGAAATTTCGGAGATCCGCGCCCGAGCTTTTGCAAGGCAACCTGCGGAAGCTCGACCGGAAAATGCCCATTTTTACGGTGAAAGCACGTCGGGCATTGTTGATGACCCAATCAATCATCGGGATCCCACCGGGGCGTTTCTGGACATCGCGATCGTCGCGGCAATGTATGGGCCTCGGGCTGCGGCCGGTTATGCAGCGCGGATTGGGCAGCACCTACTCTCCGCGGGGGTGAA
>Ga0268298_10005236_pt1 | contig 12263 bp, 8 predicted proteins | sample WWTPWeurt_MetaG_FD_194462 | JGI IMG/M metagenome (GOLD analysis project Ga0268298, IMG submission 194462) | Activated sludge microbial communities from WWTP in Nijmegen, Gelderland, Netherland - WWTP Weurt | ecosystem: Engineered > WWTP > Aerobic digester > Activated sludge | place: Netherlands...
AACGCTTCCGTCACCATAGGTCCACCTGAAATAAGTAGAGCTGGAGGTATTACTTGAGTTATTGATAAACCTTACCTGATGTGGGGCACACCCGCTGTTTTGTCCGGCAGGCGGGCCAATAATTCCCGCTGTAGGAATTCGGTTATTGATTACCGTTCCAAAAATGGTATCCGAACAGCTTCCGTTTACTGTTCTGATATAAAAAGTATAATTCCCCAAGGTGGTATACGTGTGTGTTACCGAACCGCTGGGTGCAAGCGCCCCCCCTGTGGTATTTGCTGTTCCGTCTCCCCAGTTAATGGTGTATGTTTTAAGTGTATCAACCGGGGAGATGATTAACTGAAACGAATCGGGCGAAGTAATAAAGGTGATGCAATTCTGAAAAACCGGAGCGTAACTTGGATTTCCGTTTCCATCCTGAACCCTTGGGGCTCCTGTGGTAACTGTTGTGTTTTTGCTTATTGAATCTTTGCAATTTCCGGCTGTGGTCGCTACCATTCTAAAGGTGTAAGTGCCGGGTGTATTAATGGTGTAAGTTAATCCGCCAGTACCGGCAATGGTATCAATAATTGCCCCGTTAATTTTCCAGATATAGGTACTTCCGGCAGCCAGTGTTCCGGTGGATGTATTGGTAAGGGTAACCGTTCGGGGAAGACAGGAACCCGTATTGGAGATAGTAAAATTTGGGGTCAGATTGGCACACGCAGTTGTTGACTCCCATTGGAATAACATTGGGCAGAAGAGGTAAATGAACCTCGCATAAATACACAGTTGCTTTAACATAACCTTGCAGACAGTTAAATGTTATAAATTAAAAAAGCCCGCAAATATGCCCTTTTTTGCGAACTCTTCCGTTACTTTTTTCTTATCAGCATCAGTCCATCCCTCACCGGAGCCAGTACTGTTTCCACCCGCTCATCCCGGCTTACTTTTTCATTAAATAAGTGCAATGCTTTGGTATCAGCATCTTTAGTAAGTTCGCGCTCGTCAGTTACTTTTCCGCTCCACAATACATTATCCGCTATAATCAACCCTCCGGCTCTTACTTTGGGTAAAACCAGATCATAATAAGCTATGTAATTTACTTTATCTGCATCTATAAACACCAAGTCAAATACTTCGTTTAGTGCAGGTATTATATGCAGGGCATTGCCAAAATGCTGAACAACTTTGTGGGTAATACCCGCTAGTTCAAAATATTTGGCTGTAATAGTTTCAAGCTCTTCATTAATATCAATGGTGTGAAGTTTTCCGTTTTCGGTAAGCCCCTGAGCCAGGCAAATAGCCGAATAGCCTGTGTAGGTGCCAATTTCTAAAATTTGCCGGGGCTGTATCAGTTTTGATAAAAGGGAAAGTAAATTACCCTGTAAATGGCCCGACAACATTCTTGGCATCATTACCTGAGCCTGAGTTTCGCGGCTTAGTTTTTTCAAAACATCATGCTCTTCAGTTGAGTGTTGCTCAGCGTATTCAGCCAGTTTTGAATCAATAAACTCCATGAAAACCTCCCTTAAACCAGCTACAAGTTAATACTAATTTTTAATAAGTTGAAATATTTAACCTAAAATTTTCGTTCAAAATTTTTGGCAAAAAAAATGTGGTGCCACCAAATTTATCAATCCTGTGAATAAGTGCGAACTCTGATTATATTTGCCCTTTAGAATGTAAAAAAGCTATTAACAGAGAAATGAAAAAATACAATTTAATGAATGTGGTAATGGGATGGCTGGTTTTTATCATTGCCATGGTTACCTACACGTTAACCCTTGAGCCAACTGCCAGTTTTTGGGATTGCGGAGAGTTTATCTCAGCTTCTTACCGTTTGCAGGTAGTGCATCCACCTGGAGCTCCGTTGTTTCTTATCATTGGCCGGTTATTCTCGTTAATGGCCGGAAATGATGTAACGCAGGTGGCGTTTTGGGTAAATATTGTATCGGCTTTAGCCAGTGCTTTAACTGTGCTGTTTTCTTTCTGGACCATTACCCATTTGGCTAAAAAGATTTTAGTAAAAAATACTGAAGAACCAACCGACTGGCAGGCCATATCTATTCTTGGTGCCGGTACCGTTGGGGCTTTATCCCTCACTTTTTCCGACACATTCTGGTTTTCGGCAGTTGAGGCCGAGGTTTATGCTTCATCCTGTTTTTTCACTGCTATCACCTTCTGGGCTATTTTAAAGTGGGAAAATGTAGCTGATGAAAAACATGCCGACCGCTGGCTTATTCTTATCGGTTATTTTTGCGGACTCGCCATTGGGGTGCATTTATTGAACTTGCTGGTTATTCCGGCTATTGTTTATGTGTATTATTTTAGAAAATATACTGCTACTTCCATTGGTATTGTAAAAGCATCGCTTGTAGCCTTTGGAGCAATTGCTATGGTGCAGTTCGGAATAATACCCGGATTACCTACCCTTGCCGCCTATTTTGATTTAACGTTTGTTAATTCATTCAGCCTTCCCTTCGGAAGCGGAATTATTTTCTTCGGGTTGATAGTTACCGGGCTTATTGTTTACGGAATTATTTATTCTATCAAAAAGAATAAAGTTAACCTCAACACGGGCATTTTGGTTTTTGCTTTTGTTATCATCGGGTATTCATCTTATGCCATGATTGTGATTCGCTCCATTGCTAATCCGCCATTGGATATGAACAATCCTGAAAATCCGTTCACCCTTATTTCGTACCTAAACCGCGAGCAATATGGTGATCGTCCGTTGCTTTATGGCCAATACTACACCGCCAAATATATCGACACCGAAGAAGGTTCGATGCAGTACCGCAAAGGCGAAGAAAAATACGAAGAGGTAGGGCCTAAAATTGAGCCTGTTTGGGAAAAAGATCAAATGACTATTTTTCCTCGCATGTGGAGTAACCGGGGCGACCACGTAAAAGCCTACCGCGATTGGGAAAATATACCCGAAGGTAAAAAACCCACTTTCGCTAAAAATATTGACTTCCTGTTTTCATACCAGTTAAATTTTATGTACTGGCGTTATTTCTTCTGGAATTTTATCGGAAGGCAAAGTGATGAACAGGGACACGGGGAATTAACCGCTGGCAACTGGGAGAGCGGAGTTAAATTTATTGATAAAGCGCGTCTTGGACCTCAGGATAATCTGCCGGGAGAACTGGCCAATAACAAAGGAAAGAATCACTATTATTTTCTACCGCTTATACTCGGTATTCTGGGGCTGGTGTATCAGTTTAACCGAGCAAGGGAAGATGCATTTGTAATTACACTGCTTTTCCTGTTCACGGGGGTATTCATTATTATTTACCTGAACTTTCCTCCACTGCAACCGCGCGAACGTGATTATGCCTATGTGGGTTCTTATCAAACGTTCTTTATTTGGGTAGGACTTGGAGTACTTGCCATTGCCGACTGGCTCTCGAAAAAAACAGGTAAAACAGCAGCGGCAGCAGGGGCTACCGTACTCGGACTTTTTATGTCTCCGTATTTACTTGCCAAAGAAAACTGGGACGACCACGACCGCTCTAACCGGTACACCGCTATTGCATTTGCCAAAGATTACCTGAACTCATGTGCCAAAAATGCTGTGTTGTTTACCAATGGCGATAATGATACTTATCCGCTGTGGTATGCGCAAAACGTAGAAGGTTACCGCACCGATATTCGCGTAATTAATTTGAGTTTGTTAAATACCGATTGGTACACTGACGGGCTGAAAGTAAAATGTTACGATTCGGAGCCGGTTCCTATTTCATTAAAACCCGAGCAGTATGTACAGGGAATTCGCGACTATGTGGTATTTTATGAAAACAAAGAACTGAATATTGCACCTAATGTATTTTTCCCGCTTAAGCAGGTAATTGATTTTATTGCCAACGATAAAAATCCTATAACCAAGGTACAGTCGGGCAATGGCGAAACACTAAGTTATTATCCAACCAAAAATTTCTATATTCCGGTTGACAGGCAAAAGGTTTTGGCAAACAAAACCGTTCATCCTAATGATGCGGCTATGGTGGTAGATTCCATAAATTTCACCGTGAACCGAAACACGCTGATGAAAAATGATCTGATAACACTTGATTTTATTGCAAGCAGCAACTGGGACCGTCCGGTGTATTTTGCCATCACCACAGGTTCCGAAGCTTACCTGAGCCTGGAAGGATATTTTCAGTTAGAGGGATTAACTTACCGATTGGTTCCTATACGTACCGAGATGAGTGCCGACAGAGAAATTGGGCATATCAATACCGATATTATGTACGATAACCTGATGAATAAGTTTGAGTGGGGAAATATGGACAAGCCCGGCATTTACTTAGACGAAACCATTTTGCGCCAGACTAAAAATTTCAGAAATCTGTTTTACCGCCTGGCAAAAAAATTAGTGGAAGAAGGCAAAAAGGATAAAGCGCTGGCTGTGCTTGACCGGTGCATGCAGGTAATGCCAAAAGAGAATGTGCCCTACGATGTATTTATGATTCGTATTATTGAAGGGTATTATCTGGTAGGGGCTAAAGATAAAGCCGCCAAACTCACCATGGATCTGGCGAAAGATTTTGAACAGAAATACAAATACTATAATTCGTTCAGAGGAAATAAAAACTTCCGCAAGGTGCAGCAAAACGTTGGCGAAAATTTCCAACTGGTAGGGTACTGTCAGCAAATTGCATCGCAGTACCAGGACAAAGCCACTGCCGATGCCATTCAAAAAATATTAAGCGGCATGCAAATGCCCATGTAAAAAATAATGCAAAACAGCAAAGCCGGTGAACGAAACACCGGCTTTCTTTTTTATGAAAAAGCAAATAGATAAATCCCAAATCATTTACGGCACACGCGCCATTATGGAGGCTTTGCAAAAAGGAAAAGAACTCGAAAAAATTCTTATCCAAAAGGCCCACCAGAGTTTGCAGGTTAATGAAATAATAAAACTGGCGTATGAGTACAAAGTACCTTATCAGTTTGTGCCGAAAGAAAAATTCTGGTCATTGGGCGACAGTACCCATCAGGGGGTGTTGGCTTATATTTCTCCCATCATCTATCAGCCGGTTGAGGAAATTCTCACTTCAGTATATGAGCGGGGCGAGGTTCCTTGCATAGTGGTGTTGGATAGGGTAACCGATGTGCGCAATTTCGGAGCTATTTGCCGCAGTGCGCTGGCAGCCGGAGTGCATGCGGTGGTAATCCCCGACAGAGGCTCGGCCCGCATCAATGAAGATGCCGTTAAAACATCGGCCGGAGCATTGCTCACCATTCCTGTGTGCCGTAGTTTTAACCTGAAAGAAACACTGGAATATTTAAAAAATAGCGGCCTGCAAATTTTAGCCTGTACCGAAAAAGGCGAACGATTTATAGATGCACCCGATTACACCATCCCTACCGCCATAATGATGGGCTCTGAAGAGGATGGCATTTCGCCCGAATATTTAAAATTTGCCGATGAACAGGTAAAAATACCAATGCTCAATCAAATGGGTTCGCTCAATGTATCGGTAGCCTGCGGTATTATTTTATATGAATTGGTAAAGCAGCGGATGAAAGCGTAGCGACTAAATATATTTATCGCCAAACTTTAGTTTTATATCGGTTACAATCTGTTTTACTTCCTGCTCCCGGTTTCGGTCGCATACCAAAAGCACATCTTCGGTATCCACTACAATTAAATCATTCACACTGTTTAGCACAACCAGTTTTCCGTTGGGCGCATGTACCATGCAGCTATTTGTATTAAAATTGAAAACCAGTTTACCATTTACTGCATTTTGTTTTTCGTCCTTATCATGAATGCTATAGAGTGAGGCCCATGTTCCCAAATCGCTCCAGCCAAAATCAGAAGGAATCACAAATACATTATCGGCTTTTTCCATTACAGCATAGTCAATAGAAATGTTTTTGCACAATTCGTAGGCTTCGGTAATGGCGGCCTTTTCGTTATCGGTTCCCAGGGCGCTTTCGGTTTCTTTAAACAGACCGTACAACTCGTTCGAGTATTTCTCCAGCGCACCCAGTATACCCGCATTGTTCCATATAAATATGCCCGCGTTCCACAAAAAATCGCCACTGTCAATAAACGTTTGGGCAATTTCAATAGAAGGTTTTTCGGTAAAGGTTTTCACCTTTTTTACCTCGGGGTGGTGGCTGTCTATATATTGTATATAACCGTATCCCGTATCGGGGCGGCTGGGTTTTATGCCCAGTGTAAGCAAGGCATCGTTTGTTTTCAAAAAATCAAATCCGCTGTCAACCGATTGGAAAAAACTCGGTTCGTCAAGTATCAGGTGGTCTGACGGGGCAACAATGCAACTTGCTCCGGGGTTTAGTTTATGAATGTGAAAAGCGGCATAGGCAATGCAGGCCGTAGTGTTTTTTGCCAGTGGTTCGCCAAGTATTTTCGACTGATCGATGCCCGGAATTTGTTCGGTAATTAACCCTCTGTACTGCTCGTTGGCAACAATAAAGATATTCTCTTTGTGAAATTGTTTCTGAAACCTTTTATAGGTTTGCTGCAGCAATGAGGTTCCTGTTCCCAAAATATCTAAAAATTGCTTAGGGTAGGATGTTCGGCTCACGGGCCAAAAACGCGAACCTACTCCGCCTGCCATTATAATTACGTATCTATCCTTATTTTTTCCTGCCATAAATGTGTTTTTCAAATAATGCCTTCGCGGTTCAAATCATGAATATGAACCATGCCTGCATAGGTGTTATTTTTTGTTATCACTATTTGTGAAATCTTGTTTTCTCTCATTATAGATAGTGCATCAACGGCCATTTCTTCCTCGTCAATAGTTCGGGGCGATGCATTCATAATTTCTCCTGCGGTTAAATTTTCGCGGTATTTACCGGCTTCAAGCATTCTGCGTATATCTCCATCGGTTATCAATCCCGCCAGTTTATTATCTTTAATAACTGCGGTGGCCCCAAGCCTTTTTTGTGTTATTTCAATAATCACATCTTTAATAGGCGAATGAAACTGCACCTGCGGAGCGGCATTAAGCGGATAAATATCTTTTACCTTAAGGTAAAGTTTTTTGCCAAGAGCACCCCCCGGATGAAATTTGGCAAAATCGGTTGCGGTAAAGTTGCGGCACTTAAGTAAACTCACTGCCAGCGCATCGCCCAGGGCTAACTGTACTGTTGTACTGGTGGTAGGCGCCAGGTTGTGGGGGCAGGCTTCCTTATCAACGGTGCAATCTATAATATAATCGGAGTGGGTTGCCAGGTACGAGGTTAAATCACCTACCAAAGCAATAAGTTTATTCCCGCCCTTTTTTAGCAATGGAACTAAAACCCTGATTTCAGGAGTATTGCCGCTTTTAGAAATGCAAATCACCACATCGTCTGTTTGAATAATGCCCAAATCGCCATGAATGGCATCGGCAGCATGCATAAAAACCGAAGGTGAGCCGGTGCTATTAAGCGTGGCAACAATCTTTTGCGCAATGATGGCGCTCTTGCCAATACCCGTAATTACCACCCTGCCCTTAGAATTTAGAATTAATTCTACGCTTTGTGAGAAACTGGTATTAACTTTGTCGATTGATTTGCTGATCGCATCGGCCTCAATCTGAAGCGTCTCAATAGCAGTTTTGATAATTGCGCTTTCCTGTTGCAAATCTTTTTTACCCATTTGTTAAAGCGCAAAGTAAATATTTTAGTAAGAATTTTTTTTTGATTCGTAAAAAATGTTGTATTTTTAGTTGCGAACAAAACAAGGAAGGAATAGTGTACTATGGTAGTTTCAGTAAAAAATGACTTAAAAGGAGCCCTTAAGAAGTACTTTGGCTTTGAGAGTTTTAAAGGGATTCAGGAAGAAATCATCAATAATGTATTGGATGGCAAAGACAGCTTTGTCATAATGCCCACCGGTGCGGGTAAATCCCTTTGCTTTCAGTTGCCGGCCTTAATGATGGGCGGAACCGCCATTGTTATCTCTCCGCTTATTGCCCTTATGAAAAATCAGGTGGACCAGATAAGGGCATTTGGCAGTAATGAGGCTACGGCTCACTTTTTAAACTCGTCCCTGAGCAAAGCCGAGATTCAGCGGGTAAAAGATGATATAAAGGCAGGCAAAACCAAACTGTTATATGTGGCCCCCGAAACTCTTAAAAAAGATGAAACCGTAGAGTTTCTGAAACAGATTAAAATATCATTTGTAGCAGTTGACGAAGCGCATTGTATTTCGGAATGGGGACATGATTTCAGGCCGGAGTACCGAAGAATTAAACAAATAGTAAAAGAAATTAAGGATGTGCCCATGATGGCACTTACCGCTACTGCTACCCCAAAAGTGCAGGCCGATATTCAGAAAAACCTGCAAATGCTGGATGCCATTGTGTTTAAAACATCCTTTAACCGCTCCAACCTTTTTTATGAAGTACGACAAAAAGGGAAAAAAGATAAAGTTTTAAAAGAGATAGTAGGCTATATAAAACAGCGAAGTAAAAAATCGGGAATCATTTATTGCCTTAGTCGTAAAAAAGTAGAAGAAATTGCCGAAGTACTTAACCTTAACGGAATAAAGGCGCTTCCATACCATGCAGGATTGGATGCAAAAACACGAGCTACCCATCAGGATAAATTTTTGATGGAAGATGTGCATGTAATTGTGGCCACCATTGCCTTTGGGATGGGTATTGATAAGCCCGATGTACGTTTTGTGATTCACTACGATGTGCCTAAAAGTCTTGAAGGCTATTATCAGGAAACAGGCCGTGCCGGCCGTGATGGATTAGAAGGTGATTGTTTATTATTTTATAATCCGGCCGATATTGAAAAGCTGGAGAAATTTATGAAAGACAAGCCTGTTGCCGAAAGGGAAATAGGAGAGCAGCTCATTTTCGAAACACAATCATACGTAGAGTCATCGGGTTGCCGCAGAAAAATATTGCTGCATTATTTCGGGGAAGAATTTGACCAGAAACATTGCGGCAAAATGTGTGACAACTGCCGCCATCCAAAAGAGCAGCAGGAAGTAACCAAAGATTTATTGCTGGCACTTGATACCATTGAAAATTTAAACGGCAAGTTTAATCTGAAACATGTGGTAGATGTGCTTACCGGAACCAAAAGTCAGCCGATAATGGATTATGAGCACAACAACCTCGGATGTTTTGGGGCAGGTAAGGCAAAAGATGTGTTATTCTGGAAATCGGTTATCCGCATGGGATTGCTGATGAGCCTTATTACCAAAGATATTGAAAACTACGGGTTGCTTAAAGTAAACGAGCGCGGATTGGCATACCTTAAAAAGCCCACCCCGCTTTTTATTGCCATCGATACCAAGTTTGAGCGTGTTACAGAGGAAGACGAGGACAATGCCGAACTGGAGAATATATATGACGAACAACTGTACAACCAGTTAAAAGATTTACGCAAAACGGTTGCTAAACAAAAAGGCTTGCCGCCTTATATCATTTTCCAGGATCCTTCTCTGGAGGATATGGCTACCAAATATCCCATTTCGCTTGCCGAGTTATCGCAGGTTTTCGGGGTTACCTCGAGCAAGGCACAAAAATTCGGGAAGCCGTTTGTAGAAATGATTGAGAAATATGTGAAGGAGAACGAAATTGAACGCCCTCAGGATATGGTGATTCGTTCGGCCGTAAACAAATCGGGTAAAAAAGTTTCCATCATTCAAAATATTGATAAAAAGATAAACTTAGAGGATATAAGCCGCTCGCAGGGAGTTTCGAAAGAGGAACTCATTAACGAAATTGAAGGAATGGTGTACAGCGGAACCAAACTGAATCTTAAGTATTACCTCAACTCCATCATGGACGAGGATATTCAAAAAGATATTTTTGATTACTTCAAAGGATCCGAATCTGATTCATTGGATTTGGCATTCAAGGAGTTTGACGGAGAGTTTTCGAAGGAAGAGTTACAATTAATGCGCATTCAGGTTATTTCGGAGCTCGCTAATTAACTATCTTTTTCCATTTTAGATTTTCATTTGCACTCTAGGGTGTTTTTCCATATTTTTGCCCCCTCATTGTCCGATGGTGTAACTGGCAACACGTCTGATTTTGGTTCAGAAGAGTCTAGGTTCGAGCCCTAGTCGGACAACCAAATTACCCTGTAAATCAATAATAACGTGCCAGCCGTACTCAATCAAATTAAATTATTTTCCTGCACCAAATCGAGGTATTTGTCGGAGAAAATCGCGGAAGCGTACGGCAAGCCACTTGGTGATTTAACCTTCTCGCAGTTTAGTGACGGAGAGTTTCAGTCAAGTTTTAACGAATCGGTAAGGGGTTGCGATATTTTTATTATCCAATCCACTTTTCCTTCGGCCGATAACCTGATGGAAATGCTCATGTCCATTGATGCAGCTAAAAGAGCATCGGCTCACTACATTACTGCGGTAATTCCGTATTTCGGATTAGCCCGTCAGGATCGTAAAGACAAGCCCCGTGTTTCTATAGCTTCTAAAATGGTAGCCGATGTGCTTACCGCGGTAGGAGCCAGCCGGGTAATGACCATGGATTTACACGCGCCACAGATTCAGGGATTTTTTAATATTCCGGTTGACCACTTAGATGCAACTTCTATTTTTCTGCCGTACATAAAAGATTTAAAGCTGCCTCATTTAACCATTGCTGCCCCCGATATGGGCGGAACCAGCCGTGCCCGTTATTACGCCAAAGCATTAAATGCCGACATGGTAATTTGCGACAAGGAAAGAAAACGTGCCAACGAAATTGCTTCAATGACCGTAATAGGCGAGGTAAAAGATGCCGATATAGTAATTGTAGACGATATGGTAGATACCGGCAACACTCTGGCAAAATCGGCAGGTATGTTAATGGAAAAAGGGGCGCGCAGTGTGCGGGCAGTATGTACCCATCCGGTTTTATCGGGCAAGGCATACGAAACCATCAGCAACTCGGTATTAGACGAACTGATAGTTACTGATACCATTCCGTTGAAAGGGAAAAGCGATAAAATAAAAGTGCTTAGCAGTGCTCATCTTTTTGCCGCAGCTATTAAAAATATTCACGAACACGGCTCCATCAGTTCGTTGTTCAGCATATCGGAGGCTGCTCCGTCTAAATAATAATTTTCTAAATAAATTAAATAAATAAACACACACACCATGAAATCAGTAGCTATTTTCGGAAACGTGAGAGCGAATCTAGGAAAAGCAGATTCACGCGAGTTGCGTCTGCAGGGTAAAGTTCCTTGTGTTCTCTATGGCGGAAAAGAAAATGTTCATTTTTCTGTTTACGCCTCCGATTTCAAAGAACTCGTGTACACACCCAACACGTATCTTGTAAAGTTAGACATTGACGGTACCACGTACCGCGCCAGCTTACAGGACATGCAATTCCATGCGGTTAATGACACCATTACCCATGCCGACTTTTTGCAGGTATTCGATGACAAACCTATTACCATGAACATTCCGGTTCGCCTTAACGGAACATCTCCGGGCGTACGTCAGGGTGGTAAATTACAGGTACGTTTGAAAAAACTTCGCGTAAAAGCATTACCAAAACAACTGCCCGACTTTGTTGACATCAGCATTGATACCCTCGAGATTGGAAAATCCATTCGCGTAGGTGATATCAAAACCGAAGGATATCAAATTCTGGATGCAGCTTCTAATCCTGTAGTAAACGTATCAGTAACCCGTGCTTCTAAAGAAGCCGAGGCTCCTGCTGCCGGTGCTGCACCAGCTGCTGCCAAACCGGCCGCCAAGTAATTTTTTACAACTGCAAAACCTGAGTGAAGTACCTCATTGCAGGACTTGGTAATATTGGTGACGAATACACACATACCCGTCACAATATTGGTTTTGAAGTAACAGATTTTTTAGCTGCTTCGCACGAAGCAACATTTAAATCAGACCGACTTGCTTTTGTAGCCGAATTCAGGCTCAGGGGTAAGTCGGTTTGGCTTATAAAGCCCACCACGTTTATGAACCTTAGCGGAAAAGCCATTCAATACTGGATGCAAAAGCTAAGTATTCCAAAAGAACATTTATTGGTGATTGCCGATGACCTGGCTTTGCCGCTGGGCAAATTGCGCCTGCGCCCATCGGGAAGCGATGCCGGGCACAACGGGTTTAAAAGCATAAGCCTGCACCTGCAAGGCGACCAATACCCGCGCCTGCGCTTTGGTATAGGTAACAATTTTGCCAAAGGCCGGCAGGTTGATTTTGTATTGGGCAAATGGGCTCCCGAAGAAGAAGAAACCGTGAAAAAACAAATTGAAACCGCAGCTAAAGCAGCCGAAAGTTTTGTGCTGGCCGGACTTCAAAACACGATGAATGAATTTAACAG
>Ga0268298_10005237_pt1 | contig 12261 bp, 14 predicted proteins | sample WWTPWeurt_MetaG_FD_194462 | JGI IMG/M metagenome (GOLD analysis project Ga0268298, IMG submission 194462) | Activated sludge microbial communities from WWTP in Nijmegen, Gelderland, Netherland - WWTP Weurt | ecosystem: Engineered > WWTP > Aerobic digester > Activated sludge | place...
TTATCCATGATAATAGTTGCTGATGATACAGATCCTGCAGCACTGAAGTGTGCAGAAAGTTCATCGTTAGTAGTACTGTAAGGTAGACCACCAACATATAGCTTTGTTGCCATATTATTTTTCTCCCGTTTTTTAAAAATCGGGCAAAAACTATTTATAATACGTAGATACCCTGACCGCTGTTTTCTTTCGTTGATGCAAAAAATTCACGACTCACAATTTACACAAAAAAGCTTTGAGAAACTACTAAGAAAGTATAGCATACAAATACAAAAAAAGCAATGTTATCCACAGAGCCTTTTTATAAGGGTTTTATCTTAATCTTCGTCTTCGTCCCCTGTCTCACCAGATTCTAGAGAGTTTATTATAGGAGCGATATCTCCTTCCATTATTTTAGGTAAATTATGCCAAGATTTCTTGATACGGTGATCAGTAATACGGTCTTGTGGAAAGTTATACGTGCGGATTTTTTCAGATCTATCGCCTGTACCGATTTGAGCTTTTCTTTCACCTGAATATTTTTTTGCTTCTTCTTCTTCTTTGAGTTGTTGTAATTTTGCAGAAAGAATAGATAATGCTTTTTCACGATTTTTTAATTGAGAACGCTCAGAAGTACAACGAACATCGAGACCAGTAGGAATATGAATAAGACGGACAGCTGTTTCAACTTTGTTAACATTCTGCCCTCCCTTTCCACCAGAACGAGAATATTCCATTTCTAGGTCAGCGGGATTTATTTCAAATTTTACTTTTTTACGTATTGGTAAAATAGCAACAGATGCAGTGGAAGTGTGAACACGGCCATTTTTTTCTGTTGCAGGAATTCTTTGTACGCGGTGTGCTCCCATTTCATATTGTAATTTTTTGTAAACATCTTTACCTAAAATTTCAAAACTGGCTTCTTTGTAACCATCAAGATCACTTTTTGATTCATAGTTCACTTTCCAAGTCCAACCTTGCATTTCTGCAAATCTTTCATACATATGTGCAAGTTGCCACGCAAAGAGTGATGCTTCATCACCTCCAGCGCCAGCACGAACTTCAAGAACAACTTCATTTGGAAATTCTTCCTCTTCTTTATCTTTATCTAAAATATCTTGGATTTGTTTCTCTATTGTCTCGCGTTGTTCTTGAATATTTTTCAATTCTGCAGTTGCCATTTCATGTAAACTATCATCACTATCAAGCATTTCCCGAACTTCACCTTCTTCCCTATTTAAACGTTCCAAAACACTAGCAAGATAACTAGTATTGTGGTTCTTTTTTAATTCTTCAAGATTTATTTCCATATGTAAATTATTATATCAAAAAAAGCCTATTTATGTTTTTTAAGGACTTTCAAACACGACTAGTGCTTGAACTTGAGAAATTTTCTAACAAAAAAATTTCGTACCCTAAAAGGCATAAACAGGCTTTTCTTATTTATTTCTTAGCTTTTGCTTTAACAGCAGTTGAAGCAGTAACGCGTTTCTTGAAACGATCAACACGTCCAGCAGTATCTAGAACTTTATCATTACCAGTATAAAAAGGATGACAATTACTACATATTTCAACACTTATTTCAGGCATAGTAGAACCAACTTCAAAAACAGCTCCGCAGGCGCAAGTAGCTTTTGCTTTGATATCGTATTTTGGGTGTATATCTTTTTTCATAGTTTTAATTTATCACAAAAGTCGTATTTATGCAAATCTATAAACCTTGCAATGGATCTATTTGATTTATCTGTATATTTTTAGCAAAATTCATAACACTTTTACCATAAGAACAGCTTGTACCACCAGAACCATAATATTTACAAGCAGCTTTAATTTGAGAAGAATAACTAGTACCAGAAGCTCCTAGATCAGTCAGATATATTGCTGAAGCCATAAATGCATCACGAGGATTCCAAGGGTTTGGTGTAGAAATTCCTAAATTACTAGCAATTCTCTTTTCTATAATTTTCCAAGTAGAAGCAATAAATTGTGCAGGCCCCATAGCACCACCATAACCTTTCACACCAGCGATAGGACAAGATACCACAGTCTTAAGAGGATCAAAACCAAGTTTTCCTGTAATTTCAAGAAAAGGAGCAATATCACGAGTAGGCTTCATCAAGTTATTCCACGTTTTACCTGTACTAATATTTACACCATAACCAGCTTGTGGACCATCGATATTTGTAAGATAACATTTACCAACATTAGAGCCTAAATTACTTTCTTGTGTAAGAATTGCGAGCAAGAAAGCAGGATCTATACCTGTTTTTGATTTTGCTTCAGTTGCATATTGCAAAGCTGTACCGAAATCAATTTTTTGAGAAATACCAGCAAGAGAGAATAAAGCACCTCGAATTTTATTTGCACGAGCTTTCTTTTCATCTGCGAGCTTTTGATAATCACTTTCTTTTTTCTTACTAATAGCTAAAAGCTCTTTTTTGTTTGATTCTGTTTGTACTACTTTCTTTTGTGCATTTTCTAATTCTGATTTTGTGTCTAGCTCTGCATTTTGTTTTTTCTCAAGATCTTTTTTCTCTGCTTCAGTTTGAGTTTTTATACCATTTATTTGTTCAACTGAAGATTTGATAGATTGTTTTATTGAAGCATAAGTATAAAAATCACTATAAAAATCTGAAACACTGCTATTTGAAAAAATAAGGTGTACCATATTTTCATTATCTATTTCATTTGTATTTCGGAGTAATTGTGCCAAAGATTGATGTTCTTTTTTTATTTTTTCAGATAATGTTTCTATTTTACTCACCTTGCTACTTATAGAAATTTTTAATTGAGCGATAGCAAGACTACGAGCTTTAATTTTTGTTTTTAAAGCATTTATCTGTGTTGTTAAATAAGTAATGTCTCCTTTCAAAGTACCTGTTCTTTTTTGTTGTTCTTTTTGTTGATTTAAAAGATCTGCAAGTTGAGCTTCTGTTTGTGCAAGTTCGTTATAACAAAAATCTTTATCTGCTTGAGTAATAATATTTCCTGATACGGAACAATCAACAACCGCGGACGCATTTTGTGCGCCGATTAAAAAAAATAATACAAAAAAAAGTATGGAAAATTTCTTTACCATACTTTTTATTATAACATATTTAAATAAATTTATTATTCAGCTGCTGGAGTTTCTTCTTCTTTCTTTCCTTTCTTTTCTACTTCAATAGCAGATAAATCTATAGGTGTTGATTCTTCTACTTCTTCTTTTTGTAGAGCGATACTTGCAACAACTTCTTCTATAGGAGTTATCATAGTGACACCCTTTGGAAGTACGATATCTGAAACAAGGATTTGATCATCAACTGTTTCTAGTTTTGAAATATCTACAACTAAGTTATGTGGTAAGTCTTTTGGAAGAGCTTCAACTTCAACTTCATGAAGAACTTTTACTAATGTTCCGAGACCACCTTTTACAGCATTTGAAACACCTTCAAATTCAACAGGTATATTAACTTGGATAGCTTTGTTAACGTCAATAACAAGGAAATCAGCATGTATTGGTTCATCTGTAATAGGATTTACTTGTACGTCATGTATAAGAGTATTTAAATCTCCTTCTGGAGTAGAGACAGCAACTGTTGAAGATTCTCCAGCATCACGCCATATTTTTTTGAAATCAATAATTGATACAGAAATAGGAGTTGATTCCTTACCCATACCGTAAAAAACAGCTGGCATTTCACCTCCTTTTCTAAGGATTTCTAAGTTTGCACCAATATCTCTCTTTTTAGCTTTTATTGTAAACATAAGTACCATTATATATAAAAATATATAAATTGCAACCCTTTATTGATTTTATACCCCGTGTTCAGGTTTTGGATGTTCTAATGCTATATGACTGACCAAATATTCCTTCGTACCACCAACTTTTTTGCCAGGATTTAAGATGTTTTTTGGATCAAAAATATTTTTTACTTGTTTAAAAATATCATACATTTTTTCTCCATACATTTGTTCTACATAAGGGGTACGGATAATTCCATCATTATGTTCAGCTGTGATTGATCCACCATAACTCAAAACTAAAGTGTAAACTTTCTCTCCTAATTCAAGAATTATTTTAGATATGTCTTTTTTAGAAAAATCCATAAGAGGAATGATATGGAAATTTCCATCTCCTGCATGCCCTGCTATCGTATAAGTAATATCATAAGTATCTAATATTTTATTTAGTTCTGGAATAAATTTTGGTAAAAATTCTGGACGTACAATTATGTCATCGATAAATGGTGCTGTACGTTTACCTGAAACATGTTTTCGAAGAAGGTTGAAACTTTCTCTACGAATATCCCAATATTTATTTGCTTCAGATTCTGATTTAGTAATATGAGTTTTTATATTAAAATTAGAGATTTTATTTTTTAATTCTTTGCATTGTCTTTCAACGTCAGCATCATCTACACCAGCAAACTCTACAAGCAGAATTAATTTTGGGAAACCTCCTGTTATCATCATCCAGAGTTCCGGCAAGAAAGACCACATAAATTTTATCATTCCAATGATTCCTTTGTTTTTCAAAAAATCTGGGAAAAATCTTACGGCGAGTTTCATTGTTTTATCATCATAAGTTTCCAATGTTTCAGGATTTAATTTCACGATCTCTGCTACTAAATCTCCTAAAATACTCAGATCTTTCATAAAAATAGCTACAAGCTTAGAATATTTTTGTACAGGCACGAGTTTGAAAGTTATTTCTGTTGCTATACCTAGAGTTCCTTGAGAACCGACAAATAATTTATTTAAATCAAAAACAGGAGGCAAAATAGATGGGAGATTTGGGATTTTATTTGCTGGACGAACTACGTTCCAAAGATAATATCCTGCAGAGTTTTTACTAACTTTTGGTTTTGATTTTTGTATTATTTCTTCATTATCTTTTATTAATTCAAATATTTTTTTTGTATATTCATCTTGTTGTGGTATATCATTCAAAAGTGTCTTTGCGATATTTCTTTCTACTCCATCAGCAAATACAATTTTTGACCCTAATACATAGTCTTCTGTTTTTCCATATTTTAAAGTTCTTTCTCCTGCAGAATTATTGCCAAACATTCCACCCATAGCATTTAAACCTTTTGATGCAGTATAACAAGGAAGAATCAGACCTTTTTCTAAAGTTAATTTTTCAAAATCTCTATAAAACATTCCTGGTTGCACAGTTATAAAATTCTCATCAAAAGAGATTAATTTGTTCATGTATTTAGTGAAATCTAAAATTATAGATTCACCTATCGCTCCACCAGACATACATGTACCAGCACAACGCGCAGTGATCGAAAGCTCGGGATGTTTTTCTTTATTCTCACTTACCCATTTCACTAAATTTTGTACATCCTCACTGTCTTTTGGAAAAATTACAAACTTTGGTCGTACTTCGAAAATACTAGCATCATGTGAATACTTTGAAAGTATTTCATCACTATCTTCTACTTCCCCTTTTATTATTTTTTGTATTTCTTCTTTCAAGTTTTAATTTATTCCATTAAATAATTTTAATCTTGCTTCTACGACAGCTTCAATAGCATCGACTGCAGGTTGTAGAATTTTCGCTGGAGTTATTTCTGTAGGATTTTCTGAAATTGTTTTTTCTACAGCTTCTTTGAAAGCGAGACGGATTTCACTGTTTATATGCACAATAGAAATTCCAGCTTTAATAGCATTGGTAAAATCTTCATCACGCAGACCGGAACCTCCATGAAGCACGAGTGGGATTCCAGTAGTATTTTTAATTTCTGATACAAGCTCAGCATTTATGTGTGGCTTACCAGTTTTTATAAGTCCATGAATACTGCCGACTGATGGAGCGAATAAATCTATACCCGTCATCTCAACGAATTTCTTTGCATCTTCTGGTGTAGTAAGAACTCCCGCACCTTCTGGAACAGTATCACGAATCACGGAACCAGAACCTATAAATCCAAGCTCTGCTTCCACAAGGATATCTCTTCCAGTATTTTTTGAAACTTCACGAGCATAATCTACGCATTGCTTTGTAAGTGCTACATTTTCTTCAAATGGTAATTTCGCTGCATCGATAATAACCATATCAAAACCAACATCAATACATTTTTTTACTGATTCAAAGCTCGCATGATGATCTGCATTTAAAAATATTGGGTAATTATCACGAGTACGAATTTCACTGACTAAAGCATAAACTTCTTCAAGACCTGCGAACTTTTCTTCCCCTTCTGAAACTCCGATAATAACTGGTAAATTTAATTTCTTAGCTGCATTATAAATACCGTGTAAAGCTTCTAAATTTGAAATATTAAAATGCCCAATAGCAATATGCTTTTCTTCCGCTTCTTTTATGTATTCGCGTAATGATTTCATAGCCTTAATTTTAACATATTAAAAAGAAAAACGCTATATTCTTTATAAATATAGCGTTTTTAGAAAATTTCTATTGAAATTTAACCATTTTCAACAATTACTGATTGCTTTTTTCTTTTTTCTGTTATTTTTAAACTCATCTTGTCGTGTTTATTCCAGAGCCTAGTCAATAACATCTCAAAAACTTTTTTATTATTTTTATGTTTTAAACTTATTTCCGATTCTTTTTCTTTTCGAATTTCCTCTTGTTCGTTAAATTCAATAACATCTTTTTTTGTAGAAATCATCAATATCAGTAAGTTAAAAAATTGAGTTTTTGTTTTGCTTTGTCTGAATTCTAAAACATCACCTTCTTTTAGATAAATAGATTCAATACTTTCAACTGTTGGAGTAAAGGTCATCTCTGACCAATTTAAATGTTTATCTTCTGGAATAGCTTCTCTTAATCCTGTAAAATATTCAGAGCTTGAGTGTGTCCCAAAAATACTAATACCTCCCTTGTCAATTTCCTTATTATCTCTTAAGAAAGATATTTCCACTGGATTTGGCATACAATCAAACCAACCTGAGTTTATTTTAAAGAAGTAAATTTTTTTACCTCTGTACATAAATAAAAAGTAAAGTAATCCGTTTAATTTAACAACAGTAATAATTATTTTTTTCATTGTAAAAGATTTTTAGATTAGTGAATACTAAATTTAATTTCTTTTACTGTACAAAACTTATTTCAATAAGTCAATAAGGAGATTTTTTGCTATTTGGGGATTCGCAGAGCCTTTTGTTTCTTTCATCATTTGACCAACGAGAGACATTAAAGCAGCTTCCTTGCCTGCTTTGTAGTCAACTACGACTTTTTCATTTGCATCGATTATTTTTTGAGCAATTTCTGTAAGTGCCCCTGTGTCATTTTTCTGTAATAAATCTTTTTCAATAGCAATTTGCATAGGATCACCTCCTTCTGTGCACATGATTTTTAAAATATCTTTACCAGCACGTGAGCTTAATTTATTTTCTTTTAACATTACGATTAACTTTGCAAAATTTTCATTAGAAGTCTGCAACCAAGCAGGCAACAAAACACCTCCAGCAGAAACAAAACCAACAATATCGGAAGTAATATAATTTGAAGCTAATTTTATTGTTTCAATATCATTTTTTAAATTCTGTACAACAAGTTCAAAGAAATTAGAATATAAAAGATTATTTATATAAAACTCTATATCTTCATCTTTGATTCCATAATCATTTTTATATCGTGCGCGCTTTTGTGCTGGAGTCTCAGATAAATTTTTCTTCATTTCTTCTAAATCAAAAGCTTCGTGAAGCTTCATTTTTGGTAGATCAGGATCTGGGAAATAGCGGTAATCTTGGCTTGATTCCTTTTTTCTTTGAGAAACTGTTTTCTGTTTCATTTCATCCCAACCACGAGTCTCCTTTACGATCTCACTTTCCTTTCCTTCTTCAAAAAGGTCTATCATTCTTTCTACTTCATATTTGATAGCTTTCTCAACGCTCTTGAAAGAGTTCAAATTTTTAACTTCTACATACGCATTCCATTTTTTATCTTTATCTGGGGAGATTGAAACATTGGCTTCCACGCGCATTTCGCCTTTTTCCATATTCGCTTCGGAAACACCGAGATACCAAAGTAGAAGTTGATATTCCTTTGCAAAAACACTTGCTGCTTTGGCTGCATCTTCTGGGTTCTCGAAAGTATGTGCTTCTGTAACGAGCTCCATGAGTGGTACACCAGCACGATTGTAATCCACGAGAGAATAATCACCCTTGTCGTGTTTTGAAGTTGCTGTGTCTTCTTCTAAATGAATACGAGTAATATCAAGACCTGCTAGATGACCTCCAGAAACTATCGGATATTTGTATTGAGAAATCTGATAACCTTTTGGAATATCTGGGTAAAAATAATTTTTTCTGTCGAATTCTGAAAAATCTGCAATATTTGCATTAATAGCTAAACCAACTTTAATAACATTCTCTATCGCCTTTTTATTTGCAACAGGCAAAGTTCCCGGATGTGCCATACATACAGGACAAATGTTTACATTTGGTTTTTCTTCATCAGGATCATTCTTACAACTACAGAACATCTTTGTGTTCGTCTTCAGCTCTGCGTGTATTTCAAGTCCGATGGTTGTGTAATATTTTTTCTCCATACTTTTATATTATTAAATATTTTTATTTCTTCAAAATCTTTACAAGTGCGTCACGGAATCCTTTTACTGATTCGTCGTTGAAAAGTGATAGGACAAAAACTTTTTTATCTAATTTTTCAAATTCTTTCAAAGTTTTATTTATTTGTTTTTGATCTTCAACAACATCTGTCTTTGTAAGGATAATTATTTCTTCTTTTGAAGACAAACCATCTTCAAGACCACTTTTCTTATCATAATTTTCCAATTCTTTACGAATTTCTTTATAAGTCTTCATCATATTTTCATTTTCAAAAGACACAAGGTGGGCTATCATTTTTGTACGTTTAATATGTTTCAAAAATTTAACACCGAGCCCTTTCCCTTCTGAAGCACCTTCAATAATTCCTGGAATATCAGCAATAATGTAACCATAAAATTCTCCCAAGTTTGGATCGAGTGTAGTGAAAGCATAATCCCCTACTTTTGCATCAGCATTTGTAATCGCATTAAGTAAACTTGATTTACCAGCATTTGGTAAACCAACAAGTCCGATATCAGCAAAAAGTTCTAGTTCAATAGTAAAATCTCCTTCTTCACATTCTTGTCCTGGGCGCCAATCTTTCGGTGTTGTGTTTATAGAACTTTTAAAATGTTCATTACCATAACCACCACGGCCACCATGAAGTAACATATCTTTTTGTCCTTCTTCAAGAAGAGTCCATTTCTGACCAGTGAAAACATTTGTCACAACAGAACCAATAGGTAAATCTAAAACAAAATCTTCTCCATTTGCTCCATGTAAACTTTTACTTCCACCGTCCTCACCACGTTGTGCTTCAAAATGTTTCTTTGCTTTGTATTTTGCAAGTATGTGAACATCACGAACTGCTTGTATAAAAAAATCTCCGCCACGGCCACCGTCGCCCCCTGCAGGGCCACCTTTTGCTATAAATTTCTCTTGGCGCCAACGTACAACGCCATTCCCCCCTTGGCCTGATTTCGCATGTATTCTGATTTCGTCTATAAATGCCATATAAGTGTATTATACGCTAAAATTTAGTTATTCTCTAATGCTAATTGTGCAAGTTTAATTGCCCCCTCTTTTGACTCTGCAACAGCAAGGAAAAGTGCTCTATGACAAAAAACAGCATCACTAACTCCTGTAACTTTTTGAAATTCTTCATCACGAAGACCAGACCAAGAAAATGGTAAATCTTTTCTATTTATAAAACTCTTTTTTTCTTTTCTCATACAATCTATACCCCAAGTATCATCATTATCTCTTGGTCTTACTACATATATAGGTTCTGGAAAATCAAAAAGAACTTCACCAAAAGGATAATTGTCGTCTAAAATGATAATTCTCTTATCATCTGTTTTTTCATAAATTTCTTTTACTTTTTCTTCTGCCAATAAATAATCTTGTATTTGTTTTATTTCTCTTTTTAAAATTTCTTTTGCAAAAGAAACGCATTTCAAAAACATTTCATTGTTGAAATCTGCATCTTCTTTCCAAGTCTTTCGCATAGAATTAAAAACATCTTGTATTGTATATGATGAAATATCATAATTATTTTTTGTTAAACTTATACCGTTATCATGAGCATCTACAGCTTCTACTAATTTCAAATTTATTTTTTTAGCTATTTTCTCTGAATTACAAACTTCACTACCAAATTTATTCCAAACTAAACCAAAAGAAGCATATTCAATACCATCATCATGTTTTCCTGCTCCACCTATTTGATGATGATCAAATCGATTTTTTTCTTTATCATATATACCACCGACATCAAATACATAATCCGCTCTATTTATTATATCTTCATCTCGAGTACGAATTATTTCAAATTCCTGATTATTCTTTTCAAGAAAAAGCGATAATGTTGCACATGCAAAAATATCATCACTATGAAAAGTGCCATTATGTGTAGCTAAAATTTTCTTTTCTTTATTTTCCATTATCATAAAATTCTTCAAAAATACCATAAACAAAAGCGACAAATCTATCAAAAATAATAAATCCGATAATCAAAAGCAGAACAGTAAGCAAGAATCTCCATATTTCATTACTAACACCAAGAGCGGTATAACTAAAGAAAAATCCTAAAGAAAGTAAAAGCGGTGCCCAAATAATTGTAGAGGAAATTTCTGCTTTTAAATATTTCTTAAGTGGTATCTTTTCATAACCAGCAAAAATTATCACAATATGATTCACTCCCATTATGAATTTTGAAACAAAAATTGACCAAAAAGGTTTATGATTAAAACGAGGCATAATAGTCAGAACTTTTTTCTCAATATGTTTTAAGAATTTTGTATGTTTCCATTTATTACTCAAAACACGACCGATGTAATATCCTAAAAATGTTTTACAAATACCTCCACAAAAAACAAAAAACAATGCGAACCAGAAATTAATAGCTCCTAAATGAGCGAGGACACCTGTTGCTATCAAAGTGAATTCTCCTTCAATAATTAAACCAAAAAAAATAACTGCATATGCAAATACTTGATGATGTTCGACTAATTTCGTTAGAAAATTAACTGTATGCATATATTAAAATAATGCATCTACTATTTCTTTGACCAAAGATCCATCGGCCTTGCCTTTCAAATCTTTCATAATTCCTGCCATAAAAATACCCTTTTTTGTTTTATCAATTTCTCCTGCTTCTGCGATTTTTGTTTTTACGAGGGTTTCTATTTCTTCACGAGACATAAGTTGTGGTAAATATGTTTCCAATATAGCAAGCTGAGCTTCCTCTTCTGTAACAAGATCTTCCCTTCCACCTTTTTTGAATTGTTCAATAGAATCTTTTCTTTGCTTCGCAAGACGAGTAATAACTGCAATAACTTCTTTATCAGACAATACATCTTGAGGTTTCTTGCCTTTAGAAACTAATTCGTTAGTAAAAGCTGAAGACATAGCTCGTAATGTTTCCAAACGAACAGTATCTTTAGCCATCATTGCGTCTTTTATACTATTTTTTATATTTTCTTGAAGCATTTATTTATTATAGCAAAAATATGCTAAAATACCACTATGAATACTACAAATAAAATAATATTTTTCGATACAGAAACAACTGGAAACACAGACAAGGATTTAATTTGTCAGATTGCTTACAAAACTAAAAATGAGACTTTCAATGAATTATACAAACCTAATGTAAAAATTCCTCCCGAGGCTTCTGCTGTGCATCACATAAGCAACAAAATGGTTGCTGATAAAAAACCTTTTAAAGAAAGTGAAAATTATGAAAAATTAAAATCTCTTTTTGAAGATCAAAATTCTGTAGCTGTAGCACATAATGCAGTTTTTGATATGACTATGCTTGCAAAAGAAGACATAATACCTACGAAATTCATATGTACCCTTCGTGTGGCTAGACATTTAGATCCTGAAGGAAAAATAGAAAAATATAATTTGCAATATTTAAGATATTTACTTGAAATAGAAATAGAGGCTCAAGCACATGATGCATTGGGTGATGTACTAGTACTAGAAAAACTTTTTGAAAGATTACAAAATAAAATAACAGAAGAAGAAAAGTGCACAAAAGAAGAAGCTATAAATAAAATGATTGAAATATCTTCTCATCCAAGTATTTTAAGAAAAATAAATTTCGGTAAATATGCAGGACAAAATATCGAAGATATAGTGAAGAATGATCGAGGCTATTTGGAATGGCTTTATAATCAAAAGAAAATGAGTGAGAATATGGAAGAAGATTGGATTTATACATTAGAACATTTTTTAGGAAAATAATATGCAAAATTTAATTTGGATACT
>Ga0268298_10005238_pt1 | contig 12257 bp, 13 predicted proteins | sample WWTPWeurt_MetaG_FD_194462 | JGI IMG/M metagenome (GOLD analysis project Ga0268298, IMG submission 194462) | Activated sludge microbial communities from WWTP in Nijmegen, Gelderland, Netherland - WWTP Weurt | ecosystem: Engineered > WWTP > Aerobic digester > Activated sludge | place...
AACTCCACTAACTAAATCAACTTCGATAGATCTTCGGCGGCACGGCGCATATCAAGGAAGATCAAGCCAAGTTTGGCTTGTTCACGCGCCAAAGCGGTAAGAACAGCTTCATCACCGACAGACATCAAAACAACATACCCTTTCAAGCCCTTAATATAGACCTGTTCCAAAGTACCGCGCCCCAATTCACTAGCAATACGTTCGCCTAATGAGAGCATGGCCGCAGACATGGCTGAAACGCGATCTTCCTCCACACCTTGCGGAAGGGCAGACGCAATACTAAGACCGTCAACACTAACCACAGCGGATGCCTCTATGTCTGGCGATGAAGCCTGTAATTCACGCAGGCGATCTACCATGAGTTGCGTACGATTTTTAGTCAACCGGCCCTCCTAATGAAAAATAAACGCCCTTGATTTCTGGACGCTGATTTAAGGCACTTGACTATTTTAGAACATGGCTATCATTGTGTCAAGTTCGGTATCGTGTGGGCCATCAAAAACAAGCGACAATATTACGAGTATAATTTTCTTTATGAACTTATTAATTACCGGAGCCGCGGGATTCCTCGGCTCTTCTCTTGCAAATCACCTAGCCCGCGAGGGACACCAGGTCCGTGGATTGGACGATCTCTCTACCGGGGATCCTCAGGCTCTTGTGCCGGATGTCCACTTTACACGCGGGGATGTGAATGACCGTCCCAAATTATGGACATTGCTTCAGGACGTGGATGTGGTTTACCATCTCGCGGCACGTGTTTCAGTTCAGGAATCCGTGCTATATCCGCGCGACTATAATGCTGTCAACGTGGGCGGAACAGTGGCTCTGATGGAAGCGATCCGTGACGTGGGAGTCAATCGAGTCGTTCTGGCATCGTCCGGAGCTGTATACGGTGATCTGGGAGACTCAACATTAATAGAGTCGGCCACACCCAATCCGCGCTCACCCTACGCTGTCTCAAAGCTTGCCGCAGAGTATTACGTCCGCACAATTGGCGGATTATGGGGGATTGAAACTGTCAGCCTGAGAATATTTAATGCGTATGGACCAGGTCAACACCTGCCACCATCACACCCACCGGTTGTACCGCATTACCTTCGCCAGGCTATGCGCGGCGGAACGCTGGTCGCACATGGCAATGGAAGCCAAACCCGCGATTATATATACGTAGATGATGTTGTCAGTGCAATGGCTGCCGCATCCACCGCGCCGAATATCAATAATCTGGTCATCAACATTGGCTCTGGAGTCGAAACCTCGATCAAGGAACTGATCCGCACAGTATTAGATGTTTCAAACAGCAAAACCAATGTAGTCTACAACAGCCAAACATCAGGCGGAGTCTCCCGTATGAGGGCAGACATGAGTCTTGCGAAAGAAAAATTACGCTTCCAGCCTTCGATCAAATTAGAGGATGGGCTGCGGTTAACCCTGCAACGGGACGCTCGATTTAAATAACTTTCGAACGCCCAAAACCTATACACTTAAAACGTTATGCTTCTACCCAGTACTTTTTACAACCGTCCCACCTTGACCGTTGCGCGGGATTTGCTTGGTGCGCGGCTTATTCGGATTCTGGATGGGGAAAAATTAGTTGGCTTGATCACTGAAACCGAAGCGTACTTTGGCTTTGATGACCTAGCCAGCCATGCAAAGGCGGGCAGGACAATCCGCACAGCGCCAATGTTCGGTCCACCGGGACACGCGTATGTTTATTTCACCTATGGAAACCACTGGATGCTGAATGCTGTCACGGAAAAAGAGGGCTTCCCTGCGGCCGTACTGATTCGCGCAATACACCCAATCGAGGGAATCGAGGAGATGGCGACACGGCGTCAAGGTCGTGATACATTGGGTCCGGGGAAATTGACCCAGGCCATGGGCATTACCAAAAGCGAGAACAATATCAATTTGACTGAAGCAAATTCCAGTTTATGGATCGAGACTGGACCATCCTTCCCTGAAAAAAGCGTGACGATTGGTCCTCGAGTGGGTTTAAATAAAACACCAGAGCCTTGGTTGTCCAAACCCTGGCGTTTTTTATTAAATTATCGAGGAGATTAACATGGGATTGCTGGATGGAAAAAATGCTTTAATTTTTGGACTCGCAAATGAACGGTCCATTGCCTGGGGCATTACACAGGCTTTCAAACGCGAAGGTGCGAATATTGGCATCAGCTATGCAGGTGAGATGCTGGAAAAACGAGTAAAACCGCTGGCTGAACAAGTCAGCTGCAAATGGGTTGAAGAGTGCGATGTTACCAAAGATGATCAGATCGCGCTGACCGCAGAAAAAGCGGCCAACCATTTTGGAAAGATCGATGTACTGGTTCACTCGATCGCCTTTGCGGGGCGCGAAGAATTGAGCAAACCATATTACGCAACCAGCCGTGATGGATTTAGAACCGCGATGGACATCAGCGTATTCTCCTTTGTGGCGTTGACCAATGCCTTTTTGCCAATTCTGAATCCCAACGCCTCAGTCATGTGCCTGACCTACTACGGCTCGGTCAAAGTCGCACCGCATTACAATGTGATGGGCGTAGCCAAGGCCGCGCTGGAATCATCCACACGATATCTGGCATATGACCTTGGCCCTCAAAAGATCCGCGTGAATGCGATCTCAGCCGGGCCGATCCGTACGTTAGCGGCGGCGGGCGTGGGCGGCTTCCGCGATATGTATAAGCACTTCGCGGACATGTCCCCCATGCGTGAGAATGTGACAATCGAAGATGTTGGCAACTCGGCTGTTTTCCTTGCCTCGGACCTCTCCAGACGCATCACTGGCGAAGTATTATATGTGGATTCCGGCTTCAATACCGTCGGTGTGCAGATGAGCGCGAAGGAAGAAGGGAAGAGCGAGTAAAAATCAGGGATTAATGATCGAAGACCTGGGCGGGCTCGCGTTTCAACGCAGAGTCCGCCCTTTTTGTTTTCTACGGTAAAATTACTTACATGTTCAAACGCAATACCATCCCCACAGAAACCTCCCAACCCGTCCAGGCGGTTGAGCGCATCACTTCCATCCTAGGATCGGGCGTCGTCTGGCATGGCAGCATCAACGGTTCAGGTGGCGTCCGCATCGAAGGTGCGTTCGAAGGCGAGATTGCCTTGCGCGGGATGCTGATTGTCGGCGAGACAGGACGTGTGACCTGCCAAAACGTGCGTGCCAATACGGTTATCGTGGCAGGTGCGGTACGCGGCAATATCACCACTCAAAAACTGGAAATCCGCGCTTCTGGACGAGTATGGGGGGATGTGGTTACAACTGCATTCGTGACAGAAGAAGGGGCTTTTCTGCGTGGACAAATTCGGATGGAAGAAACCGTCGAACTTGACCTTGAACCTGCTCCCGAGTCCACACCATCAGAGGCAGCCACAGCAGAATCGATCATGCAGGCAGCTAATTCCATCCCTGCTGTTGAATCAACTCAAAAACTAATGCGCAAGAACAAAGATGAGAAATAATTTTCCAGACCCTAAAGGTCTCAGAGACCTTTAGGGTCTTTTTATAATCCATGAAATACCGCGAACTCCAAATCCAAACCCAGCGTGACTTTCCTAATAATGCGCGCACTCCCGGCTTCGGCTGGCTTGTCCGCGCAGGATATGTGACTCGTGAAAATGGGATACTGCCGCTTGGGGAACAAGCGCTCAGGAGATTACAGGACATATCCAAAAAGCCAGACTTCATCTCGTTACTCACCCTGCCCATTATTTCAAACGAGACTGAAATCCACTTCCCCATTTCAACTGGCGCCATCGAGATCATTCATTGTGAAGCCTGTAAATATACGGAACGTATTGAATTTGCAAGGTTCAAAAAATCTGTGCCCGCCCAGGAAGAGCAGCTTCCAATTGAAAGAGCAGCCACTCCAGATTGCAGTACGATCGAATCCCTTGCCAATTTTCTAAATCTGCCAAAAGAGAAAACCGCCAAAGCTCTGATGTATACCCGTACATCCGATCATCAATTTGTATTTGTAGTAATCCGTGGGGACATGAACCTGAGCGAAGCAAAACTAAAAAACACCATCGGCGAATTCAAATTGGCAACACCTGAAGAAATAATGAGCGCTGGCGCAACGCCTGGATATGCATCTCCCGTTGGATTAAAAAATGGCCTCATCGTTGTAGATGACCTCATTACGCAGTCACCCAACCTGGCGGCGGGAGCGAACGAGACGGGCTATCATTTACTGAACACAAATTGCGGCAGGGATTATTCTCCTGAGATCGTCGCTGACCTGGTTCAAGTGAAGCCAGGTGACTTATGCGACCAATGCGACAACACCCTATCAGTAAAATCATCCATCAACTTGGCTACGCGCTCAAATTTCAATATTGAGAATACACTTTTAGCCCTGGCGGAAACCCATCATGATGGTAAAGGATTAACTTTTCCCAAGTCTGTCGCTCCATTTGATGTGTATCTCATGCACATACCCGGCAAGGAAATAGATACGCTCTCGAAGGCTGGTGAAATTTATGACCAGTTTCAAAGCGCAGGATTGGCAGTGCTATTTGATGACCGCGATGAACGCGCCGGGGTCAAATTCAATGATGCAGATCTGATCGGCTGCCCTGTCCGCGTGACCGTGGGCGAGAAAAACCTAAAAAACGGAATGGTAGAATTAAAGTTACGCAAAGACAGCGAGAATAGGTTGGTCAACTGCCAAGATATCCTCATTGTGCTCCAAACCCAGACATGTTAAATAGCAATCATTTCCCTCCACCCAAACAACGCGGCATGATTCTGCATGGGGTATTCATTATTATCCTGACCGCCATCACCATTTCAGCATTCATTAAACTTTCAGGCGCAGAAGTCGGTCCTATATTTCTAATCTCATTACTTATTGCGCTCGCATCTTTTGTACCGATCCCTTTTTTTCTATATCGTTTGTATTCACTCTGGCGTGCGGATTATTATCTCAGCCGCGATAGTTTAAAGATCAATTGGGGATTACGCATCGAAGATATTCCGCTGACAGATATTGAATGGATCCGCTCAGCAGATGACCTCACAAATCCCGTTTCACTTCCATCCTTTCCCTTGCCAGGTGGATTATTAGGGATGCGCCGTCACCCTGATCTTGGAATGGTTGAATTTCTCGCATCCGATACAAAAAAACTTCTTCTTGTAGCAACAGCCAAACGCGTCTTTGTCATATCACCTGAAGATCCCACAGGGCTTGCGCAATCTTTTGCGCGCACTACCGAACTGGGGAGCACCGCTAATGTGGAATCAAAATCTGTGTACCCATCCTTTGCTGTGATACAAGCTTGGGAAAGCGGGCTTGCGCGGTACCTATGGCTGAGCGGCTTATTCCTTAATATTGGCTTGTTCATTTGGGCCAGCTTGATCATTCCATCCACACCGCGCGTGGCGCTCGGACCGCAATTTGCTGGCAGCGCGCTCGAAACGGTCTCATCGTCGCAGTTGATCATCTTCCCACTTGCCAGTCTTTTACTCTCAGTCGCTGGCTGGATCGCAGGTTTGTATTTTTATCGCTGGGAAAAAGAGCGTATCTTAGCATTTATTGTTTGGGGCTCAAGCACATTAACCAGTTTGCTATTCTTGCTGTCAGTACTTTTCATCATTACAACACCCATCTAATATGTCATTGCAAGAGCGCACCCTGGCCAAAGCAATCTTATCGCATTAGCAGAGATTGCCCGCAAAGCCATAATAAACATATGCAACTACTCATCGGATTTACTCTCGCCCTCATCATCGCGTATCTCGCCTATCGCGCGCGCAGCTTAATCAAAGGTGGGGCAGTTGCAGCAACCTTTACCGGCACAATCATTTTTGGAATTGGAGGATGGGAATGGGCTATTTTATTACTCACATTTTTCATTACCTCATCTGTTCTCAGCCGCGCCTTTAAGAAACGCAAACAAGGTCTCAACGAAAAATTTTCAAAAGGACACGAGCGTGATGCCGGCCAGGTCTTTGGGAACGGCGGCATCGCCACTGCATTCGCAGCACTGCATTATTTTTACCCGGAATCAATCATCCCATGGCTCGGATTCGCCGCAGCACTCGCCGCAGTCAATGCAGACACATGGGCAACTGAATTGGGCGTGCTGAATCCTCATCCCCCAAGAATTATCACCAACTTAAAAAAAGCGGTGGAAAAAGGCACTTCAGGCGGGATCTCATTATTCGGCACGCTCGCATCCCTGGCAGGTTCGGCGCTAATTGGGATACTCGCCTCTGCGCTTAACCCGACAGTTGATTCTGTGCCAATATTTTTTATCGTCACCCTGGCAGGACTCGCCGGCTCCTTATTTGACTCTTTCCTCGGCGCGACAGTGCAAGCCATATACTTTTGCCCAAAGGATCATAAAGAAACCGAGAAACATCCATTGCATACCTGCGGCACACCCACCACCCTGATACGCGGTTGGAAATGGCTTAATAATGATTGGGTCAATTTTGCGTGCAGTGTATTCGGCGTACTCACCAGCCTCCTACTCAAAGGACTCTTGTAATCATGACATCCTCATCAAACCCCATACTCGTCACAGGCGCCAGCGGATTTGTCGCGCTGCACACCGTCATCCAGCTTCTTCAGCAGGGCTACAAAGTCCGCGCAACCTTGAGAACGAATTCACGCGAAGCAGAAGTTCGCGAGACAATCGCAAAACAAGCTGATAGAAACGACAGACTCGAAATCATCACAGCAGACTTAACTCAGGACGCAGGCTGGAATGAAGCCATGAACGGTTGCGACTTCGTTTTGCATATCGCATCCCCATTTCCGCTTTTTGAGCCAAAGGATGAAGATGAACTGATCATTCCAGCCGTTCAAGGGACACTGCGTGTCCTGCGGGCCGCGCACCTCGCAAAGGTCAAACGGGTTGTGCAGGTTTCTTCGGTTGCAGCAATATCAGCAGGTCACGCGGGGGAGGACCGCGCCTTCAATGAAGAGGATTGGTCTATTATTGAAAATAATATCGGGTCGTACTCAAAAAGCAAGACCCTTGCAGAACGCGCCGCCTGGGACTTTATCAATGGCTCAGAAAATATCAACAAGATGGAAATGGTGTCCATCAACCCGCCGCTGATCTTTGGACCCGTTCTCAACAAAGATTTTCCCACTTCAGCAGAAATGATTCGCACCTACATGCTTGGACAAATCCCCGGGGTGGGACGCATCAAAGTGGGTATTGTTGATGTGCGCGATGTCGCTTCCGCCATACTCCTCGGTATGACCACTCCTGAAGCGGCCGGGAAGCGCTTTTTGTGTTCTGCAGACACGATCTGGATCAAAGACCTTGCCGATCTGCTTTACAAGAAATACGGAAAACGCGGCTATAAGATACCCCGAATATTATTCCCCTCCATTGCCATAAAGATACTGGCGCTTTTCGACAAGAAGATCGCCCTGGTCGTCCAAAGCCTGGACTGGGATTTTACGCTTTCGAATGAAAACGCAAAGAATATCCTCAAATGGACGTCACGCTCAAAAGAAGAAGCCACTCTTGCGATGGCAGAAAGTCTGATCGAACAAGGTTTTGTATAAACGTGCGTCGCACATAATATTGCAGGAGCAGACATGAATTATCTACCAAATGAATCCCGCTATACCTCCATGCGCTACAACCGCTCCGGCCGCAGCGGACTCAAACTGCCTGCTATTTCACTTGGCTTATGGCATAACTTCGGCGGCGTGGATACGTTCAGCAACAGCCGTAATATGCTTTTGCGCGCATTTGACCTGGGCGTTACGCATTTTGATCTGGCAAATAATTACGGCCCTCCCCCCGGCTCCGCCGAAGTGACTTTTGGACAGGTCATGGCAAAGGACTTAAAACCCTACCGTGATGAACTCATCATCTCATCCAAAGCAGGCTATACCATGTGGGATGGTCCTTATGGAGACTGGGGCTCACGCAAATATTTGATCTCCAGCCTTGACCAAAGCCTGAATCGCATGGGGCTTGAGTACGTGGACATTTTCTACCATCACCGCCCCGACCCTGAGACTCCGCTTGAAGAGACCATGCGCGCGCTCGATCACATCGTCCGCAGCGGGCGGGCACTTTACGTGGGCATCTCAAATTACCCGGCAGAAAAAACACGAGAAGCCGCAAAAATCCTGCGAGAACTCGGCACGCAGTGTTTGATCCACCAGCCTGTTTACAGTATGTTCAACCGCTGGGTGGAACCCGAATTACTTAACACGCTCAAAGAGGAAGGTATCGGCTGCATCCCGTTCTCACCACTCGCGCAAGGATTGCTAACCAACAAGTATCTTGGCGGCAATATTCCTGAAGGCTCACGTGCTTCAAAAGCACACGGCTTTCTGAAACCCGCCAATATCACGAATGATAAATTAGCCAAAGTAAATAAACTGAACGAGATCGCACAATCCCGTGAACAGACTTTGGCTCAAATGGCTTTAGCATGGGTTTTACGTCATAAATGCATGACATCTGTTTTGATCGGCGCCAGTAAAGTAGAACAGATCGAAGATGCGGTGGGAACGTTGAACAGGCTGGATTTCACAGCCGAAGAACTGGAACAGATCGAAGTTATATTGAAATAGAAAAAATCAAAACTCCGGGTTCAAAATGTACCCGGAGTTTTGATTTAACTACCCTCTCCAAATCTTGAAATCCTTCAAACCTGATCCGCCCAAGAATTCGCGCACAATTGAATTTGCTGGAACCAGACTCGCATCCAGCGGCAGGAACCATTCAAGGAAGGCGAGCAATCTGCGCGCTTCAATATACTCGGGAGCACGGTATTGCACCTGCCGAAGCAGGGGTTCAGCAAATGGTCTGAGCACAGACAGCTCATAGACCAGCGCGGAATTAAACATTACATCTGCATTTTCCTGATATGGGAAAATGTGGCGCTTCTCGCCACGGCGTACTGATTCCCAACGGCTGATCGTCTGCGCGGCAGAATATCCGCGCTCGCGGGCATCCCGCACCATGCGGCGGATGAGGCGCGTATCAGTCGTCGAGACTCGATTGTGGCGGTCAAGGTTGAGCTGTGTCAATGCGGAGACATAGACTCGAAACGCCGCACCAGACCAACGGTCAGAAATGAGGCGCGGATTCATTCCATGAATCCCTTCCAAAATAAGCGGCTGCCCATCCTTCAGTTGGAGGATGTCGCCCGCCTCGCTCTTCCCTGACTTGAAGTTGTAACGTGGCAACTGGACCTTTTCTCCAGCGAGAATTTTTTCAAGATCTTCTGCGAGACGAGGTAAGTCCAATGCTTCGAGATTTTCGAAATCAGGCTTGCCATCTTCCCCAAGCGGAGTCTTGTCACGGTCAATAAAATAATTATCCAGTTCAAGCGGATACGGCGAGATGCCGCGCGCAAGTAATTGAATCGCCAGTCGGCGGGAAGTGGTTGTCTTCCCAGAAGACGATGGACCAGCGATCAGGATAATTCTGGAATTTTTTTGAGCGATCTGCTGGGCGATATCCGCGACGTTTAGTTCATGCAAGGCTTCAGAGACAAGCAATATCTCATCGGCACGACCTGACAGTACCGCATCATTGAGAGCGCCGACATTATCAATGTTGAGACTCTCCAGCCAATCGCCATATTGGCGAAAGGTATTGATCAGTTTAGGGTAATCACCCATCGGCTCAAGATCCGTAGGCGCATGTCGGCGCGGGAATTGAATGGTAAATCCACCATTGATAAGATTCAGGTCAAACCAACGCAAATACCCAGTGGATGGAACCATATAGCCGTGCATGTAATCCATTTGACCATTGAGGCTGTAAAGCGTGACGTAATCTTTTTGGCGGTATGCGAACAAACGGACTTTATCGTCATAGCCGCGCATCTTGAAATATTCTATGGCGACCTGCGCAGGAACTTCCTTGCGCTCGTACGGATGGTTTTCTTCGACCAGCTTCTGCATGTGGAGCTTGAGTGCGTCTAGTTCGTCTTGTGCAAGAGCGCCGCGTTCTGTAACCTGACAATAAAATCCACCCGAGGAAAGCGAATGATCGATCGTAAGTTTGCCATTCGGGAAAAGATCCATAAACGCCATTTCCAACAGAAAGACAAGTGAACGCCGATAAATGCGCGCACCGTCAGCTGAGTCCATGGTGACGGGGGTGCAGCGCGCTTCCATCTCGATTAAATATGACAGTTCATGGATCTCATTATTGATAATCGCCGCGACAATCGGCGCGCTAAAATCATCTTTGACCGTTTGCAGAAATTCCCCCACAGATGCTCCACGCGGACCTTCAAGCACACGTCCATCAGAGAGATGGAGTTCAATATTTTTATTGGGTGGAACGATATTTATTGACATGGAATTCATTGTCAAAGGTCAAGCTGATTTTTTACTTTTAACCTGGGATAAAAGTTTCTCGGGTTGATTTGCGTATTCTTCGAGCGGGATTTCCTTGTTGGTCAAAGCCAGCAGTGTTTCAGTTAGCGCTGCATTGACAGGCGTGGGAACATTGAATTCCCTGCCTGCGCGCACCACCGCGCCGTGCAGATATTCGATCTCGCTTTGGCCGCGCCCAGAATACAGGTCAATATGAAAAGAGGGCATCTTGGCGCCGCGGCCGCTGCCAGCGGCACGAGAGAGGAACGGCTTCGAAAGCCAGAGCGGAAATTTTGCGGCTAGAGCGAGTAATTTCACAGGCGTACCCGGCAGATCTGTCACTTGCAGATTTTGCGCCGCCATAACCGCCAGACATTCGCTCAACATATCTATTTCAAGTTTATATAATTTGTTATTGGCAAAGACTTGCGCGGCTGTCATATTAAGTATCGCGGAAGTTGGATTGGCGATCAGGTTGGTTAGCATCTTCGACCATTTCATCCCATGCGGTTCAGGATACAACCGACAATTCAAAAATGCGCCGTCCAACGCGGCGACTAGTTTTTCAGAAAGTGGATGTCCAGCCGCCACACCAACACCGCGCAGTTTTTCCAGCACGATATCGCCAACCCCGCGGCGACCGATCGCCGAGGTGACCGTGCCATAGATGACCTTGTCCGCCCCAAGTTCACGCGCGATCAGTTGTTCATTCTCGACACCGTTCGAGAGGCAAAGCATGGGCGGAAGTTTATCGGCAAAGGGTTTCATCCCATCCAATGCAACAGCGGTGTCGAAGGACTTCAACGCAAATAACGCAACATCAAATGGACCAAATTTCAGAGATTCCTCCAGTGAAGATACCATTACGAAAGAGCGTGGGGAAACGATAAATGCGTCCTTTGTTTTTCGTCTTTCATCAATGGTCAACTCGAGGCGCAAACCCCGCTCGCGCAATTCGTCCACGATCTTTTGCTGTTCAGCAAAAATAACATTATGACCGGCGAGGATAAGAGAACCGCCAAAATACGTCCCGATGGCGCCAGCGCCAAAGACAAGTACATTTAAGCGTTCGGTTGGTTTTAAGTTGGGTATGGATGATTGCAAAGCTGCCTCTGAAAAGATTTATTCTTTGGTGTGAAATTACCTGTTTACGCTCAACCCCTAATCCGTATCTTTCCAATGGGCATGATCATTAATCCGATCGATCGCCCAGCGATGCTGGTGCGGATAATACATCAGCTGCGCGAAGGCGGTGTTACCGAACCGAAAGCGCGTACCTGAATTATTCGCCTGCGGAGCAACCCCGATAACCGCATGCATGAACTGGTTCAAGAGGCCGCCATGTGACACGATCAAATAGCGTGCAGGTTCACGCTTAAGCAGGCTTTGTAATGCCTGTCCTGCCCGCAGGAATAATTCCCAATCGCCTTCCCCATCACCACCAACTGGGTCATACGGAGTGCTGAATTGGGGATGGGTGAAGTTCTGACGAACTTCATGCGCCGTAAGCCCTGAAAAATCGCCATTGTCACGTTCAAGCCAGAGCGGATCAAACTCAACAGTCACATTGAGTGTGGCTGCAATAATTTCGGAGGTCTCTTTTGTTCTAATAAGCGGGCTGGAGATCAGCAGATCAAATTTAGCATTTTCATTCTTCCAGCGTTCAGCAAGAGCCCGTGCCTGCGCACGGCCAGTGTCTGTGAGCGGATAATCCGCCTGTCCCTGCCAGCGCGCTTCGGCATTCCCGACCGATTCGCCATGACGGACTAAAGTGATATGAAAAGGCTGAGGTCTATTCTCCATCTTTTGGCTTCGCCCCCTTTATCAAGTAAATTGGCCTGCGCTTCACTTCCTGGAAAATATAGCCTACATACACACCGATAAAGCCAAGCAGAATCATAATAATACCGCTTGCGATAAGCATGATCGCCATCA
>Ga0268298_10005239_pt1 | contig 12256 bp, 7 predicted proteins | sample WWTPWeurt_MetaG_FD_194462 | JGI IMG/M metagenome (GOLD analysis project Ga0268298, IMG submission 194462) | Activated sludge microbial communities from WWTP in Nijmegen, Gelderland, Netherland - WWTP Weurt | ecosystem: Engineered > WWTP > Aerobic digester > Activated sludge | place: Netherlands...
GCGAGCGAAGTTGCGCACCAGGTCCAGCATCTCGGTGGGATGGACGGTGGCATAAATGATCGAGTTGAACGACCCAGCCACATCCATCACAAACACCGAGGGAAAGACCGTCCCCAGGGTGGCAGACAGATCTTCCACCAGGCGTCGGTCGGTGGTGGACCGGCCGACGTTGATCACCAGGACGCCGTTTTCTGTCAGCCGGTCGCGGGCCAGGCTGAAAAATTCCTGGCTGGTGAGGTGCGGCGGGATGTAAGGCGGACGGTAAGCATCCACCCCGATGATCGTGTAGCGCTCGTCAGAATGCTCCAGCCCCCAACGCCCGTCCTGGGCGATGGGATTGAGGTTGGGCATATTCATATCAAAATAGCGCTGGCCGACATCGATGATTTTTGGGTCTATTTCAAAGCCGTCAATCGGGACAGGGCCGTAGACAATCGTTGCCTGGCGGGCAAAGGTGCCGGCAGCGAGGCCAACGATGGCGATCCGATCCACGTCCTGGGGCTCAAAATCGGGATTGAAGAAGGGAGCCGCCAGAAACTGCTCCCAGGGACCGCGGTAGTCGAGGATATCCGGGCTGTAGACCGAATGAACCCCCTGCCCCTCGTTCAGGCGCAGCAGGGTGTAACCATCCCGCTCCAGGACCTCGATATAGTTATAGGAAGATTCGGTTTCGTAAATTTGACCGGGGGTGTTTTTCTGATTGCCGCGCAGCCCAAACACCAGGATCAAGACCAGCGCAGCCGGCATCCAGCTGTAGGCCAGGGCGCGCTTCCAATAGCCGTAATAAAGCATCCCAACCAGCCCCCACAGCACCAAAATGGCGCTAAAGAGCAGGAAGGTGCGCGAGACGCCCAGCAGTGCGACCAGCAGCAGGTCGGGCAGAAACGTGCCGATGACTGAGCCATAGGTGGCGACAGAAGACAGGTTGCCAGAAACCCGTCCGGCCTGGCGCGAATCTAGCATACTAAGACGCACAGCGAAGGGCGACACCATTCCCATCAAGAAGACCGGCAGAGCGAGCAGGGCAAAGACCGAGGCAAACGAGCCCGCCAGGATGGCGATTGCCAGATCGTCAAAGGCGGCGGCAGCCAGACGCAGCACCGGGCGTCCAAAGAGGGGCACCAGGGCTGCCAGAAAGCCGCTCCAGGCGATGATGGTGAAGAGGGTGACCGGCTGGGGGGATTTATCTGCCCAGATGCCGCCAACCTTGTTGCCAACAGCCAGAAAGACCAGGATCAAGCCGACAATGCAGGCCCAAACCAGGTTACTGGTGCCAAACGAGGTGGCAATGAGCCGCCCGGCGGTGAATTCGACAGCCATAATGGACATGCCGGTGATAAACACCGTAATTACAAGGAATTGGTTCGAGATGAAGTTGCGCATAAGCCGGAATTATACCTTAAAGACTATAGACAATTCACCCGCTCCGTGCTAAAATCATGCCCGAGCAATATTGGGGGCTCGTCCAATGGCAGGACGCCAGACTCTGGATTTGTATATAGAGGTTCGAATCCTTTGCCCCCAGCCTTCACAAAAAGCACCCTGTTTAATCGCAGGGTGCTATTTTCTCAACAGGGTAACGACGGAGCTGTTCGCCGGCCCTTGTTGACAGGAGAGCTTACAATGACCAGTGAACCCGCAGCCGGCGCCGGCAATTTCATCTTTGAAGCTGCCGAAGAGGATTTGAAATCCGGGCGCTTCGCCACCATCGTCACCCGTTTCCCCCCAGAACCCAACGGATATTTACATATCGGTCACGCCAAAGCCATCTACGTTGATTTTGGCACGGCTGCCGCCCTGGGCGGCAAGACCAACCTGCGCTTCGATGACACCAACCCGGTCAAAGAAGACGTGGAGTATGTGGACGCCATCAAGCGCGATATCCATTGGCTGGGGTACGATTGGGAAGACCGCGAATACTATGCTTCCGATTATTTTGAGCAGCTGTACAACTACGCCCTGCTGCTGATCCATAAGGGCAAAGCCTATGTGGACGACCTGAGCGCCGATCAGATCCGCGAATATCGCGGCACGCTGACCGAACCGGGCCGCAACAGCCCATTCCGCGAGCGCAGCGTGGCCGAAAACCTGGACCTGTTCCAGCGTATGCGCAACGGCGAGTTCCCAGATGGAGCCCGCACCCTGCGCGCTAAGATCGACATGAGCTCAGGTAATGTCAACATGCGCGACCCGGTGATGTACCGGATTCTTCACACTGCTCACCACCGCACCGGGAATGCCTGGTGCATTTACCCAATGTACGACTTTGCCCATGGGCAGTCGGATTCAATTGAAGGGGTAACCCATTCGCTGTGCGACCTGGCGTACGAAGACCACCGCCCACTCTACGAGTGGTTCCTGGAGCAGTTGGACATTTTCCGCAGCCGGCAGGTTGAATTCTCACGCTTGAATGTGACCTACACCATCCTGAGCAAGCGCTACCTGAAACAATTGGTTGACAAGGGCCATGTACGCGGCTGGGATGACCCACGCATGCCCACCCTGTGCGGCATGCGCCGGCGCGGTTTTCCGGCTTCCTCAGTGATCAAGTTCATCGAGCAGATCGGCGTTTCGAAGAAAGAAAACCTGGTGGACGTGGCGCTGCTGGAGTTCCTGGTACGGGATGAACTGAACCGCCAGTCGCTGCGGGTGATGGGCGTACTCAATCCGCTTAAGGTCGTCATCACCAACTTTCCCTCCGGGCAGGGGGAGGAGTTGGAAGCGATTAACCACCCCGAAGACCCCAGCCGCGGTACGCGCAAGCTGCCTCTGACGCGCGAGATTTACATCGAGCGGGACGATTTCATGGAAACACCCCCGCCCAAGTATTTCCGCCTGGCCCCTGGGCGCGAGGTCCGGCTGCGCTACGGCTATATTATCAAATGCGAGAGCTTTATCAAGAACCCGCAAACCGGTCAGGTGGAAGAACTGCACTGCACCTACGACCCGAACACGGCTGGCGCAAAGCCCACCGATGGGCGCAAAGTGCAGGGCACGATCCATTGGGTTTCGGCGCAGCATGCCCTGGACGCCGAAGTGCGCCTGTACGATCGCCTGTTTACCGTTCCCAACCCCGGCAAACCGGAAGAAGGCAAGACTTATCTGGACTACCTCAACCCGGATTCGATGCAGGTGCTGACCAACTGCAAGCTGGAACGCAGCCTGGCTGGGGCAGCCCCCGGCGAGACCTTCCAGTTTGAGCGCAAAGGCTTCTTCTGTGTCGATCTGGACAGTACCCCGGAAAAGCTGGTCTTTAACCAGACAATCGGCCTGCGGGACACCTGGGCAAAAATCAACAAATAATATTTACAAGAATGGGTGGCAAAGCCACCCATTCTTGATAAAATAGAAGGATGCCGCCGAACCCAACCATTCTGTTTCAATCTGCCAAGCTGGGTGATGTACACCCGATTCTGGCGGAGATTGAATGGGCAGAAAAACTGCTGGAGGCCAACACCCCGGCCGGGCGGATCATGAGCCTTTCAGGCGGCAGCCTGGCAGCATGGGGGTTTGGCCTGGCGCTTGCGGCCCGCCAGCAGCCGCAGGTCTGGGGGAAGGCCAGCCGTGCGCTGGCAGATTTGCGCGCTTTTCTGAGCAAGGCCACCAGCTGGCAGATTCGGCGGCTGAACCTCAATCCCTGGTACGGGTTTTACAACCTCAAGCCACTCCGCCGCTGGCTGGAAAAACGCCTGACCGCCTATACCGGCCGCGCCGATTGGCGCGTCTCGGATCTGGGGCTGCCGATCTATTTTTGCACCCTCAACCACGATGCCATCCTGACCATGTTTGGCCCGCCCGATCCGAATATGCAGTTTCAGTACGATTTTGTGCATGTCGGCCCGCCCCAGGATGCACCGCTATTGGATGCGGTGATCGCCTCGCTCAGCACGCTGCTGTCGACTGCACCGATCCAGGTCAACGGTGAATGGGTCTGGGACTGCCGGCCGGCGATCAGCAGCCTGGCGGCTTTTGCGGCAGACCTGGACTCAACCGGCCCGATATTGCGCCGCCAGCCCTACACCCCCGTGCGCCCCTGGCGGCTGAACTGGTTCACGTCCTCTTTTGTGATGCACTCTCAGTCCGAGCAGAATCAGAACCTGCTGGCGGAATATTACCTGGATCTATTCCAGCGCCATCAGGCGCTGCAGGCCAGGCTGCAGGAGCGGACCGCTGACGCGGATGCGCCGGTGATTGGGCATGTGAATTTGCCTTACATCGGCAGCACCGAAGCCGCCACCAACATGCGCGAATCGGCGGCCAACCGGCATGCGCTGCTGGCCCGCTTCCAAGAACTAATCAAAGGGCAGTTGGACGCCTTTCCTTTCGACCAGCCAGCCAATGTAATTTACGGCGCGGGGGGGTTCTCTGGCATCCTGGGCGGATTGACCGCCACCCGGGCTGTGGACCTGGGCTTCAGCCGCGGCGGCGGAGAGGTCAGGCAGATTTATGGCGTCTCGGCGGGTGTGCTTAACGGCTTTTTTCACGCCGTTAAGCTGGCCGCCCTGCGCAATCCGGACCTCTACACGCCTGCCGCCAAAAACGCACTGGCCGACCTGGAAAATTTTATGGCGACATGCGAGGTCGATAGGATTGCCCAAATTAACAAAGACCCGCGCAAATTTTGGGCGGGCTGGGGCAACCTTACCCCCCTGGAGCAGTTCTTAAAGGAGCGGCTGGCCGCCTACACGGGCAGCACCCGCCCCGAGTCGCTGACCTTCGACGAGATCCAGCTCCCCATGACGGTGGTGGCTGGCCGGCGGGATGGCTTCAGCGATTTCCTGGGTATGTCTGGCCCCGACCGGCAGTTCCAATTTGCCGGCCGGCTGTGGAAAGTGCAGCCTGCGCCTGTGGTCCGCTCGCTGATCGCCGGCTGGAGTATGAACACCTATATCATGCCCACCGAAATAAACGGGCAGCAGTACCTGGACGGCGGCGGCACATTTTATGACCCGGCCCTGTTTGTAGCTATGTTCGACCCGCAGCTGACCAACCTGCTCAATATCCATTTGGATGAACCCGAAGGCAACACGTATAACCTTGGCCCGCATATCAATTTCTTACACATCGTTTTTGATACCCAAAACCTGACCTTCCCCGAAGAGCGCCGCCGCATGCGCCGGCTGGCGAACCTGCTGTATGCCCACTTCCACCTGCGCGCTCAGGCTCATGCCGCCGGGGTACCGGTGGAGGACGACTTCCGGAGGAGTTGGGAAATCCAATAAAAATGGTATCCATCGAGTCGTTAAAGGGTTAGATAGATAACCCCCAAAATCTTTGCGTCTTCCGTCCTTCGCTTCCTTGCGTTTTGATGAAATAATCACATTTCACAAATAAATGGAGAATACATGACCACAGCCAAACTCAGCACAAAAACCAAACTGGCCTACGGCGCCGGCGACCTCGGCGCAGCCATTGCGACTGCCATTAATGGTTTCTTTTTACTTAACTTCCTGATCAACGTTGCCGGGCTGCGGCCGGGCATGGCAGGCAACATCTTCCTGATCGCCAAGATCTGGGACGCATTCAACGACCCGCTGGTCGGCTGGCTGACCGATCACACGATCAGCAAATTTGGCCGCCGCCGCCCCTGGCTGCTGATTGCGGCTGTGCCGTTTGGGCTGGCTTTCTTCCTGCAGTGGATCGTGCCGCCGCTGAACGAAACGGGCCTGTTCTGGTATTACCTGCTGGTGGCTCTGCTGCTGGACACTGCCTTTACGGCGGTCAATGTGCCCTATGCCGCCCTGACGGCTGAACTGACCCAGGATTATGACGAGCGCACTCGCCTGTCTTCCGTCCGGATGAGCTTCTCAATCCTGGGCGGGGTGCTGGCGGCCTTTCTGCATGGCATCATTGTCAGCCAGTTTCCAGACAACGAACGCCTGGGGTATACGATCTCAGCAGCGGTCTGGGCGGTGGCCATTGCGGCCCCGTGTTTCATCACCTTTTGGGGTACACAGGAGCCCGATTTTGCGGTCAACGCCAAAAATGATGACGGACCAGGCTTTGTTGAGGGGCTGAAAATTGCCCTGCAGAATAAAGCCTTCATATTAGTAACGATCATTTACCTGCTTTCCTGGCTGGCAATCCAGTTTGCCCAGAACAACCTCCAGATCTACACCAAAGACTGGATCCGGCTGGATATGGCCAATTTCAGCTATCTGCTGCTGGCGATCCAGTTTTCGTCCTTTGTCTGGGTGCTGATTTGGACAAAAGTCAGCGACCGAATTGGCAAGAAAAATATTTACTACCTGGGGGCGGGTTTTTTCATGTTTGCCCTGATGGGCCTGTTCTTCCTGCAGCCCGGCCAGATTTTCCTGACTTTTTTCCTGGCTGCCATAGCCGGGATCGGGATTTCGGTTGGCTACCTGGTGCCCTGGAGCATGCTACCCGATGTGATTGAGCTCGACCAGTTGGAAACCGGCCAGCGGCGGGAAGGCGTGTTTTACGGCTTCTTTGTGCTCCTGCAAAAGCTGGGACTGGCCCTGGGCATGTTCATTTCCGGCTGGGCGCTGGAGCTTTCGGGCTATATCTCCAGCACCCCGGGCATGCCAGACCCAATCCAACCCGCCTCGGCCCTGCTGACGATTCGCTTTTTGATTGGCCCAGTCAGCGCCTTCGTTGTGCTGCTCAGCTTCCTGGCGGTGCGGGCATACCCGATCACCCGTGAAAAACACGCCCAGATCCGGGCCGAACTGGCAAAGAGGCAAACCCATTAATTGCTGCCAAGCATAAATAATAGTTTGTTTTGGGCGCAAAGCGCCCAAAACAAATTATAGAATCATCTTTGACATTGCACTCACTTACATTCGGGTAGCCGGTTACCCTTTGCCGGTTGCCAACCTGTCTGATTTGATCCGGTGGGTAGTTTTAGCGAAGTAAATACCTATTAAGAATGGAAGAGGCTGTCCGAAAAGATTCTTTTCGGACAGCCTCAAATTACTTGTTTGCTCAGCCCGGGTTCTTCATTAACTTGCTTATTCCCGGTCTGTACATTTATTGTTATTCCGCTTTCTGAAGGATTGAGACATTTCGCTATCGATCAAGGAAGGAGCTATCGTTAAGGTCAGGCATGAGGCCTGATTCTGGCGGTATACAAGCGGCATGACTGGATGCGTGAACCTGTGATATAAGCCGTCATACCAGTGACAATCGACAGAATCAGCATCAGCATCGCCGGGTCAGAAACGCTTTTCGGGCCGAAATCGTGGATGTAAGGCAATGAAAACATGCCAACCACCATACTGACCAGAACTGCCAGGAAAAAGCAGGTTTTCTCAAATTTCCAGTACCTCCGGAAATCATTCCGTTGTGCAGTGAGGAAACTGATTGGAAACCGGGTTGATAAGTAACGGTCGAAACCCAGTGTGAACCCTGCGTTTGCAACGAGCAGGACTACCTGGATGACAACGTAGAAGGCTGAAGGGCTGATCTCACCGACCAAGATGAAATTGAGATTCATAAATATACCCCACAGCAGAGCAAAGTTGGTCAGTACTCCAAACAAGATGGCCAGGCCAACCAGCATCTGTCCAATCATCACAATCCAGCCCATTACAGCAGCACCTGGTAGGAATACATCTGTCAGCAGATGCCGATAGAATGGAAATACCACTGCCCCACTATTGAGATGCTCTTTAAGAAATCCGACCAAGGTTGTTCCGTCAAACCATCCTGGATTGGTCGCTTTCTCAAGGTTGGCACGTATCCAGCCGGTGCCGATGAAAATTCGCAGCGGCAAGAGATAAGCATTTTCGCGTTTCAGTTCACGCTGGATCCAGAATATCATTTTCTTTACTAGTTTTGACAACATTATAGTTTCTCCTTTGTTGAAGGTGTAAACTCCTTTATATTTTCAGAAAGCGGTTGGTGGGGATTAGATCCGGATTGGATCTACACATATTGTACCACGATATTATGATAAAAAAGATAATAATAGTAATAATTTAAAGATTGCCCCTGAGAAGGGAATTGTCGGGAAGGAAATTTATTCAATCTGCATGGCTGTCCAACATGACGGCCCTTGAAGTTTATTCATCAGCATAACGTGTCAGCGTCTGCTCGGCAAAGTCACGCATGGAGCGGCGCAGGGCCAGCGGCTCCAACACTTCCAGGGCGCCGCCATAACCCAGCAGGCGCTGACGGGCTTCCTCAATCCATTTATAGGTCAATCTCAGTCGCACCCAGCCCTCGGCGTCGGGCTGTTGCGGTTCCAGGCTGACCTGCCCGAACTGGCGGCGCAGGTCCGGCAGAATCTGCGGGTCGGCGCGCACAAGCGCCTGCAGACCGGTTTCCTGCTGGAGTGTGCGCTCTGACCAGCCCCGCCAGAAGGCTGGCAGGTCAAAGGAAGGGCTGCGTTCAAAGCTTTCCGGGCACAGACGGGCTTCTTTCAGGCGGTCCAGGCGGATGGCGCGGAAATAATCGGCCTTCTGGTAGACCAGGTACCAAGCATCGGCCTTGGCTACCAGGGCATACGGGCAGACCACCTGCTCGCTGGCGACATTATGGCGGTATTCATAGCGCAGGAAGAGCTGACGGTCCTGCCAGACGGCCTGGCGGGCCAGCTCCAGGAACGGCGCCGGGTTGGGCGCAGCGTCCCAATCCAGTGGGTCCAGCAGAAAGCGCTGGCGGGTGCGCTCTTCTTCTACCCGCCGGCCGGCGGGCAGGGCCGCGGCCAGTTTGAGCATGGCGCTGCGCAGTTCCTGGTTGACACCAAGCTGGGTCAGCGGCGCCGGGATTGAAAGCATAAACAGGGCCCGGATTTCGTCGCTGGTCAGGCCGGTCAGGTTGGTGCGGTAGCTCTCCAGAAGCGAAATGCCCCCGCCCGGGCCGCGCTCGGTGTAGACGGGCACCCCGGCAGAGCTGAGGGCCACCAGGTCGCGGTAAACCGTGCGCTCGGTCACTTCCAGCGCGTCAGCCAGGTAGCGCGCACTCAATTTGCCGCGGGTTTGCAGCAAAATCAACAAACTGAGCAAACGATCGGCGCGCATAGAATAGATTATACAACAATACCTGACACAGGGTGTCAGGTATTGTTGTATATACTGTAGGCAGTAACATCCTTATTCACATGGAGAGTATAAAATGAATGAATTCAATGTCCGTATCGTCCGCATCGCACCCTTGCGCGCCGCCTGTGTCAACGGCTTTGGCGCCAGCCCGGAAAGCGAAGCCTGGTCAAAATTGTGGCAGTGGGCCGAAGGCAAAGGGCTGCTGGCGAACTACGAAACCCGGCGCTATTTCGGCTACAACAACCCGAACCCCACCCCTGGCAGCCCGAACTACGGCTATGACCAGTGGATGACCGTCGAACCAGAAGTGCAGTCGGAGGGCGAGGTGAAGGTCTTCGACTTTCCCGGCGGGCTGTATGCCGTGACCCGCACCCGCCTGGACAAGATCGGCGAAAACTGGATGCGTCTGGTAGCCTGGGTGGAAGCCAGCCCATACCAGGGGCTGCACGCCATCTGCCTGGAAGAATGCCTGACGCCTGAGGCAGCCCGGGATGGCGATATGGATGGCATGGAGCTGGACCTTTACCTGCCGGTGGCGGAGTAATCAAGATCGGTGGAAGTATATTGCGGGCAACTGCCCGCAATATACTTCCAGAATCTGTCCGCTAAACCCCAAAACTTTTGATAGAATTGGGGTTCTATAGGTATAATATCAGTTCGTGATAAGAGATTTTTGGGTGTGTTTTGGGTAGCTACGCCACTCTAATAACCTCTGACGAACTAGCCCGAACTGGATAGGTAGAAGTAGCAAAACTGTTATTCAAGGAGTCGGATATGATTGAAGAGTTCAAGAAATTTGTGATGCGCGGCAATGTGATGGACCTGGCGGTCGGTGTGATCATCGGCGGCGCTTTCGGCAAAATCGTTTCCTCGATGGTTAACGATCTGCTGATGCCCCTGATCGGGCTGGCGCTGGGCAAGGTCAGCTTTGTAGACCTGTTTGCTGCTCTGGACGGCAAGACCTATGAATCGCTCCAGGCGGCACGCGATGCGGGCGGGGCTGTGCTGGCTTACGGCAGTTTCATCCAGAATGTCATCGACTTTTTGGTGATCGCATTCGTGATCTTCCTGATCGTGCGCGCCATCAACCGCATGAGCGCCAAACCGGCTCCGGCTGCTGCTCCTGCAGCACCCACCACCAAAGACTGCCCGCAGTGCGCCACAGCTATCCCGCTCAAGGCCAAGCGCTGCCCGAACTGCACTTCCCAGCTCTAGCCCGAGCTGAAATTTCCCCCAAAGAAGTGCGCCGGAGCAGTTGCTCCGGCGCACTTTTTGTTCGTGAATGAAAGATTTTTTGGTGTTTTTTGGGTGGCTGCGCCACCCAAAAAAAAACACCAAAACACCCTTTTTTTGAGCTAACCCGAACTGGGGTTAATTAATGATACAATCGCCAATCAGATATACAAACTATCAGGAGCAGCTATGAACACAGACTTCAGCGGAAATGGCATTCGCCAGACATTCATTGATTATTTTGCGCAAAAAGCGGGACACACCTTTGTGGCTTCTTCTTCGCTCGTCCCAGGTGGGGACGCTACCCTTTTGTTCACCAACGCAGGTATGGTGCAGTTCAAAGATGTCTTTTTGGGCACCGATAAACGTCCCTACACCCGGGCGGCCAATTCGCAAAAGTGCATGCGCGTCGCCGGCAAACACAATGACCTGGACGATGTGGGCCGCGATGACACCCACCACACTTTCTTTGAAATGCTGGGGAACTGGTCGTTTGGCGACTATTACAAAAAAGAAGCCATCACCTGGGCCTGGGAACTGCTGACCGAGATCTGGAAGCTGCCGAAAGACAAGCTCTATTCAACCTGCTTTCGGGATGACAAAGGCAATGTCCCGCAGGATGACGAAGCGGCGAATGCCTGGAACGCCCAGCCCGGATTTGTGCCGGGGCATGCCCTGTTCTTTGGGCGCAAAGACAATTTCTGGGAAATGGCCGAGACCGGCCCGTGCGGTCCGTGCAGCGAAATTCACATTGACCGCGGCCCACAGTATTGCGACAAACAGGGCGTGCCAGGGCATGTGTGCTCGGTGAACGGCGACTGCAAGCGCTACCTGGAACTGTGGAATCTGGTGTTTATCCAGTATAACCGAACCGGGCCAACCAGCCTGGAGCCGCTGCCTGCCACCCACGTTGATACAGGCATGGGTCTGGAGCGGATTGTTTCGGTTCTGCAGGATAAGAACTCCAACTACCGCACCGATCTGCTCTTACCGCTGATTCAAGCCACCCAGCACCTGACCGAGGATTCGGACGAGGAAGTGACAGCCAACTTCACCCCCTACCGCGTGATTGCCGACCACACCCGGGCGGCCTCTTTCTTGATTGCAGACGGTGTGGTGCCGGGCAACACCGGGCGCAACTATGTCTGCCGAATGATCATCCGGCGGGCAGCCCGCTTTGGCGGCAAGATCGGGCTGCATACCCCCTTCCTGGCGACGGTTGCGGCGCAGGTGATCGAGCATTACGGCGGCTTTTACCCCGAACTGGTGCGCAACAAAGCCACCATTCTGGATAACCTGACCCGTGAAGAACAGCGTTTTGCCCGCACCGTGGAAGGTGGCATGGCGAAGCTGGAAAATCTGATGGAGAAGCTGATCGCCTCCGGCGGCAAACAACTGGCCGGCAGCGATGCCTTCGACCTGTATGCGACCTACGGCCTGCCGCTGGAGATCACCCGGGATGTGGCCCGCGAGCGCGACCTGGATGTGGATGAAGCCGGCTTCAAAAAAGCGATGGGCGAACACAAACTCTCCTCCGGCGCGGGTGAAGAAATGGGCCCGCTGGGCGGCGAGGATGTAGATGTCTACCGCCCCGTGCTGGAAAAACTGCACAGCCAGGGCCAACTGCTGGCAGGCGTGGCGTATGACCCGTACCACGAACTGAAAGTGGACGGCCAGGTGCTGGCGCTCTTCAAAGACGGAGCGGCAGTCTCGCAGGCCGCGGCCGGCGACAAAGTGGAAGTACTGCTCCCGGCGACCTGTTTCTATGTCGAATCGGGCGGGCAGGTTTCTGACCAGGGTTCGATCCTGAGTGTGGGCCAGCCCGGTTGGGAAATTCGGGTGGTTGAAATGCGCAAACCGGCGGCCGGGGTGATTGTGCATGTCGGCGAAGTGCTGCAGGGCGCGCCCAAAGTGGGCGATGCCGTGCTTGCCAGCGTAGACACCCAGCGCCGCCGCGATATTATGCGCAACCATACTGCCACCCACCTGCTGCACGCCGAACTGCATGCCGTTTT
>Ga0268298_10005240_pt1 | contig 12256 bp, 10 predicted proteins | sample WWTPWeurt_MetaG_FD_194462 | JGI IMG/M metagenome (GOLD analysis project Ga0268298, IMG submission 194462) | Activated sludge microbial communities from WWTP in Nijmegen, Gelderland, Netherland - WWTP Weurt | ecosystem: Engineered > WWTP > Aerobic digester > Activated sludge | place...
TCGGCATCGTCCTGCTCAACTCGCGCAACCAGGTCTTCTGGGGCAAGCGGCTGCGGACGCACTCGTGGCAGTTCCCGCAGGGTGGCATCAAGTACGGCGAGTCGCCCGAGCAGGCGATGTTTCGCGAGCTGCATGAGGAAGTGGGCCTGAGGCCCGAGCATGTGCGCATCCTCGCGCGCACCCGCGACTGGCTGCGCTACGAGGTGCCCGAGCACTTCATCCGCAAGGATGCCCGCGGCCACTACAAGGGCCAGAAGCAGATCTGGTTCCTGCTGCGCCTGGTGGGCCGCGACTCCGACCTCGACCTGCGGGCCACCGACCACCCCGAGTTCGACGCCTGGCGCTGGAACGACTACTGGGTGCCGCTCGACCTGGTGATCGAGTTCAAGCGCGAGGTGTACCAGATGGCGCTGTCGGAGCTGGCGCGTTTCCTGCCCCGGGCCGGCAATCCGCACAACCGCTTCCTGCGTGGCGGATCGCGGCCCCGCGGCGCCGACGAACACCACGCCGAGCCTGCCCCGGCGCCGGTGGCGGCCGCCGCTGCCCCGGCCGAAGGCGAGGCCGCCCCGGATGCAGGTTAGCCCTGCGGCCAGGGCAGCATCAGCGCCATCCACATCAGCTTGTCGAACTCGGGCTCGAAGCGGTCGATCACCCGCTGTGGGTGCGGGCACAACGCGGCATCGGTGATCAGGCCGAACTGCACGCCGCCGCCATAGCTGAGGATGCTCACGCCCACGCCGATGGCGCCCGATGCCGGCACCCAGAACATGGTCTGCCGCAAGGTGGCGCCGCACAGCGTCAGCGGCCGGCCCGGGCCAGGCACGTTGGTCATCACCGCGGTCGACTTCTTCGAGAACAGGCCCAGCACCGCATCCTGAATGGGCTTGGACATCAGGCCCGAGACCGCCAGCACCGCATAGGCCAGCAGCGGCTGATAGCTGCCCTTGAGCTCGCTCATCCGCTGGCGCACCGCGAACACCCGCTCCACCGGGTTGACGATGCCAATCGGCAGCACCAGCGGCGCCAGCCCGAACCGGTTGCCCAGTTGCCAGGCTTTGTCCAGCGGGCGCAGGTTCACCGGCACCATGGCGCGGATCTCCTTGCCGTCGGTGTCGTCGCCGAGTTCCTGCAGGTAGTCGCCCAGCGCGCCGGCCACGCAGGCCAGCAGCACATCGTTGATCGAGCCGCCCAGCGCCTTGCTCACCGCCTTGACCCGGTCGAGCGGCAGCGGCTCGCTCCAGGCCACCACCTTGCGGCCTTCGGGCTGCCCCTTGAGCCGCGTCGGCGAGTCATCGGGCATCAGCGCCAGCGCCGCCACGTCGTTGAGCGCCTGCAGCCCCGACCGGGCCAGTTCCACCGAGCCCTTCAAGCGGTCCTGCGGGTGGGCCAGCGCATCGATCGAGCGCACGATCCCGTTGCCGTACATCCCGATGGCCTTCACGGTGGCATCGGTGAGCGGCTCGATCACCGCCTTGGCCAGCCAGTCGCCCTCGTGCGGATCGTCGTGCGCGGCGCTCGCGTGATGCGGCGGGCTGGACCCGCCATCGGTGATCGACATCATCACCGAGATCAGCGCGATGCCGTCGCCGATGCAGTGGTGGATGCGGGCGATCACCGCGCATCCGCCCTCATAGCGCTCGATCAGGTGGAACTGCCACAACGGCCGGTCGGGGTCGAGCGGTTCGGTGGCCAGGCGGCCGCACAAGGCCTGCAGGGCCTCGCGCTCGCTTTGGCCGCGACGCCGGGGCAGCGGTTGCACCACCACATGACGGGCGATGTCGAAATCGTCGTCGTCGACCCACAGCGCCCCCAGCGCATCGCGGTCCACGCGCTGACGAAAGCGCTCGTACTCGAGCAGCTTGTCCTGCACCCGCTCGCGCAGGGCCTCGATGGTGACGGCGGGTGCCAGCAGCCAGACGCCGACGATCATCATCAGGTTGACGTCGTTGTCCATGCGCAGCCACGCGGTGTCGACCCGCGACATGCGGTGCGCGGCGGAGGCGGTCATCGCAGGCTCCTCTCGACGGGCGCCCCTGCCGGCCAACGGCCTGGGTAACATGGCACCCCGACGGAGGATTGTCGATCGTCCGCCCCCACCTGCCCAGCCCCAAGGAGACATCCGCATGGCCACATCGCTGAAAGCCAAGTTCGAGAAGGCAGTCGCCGAGAGCAAGACGCTGTCCGAGAAGCCGGACAACAAGACCCTGCTGCAGATCTACGCCCTGTACAAGCAGGCCACCGTGGGTGACGTGGAAGGCAAGCGGCCCGGCTTCACCGACATGGTGGGACGCGCGAAGTGGGATGCCTGGAACGACCTGCAGGGCAAGGCCGACAAAGAGGCGATGCAGGAGTACATCGACCTCATCGAATCACTGAAGTGACACCGTCGGGCGCGCGGCCTGCCCGAAGCGCCCGACCTTCGCCGGCGACTCGCCGACCGCGGTCAGCCCTTGCCCTTGGGCTTCGCCGCAGCGGGCTTCTTGCCCGCCTTGGCGCCCTGCGCCGCCGCCTCGCCCAACAGCGAATCCAGGTTCTTGAGGATCTCGGTCTCGATGGTGCGGGCAAACGCGCCGAGCAGGAAGCCCAGCTTGGCGTGCAGATCGAAGTGGTCGCCCGCCACGATCAGCCGGCCATTGACCCCGCTGCGGGTGAACTCGACGGTGTCGCTGGTCTTGCCTTCGTCGAAGGTGCACTGCATGCCGAACTCGTCGCCCACATGCTCGGCCCATTTCGCCGCCACCTCGCGGGCCTTCTTCAGGCCTAGGGTGTGTTCGCGATGGATCTTGATGTCGGGCATGGGTGGGCTCCGGGTGATTCGGTGCAGGACAGTGCGGCGCGACGCTCATCCTTGGGCAAGGCGGCCAGGCGACGCACTTCGGAATAGAAGCGTCTGAAATCGCGGCCCTCGCGCTCGAACAATCGCTCGAAGTCGGGCACCAGGCCATCATAGGCGGCCTGCACCGCGAGCGTCGCATTGTTGGCTCGCGCAAACCACTCGTCGTAGGCGGCTGAGCCGCGCCACGGGCCGGCCTTCAGCGCCGCATGCTCGGCGCGCATCGCCGCCATCAGCTCGGCCTTGCGGCGCCGCTTCTCGTCGTCGGACAACGGGCTGGCGTACAACGTTTCAAGTGCCTGCCGGGTGCGCAGCGTCAGGGCCTTGAACTGCGCGCGCGGCCCGGTCGCAGGGTCGGGCCCAGGTGCTTGCCCCTGGCTCACCTGCCAGCGGGCCAGGCCCAGACGCTCGACGGCCGTGGCGAACGACTCGTTGAAGGGCGTGTCGTCCGGCGCATAGGCCACCTGGTGGGCCAGCTCATGGAAGATCAGCCGCGCCAGATCGGGTTCGGGCCACTGGATGAAGGTGTTGAGCAGCGGGTCGCCGCCCAGCCACTCGGTCCAGCCCAGGGTCGAGTAGGCGGGCACGCCGTAGACATCCACCTCCAGGCCCTGGCTGCGCAGCTGCACGGCCAGGGCATCGGCTTCGGCGCGCTCGAAATAGCCACGGTAGCCGACGCAACCCATCACCGGAAAGCACCAGGTGTGCAGCGCCAGCGACAGCTCCGGCGCGGCGACGACGTTCCACACCGCGGCGCTTCGCTGCAGGTCGGCATAGCGCCGGTAGCTGCGGTTGTCGGGAAGCAGCAGCTCGGCCGCCGCGAAGTCGCGCAGCCGCTGCGCCAGCTGCAGCCGTTGCCGCAAGGCCGGGGGCGTCTGCTCGTCCTGCAGCCAGTCGTCGACGGGGCGGGCGCGGCGCATCAGGTCGAGGTGCCCGCCCACCGAGCGGGCGTAGTAGCCCAGCGTGCTGCCGCAGCCGGCCAGCAGCGCCGCCACCCCCAGGGCCAGGACAGCCAGCCCTCTTGCTCGACGGCCCATCAGCGTGTGGCGGGGCCCATCGCGGCCACCTCGACCAGACAGTCGTAGAACGTGGGGGCACGGCCGATGTCGGTCAGCCGCTGGCTGGTGAGTTGGTTGACGTTGGTGCCCTCCAGCCCGAACTTGCGCCACCACACCCCCAGGCCATTGACCACGCCGGGTCGGGCCCGCGTGCTCACCTCGGCCTTGCACAGGTAGCTGCCGCGGTCGTTGAAGACCCGCACCGTCGTGCCGCTGGCAATGCCGCGCGGGGCGGCATCGTCGGGGTGCATCTCGAGCAGCGGCTCGCGCTCGATGTGGCGCAGGCTGGGCACGTTGACGAAGCTCGAGTTGAGGAAATGGCGTGCCGGCGGCGAGATCATCGCCAGTGGATAACGTGCAGACAGCTCGGGCGCCGATTCCGCCGATTCGTACGGCGGCACGTAATCGGGCACGCCCAGGCCCGTCGCGTGGACCTGGGCTTTGCCATCGGCCGTGGGGAAGGCGCCGTCGACGAACGGCTGTTCGGGCAGCGGCAGCTTGAACCAGCCCTGCTGACGCAGCGCCGCGCCATCGACGCCGCGCAGGACTTGCCCCGCCAACTGCTCGTCGGTGTCGTCGAAGCAGGCCTCGGTGAAGCCCATGCGACGGGCCAGCTCGCGGAAGATCTGCGTGTTGGGCTTGGCCTGGCCCAGCGGCGCGATCGCCGATTCGTTGGCGACCACGTAGGTGTGGCCATACGAGAAGTGCACGTCCCGGTGTTCGAGCTGCGTGGTGGCCGGCAGCACGTAGTCGGCATGGTCGGCGGTGTCGGTGAGGAAGTGCTCGAGCACCACCGTGAACAGGTCGTCGCGGGCAAAGCCGGCCGCCACCTTGGCCGAGTCGGGCGCGATCGCCACCGGGTTGCTGTTGTAGACCACCAGCGCCTCGATCCGGGGGCCGAACGTGGGCGAGGCCTCGCGCAGCAGGTCGTCGCCGATGGTGGCCATGTTGAGCGTGCGCGGCCGGCGGCCGGCCAGCAGATCGGGTCGCGTCAGCGCGGCGTCGTCGCGGAACTCGCGGAACCAGCCCGAGCTCGACAGCAGCAGGCCGCCGCCGCGCTGGCGCCACGCGCCCACCAGGCAGGGCAGCAGCGCGATCAGCCGCACCGCATTGCCGCCGCCATGCACCCGCTGCATGCCGTAGTTCAGCCGGATCGCGGCGGGCTGCGTATCGGCATAGTCGCGCGCCAGGTCGCGCACCACCTGGGCCTCGATGCCGCACACCTTCGCCACGCGTTCGGGCGGCCAGGCCAGCGCCTTCTCGCGCAAGGCCTCGAAGCCCTGCACATGGCGGGCGATGTAGTCTCGGTCGAGGCGATCGTTGGCGATCAGCTCGTGCATCAGGCCCAGGGCCAGTGCGCCGTCGGTGCCGGGCTGGATGGCGATGTGCTGGTGGCACTTGTCGGCCGTTTCGGTGCGCCGGGGGTCGATGCACACGAGCTTGGCACCCTGGCGCTTCGCGGCCTGGGCAAAGGTCCAGAAGTGCAGGTTGGAGGTGATCGAGTTGCTGCCCCAGATCAGGATCAGCTTGCTCGATGCGAAGTCGGCCAGGTGCATGCCGACCTTGGCACCGTAGGTGGCCGCCAGGGCCTCGCCGCCGGCACTGGAGCAGATGGTGCGATCCAGCAGCGACGCGCCCAGCCGATGGAAGAAGCGCGCCGCCATGCCCTCGCCCTGCACCAGGCCCATGGTGCCGGCGTAGCTGTAGGGCACGATGGCCTCGGGGTTGCGCGCGGCGATCTCCGACAGGCGCCGGGCGATGTCGCCGAGCGCCTGCTCCCAGGTGACCGGCGCAAACCGGCCGCTGCCCTTGGGGCCGACGCGCTTGAGCGGCACCAGCACGCGATCGTCGTGGTAGGTGCGCTCGGTGTAGCGCGACACCTTGGTGCACAGCGCGCCGTGGGTCGGCGGATGATCCGGATCGCCATGCACGCGCACCACGCGTCCCTGCTCGACGCTGTAGTGCAGCGCACAGGTGTCGGGGCAATCGTGCGGGCAGGCGCCGCGGACGAGGGTGGCATGGGGACTGGGCTGCATGCGGCAACTATTGCACAGCCGCCCCTGGCCCATCCAAGGCATTGGGGGCGGGCGTAAACTGAAAGATTGCGCCGTACATCCCCCTGTGCCCCCTGCCCGTGGAGCGCTGCCGATGCAACTGATCGAATCCATCCTGGCCGATGCCGCGTCCATCGCGACGGTGCGGCGCGACATCCATGCCCACCCCGAGCTGTGCTTCCAGGAGGAACGCACCGCCGACGTGATCGCCCGGGCGCTGACCGAATGGGGCATCCCGATCCACCGCGGGCTGGGCAAGACCGGCGTCGTCGGCATCGTCAAGAACGGCAGTTCGGATCGCGCGGTAGGCCTGCGCGCCGACATGGACGCACTGCCCATGACCGAGCACAACCGCTTCGACCATGCCAGCCGACACCCCGGCAAGATGCATGCATGCGGCCATGACGGCCACGTGGCCATGCTGCTGGCGGCCGCCAAGCACCTGTCGCGCCACCGCCACTTCGATGGTACGGTGTACCTGGTGTTCCAGCCGGCCGAGGAAGGCGGTGGCGGTGCCCGCGAGATGATCAAGGACGGCCTGTTCGAGCGCTTCCCGATGCAGGCCATCTTTGGTGCCCACAACTGGCCGGGGATGCCGGTGGGCCAGTTCGCGCTCAAGCCGGGGCCCTGCTTCGCCTCCAGCAACGAGTTCCGCATCACGCTCACCGGCAAGGGCGCGCATGGCGCGATGCCGCACCTGGGCATCGATCCGGTGCCGGCGGCCTGCCAGATGGTGCAGGGCTTCCAGACCATCATCTCGCGCAACAAGCGGCCCATCGACACCGGTGTGATCTCGGTCACCATGATCCACACCGGCGAGGCCACCAACGTGATCCCCGACCGCTGCGTCATCGAGGGCACGGTGCGCACCTTCACCACCGACGTGCTCGACCTGATCGAGCGCCGCATGAAGACCATGGCCGAGGCCACCGCCGCCGCCTTCGAGTGCGGCTGCCAGTTCGAGTTCATGCGCAACTACCCGCCGACGGTGAACCACGCCGCCGAGACCGACTTCGCCCGCCGCGTGCTGGGCGAAGTGGTGGGCCCGGCCAACGTGCTCGATTTCGAGCCCACGATGGGCGCCGAGGATTTCAGTTATTTCCTGCTCGACAAGCCGGGCTGCTACTTCCTCATCGGCAACGGCGACGGCTCGCATCGACAGGGCGGCCATGGTCTGGGGCCGTGCATGCTGCACAACCCCAGCTACGACTTCAACGACGACCTCATCCCGCTGGGGGCCACCGCCTGGGTGCGGCTGGCCGAGGCCTGGCTGGGCAGCGCCCGGTGAGCGCGGCGGCCCACCGGGCCGGCGATTGGGTCGCCGGCTTTTCGCAGACCTATGCCGAGGCGCGCGGCAAGTTCGTGGCGGCGGCCGAGGCCGCCGGGCTCGACGTGCAGGTGCATGCCCATCCGATGCTGGGCCGCGATGGCGAACAGCTGTCGATGGACGTGGTGCGCGACGGGCCGGCCGATGCCCAGGGCGTGCTGATCGTCTCCAGCGCCTGCCATGGCGTCGAGGGCTTCTGCGGCTCGGGCGTGCAGGTGGCCCTGCTGCGCGACCCGGCCTTCCGCGCCGCGGCGCATGCAGCGGGCGTGGCCGTGCTGCACATCCATGGACTGAATCCGTACGGCTTCTCGTGGTGGCGACGCACCACCCACGAGAACGTCGACCTGAACCGCAACTTCCACGACTTCAGCCGGCCGCTGCCACGCAACACCGGCTACGACGAGATCGCCCACCTGCTGGTGCCCGCCACCTGGCCACCCGACGCCGAGAACCAGGCCGCCATCATGCGTTTCATCGGCGAACGAGGCATGGGCGTGTGGCAGACGGCCATCACCGCCGGCCAGCACAACCACCCCGAAGGCCTGTTCTACGGCGGCCACAACCCGACCTGGAGCCAGGTGACCGTGCGCCAGGTGCTGCGCGACCATGCCAGGCGCTGCCAACGCCTGGGCTGGATCGACCTGCACACCGGCCTCGGGCCCAGCGGGCTGGGCGAGCGCATCTTCGCCTGCCGCGACGATGCCGCGGCCCTGGCCCGGGTGCGCGGATGGTGGGGCCAGCAGGTCACCTCGATCTATGACGGCTCGTCCACCTCGGCACTGCTCACCGGCATGATGTGGATGGCCGTGTACGAGGAGTGCCCGCAGGCCGAGTACACCGGCATCGCGCTCGAGTACGGCACGGTGCCGATCACCGAGGTGCTCGACGCCCTGCGCGGCGACCAGTGGCTCGAGAACCACCCCGAGGTGGGCGAGCCGCAGCGCAGCCAGATCAAGCGCCGCATCCGCGACGCCTTCTACACCGACACCGACGCCTGGAAGCTGCGCATCGTCGAGCAGGGCCACGAGGCCGCGTTGCAGGGCGTGGCCGGACTCGCCGGCCGGGTGACGGGCGGCTGACCTTCGGGCGCGCGGCTCCCCCCTGTTGGGGCAGGCTCACCCCAGAGGCCACCAGCCCAGGCTTCGCAGCTCGGCCTCGGCCTGCCGCGCATCGCTGAACACCACGCCGCGCCAGCCGGCCTCGCGCGCCGCCTCGATGTTGGGCGCGTGGTCGTCCAGGAACACCAGGTCGCCCGCCGGCACGCCGAAGCGCTGGGCGGCCAGCGCGAAGATCGCCGGGTCGGGCTTGGCCAGGCTCACCCGCGCCGAGAACACGCCATCGGCGAAGCAGCCGATGAACTCGTGCCGGCGCTCCAGCTCGTCGGCCACCGGGCCGGGCATGTTCGACAGGTAGAACACCGGAACGCCCACCGAGCACACGCGACGCAGCAGGTCCACGCTCTCGGGCAGCGGCGTGAGGTGATCGGGCACGCTGTCGATGATGCGGCGCGACTGCTGCAGCGTGAGCCCGGTGCGGCCGGCCATGCGCTCGGCCAGCGGGCCCGGATCGATGCGCCCGCAGTCGTACTCGAACCAGTCGCCTCCGTAGCCCTGGAAGACCTCGCGCACCCAATGCTCGGCCGGGGTTGCGTCGGTCACCACTTCGGGCAGCACCTGGCGCACCAGCCGCGCGGGCTGCCAATCGAACAGCACGCGACCGAAGTCGAAGACGAAGTGCATGGACATCTGGCGCCTTCCCGGGTCAGCTGCCGGCCGCAAGGCGCCGCAGCAGCCCTGCGGTCGAGCCATCGAGCCCGCTGGCGTCGCCCGAGGCCAGGCGCGGCAGCAGGTCGCCGGCCAGCGCCTTGCCCAGCTCCACCCCCCACTGGTCGAAGCTGTTGAGGCCCCACAGCGCGCCGCTGGTGAACACCCGGTGCTCGTACAGCGCGATCAATGCGCCGAGGGCGCTCGGCGTGAGCTGCTCCAGCACGAGCGTGGTGCTGGGCCGGTTGCCCGGGAAGGTGCGGTGGCGCGCCACGGTGAGCTTGCCGAGCCTGTCGGAGGCGGTGGGCGCCTTCTCGGCCAGCGCGGCCTCGGTGGTCTTGCCCAGCATCAGCGCCTGGCTCTGCGCCAGGCAATTGGCCAGCGCCTTGGCATGCAGGTCGGCATGGGCGTGGGTGGGCCGGCGCACCGCGATGAACTCCACCGGGATCACGTCGGTACCCTGGTGCAGCATCTGGAAGTAGGCATGCTGGCCATTGGTGCCGGGCTCGCCCCACACCACCGGGCTGGTGCCGTAGGGCAGCGGCTGGCCGCCCAGGTCCACGCCCTTGCCGTTGCTCTCCATCTCCAACTGTTGAAGATAGGCAGGAAGCCGCTTCAGGCCCTGGTGGTAGGGCGCCACCGAGCGGCTGGTGAAGCCATGGAAATTGCGGTACCAGACATCCAGCAGCCCAAGTTGCACCGGCAGGTTGGCCAGCAGCGGCGCGGTGGCGAAGTGCCGGTCCATCGCATGCGCGCCCTCCAGCAAGGCTCGGAAGCCCTCGGCACCGATGGCGATGGCGATCGGCAGGCCGATCGCGCTCCACAGCGAGTAGCGGCCGCCCACCCAATCCCAGAAGCCGAAGGTGGTGTGGATGCCGAAGGCCGCCGCGGCCTTGAGGTTGGTGGTGGCGCCGACGAAGTGGCGCGCGATGTCGGTGCCGCCCTGGGCCAGGAACCACTCGCGGGCCACCGCGGCATTGGCCATGGTCTCCTGCGTGGTGAAGGTCTTGCTGGCGATGATGAACAGCGTGCGCTTGGCCTCCAGCCGACGCAGCACCGGCGCGATGTCGTGGCCATCGACATTGCTGACGAAATGGAAGCGCAGGCCCGGGTGCACGAAGGCATCCAGCGCCGGCACCACCATCTGCGGGCCGAGATCCGAGCCGCCGATGCCGATGTTGACCACGTCGGTGATGCCGCTGGCCGCGGTGTCGCGCACACCCTCGGCAAAGGCCAGCAGGCGATCCAGCACCTCGTGCACCTCGTGGCTAAACAGGCCCTGGCCCCGGGGTGCGCGCAAGGCCGTGTGCAGCACCGCGCGGCCCTCGGTGGTGTTGATCGGCTCGCCGGCCAGCATTGCGTCGCGCCGTGCCTCGAGCTGGCACTCGCGGGCCAGCTCGACCAGCAGCTGGCGGGTCATCAGATCCCAGCGGTTCTTCGACAGGTCGGCGAAGACCTCGGGGGCCTCGAGCGCGAACGCGTCGAAGCGGCCGGCATCGCGGGCAAAGGCCTCGCGCAGATCCAGCTCGCGGCCGTGGGCCTCGAAGTGGCCGCGCAAGGCCGTCCAGGCCACCGTGGCATCGCAACGTGGGAACAGGCTCGGCTCGAGGCTCACGACAGCTCCATGATCATCCGGTCCAGCTTGAGGGCATCGGCGGCGAAGGCCCGGATGCCTTCGGCCAGCTTCTCGGTGGCCATCGCATCCTCGTTGAGCGCCCAGCGGAAGGCCGGCTCGTCCAGGTGCACCGGCGTGAGGTCCATCGCCTGGGCCGCCTGCGCATCCAGCTGCTGCGGCACCGGTGCCTCGCTCGCCTGAAGCTGCGCCAGCAACTCGGGGCTGATGGTCAGCAGGTCGCAGCCGGCCAGCGCCAGCACCTGGCCCACGTTGCGGAAGCTCGCGCCCATCACCTCGGTGTCGATGCCGAAGCGCTTGTAGTGCTGGAAGATGCGCGTCACCGACTGCACGCCCGGGTCGTTGACGCCGGCACGCGCGCCCTCGTCCCACGAGGCCCCGGCCTGCTTCTTGTACCAGTCGTAGATGCGGCCGACGAACGGCGAGATCAGCCGCACGCCGGCCTCGCCGCAGGCCACCGCCTGGCCGAACGAGAACAGCAGCGTGAGGTTGCAGTGGATGCCCTCACGCTCGAGTTCGCGGGCCGCCTGGATGCCCTCCCAGGTGGCGGCGATCTTGATCAGCACGCGCTCGCGGTCGATGCCTTGCTGCCGATAGTCGTCGATCAGCCGGCGCGCCCGCGCCGCGGTGGCCGCGGCATCGAACGACAGGCGCGCATCGACCTCGGTGGAGACGCGCCCCGGCACCACCTTCAGGATCTCGAGCCCGAAGCGCACCAGCACCGCATCGACGATCTCATCCAGCGGCCGGCCGCGCAGCGCGGCCACGGTCTCGGCCAGCAGCGGCGCGTAATCGGGCTGCTGCACCGCCTTGAGGATCAGCGACGGGTTGGTGGTGGCGTCGCGTGGCGCGAACTGGGCCAGTTGGTGGAAGTTGCCGGTGTCGGCCACCACGGTGGTGCAGCGCTTGAGCTGCTCGAGCTGATTCATGGCGCATCCAGGGCAGACATGTCGAAGCCCGAATTATCGGCGCCGATGGGCATCGGCCGCCGCGCTCGCCCCGTGCATGGCCGAGAGGGGTCGGCCGCCCTGGCCGATCAGGCCTCGACCACCGAGAGGCCCCGCGAGGCCAGGCTCAACGTCACCGCCTCGCCGGGCGCCCGCTCGGCCGCGACATCGGGCTCGATGACGAAGATCGAGCCCAGCGCGGTGTCGATGGTCAGCTCGAGATAGCTGCCAAGGTAAGCGCACTTCTGCACCGTGCCGGGCAGGCCCGCTGCGCCGCCGGCCGCCACGCGCCAGGCCTCGGGCCGCACCGCCACCTTCACGGGGCCGGCGGCCAGGGCGCGCCGGGGCGTGATGGCCATGGGCCCCAGATGCACCAGGCCATCGGCGCCGGCCTGCGCATCGAACAGCATCGCCTCGCCCATGAAGCCGGCCACGAACTCGCTGTGCGGGTGCTCGTACAACTGCTGCGGCGTGCCGGCCTGCGCGATGCGGCCGGCGTCCATCACCACGATCTGGTCGCTGACCGCCAGGGCCTCGCTCTGGTCGTGCGTCACATAGGCCACGGTCAGACCCAGGCGCTGCTGCAGCGTGCGGATCTCCTCGCGCATGCTGCGGCGCAGCCGCGCATCGAGGTTGGACAG
>Ga0268298_10005241_pt1 | contig 12249 bp, 10 predicted proteins | sample WWTPWeurt_MetaG_FD_194462 | JGI IMG/M metagenome (GOLD analysis project Ga0268298, IMG submission 194462) | Activated sludge microbial communities from WWTP in Nijmegen, Gelderland, Netherland - WWTP Weurt | ecosystem: Engineered > WWTP > Aerobic digester > Activated sludge | place...
ATTCTATGATGATAAATGGATGCGCGAGTTCGGTTTCCTTTCGATGGAATTCGGTGAAACGGCTCTGGGCGACCTGCTGATTGCGAAGCCGAACAAGGCCTTGATCACCGCGACGATCGGGGATTCCATCCGCAAAGTGGTTTCGGTGATGCACCAGAATGCAGTTTCCCAGATGCCCGTTGTCGGCGGAGATGGATCGCTTGTGGGCCTCATCGAAGAAGTGGACCTGCTCAATCACATGCTGGACCGGCATGATCACAGTCACGATGAAAAGATCGATGCCCTGGTGCAGAATGCGGGCGCGGTCTTTCCACCGGAGACGCCGCTGGAGGAATCCATGCCTTCTCTCACGGCGGGCTATGCTCTGATCGTGGTGGAGAATAGCAAGCCGGTCGGCATCCTGACGAAGATCGATGTGTTGGATTATGTGGCGGGAAAGATCTAATATAGAGTTTGCCATCAAAAACGGAGAAGAAATTCTCCGTTTTTGATTTAAAGGCTTTACACAATCTTTAAGTTCTTTTCCCTGACGTACGATAAACTTTCACTCATAAATAAAAGACTGGAGTGTTGTAATGAAAAAATATTTGGCCTTTTTAACCGCGATTCTGTTGGCAGGCTGTGGATCGCAAACTTCGTTCCCGATGATGGGTGGCGGGGATTCAGGGATGATGCAGCGCCATCATGCGCAGGTTCCTTCTGAATACGCAGGAATGACCTCGCCGGAGGTCACGGACGAATCTTTGGTTCGCGGCGCAGATGTATACAAGACGAACTGTATTTCCTGCCACGGCGAAACCGGGTTGGGGGATGGCCCGGCTGGAGCGGCATTGGAGCCACGGCCGGCCGAGATCGCCCATTCCACTCAAATGCTGGCAGATGATCTTTTGTTCTATCGTGTTAGTGAGGGCGGGGTTCCATTTCAAACCGCCATGCCAGCCTGGAAAGGGGTATTGACCGAAGAACAGATCTGGGACGTGCTCGCCTATGTTCGCACCCTAGGGACAGGGAATTCCGAACAGATCAATCAGATGCGGACCCAACAGCAGGATGCCATGCTTGCTGAAGCCTTGGGTCAGGACGCCATTACTCAAGAACAGGCAGATACCTTCCGCACAGTACACACGGCTCTGGAGGATTATATGTCTTCCAATTCAATGCAAGGGGATATGACAGAGCGCGAGAACGCGGCCATGGCTGCGCTGGTGGAATCTGGGCAGGTTACTCAAGAGCAAGTGGATGAGTTTCAGGTTGTACATGCCATTTTGGCTTCGGGTGGCTTCATGCCCTGATGATGGTCTTTTATACACACCTACTTGAAATAGAACATAATTTCTAGTATAATTGGATAAGTATTATCTAATTAACAAAGGAGATTGATATGGATTTTAGTTCTATTAACTGGTTGGCTGTTGTTGCATGTGTGGTGGCAAGCATGGTTATTGGTGGAGTCTGGTTTGGCCCGAAGACCTTCTTCCCGGCCTGGTGGAAAGCCGTTGGCAAAACAGGCGAACCGACCATGGGCGGGTCATCGGAAACGCCGGGCGCATCCCTTGGCATGGGGCTGGTGTGGGGCGGAGTCGTTCTGGCCTCCTTCATCCAGGCTGTGTTCATGTCGCTCATGGTCAACGCCATGGGGAGTATGTCGGGTGGTGCCACTCTTGGTTCAGGCGCCCTGGCCGGCTTTTTATTGTGGCTCGGCTTTGTAGGGCCTTCCAGCCTCACCAATAAGTTGTTTGCCGACCGTTTAAAGGCGTGGGTGCTTGAACAGGGAAACCACCTGATTAACTTTGTGGTGATGGGCGCGATCATCGGCGCCTGGCCCAAATAGCATAGCAACTCTTATAGTTCGAAAAGAATGACCGGGTACAATGAGCGGATGGTGAAAACCATCCGCTTTTGATTGGAGGAAGTATGATTCGACCGTATTGTGACGAAGACTTTGAGACTGTGGCTACATTCTGGTTTGAAGCCGTTCAAGCCGCCGAACCGGAATTGGTTCAGCGTATGGGCTATGAGTTCCAGGGCGCGCGCGAATACTTCAAAACTGTTGTCGCTGAAAACCAGATGTGGGTCTATGAACTGGATGGCGTACCGGTTGGCTTTCTCGGAATTCAAGGCGAATATATTGACCGCCTTTATGTGAATCCCAACTTTCATCGGCGGGGCATTGGACGGGCGCTGCTCGACCATGCGCATACCCTTTCGCCGCAGCATCTTTGGTTGAAGACAGATCAGGCCAATAAGATGTCGCGGCCATTCTATGAGAAGAACGGTTTCGTCGCCACGGTATTTGGGGTCAGCCCGCCGCCTGAGTCGGAACCGGATGTGGAATATCACTGGCGGCGTGAGTGATGGAATACTCATGATCACAGATGAAATCCCATCATTCTAAAAAAAGCACATTTGTAACCGAGTTGGGTATAGAATACCGCCATGCGCCCAACTTACCTTGAAATCAACCTTACTCAACTAAAACAAAATATCGAAGCTATTCGGGCTCACGTCGCTGGAGCAAAGGTCATGCCGATGGTCAAGGCCAATGCCTATGGTCACGGTGTGGATGGCGTTGCGCCGTTCATCGAACCGTTTGTTGATATGCTTGGTGTGGCCCTTGTTGAAGAAGGAATCCATCTTCGTGCATTGGGAATTAAGAAACCGATCCTCGTTGCCGGTGGGACTCTGATCGAGCAACTGCCGCTTTTCCTTGAACATGACCTGACCCTCAGCGCTTCTTCTCTGGACCTGTTACTGGCGGCTGACCAATTGGCCCAATCTTCCCGTAAGCGGATGAAAGTCCACCTCAAGTTTGATACCGGTATGGAGCGGGTGGGAGTCCACGAGTACGAGGCGGAGGAATTTATCCAAAAGGCTGCTGCGCGTAGACATTTAGTGATTGAAGGAGTTTATACCCATCTTGCAAACTCTGAAGTCATTGACCGAAAATTTTCGCTTTTGCAATTGGAGCGTTTTCAAGAGATCCTGTCTTTCTTTGAAATGCACAGCCTCCCAACTCCTTTGCGGCATGTCTGCAATTCTGGTGGGATCTTGAACCTGCCTGAAGCGCATTTTGATATGGTGCGTCCGGGTGTTCTCTTTTATGGCATTTATCCCGCTCGCGATCTCGAAAGAGCCGTGAACGTCCAACCGGCGGCAACCTGGAGATCGCAGGTTTCTTATAGCAAGATCACCCTGCCAGGGCGGCCGGTCAGTTATGGGTCGTTGTGGCAGGCCGAAGGGAGTCCGACACGCATTGTCACCATCCCTTGCGGTTATGCTGATGGATATTTCCGGCGTATGACCAATCAGGCAAGAGTCATGATTGGCGGTAAATCCTATCCTCAAGTGGGACGCATCTGCATGGACCAGTTCATGGTCCATGTGGGGGAGGCGGATGTAAAGGCGGGGGACGAAGTGACTTTGCTTGGCGGCGGTATTGCGCCGGAGGAATTGGCGGATTGGGCCGGCACGAATGAGTACGAAGTAATGACGAACATCAGCGCGCGCGTGCCGAGGGTTTTTGTACTGTAGCCGCGGTCGATGCGTTTCGGGTTTCTTGTGGCATAATAGCCCGACTTTTGACGTTGAGGTGAGTGTTGAATTCCAAAGGAAGAGATTACTTGTTGCTGTTCGGTGTGGCAGGCTTGTCTATTGCACTCGATCAGTGGACGAAGTGGCTGGTGCGTACGAATATTGAGTTTGGCGGTCAGTGGTTGCCAGATGCTTTGATGTGGCTCAGCCCCTATGCACGGATCGTTCATTGGTCCAATAGCGGCGCGGCCTTTGGCATGTTCCAGGATGGAAACCTTGTATTTACAGTGCTGGCTTTTGTGGTCATCGGCGCGATCCTGTACTACTACCCCCAGGTAGAGAACGATGACTGGACACTGAAACTGGCGATGGGCCTGCAATTGGGCGGCGCGGCTGGGAATCTGATCGACCGTCTGTTGGCCGGGCAGGTAACGGATTTTATTTCGGTAAGTGTTTTCCCAGTGTTCAATATTGCGGATGCGTCGATCACTGTCGGTGTGCTGGTTCTACTGCTGGGGGTCTGGATCAAGGAGCGGCAGGAAAAATTAAAGAACGGCGGCGCGGTCGTCGATCCGGTAAAGGAAGGTTGAATTTTGATGAGTGAAAATGTGGTTGTGCAGGATAAGACCCAGCCTCGTGGCAGGCGTTTTTTTATCCTGTTCCTTGTAGCGGGGCTGCTGGTTGCGTTGGACCAGTGGACGAAGTGGCTGGTGCGCAAGAATATCCCTGTAAATGAATCCTGGCTGCCGGATTCAATGGCCTGGCTGGCGCCGTATGCGCGGTTCCTTCACATCCAGAACAGTGGCGTATCGTTCGGAATGTTCCAGAATGCGAATGCGGTTCTGACGGTCTTCGTCCTTGTGGTGGTGGTCGGAATTTTGTATTACGTCTTCACCATGGAGCATGAGAATACGTGGATGTGGGTGGCGGCCGGGTTGTATCTCGGCGGTGCGGTTGGAAATTTGATCGACCGCCTGACGATTGGCAAGGTCACCGACTTTGTTTCAGTGGGAAGTTTTTACATCTTCAACGTTGCCGACGCAAGCATCAACATCAGCGTGGCGATGTTGTTGATCGTTTTCTGGCTGGGCGAAAAGAAATCGCCTCCGCCGGGAGCACCAACATCCGAAGGACAGGCATGAGCGACAGAGTTGAGAACTTTCAGTTCGATGAACAGGTACCGGACCGGCTGGATAAATATCTCGTTTCCTGCCTGCCGGAATTTTCCCGCGCGCGCATTCAGGGATTGATCGCTGATGGATTTGTTTCCATTAACGGTGTGCCCGCCAAAAAAGCAGGCCAGATGCTCGAGTTTAGGAACGAGATCGAAGTGCGCATTCCGCCGCCCGTCCCCAGCGGGCTGGTCGCCGAGGATATTCCGCTGGAGATCATCTTCGAGAACGACGATCTGATCGTGGTCAACAAACCGGCGGGCATGGTCGTCCACCCGGCGGCTGGGCATTATTCAGGGACACTGGTCAATGCTGTTTTAGGGTATGACCCGGATATGGAAGGCATCGGCGGGGAAGAGCGCCCGGGTCTGGTGCATCGCCTCGATAAAGAAACCTCCGGCCTGATCATCCTCGCAAAAAACGAACGTGCGCACAACTGGTTGCAAGACCAGTTCCGTTTGCGGAAGGTGGAGAAGACTTATCTCGCACTGGTGGATGGGAAGCCGCCCACACCGACCGGCCGGGTGGAAGCGCCCATTGGGCGTGACCCTAGCCATCGCAAGAAGATGGCCATTGTCGTTCCGGGTAAGGGACGTGAAGCGGTCAGTGAATATAAGACCGTGGAGTCTTTCAAGCATCACACGCTGCTGGAGTTCCATCCGCATACCGGGCGCACCCATCAGATCCGCTTGCATTGTCAATTTTTGGGCTGCCCTATTGTCGGTGATTCGGTGTATGGCAAGCGGACGCCTACGGTCGAACTTCACAGGCATTTTTTGCATGCCTATCGTCTAAAGATTATCCTGCCCGGCGAAAAACATCTGCATGCCTTCGAGGCCGAATTGCCTCTGGAATTAAAAGCGGCTTTGGAGGAGGTAAAGAGGTATGAGTAATATTAAATATGTTGACCTTCGTTCAGACACAGTGACCGAGCCCACGCCGGAGATGCGCGAAGCGATGGCGGAAGCGGAGGTGGGCGATGATGTTTACGGCGATGACCCTACGGTGAACCGATTGCAAGAGAAGGCCGCGGCCATGCTTGGCAAGGAAGATGCGTTATTTGTCCCTTCGGGTACGATGGGGAACCTGCTTGCCTTGTTGGTGCATTGTTCGCGCGGCGAGGAGGTGATCTGCGGCGACAAATCGCATATCTTTTTGAATGAGGCCGGTGGGATGGCTGCGCTGGGTGGAATCTTTCCGCACCCGGTGGCGAATCAAACAGATGGAACATTGCGCCTCGAAGACATTCGCGCTTCGATCCAACCCGATGACCAGCACCGTACCATTACGCGTTTGATCTGTCTGGAAAATACTCAGAATGTATGTGGCGGTGTTCCACTTACAGTGGAGTACACGAACCAGGTGGCGCAGATCGCAAAAGAAAAAAATCTGCGTTTGCACATTGATGGTGCGCGGATCTTTAATGCGGCGGCGGCATTGGGTGTGGATGTGAAACAGTTGGTCGCGCCAGCGGATTCGGTCATGTTCTGTTTGAGCAAGGGATTGGTTGCGCCGGTCGGTTCGATGCTGGTGGGTTCAAAGGATTTCATCGCACGCGCTCATCGTTTGCGAAAGATGTTGGGAGGCAGCATGCGCCAGGTGGGGGTGTTGGCGGCGGCGGGTTTGGTGTCGATGGAAAAGATGACGGAGCGGCTTAAGCAGGACCATGCCCGGGCGAAGAATCTGTTTGCAGGGTTGAAGCAGGTTCCCGGTTTAAGGCTCGAAGCGGAGCCTGCATCCAATATGGTGTATTTCGATCTGGAAGACTCGGTCAAATTATCGGAGAATCAAATCATCGGGGAAATGAAAAAATATGGGGTGCTGGTGGATTGGTCTGCCCCCCGGCAATTCCGCCTGGTGACCCATTATTGGGTGGATGATGCGGGTGTGGAGAAGACAATAAAAGCGTTTGGTAATGTTTTGAAATAAGCTTCCATTGTTTTGTTATAACGAGGGCGCGGTTTCTATCTGGTCGCGTCCTCGTTCTTTTGCAATGTAAAGCCGCCGGTCGGCGAGATCGATGAGCGACATAATGTTATTCGTTTCAACGGGATAGATGGCGATGCCTATGCTGATGGTGGGGGTGGGGAAGTTTTCGAATCCGGGCTTGTTGATCTTGAATTGTGCCAGGGTTTGGCGGATGCGCGTCGCTACCTGTAGAGCCTGCTGACTATTGGTGTTTGGCAACAGGATGGCAAATTCCTCTCCGCCCCAGCGGCCGACTGCATCTGTTTGCTTTATGTTGCTTCGAATTGCTTCGCACAGACCAACCAGAATTTCATCTCCCGCCGAATGCCCGTAGGTGTCGTTGTATTTTTTAAAGAAGTCGATATCCAGCATGATCAAGCTGAGCGGCTGGTTGAGTTGGAGGCTTTCCTCCGCTTGCATCTGTAAAGACTTTATGAAGTATCCATGGTTGTAGACACGAGTCAAACTGTCCAGCCGAGCTTCCTCTTCTACAAGGGCGTGGTGGTATGTGTTATCCAATGCAAGCGCTGCGCGCTGGGCGATATTGATCAGCAGTTCAAAATCGCTATGATTGAACGCATTCGGGCGGTAGGATGCAATGGCGATCAGACCGTTCACATGGGTGCCGGCCATGGGTACCCCCATCCAGGTCAGGGATGATTTTGACCCACCTGCTATCACCTTTCGAACATTAATGTTGGGCGGTTTTCTCAGGTCTGGTAAAAAAAGCGGGGATCGGTTTTCGATCACCCAGCTGGATAGAGACCCTTCCATCTCAAAAGACAGGTTTTGATAAAACTCGCCGTCATCATAAAATAATAACAGATCGATCTTGTCATCTTTTTTTACGCCAAGTAGATACGTATCCGCTTCAATAACCTTTAGTAACGTAGCCTCAAGAAGTGCGATCAGTTCCTTGGTATCGAGCGTGGAGACAATCTGTTTGCTGATTTCGTTGATGATCTCCAGCCGGCTGATCTGTTTGCGGTTCATTATTTTTAATTGATGCACGGTTTCGACGATCACAAATGTCACGATATTCAGAACACCGTGAACGAACCAGACCAGGGGAGGGGTGCCGTCAGCAATATGTTCTATCGAATGCCAGACGACCACTATGCTGATCAGCATATAAGAAGGGCCGCGCTCTGAAATGATCGAAGAGGCTAGCACTGAAATGAAAAAAAGGGAATGCACGAGGAATTCGACCTCTGTTGGGACGATGCGGACAAATAGGCCCAATACACTTCCGCTGATAAAAGCGTTTAGCCAGGTGTAGGAATATTTATTGTTGGAAGCAGAATAGAATTGGTAGGACAAACTGATGTAGGCGCACCCCAAAATCCCGATTGCGACCAAGATTATTTTTTGAAAGTTAGGCAGCCGGGGTTGAAGCAATATTGTCAATAGAATAATGACGAAAAAATTCCCGATCCCTACAATAGTGGCGGGCAGGAAGTAAAAATTATCCTCCCTTGGATTTGAACTGAAATTGACGAGATCTGTTTTCATATCCTAATCCGGTGGGAGTAGATCATTCCCATGTGTGAGGATGAGTCTTTCGAACGACTTGACGATCTCAGGATCGAACCAGGTTTTGGATTCATCCCGCAGGTATTGGAGGGCATCTTTGATGGCGATCTTTTTCCGGTAAGGCCGGTCGCTGGTGAGCGCATCGAAAGTATCCACCACCGAGAAAAGGCGTGCCAGCAGGGGGATCTCCTCACCTTTCAATCCGCCGGGATAGCCGGTGCCGTTATACCGTTCCTGATGATGGCGGATGATCGGAATGGTATCTTCGAGGAAGGGAATGCCTTCCACAATTTTTGCCCCGATATCGGGGTGAAGTTTCATGGTCTCCCATTCTTTATCGGTCAGCGGGCCGGGTTTGTGCAAAATAGTATCGCTGATGCCGATCTTGCCGATGTCATGCAGGATGGAGCCGCGTTCCAAAACTTTCAACTGCTCACCCGAAATGCCGATGAACTTTCCGAGCCTCACCACCAGGTTGCTTACCCGTTTACTATGACCTTCTGTTTCGCGGTCGCGGGCATCGAGGGCAGAGGCCAGTGAAGCAAGGGTCTGATCATATGTAGCCTCAAGGGTGTCATAGGCTTGTTTGATCTCTTCCGCCTGCCGCCGGGATTCAACCAAAAGCATTGAACGTTCCAGGGCAATGGCGGCCTGGTTGACCAGGGCTTGCAGATCGTTGGGGTTTGTAGATGGATTATGCCCGGGTTCATCCGGGGTATCCATCCAGATCGCGCCATATTTGCGAATAGGAGTCTGGATCGGCAGGCAGGTGCGGATGGAGGAGGCCCCATTCGAGAAGTGGATCAACTGTCCTGAATCCATCGCGTTACGGATTAGATCGGTCGGATGTTCCACTTTGCTCTTCTGGTTATCTGAGTCTAATTTTATCTGGGCGGCAATGCTTTCGTCCGGGTTGAAGAGAACTATGCCAGTGACCGTACTCTTAGCCAGTTTATGCGCCGTCTGGGCAATATCTGCCGCCGCATTCTCCAAATTCTCTGCCATGATGATCTGGTTGCTCAAACGGTAGAGCAGGGAAGTGATGCGCAGGGAGGAACGCAACTCTTGTTGAAGCCAGGTGCTTTCGAATGCGCCCGCCGCCTGGATCGCCAATAGTTCAGCGAGTGATTCGTCGTTCTCAGAAAAGAAGACCTCGTTTTGTTTCCCGAACGCGAAGATACCGCCGATGTTCACCTGATGCCAGCGAATTGGAATGGTGAGCATGCTGCGCAGCCCGGTATTGTCGATGGCAAGATGAGCGGTAGAGGAATACTTGCGGATGTCACGCACGCGGAAGGGTTGGCTGGCCTGAAACGCGATCTGGATGATGTTCTGCGTCTCGATCGAAGTCTCCAAAGATTCCAATAAACGCGGGGCAAATCCCGACGATGCGCTTTGGATGAAACTCCGCTCCTGCCCCAGTTGGATATGCACGTATGTGAAGCGCGCCTGCAGGATTTCTCTGGCGATGGCGGCCACATCCTGTGCGGTGGCCATCGGATCCACCACCGAAGACAGCTGGCTGCCTGCCTGGATCAGATCCATCAACCGTTGGTGATACCCCGAACGTTCCCAGGCGCGGGTCAATTCTGCGGCCACCGCCTCTGCCAAGCCAATGTCGATGCTGCCGAACCCGTTCAGAACCTCACTGTGGATGGTGATAATGCCGTTCATGTGTCCGTTGAATATCAACGGGATCAGCACGGCGGAAAGATTCTCTTCATTTCTAAAGGGAATGTAATCGGCGTCCATGCGAATGTCATTAATGATCTGGGTCTTGCGCTGGCGGCAGGCGCGTCCGATGGCACCAATGGACGCGCTTTGTCGATAGCCTGACGGGATCAAACTGGTCTGCTGCCCTGCCGCCGCCAGCAGCATGAATTCCTTTTGCTGGGGCTCATGGATGTAGATGGTAGCCAGGGAACAGTTCAATGCCCGCTCGAGGGTGTTGACCACCAATTGCGCGGCCACGGGCTGGTCGAGCTGATTTTCCAGTTGCTGGCTTAACTCCAACAGCAGGGTCAGTTGAGCATTGCGCTTTTTCTCCATTACCAGTTGGCGCGAGAGCGCCGTAATCTGGTCCAGTTGCGCGTTCATACGGATCCGGACCCCCTCGCGCGTTGAAACGTATGGCTTGATGTATTTTGTAAGCCGTGAATTCCAGGCTGAGGTGATTCGATCATCGGCGGAGACAGTGATGCGTTCGTCCTCCTCCGGGTTATTTAGCTGCACCATCAACCCGTGGATGGTCATCAAAATGGTGATGACCTCATAATTGATCACAATTGCAACAATGATGAAAAAAAAGAACGCTCCCTGCCGCGCTGAGATCTGGCTCGCCCCATTGACTGATTGATCCACGCCGATCAGCAGCGCCCCGATGAAGATCAACAGCACCAATTCAATGGTGGCGCCGATCATAATGACTCGCTGCCCGAGGATATCTCCTTTTGGCAATGTCAGCCGCTGGATGGGGAGCAGGTCTTTGAACAGGGCCAGCAGGATCAGAACAGTAGCGGCAACAAAATTTGCGCCCTGTCCTGATGGGATGCAAAGGATCGCCCATGCCAGCCAGGGCAGGGCTTGCAACCATTGAACGTACTTGCTAACCTTGAACTCTGGCAGGATCGTTCCGCTGGCACCCAGGAAAGATGTAATGAAAAATCCGATCGCAAGTTGCGTCAGGTTGGTATTCCCGTGCTGCTCGTTGGACAGGGCCAGCTGGATCCCGGCGATGAACCCGCTCAGAGCAACCGCGACACTGACCAGGTCCAGATGATTGAAGCGCCGGGCAATCGGGAGGAAAAAGAATAATTGCATCACCCCGCAGACAAAAAAAACGCCCCCCTCAATGACAAATCCGTTTTGGTAGTAAGCGCTTGAGAGGACGATCAAAAGAGCGGCAGAGAGAAATTGATAGATCCTTGCTTTTCGCTGAGGGAGCGGCAAAAGTGTTATTACCTGCAAGCAAAGAGCCAGAATAAAACAGGCAGTACCGGGAACAAAAAATACCCAGGCAGGCTGCGGCAGCGACACGATTCGTGTTTGTTCCGGGATCAAGATCAGGCTGAGCCCGATTCCTCCCAGCAGCAAAGATGCATAGATATTGAAGTGACTTTCAGAGGGATGTTTCATGCATCTTGAGGATAGCATAAGAGATGTTTTTTATCCACCCTTTGAAATGAGGATGCATTTTTTTACAGAAAGGGCCATGGGTCTTTCTGATATAATCCCACCGCGAACGGCTTTTGGGGTCGTTGCCGTATGCAAAATTTGCCGAATGGACAAACCAACTATGCAAACTTTTATTTCCCTTGCTCAAATTGACGAGATCGCTCAAAAGATAAAAACGCAGATATCCATCCAACCCATTGTTGGAATTATTCTTGGTTCGGGGCTTAACGGACTGGCTGATTCCGTCGAAGGAGCGGTTCATATTCCTTATAGTGACCTGCCGAACTTCCCCGTTTCGACCGTGCATGGACACGTAGGCCGCTTTGTGATCGGTATGTTGGAAGGGAAACCAGTGCTTGTGATGCAGGGACGCATCCATTACTATGAAGGCTACACCATGGGCCAGGTGACTCTGCCGGTGCGCGTCATGCAGCGCCTTGGCATTCAGAACCTGATCGTCACCAATGCCGCCGGGGGCGTCAACTCGGACTTTGCGCCCGGCGATGTAATGCTTATCACCGATCAACTCAACCTGATGGGGATGTCTGGCTTGAACCCGCTTATGGGCCCCAACCTTGATGAGATCGGCCCGCGCTTCCCCGATATGAGCCAGCCTTATGATCGGATCTTTTTCGATCATGCGCGCGAGGTTGCAAAGGAATCCAACCTGACGTTACGCGAAGGTGTATACGCAGGCCTGAGCGGACCATCCTTTGAATCTCCCGCCGATTTGCGCTTCCTGCGCCTTGCCGGTGCGGATGCGGTTGGTATGTCCACTGTGCCGGAAGTGATCATTGCGCGCCACGGAAATATGCGTGTGCTGGGTCTTTCCGGTATCAGCAACAAGGCTAATCTGGATGGCTCCACCATT
>Ga0268298_10005242_pt1 | contig 12249 bp, 9 predicted proteins | sample WWTPWeurt_MetaG_FD_194462 | JGI IMG/M metagenome (GOLD analysis project Ga0268298, IMG submission 194462) | Activated sludge microbial communities from WWTP in Nijmegen, Gelderland, Netherland - WWTP Weurt | ecosystem: Engineered > WWTP > Aerobic digester > Activated sludge | place: Netherlands...
GTTTGTTATATTATCCGATATGAATGTCCGATTTGGAAGACATCCTTTCTGACCCTGCCGAACACGGCGTCTTTTCTCCTGCGATGTTTCCTACATTTTTACGATAGCATACATTTCAAGGTCGCTGGGTCTGCCTTTCCATACCTGATAACTGCGCAACAGACCTTCGAACTGCATCCCAACTTTGAGCAGAACTTTTGAAGACGCCTTATTCTCAGGAAGGATCACCGCTTCGATCCGCGCCACATCCAGTTTCTCGAACCCATACTGGATCAACGCCTGAAGCGCTTCGGTGGCGAGTCCCTGTCCCCAGTATGGGCGCGCAATGGTGTAACCCACCTCCACCTTGCGGTCATAGCCCGGCTTGTTGATATTGATGATGCCGATCAACTTTTTATCGGCGCGATGTTCGATGCCCCATGCCCAAAACCCATGTTTTTCATACGCTTCCAGAAATTCATTGAGATTTTCGCGGGCTTCTTCGAAATTCTTATAGTGATCCCACGGGGTATAGCGGTCAATTTCGGGGTCGGAGGCGTACTGGTACAGATCGTCGAGGTCGGTAGGGCGCAGGTCACGCAGAAGCAGACGCGAGGTAGAAAGAAGCGGAAAGGCATCAGATAAAGGTTTAGAATCCATACTTTGATTATAGAGTAGTTAAAATAAAACTTGCTGGGATATAAGTCCTATTCTATTTGCCCTTGACTCTCCAGTTACCGGAGAGTGTATAAGAGAATAAAGGCGCCAACCTATGATCCGAATCGGAGACTTTTCAAAACTTAGCCGCGTTTCCATCAAGACCCTGCGGTACTACGACGAGATGGGTTTGCTCAAACCCGTTGAAGTGGACCGCTTCACTGGCTACCGTTATTATGACTTCCACCAATTGCCGCGCTTGTATCGCATTCTGGCACTGAAAGAATTGGGGTTCTCTTTAGAGGAAATCGCGCATTTTCTCGAAGAGGATCTTTCCACCGAAGAGTTAAGTGGAATGCTCAAACTGCGTCAGGCAGAGATCCGGCAGCGGGTGGAAGAAGAAACGGCAAGGCTGGAACAAGTGGAACGCTGGCTAAGACAAACTCAACAGGAGAACTTTATGTCGAAGTATGATGTCGTTATCAAGAAGATCGATGCAATGAAAGCCGCCACAGTAAGGGGTGTGGTGGCAAACCCGCCTGCTCAGCGCGCGCTTTGGGATGAATTGCTGGGATTTATTTATCAGAACAATATCCACATGAACGGCACTCCGATGGCGATCTATCATGATGCCGATGCGCGTGAAGGCGATTGGGATATTGAAGTCGCCATGCCCATCGCCGGTGAACCAACTCCAGTCGGACGAGTCAAGATCTATGATCTACCTGCTATGGAGACGATGGCATGCATCGTCCATGCCGGGTCGTTTGCCACCATCGGTGAAGCCTACGACGCCCTGGCAAAATGGATCGATGTGAACGGGTATCAGATCGTGGGACCTAGCCGTGAGTTGAACCTCAAGATGCCGGAGAAACCGGAAGATCAGAATGACCCGAATACGGTCAACGAGATTCAATTCCCGGTTCAAAAGATATAAATAAAAAGAGACTGGCAAATGCCAGTCTCTTTTGTATCGTTACAAATTACTTCACCAAATTCCTCAGCACCGTGTGCAGGATGCCGCCATTGCGATAGTAGTTCACTTCCACGTCGGTGTTCAAGAGCGCGGTGGCTTTGAACTCGATCACCTTGCCGTCGGCTTTCTTGGCTTTGACGGTGAGTTCGGCTTTGGACTGGGTGCTGTCGGTCAGACCTTCGATGTCAAAGGTTTCGCTTCCATCCAAGCCAAGTGACTCAGCATTCTGACCTTCAGCGAAGCGCAGCGGAAGCACGCCCATGCCCACCAAATTGGAGCGGTGGATGCGTTCGAATGATTCGGCGATGACAGCTTTTACACCCTGCAGCATGGGACCCTTCGCCGCCCAGTCGCGGCTCGAACCCGTGCCATATTCCTTGCCTGCGAGGACGATGCTCCCTACGCCTTCGCTTTGATACTTCATCGCTGCATCAAAAATGGACATCACTTCGCCGCTGGGCTGGTGCTTGGTCCAGTTGCCTTCCTTCGGCGCAACCATGATGTTCTTGAGGCGGATGTTCGCAAACGTACCGCGTGCCATCACCAGGTCATTGCCGCGACGGGTGCCATATTGGTTGAAGTCTTTCGGCTGCACGCCACGTTCCTGCAAGAACTTGCCAGCGGGAGAATCCGCGGCGATGTTACCGGCAGGCGAGATATGATCGGTGGTGATGGAGTCAGCGAAGGCGCCGAGCACACGCGCATTCTTGATGGGCTGAATGGTCGGCACATCGAGCGAGAGAGTCTGGAAGTAAGGCGGGTGGTGAATGTAGGTGGATTCTTCGCTCCACTCGAACAGGTCACCTTCTTTGATGCTGATGTTCTGCCATTCGCTTGAGCCGGAGAACACGTCTGAATATTTTTCCATGAACATTTCAGCGGTGACGCTTTGAGCAACGGCTTCAGCGACTTCTTTTTGGGTGGGCCACAAGTCTTTGAGGAAGACTTCCTTGCCATCAGAGTCAGTGCCGAGGGATTCATTGTTCAAGTCAATGTCCACGGTGCCAGCGAGGGCGTACGCAACGACCAACGGAGGCGAGGCGAGGAAGTTCGCCTTCACGAGCGGATGCACCCGCCCTTCAAAGTTGCGATTACCAGAGATGACCGCTGAAGCGACGAGGTCGGAGCCGGTCACGGCCTTGGCAACTTCACCGGGCAGCGGACCGGAGTTACCAATACAAGTTGTACAACCATAGGCAATGACGTTGAAACCGAGTTTGGAAAGCGGATCGATCAGACCAGCCTTCTTGAGGTATTCGGTCACCACACGCGAGCCGGGGGCGAGGGAGGTCTTCACATATGGCTTGACGTTCAAGCCTTTTTCCACGGCCTTCTTCGCCACAAGTCCCGCCGCAACGAGCACGGAAGGATTGCTGGTGTTGGTGCAGGAAGTAATGGCCGCAATCACAACTGCGCCATGCTTCATCTTTTGTGAGCCGCCGTTGGTGCCGAATGTGGCTTCGCGGTTGAGCGCATCGCCGGAGAGTTCGTAGCCGCGATCCTTTACCGGGGCGGTTAAGGCTTTTCGGAATGTATCCTGCATATCGGTCAGCGCGACGCGGTCTTGCGGTCGCTTGGGGCCCGCTAATGAGGGGACGACCGTTCCCAAATCCAGTTCGAGCGTGTCGGTAAATTCGGGTTCGGGGCTGTTGGCATCGAGGAAGAGTCCCTGTGCGCGCATGTAGGCTTCGGTGCGGGCGACCACTTCTTCGGAGCGGCCTGTGAGGCGCATATAACGAAGCGTTTCTTCATCTACAGGGAAGTAGCCCATGGTGGCGCCATATTCGGGAGCCATGTTGGCGATGGTGGCGCGGTCGGTGAGGGACATGTTGTTGAGACCTTCGCCGAAGAATTCGACGAACTTATCCACCACGCCCTTCTTGCGTAACATTTGAGTCACGGTAAGGACGAGATCGGTGGCGGTCACGCCTTCTTTGAGTTTGCCGTACAGTTTGAAACCGATCACATCGGGGAGCAGCATGTCCATGGGCTGACCGAGCATGACGGCTTCGGCTTCGATACCGCCCACACCCCAACCTACCACGCCCAAACCATTGATCATGGTGGTGTGCGAGTCGGTGCCGACGAGCGTATCCGGGAAGGCGATGGTCTCGCCGTTCTCTTCCTTGGTCATCACCGCATCAGCAAGATATTCCAAGTTGACCTGATGCACGATACCGGTCATCGGGGGAACGACGCGGAAATTGCTAAAGGCTTTTTGTCCCCACTTGAGGAACTCGTAGCGTTCGCGGTTGCGCTGGAATTCAACTTCGGTGTTGCGATTGAGCGCTTCGGCAGTGGCGAAGAAATCCACCTGCACCGAGTGGTCAATGACCAAGTCAACCGGCACGAGCGGGTTGATCTTCTTCGGGTCGCCGCCCAAACGAGCCACGGCGGCACGCATCGCAGCGAGGTCCACGACGGCGGGCACGCCAGTGAAGTCTTGCATGACCACACGACCCGGGAGGAAGGGGATGCCCGGGCGAGCGCCTTTGGGAGTCCACGCGGCGATGTTCTTCACATCAGCCTGTGTGATCTCGCGGTCATTGCACTGGCGCAATGCGGCTTCGAGCACGATACGAATGGAATAAGGGAGTTTGCTGAGTTGGGTCAGCCCGGCTTTTTCGAGGGCATCGAGCCGGAAGTAGACGTATTTCTTCTTACCCACACTTAATACGTCACGGGACTTAAATAGGTCTTGCATAGGATACTCCTTTGGCATGAGGTTTAGTAGGACAAACTTAAGTTTGTCCTACACTCACACCACAATCAGGAAGAACACAAAGGAGCGCCTTTGATATCCTTTTTTAATGTGGTGGGGTTAACGAGATAAATTCAGAGCTAAATTATACTAATTCAAAGGCGTGGATGGAAGTGTCTTTTCCATTTTGGTCACGCTTCTTACATTTTTAATTCCTTCTTGATGGAAGCGACCAGGTTCTGCCGGGAGGCCTCATCCATGAACGCTTCCTCGGCGGCCGTCAACACGGTCTCTGAAAGGGTTTCAAAGGGCAGGTTCAATTTATCGCAAACTGTCTGGTATTCGTGCGAAAGGGTGATGCGTGAAACGCTTGGGTCATCGGTATTGACCGTGGCGCGTAATCCCTGGTCGAGCATGCGCAACAGCGGATGGCTATCCAGCGTCTTTACCACCCCTGATTGATAATTGCTGGTCACACAGACTTCAAAAGCCACGCCACGCTCGCGCGCCAGCGCCGCCACGTTCTCATCTTCCAACACGCGCACCCCGTGACCAATGCGTTCCGCCCCCAAATTCTCAATGGCATCGCGGACATTCTCCGCCGGCCCCCACTCCCCGGCATGGATGGTGATGTGCAACCCGGACTGCTGCGCTTCCTTGAAGATGCCCTGGAACGGGCTGGATTTGAATTCCGCTTCATTCCCCGCCAGGTCCAAACCGACCATCCCATTCTTGATCTGCCCCGCTGCCAGCCACGCCACCTGCTCGGCCAGTTCCGGACTCTCATGGCGGTTGACCGAAGCGATCAGACCGACCTTGATGCGATTCTTTTTCGCAGCCTCCTGCGCGCTCTCGACCACCCAGTCCATTACATCGTTAAGCGGAAAACTCTCGGCGCGGCTCAAAGCCACCGGCGTGAAGCGCAGCTCAAGGTAGCGGATATTGTCGCGCGCCGCATCCTCCACCGCTTCGGCTGTGACGCGATGGATCACATCAGGTGATTTATAGAACAAACGCAGGGTCTTGAATTTATCGAGAAAGTTCGTGAAGGTCTGCGGGTCCTGGTCCTGTACCTGCACTAGGCCGCTCAAGTTCAACATCGAGACCGGCACCGTCACCCCGTGCTGCCGGGCAATATCCAGCATCGTTGCCAGACGAAGAGACCCCTCCAAATGACGGTGGAGTTCAACCTTTGGGTGGGTGAAATATTTATTTACAGGAGTGGTCTCGTCTGCGAACAACGCTTCCTCTAAAGTTAGCGGCGTTTTCGTTTCTTCTTGGTATTGTTCGTATTGCCGCCGCCGATCTGCACCGCTGTCTCCACCGGCGCACTCGCTGCCACCTCAGACGTTTCAAGCGGGGTGATCTCCACCCGCCGTGGCCGCGCCGCAAATGCACGCCCGATCACCAGGCCGCGCACATCTGCCAGTAATTGAGCGAACATTTCCGATGCGCGTCCTTTGTATTGTACCAGCGGGTCACGCTGGGCGTAAGCCTCGAGTCCGATCGAAACACGCAAAGCCTCCACCTTGGTGAGGTACTCCACCCACAGTTCGGAGAACGCGCTCAACAGCAACTGGCGATGGACCTCGTTCAAGACATAACGGCCGATGGCGTGGATCAATTCAGTGCGGTCAGACTCACTGAGACCTGTCGCTGCTTCATTGAGCCGCTCCTCCCCGAAAGCGACCCGCGCCGCCGGGCCAAAGTCCGCGAGTTTGGCGGCGTTCTGGCTCAAACGCGTATACTCGCTCTGGCCCCACGTCTCACGTAGAACTTCCTCCGCCGTTTCAAGGTGGCTCATCACATCTTCAACAACATCGCCGGCCTCGCGGCCTTCCAGCAATTGGGCGGCGTAAAAGGCGAACGCAAAGCGCGTAAAGACCTGCTTGATCTGTTTATGGGTCTTCTGGTCGAAGGCGGTGCGCGTGCCCTGCGCCAGCGTGATCAACATGCGCAGCCGGCCCGCATCCGTCGAAGTATCTTCGCGCTGCATCAACACATCGATATCGCGCGCGATCTGGGCATTGAGCCGCTCGCGCTTCTTTTCCAACGCCTCGCGGGTGGTGTTCAGCAATATATCGGAGAGTTCATCCCAATCCGCAGGCAGCGGACTCTGCCACTGGATCTGCTCACCCACCCGATTCTGGATCGCGCCAATGACGCGCGTGGCGCTGATGACCGTCAACTGGCTGGAGACCAGTTCCACAATATCATCCCTGGCATCTTCGGGGTCTTCCGCCAGCCGCTTTTGAACATCGTTGCCGAGTTTCAACGGCAGGCGCACCAAAGCGGTGAGTTCTTCGAGCATCTTTTGCAGTTTAGGCTGTTCTTCCAGGTCGCGCATACTTTGGAAGTAGGCATCCAGCGCATCTTCGCGCTCGGCGATCTGCTGGTCGAGGGTTTCGGTTGTCTTGTTGATGAGGGTCTCGATGGCATGCAGGGCGTGCTTCTGTTCGGCCTCAATGGATCTGGAGATCAGGTCCAGGGTCGAGACGCGCACATCGGGGCCGATCTGGTCGAGCAGCAACTTGAATCCATAGGAAGGGAACAAACCATCCTTCGATTCGAACGGCGGCTGGACCTGGTCCAGCCAGGCGACCAGACGCCAGGGACCTTCCTCATCTGCAAGACCCGCATCCACACGGGCGGCCACTTCGGCTTCCAGCATCCCGGTCACATCTTCGCTCAAGTCCTCTTTGACGAAGATGCGGTCACGCTGCGAATAGATCTGCTGGCGCTGCATGTTCAAGACATCGTCGTATTCCAGCAAATGCTTGCGGACATCAAAGTTCGCGCCTTCCACACGGGTTTGCGAGCCTTCAATGATATTGCTGACGAGGCGCACTTCCAACGGCAGGGTATCGTCCACTTTGAGGCGTTCCATTAAGCCGCTGACCTGTTCGCCGCCAAACAGGCGCATCAGGTCATCTTGCAGCGAGAGATAAAAGCGCGAGGAACCCGGGTCGCCCTGGCGGGCGGCGCGGCCGCGCAACTGGTTGTCGATGCGGCGGGCCTCATGACGTTCCGAACCGATGACGTGTAAACCGCCCAGCTCCTTCACGCGTTCCATATCGTCGAAATATTGCAGGAAGAGTTTGACTTCCGCCTCGTACAAGCCGTAGTTTGAAGGGTCGATCTGCTTGAGCGCTGCGCGCCGCTCCGGCAGCGACATGTCGAACGGGTCCTTGTGCCCGGCCCGGCCCAGCACGCGGTTGACAGCAGAGATGACCTCCTCAGCCAGTTCGCCGCCGAGTTTGATATCCACGCCGCGGCCCGCCATGTTGGTGGCGATGGTCGCAGCGCCGAAAGCGCCCGCGCCCGCAATGATCTGCGATTCTTCGGTGTGCTTGCGCGCATTCAAGACCTGATGGAGAACCCCGCCCTGAAAGATCTTCTTCAAGCGTTCTTTTGCGGATGCAGGCAGGCGCAGGATATCCAGCAGGGTGTTGAGATTGGCGTCATCGTCGAGGCTGATATTGGTCATGCCGTGCGGCTTGATGAAAGTGCGCAAAGCATCCGGTGTGAGTTTCTCTATGGATTCATTGAACGGCACGAGGTCCGCAATGAGGCGCCCGTCTTCCTCCAGGTTGTTCGCACGCAGATATTGGTCGCGCACGAGAGCGTACTGCATCAGGCGGCGCACCGGTTCCGCTTTGAGGCGGTTCGAGAGCCGGTCGGACGATTCGACCGAGGTGGTGCCTACCAACAACGGACGACCGAGCGCGTTGAAGCGCACGATCTCCGTTACGATGGCGCGCAGTTTCGCTTCGACCGTACGATAGATGACGTCGGGATAATCCTTGCGTTTGTAGAACAGGGGCGCATTTTCACCGGCGCGCGAGAAGTAGGAGTAGGTGTAGCCTTCCTCATCCTTGGCTTTGATCTCGGTTAGCGGCGCACCTTTGCCAATGGATTGATATTCAAGGTTCGGGGAAATGGGCGCGACCTCGAGTTTGTAGATCTTGTTGAACTCTTCGGCCTCGGTCAACGCGGTACCGGTCATGCCCGCCAGTTTTTGATATAGGCGGAAATAATTTTGCAGGGTGATGGTGGCGTAGGTGACCGACTCCGGCTCGACCTTGACGCCTTCCTTGGCTTCCACAGCCTGGTGCAGGCCGTCGCTCCAGCGGCGGCCCGGCATGAGGCGGCCGGTGAACTCATCCACAATGACTACCTTGCCCGCCTGCACGAGATAATCCTTGTTACGCTGGAAGAGGAACTGCGCACGCAGCGCCTGCTGAAGATAGCCCATCAGACGGGCCTGTTCGGGGCTGAGGTCTTCGGGGCGTTCGGGGTCGATCAACTGCAGGCCGAGGATCGACTCGACGCGGCTGACCCCGATCTCGGTCAGGTTGATGGAGCGGTTCTTTTCATCCATCTCGTAATCTTCGGGGCGCAACTGTTTGACCACCTGCGCCATGCGCCCATACCATTCCAGGTCGCCCGATGCGGGGCCGGAGATGATGAGCGGCGTGCGCGCCTCGTCGATCAAGACGTTATCCACTTCATCGACGATGGCGAAGTAATGACCGCGCTGGACGCGCTGGTCGAGCCGCATGGCCATGTTATCGCGCAGGTAATCGAAACCGAACTCGGAGTTGGTGCCGAAGGTGACGTCTGCAGCATAGGCTTCCACACGGTCCACCATGCGCAGGTATTCCTGGTCTTCGTGCGGCGACTCGCGGGTGAAATCCACCAGGAAGGCTTTCTTGCCGTTCTCGGTGGCGGCCGCCATTTGCAGCACGCCCACGCTCAAACCGAGCGCATGGTAGATGGGAGCCATCCAACGCGCATCGCGCCGCGCCAGGTAATCGTTGACGGTGATGAGATGGACGCCGCGCCCCAGCAGGGCATTGAGGTAGACCGGCATGGTCGCCACCAGGGTCTTGCCTTCGCCGGTGCGCATCTCAGAGATCGCGCCGCTGTGCAGCACCGCCCCGCCGATGATCTGCACATCGTAATGGCGCAGTCCGATGGTGCGCTTGGAGGCTTCGCGCACGGCGGCAAAGGCCTCGGGCATGATCTCGAAAAGCGCATCCTGCTGTGCCTTGGGCATTTCCGTTTCCTCAAAGCCTTCGGTGGCCCTGGCCACACGGCCCATGAACTCGTCCGTTTTTGCGCGCAGGTCGGCGTCGCTCAAGGCCTCGAATTGCGCCTCCAGCGCGTTGACCTGGTTCACCAACTCGCGGTATTGTTCGACTGTCTTTTTTGTGGGGTCGCCACTGAATAATTTTACGAAGTTCTTAAGCATGAAATCCCTTTCAATGGAAAGGGAAAGTCCCTTCCAGGGAAGGGATTATAGCATGGTGAATATTGGAGGAGCGTTAGAGAAAATAACCCCTTAAAAAATACACGCCGGGACTTACACCGGCGTGCATCCCCATCCCCAATCCGCCCTGGCATTCCCCTCCGGATTGCCAAGGCGCCAGAAAGCGAATTAAGTCTCCAGCATCATGTCGATGAACACCGGCGCAATGGACGGGTCGAAATGCGAGCCGGATTGTTTAAGAATGTAATCGAGCGCATCCACCTGCGGCCATGCACCGCGATAAGGCCGCTCCGTGGTCAGGGCGTCGTACACATCGGCCAGGGCAAAGATGCGCGCCACGAGCGGAATAGCCTCCCCGGCCAATCCGTCCGGGTACCCGGAGCCGTCCCATTTCTCGTGGTGCGAACGCAGGATGGCCAGCGCCGGACCGAGATACGCAATAGACTCCAGCAGTTCCATCGCCACGATCGGGTGCCGCTTCATCGTCTGCCACTCCTCCTCGGTCAATGGACCGGGCTTGAAGAGGATCTTGTCTGGCACCGCCACCTTGCCGATATCATGCAGCAACGCGCCATAGCGAATATGGACCAGTTCCTGTTCGGAGATGCCCAACCGGCGCGCGATCTGCAGCGTGATCTCGGCCACGCGCTGGGTGTGGTCCTCCGTCTCACGGTCGCGCAGATATAGGATCCGCAGCCAGCCCCTGACCGTTTCCTCCATATCCAGGTTGGGGGTGGCAGAGACCACCCATTTTTTTGAAGTCGATAGGTTCAAGTCACAGTCCGAAGGGCGGGTCTATTCTTTCGACCTTGCATGCGGGTCGAGCGCCACGCCCAGTTTGCGGGCCAGGTCGGGCAGCGATTCAGCGCGGATGGAAACCAGCAGGACCCGTTCCTCATCGCTCAGTTGAAAGGTTTCGCCCATGTATCCGTTTTGGAGGGCATGCGCCGGGTCTTGCAAAAGGAATTGGCAGAACTGGCGGTTGACCACCGCGGCGGCAAAGACGCGGCTCAGCCCGTTGGTCTGTCGGACCGGCGCCTTGACCTGAAGGGTCGGTTGATGTGGATAGGGAAAAGAAGTGATCATGTTGAGTTCCTTGTGGATGCATCCTGATGGGCCAGCAGGACGAATACGCCGAGCGCGATCAAAACGTCACCGGCGCTGAAGGCCACCTGGTACGGGAACCAGGCCGGGGGGAGAAAGCGATCCGCCAGCCATTCGAAGCGGGTGGCTTCCGGCGGCAGGAGAATATCCTTGAGGCCGAAGCGACTCCCGGGCGGGACATCCAGATCTGGATCCAAGCGACCGGCCGTGCGAGGGCTGATGGGCATAAAGCCGCGGTTCGCCGCCATGATCGTGAAGTTGAGCGCCGCCCCGGCAAACAGGATGCCCATCCCCGGCCGGGTCCGGTTGAGCCAGGCAAAGCCCAGGAGGATGAGTTGCGAGGCTGAAAGCAGGATGGCAGACCACGAGTCTGGGATCTGCCTGCGCAGGCCGGGAAGGTAGAGGATCGCGAATTGCGGCAGGAAGGCGATGAACACCAGCCAGAGAAAACGCAATTCGGGCAGTTGATATGGGCGGCCAAACGAACGCGCCCGCGCCATACCTGCCAGCAGGCCAGCCAGAATGGCCGGCAGCAACACCACTACCGAATGTTCCCGCCGCCGTCTTCCGGGGCGCCGACGCCCAGCACCAGCATCACCAGGGAGACCATCAGGAAGAAGGCCTGAATGTGCCGGCGGTCGATCTTCGAAGCGGAGAGGGCAAGGAGGTTTAGTTGGTTTTTCATGATTTTTTTCCTTTCGATCTGAAGTCAGTGCCGCGAAGATATTCCCCGCCTAGCTTCAAATCAGGCTTCAAAAACCGGCCCTTAAACAAAAAAAATCGACCCGGGTTGGGTCGATTTTTTGAATTCTTTTTTAATGAAGGGTTATTTCATCAAACGACGATAAAGTTCCTCGGTCTCTTTGGAGGGCGGCAGGTCGAACAACCGCTTCAGGGCCTCCTGGCAGGTCTGATAAACGCGGGTGATGGCAGCACGGTCTCCCATGCGGCCATGCGCCTGCATGGCAACGCGATAGGCGGCTTCAACACCGGGGTCAAAATCCATGGCCTGCTGGCTGGCAGCGACCGCTTCATTTGGCTGCCCCTGTTTGAGGTGGCATTCCGCCAGATTCACCAACGCATCCAAATGCGCCTGCCGCAGACGTTCGCGGTCGGGCATGGCCCAGTCTGCATAAATATCGTTGAGGTACGGACCCTGGGCCAGGTCCACAGCGCGGCGATATAGATCGATCTTCCCGGCCAGGTCGGTTGCGGCCCGCGCCCGCGCCAGAAACGCTTCGAACGCTTCGACATCGTACTCATAATCCTCGCTGCGATTGAAGGAATAAAAATTATCGTTGAACTGGATCAGATCCTGACCCACGGCGCGGCGCAGGCGGTACAGGTCATTCTTGAAACGCAGCTTCATCTTTGATGATTCGTACACTTCCGGCCACAACGCTTCGCCGATCATTTCCTTCGTCAATGGGCGCGGCGAGCTGAGGAAATAGAAGAACAGGTCGCGCACCGATTGGGTCTGCCAATCGGAGAGGGTCAGCACACGGCCGTCCCTGCGCGCTTCGGCCCTGCCAAAGGCCTGGATCACGAGACGAGGCGTGG
>Ga0268298_10005244_pt1 | contig 12247 bp, 9 predicted proteins | sample WWTPWeurt_MetaG_FD_194462 | JGI IMG/M metagenome (GOLD analysis project Ga0268298, IMG submission 194462) | Activated sludge microbial communities from WWTP in Nijmegen, Gelderland, Netherland - WWTP Weurt | ecosystem: Engineered > WWTP > Aerobic digester > Activated sludge | place: Netherlands...
AACAACAGAAAATCCTGCTCGTTCTCGTCGTGGTCGTCACCTTCTGCTATGTCTACTTCAAATATTTGTTGGGGCCGACGCGGGTCAACATCGCTCAAACGGAAACCGAGCTTCAATCCGTCCTTCAACGCGTCGATACGTTGAAGATGACCGCCAGCCGGCTGCCCCAACTGCGCAAACAAACGGAAGAATTGGATCTTCAAGTGGCCAAGGTGGAGAAACGGTTGCCCCGGACCCGCAATTTGGAGGACATCATTCGAATTGTCACCGAATTGGCCAAAAAAAACGGGGTGAGTTTTTCGTCGTTCTCGCCGGCGGGGGAGTCTTCCCAAACGTATTACACGGAAGTTCCTTTCACCTTGAGCATCACGGGAACCATGCACTCCATCGGAAAATTTTTGTCGGTGATCGGCCAGCAGGAGCGTATTTTTAGCGCCAAAGGCCTCAACATTTCCTATTCGCCCAACACGAAAAAAGGTTACACGGTCAGCGGCACCTTCACCCTTTATGCGTATATTTACAATGGTTAACCCCCTGGCGCGTCGTCTGATTCTCTTCGGTGTTTTGGCCGCGGCGCTCTTTTCCCCGCGCGCCCGGGCCGAGGATGTGGCGGTTTCGTCCTCGACGACTCCGACCGAACCGGCCTACGTCTACAAAGGGGACCGCATGCGGGATCCCTTTATTCCGTTGAATGGGCAGGGCGGCGCCACAATGGATTCGGCGATCGCCAAGGTGGATATGGGCCCCTTTAATCCGGCCGGCGCCGAACTAAAAGGGATTTTGAAAACGCCGACGGGTCGTTGGGCTCTCATTCGGACCACGGACGGATTGACGTACATGGTGCAAAACGGCCGGGTGTACGATCCGAAGCGCAAGCTGATCAGCGGATTTCAGGGAATCGTCAAGGAAAAATCCGTGGTGATTTTAGCGCCGGGAAATCAGGAATTTGAATTGCGCACGAAGAAGGACGAAGAGGCGGCCAAGAAACAGTGAGGCACGGGGTCCGCCAATTCCAGGGGCGAGCGAGGAGGCTCCAAGACTTATGAAATTATTTCGAACGACACGTCGCATCGTAGGAATCCACCCGGATCGTCCGGTCCGCGCGGCGCGCCTCCTGGCTCTGGCGGCTTTTTTGTTTCCCCAACCGGGCGCTTTCGGCATGGCCGTCCTGGAATCCGGGCACCTCGATTCGACCGCGGACGGCACGTCGATTTCCTCGAACAACGAAGCGAGTTTGAAAAGCATTTCCTACGATCGTCACGCCGTACGGATCAAGCTGGACAAAGAAGTGGCCTATCGGGTTTTCACCCTCAATTCGCCCCCGCGGGTCGTCGTGGAACTACCGAACACCCTTCACGGCCCCAAACCCTACGAAGCCTCCGTTAAGGACGACGTCCTAAAGCGCATTCGCAGCTCGCAGTTCAAAACGTCCCCCGAGATGGTGGCCCGAATCGTTTTTGATCTCCCCCGCATGGTGGCCTTCAAAACCGTGCGCGAAGGGGACAGCATCGTGCTCCGGTTCAACGCGGGAAAAGAAGTTTCCGAATCGGCCGCCGCGCCGGCCCGGGAGGAAAATCTTCAAGGGGAGGCCGAGGAATCCCTGTCGGCCGCGGCGCAGGTCCGCGTGGGCGGGAAATCCGGCAAGCGGGCGCCCAAGGACATCCTATCGAGTTTACCCAAAAATCCCATCACCATTGATTTTGACGACGCCGACATCCGCGACGTCATTCGTGTTTTGGCCGAAATGAGCGGCATCAATATGATCTACGCCTCCGACCTTCGGGGATTCGTCACCGTCCACCTGGATCAAGTCCCGTTCGACGAAGTGTTCAGCACCGTCCTCACGATGCAAGGGCTTGTTTCCCAGCAAATCGGAAACAACATCCTTCGCATTTTGACCCCCGAAGGCCTGAACACGGATCGGGCCCGATCCGTGACCACCTACCGAACGTTTTTCTTGAACTACGCCAAAGCGTCCGATTTGGGAGCCCATTTGGCGGCGGTGAAAATTTCACCCACCGGGCGGTTTACCGTCGACGCCCCCAACAACGCCCTGGTGGTGACGGACACCCCGGAAGGCTTGGCCGCGGCCGAACGATTGATTTCCGAGTTGGATCGCAAGCCCGCTCAGGTGTTGATTGAAACGAAATTGGTTCAGCTCTCCTTGGGGAAATCCTTGGATCTGGGCATCCAATGGGAATACGCGAACAATCGACCGCTGAGCGATCGCAATCCCGCGAATCGGCGCATCATCGGACAGCGCGTCAACACGGACGGAACGGAAGTTCCCGCCGGCAAAGTGGGGTTTGTCGGACAGGACTCCGCCGGCTCGGACGTGGTGACGACCGCCTTGGATTCCGCCAGCCGCGGCACCGGCGTCAACTTGGCCGGACCGACCAAGGCCGGGATCACGTTCGGATTTATTAACAGTTCCGAATTGCTGACGGCGACCCTGGGCGCTCTCGAAACCGAAAACGAGGCGAAGACGCTCACCAACCCCAAAATCATCACCACCAACAATCAGAACGCCAAAATTCAGATCGGCCAAAAGGTTCCCTTCCTCCAAACCACGGTGTCCCCGGGCGGCACGGCCACGCAGAGCACCGTGTTTGCCGACGTCGGTTTTATCATTGACGTGACGCCCACGATCAACGAAGACAACCGGATTCGCTTAAAAGTGAAACCCGAATCCAGCAACGTGGAAGGCACCACCGACGCCGGACCGACCATCAACACCACCACGGCCGAGACCGAGGTGATTTTGCGGGACGGCGACACCATCGTGATCGGCGGGTTGGTCAGCGAAAACATGGTGAAGTCCGTCAGTAAAGTTCCTCTCCTGGGGGATCTCCCGGTGTTGGGCGTTTTCTTCCGAAGTTTGTCGGACACCAAGAAGCGGCAGGAGCTTTTGGTGTTCATCACCGCGCGCATCGTCCCCGACTGACCCATCGTCGGCGCCTCCCGGCTTAGCGCCCATGTCGCCCGAAGCGTCCCCATCCCTCGAGGTCCTGCTCAAGGAGGCGGACAACGCCCGCCAGCGCCAATGGTGGGACGAAGCGGTTAAACTCCACCAGGCGGCGCTCAAGGCCTTCCCCGACGAGCCTCGATTAAGACTGGGGCTTGCCCAATCCTACGAAGGAAAAGCCCGGCAAACCGGTTTAAACCCCTTTTTCCTGATGGCCCTCCAGGAATACTGGCGTTTGGTCAACGCCAACCCGGCGGACGTCAAGGCCGTCGACGGTTTGTTGGCCGCGGCGTACAACGCGGGACAATTGGACGAAGTGATGGAAGAATTTCGTTCCCGCATGAATCAACATCCGGAGGTCGAGGCGTACAAAACGACCTTCAAGAAAATCGAAACGCTTTTCCTTTTCAGCGCCGAACCCCGAAAATCCACCGCCCCCGGCCCCAACGGGTTCTTGCACTTGGTGGCTGGAAAAATCCTTCCTTTCGTGGCCCTGGCTTGTTTCTTGGGTTGGTTTTTTCTAAGACTCAAAGCGGGATCCAGCGGCGGTGCGATGTCGCCCACCGTGCGCCTCCTGGAAGCGGCTTTGCCCCGTTTTTCCGTTTTCTCCATTTTGGCCTATCTCATTTACCAAGGCTACCTTCGTCTGCGTTCTTCCCGTTGAGGAACCGCCCGTGCGCCCGACCCGCTTTGTCCGAGTCGGGCCCTATTCTCTTCCCGCTTCCCGCCTGAATGAAGTAATCCCCGGGGCCGCTCTGGCGGTCGTTGCCTTCGCCCAGGGGGGGAAAGTCGATGGGGTGTGGAACGCCGCGTGTTTGTTGATTTTTTTGGCGGGGTCCGTCCTCCTCTTACGGCGTCCGGTCGATATCGGGCGCCATCCCCTATTTCCCGCCGTCCTTCCATTTCTCACCTGGACCGCGCTGGCCGCGGTCTTTTCCGGGGATCCTTCGGCGTCTTTCCCCGCCGTGCAAAAAATCGTGGCCCCCTTCTGCCTGGGCGCGTGGTTTGTTTTTTACCCAACGCCATTATCGCGCCGGGGGTTCCTCTTCGGCCTGGCCGGACTCGGCGTGGCCAACGCCTTTTTTATTTTCCGACGGGCGGGAGGGGCCTCCGCGCCGGATCTTTTTCCGGGGAATCCGGTCTACGGGGGATTTTGGATGGCGGTGGCCGGCCTGGTCCTCGCCGCCTTTGCCGTGGAAGCGGGAAAGTCGTGGCGGTGGCGCGTGGTTTCGTCGGCGGGGGCGGTGGGATCGTTGGCGGGGGCGGCGTTGACCCAATCCCGATCGGTCCTTCTGGGGCTCTTGGCGGGGGGGGGCGTCGCCGTGATCCATCGTTGGGGCCGCCGGGGAGCCCTGGCCTTGGCGGCGGGGGCCGCCCTGGGACTCGCGGGGATATCCGAGGGAACCGTTCGACGGTGGTCGAAGGCCGAGGATCCTTACGCCTTCGATCGGCCGCTGATATGGCGCGGCGCCGTGGCGGGCTTGTCGGCCCGGCCTCTGTTGGGGTGGGGCCCCGGGCGATTTGAAAGCCTCTATCGGATCCACGCCCAACCTTTGGAAAAAGAGATCGTCCGATTCGAGCGCTCCACCCTTTTTGCCCATAACGACTTTTTGCAATCGGCCGCCACTCTCGGGATCCCCGCCTTGATTTTTTGGCTGTTCGGGTTGGGGCTTTTTTTTTGGTTGCGTCCCACGGGTCCCTGGGGGCGGGGAGCGGCGGCGGCCGTGGCCTGTTGGTCGGTGGTTGGTTTTTTTAATTTTCCGCTCTTTTTACCCGTCAACGGGTTGATGTTGGGCGGGCTTCTCGGATTGACGCCGTTTTCCCGCCGACCGAAGTTTGAAACGCCGGCGGGAGGGGCGCCGACGGCCCGGCTCTTGGCCGGGACCGCCCTGGCGATTTTGGCTTTGGCCAGCGGCGCGGTCGCCCTTGGCGAAGGTCTGGGACGGCGCGTTCCTTGGGATTCCCGGTGGGCGCCCGATCGCCTGGCCCGGGCGGAGGCCCTCCTGCACCCTCCGGCGGGCACGACCGCCCCCGACCCGACGGGGGCCCGGCGTCTCTACGAATCCGTGGCCGATCGATTTCCCGAGCGGGCGGAAGCCTGGCGCGGTTTGGCGCACATCGCGTCCGAACACGAAAATCCGCCCCGGGACACCGAAGCCGTCCGGGCCTATCAGCGCGCGTTGAGTCTCTGGCCCCTTCAAGCCGCGTGGCGGGTGGAATTGGCCGAGGTTCTGGAACGTCGGGGCGACCGGGCCGGAGCGTGGATCGAAGCGCACCGGACCCTCGAATTGGAACCGGCTTTTGGAGAAGCCGCCCTCCTGTTGGGACGCCTTCTTTGGGCGGAGGGCGATCCCCGGGGGGCCGATCGATGGTTGACCGGTTGGTGGGCCCGTTGGGGAACGGTGTCCGCGCCGTCCGGGACCGGGTCCGCGTACCGGGAGGCCCTGCTCCGTCGGAATTCCGACGCTTTTCTTCTCGAACGGGCGCGGGCCCGTCTTTCGTCGGGGCGTTACCGGGAGGCTTTGTCCCTTCTGTCCGATCTCCCGATGGACGATCCCGATCGCTTGCTTCTGGAGTCGGGGTGTTGGTATTACCTGGGGGATTTAATCCGCGCCGAATCGCTGCTACGGCGCGTTCAACGTCTCGCGCCGGGGCGCCGGGAAACCGGCGTCCTTTTGGAAAAAGTGCGGCAACGGCGGGGGGGCGTTCGATGATTCATATTCTGCTGGCCGCCTACAACGAGGAGGCGGCGCTGGGCGACGTGCTGAACGGCATCGCCCGCGCCTTGGCGGACGGGGACTACAAGGTTTGGGTGGTGGACGACGGCTCCCGGGACGGAACCTCCCGCGTGGCGGACGAGTGGCGAAAAAAAATTCCGCTCATCGTCCTTCAACACGCGGTGAACCGGGGCCTCGGCGCCGCCTTGCAGACCGGATTGGACGCCCTTCGGGGCGCCCTTCGGGAGACGGATGTTTTGGTCACCTTGGACGCCGACAACACCCACCCCCCGGCCCTCATTCCCCGCCTGGCCGCGCCCATCGAAGAAGGGACGGCGGACATCGCCATCGCTTCCCGATTCGTGCGGGGGGCGGTGGTCGCGGGTGTTCCGTTTTTCCGTCGATTAACGGGGTGCGCCGCTTCCTGGCTCTTCCGAATCGCCGTTCCCCTGCGCGGGGTCCGGGATTACACCTGCGGATTCCGCGCCTATCGGGGGGGCTTGCTGCGGAAGGGGTTTGCGGCCCCGGGACGCATGATCACGGAAAACGGATTCGCTTGCCAGGCGGAATGGCTGATTAAATTGGGCCGCCTCGCCCCGCGCGTTGTGGAGCTTCCCCTTCTTCTCCGCTACGACCGGAAACCCACCCCCAGTAAAATGCCCGTCCTGCGGACCATCGGGGCCACGTTGGCGCTCCTGCGTCGGCTTCGAAAACTGAAGTGAAAAGCCCCTCCCGGCGATTCTTGATCGGGCTTCTGCTGAGCGCGGTCGGCGTGTGGTTCGCTTTTCGCGGCGCGCGGTGGGGCGACGTCGGTCGCGCCGTGTCCCACCTGTCGAACCCGTTGGCCCTTCTCCTCATCCCGCTGGCGGGTTTGGTCGAATACGCCCTGCGAACGGAACGATGGCGCCTGATGACAGGGATTTCACCGACGGGTCGATTCGCCCTTTTTCCCATTGTGGCGGGTTCTTTTTTCATCAACAACGTGCTGCCCTTTCGGGCGGGAGAGGCGGCCCGGGTGTATTGGACGCACCGGGAAAAGGGCCGCCCCCTGGGGGAGGTGGTGGGGGCCCTGGCGCTGGATCGCGCGGCGGACGTGGCCGCGCTGGCGCTGTTGACCCTGATTTTGGTGGCCGTCGCCCCTCAAACCGGCCTATTGTCCGGCCGATCCGCGTTGATTTTACTCTGTGCCGCGGTGAGCGGGGCGGGCCTCCTGCTGATTCTGGGTCGGGATTCTTTTTCGACGATTCGAAAGCGATGGTTGCCCGAATCCGCTCAACGATTCCTTTTGGGGCTGTCCACCGCCGCCACCGCCCTGGGGCGGCCCGGGGTCCTGACGAGGACGATTCTCCTGTCGGCCGGCGTCTGGGCGCTGAACGTGGCCCTCGATCGGGCCATCGCCGACCTTTTTGGGTTGGACCTTTCCTGGGCCGAGAGCGGTTGGTTCCTGGTGGCCCTGGCGGCCGGGGTGGCCTTGCCTTCCTCGCCCGGCTACATTGGAACTTTTGAGGCCGCCGGCGTGGGCGCTCTCGTCCTCCTGGGACGGGACCCCGTCGTGTCGCTTTCCTTCGTCGTCGTACTCCACGCGGGGCAGATTTTCGGATCGGCCATTTGGGGGGGGCCCGGCCTTTGGCGGCGGGGCCGGCCGGGCGCTGGGGCGGCCCCGGCGAATGTGATAAAATCCGCCCCATGACGCGGCGAAAACGTCTGGTCGCCTACGGGATTCTGGGCGCCGTCGCGTTGATCTCTCGGGCGGTGGGATGGGGGTGGGGATTCCCGCTCAAATTCGGCCACATTGACGAATCGGTCGTTCTTTTTTATTCCTTGCGGATTGTGGATGGGGCCTGGGCTCCCGGTTTTTTTGATTACCCGGGATTTTTCTTTTATGTTTTGGCCGGCGTTCTGCGGGCGACCCAAACTCTGGGGCATTGGGCGGGATGGGTCCCCTCCATGGGGGAACTGCTCTCCGGGTATCTGAACGGTGATTCCCGTTTTTTCCTTCTCACGGCCCGGGGATTGTCGATGGTTTTCGGATTGGCCACGGTGGCGTTGACCGCCGATATGGGACGCCGGCGGGCGGGGGAGTCCGTCGGGTGGGCCGCGGGCGTTCTACTGGCGGTGAATCCCCTTCACGTTCTGCACTGCCATTACGGCACCGTGGACGTCGCGGCGGCGTTCCTGACGCTGTTGGCCCTGGACCGGATCGATGTTTTCTGGGCGAACCCGACCCGACGAAACGGTTTGGGCGCGGCGGTGGCGGTGGGCTTGGGCGCGGCCACGAAGTATTACCCGGGGATTCTATGGCTGTTGGTGGTGGCGGAGCCTTTTTGGCGGCGTCGACCGCGGGCCGCCGCCTGGGCGGCGGTTTTGACGGTGGCGGCCTTGGGCGCCTACGCGGTCGGGTCTCCGGAAACGCTGGTTTCCATTCGGGAATTCGCGCGGCGGTTCGGGCACTTGTTCCCCAAAATTGTGGGGGCGCCGGGAACGGCGATCCCCTTGGTCTCGACGGTCCGGGGCCTGTCCGAGGGGCTCGGCCCCTTGGTTCTGGGGGGCGCTTTGGTGGGAGCCGTGCGGGTTTTGCGGGGAGGCCCGCCCGGGAAAGTCATCGTCGCGGGGGCCGGCCTGCTTCTGGGTTTTATCGGGTTTTGGCGCGGCCAATCGCCCCATTACGCCTTGGCGCTCTATCCCGTGGCGGCGTTGTTGGCCGTCCAAGGGTTTCAATGGACGGGTCGGCGCCATCGATGGTGTCCGGCGGTGTTGTGGGGAATGTCGATTTTGTTGTGTCTCGGAGGCGACGCCCGTGATTGGGCGATGTTGCGCGCTCGGGATTCGCGGTTGGAGGCGGGCGATTGGGTGCGGGCCCACGTCGCCCCCGGCGCCAAAATTCTCCGATCGGCCCACACGCCGGAATTTGGGGCGCGGGACGGGTATTCGGTCAAAGTCGATTTCACCAATCAATCGTTTAGCGACTGGGCTTCGGGGGGTCCGATTCCCGATTCCCTGCGGGGGTACGATTTGTTGATCTACGCAACTTACGAAAAGGCGGACGACGCTGTGCTGAAGGTCTTTATGAACCATTTCCCTTTGCGCCAATCTTTTGCGCGGCGGCCGCCCCGGTTCCCCCACCATCCGCGCGTTTTTATTTTCGACGGTCATGGCTGATCGAAAAACAAAAATCATCGCGGTGTTGCCCGCCTACAACGCCGAAAAGACCCTGGAGAAAACCCTGGCCGACATTCCGCGGGCGGACATCGACGAGATCCTTCTCGTGGACGACGCCTCGACGGACAACACGGTCGCCTTGGCCGAGCGGTTGGGGCTTCCCGTCGTCCGCCACCCGTCGAATCGCGGCTACGGGGGAAATCAAAAAACGTGTTACCGGGAAGCCCTCCGGCGCGGCGCCGACATCGTGGTGATGATCCACCCGGATTACCAATACGACGCGCGACTCACCCCGCTTCTCACGGGATTCATCGAACGCGGCGTTTGCGATGTGATGTTCGGCAGCCGGATCCGAACCCGCGCCGAGGCCCTCCGCGGCGGAATGCCGGCTTACAAATATTTTTTCAACCGGGCCTTGACGGCCTTGGAGAATCTCGTGCTTGGACAGAATTTGGGCGAAACCCACAGCGGGTTCCGCGCCTATTCCCGGCGCGTTTTGGAAACTCTGCCCTGGGAGCGGAATTCGGACGATTTCGTCTTTGACCAGCAATTCATCGTCCAATCCGTGCATTTCGGTTTTCGCCTGGGGGACGTTCCCGTTCCGACGCGCTACGAACGGTCCTCCTCGTCCATTGGATTTCGTCGGAGCGTGATTTACGGTTTGGGAACCCTCTGGGTGCTGTGCCGGTGGGTGCTTCATCGATGGCGGTTGGTCCCGTGTCCCTTATTCGTCCCCAAGCCCTCTTAATCGTTTACGCCGCTTTTTTCGCCACGTTGGCGGCGTTTTATTTTCTGGAATACCCCCTTCCCGGATTTGGTTCGGCGCTTCTCAACGTCGCCTGGGCCGCGGGGTTGATGGTTCTTCTGGCCGGACTGGGCCGGCGTTTACTCCGTCGGGTGGCGCCGACGGTATTCGACGACCTCGGCGGAGATCCCGAGCGATTGTTGTTTTCCATCGGTGTGGGGGCCGTGCCCTTCGCCCTGGCGTTGTTGGCTCTGGGGGTGTCGGGCCAATTCAACCGGGGGGCCTTTCTGGTTTTAACCGTCGGCGCGGCGGTTCTGGCGGGCCCGGATCTTTGGGCCGGGTGGCGGGGAATGTTTTCCGGCGGGGAGAACACGGCGCCGGGGGGCCGTCTCGGGTTCCTGGCGTTGGCCGTTTTCGGTCTTGCCCTGCTGTGCGCCATGGCGCCGCCCACCTACTACGACAGTTTGGTCTATCATTTGGCGCTCCCCGCCAAATATCTGCAAGAAGGCCGCGTCGGGTTCGTTCCCTACAACCATTACAGCCATTTTCCTCAAAACGCCGAGATGATCTTCGGGTGGTTTCTGGCCCTGGGAACGGACGTGGCCGCCCAGTTTTGGAACGTGGCGGTGGCGGCGTTGACGGCGTGGGTCCTTTGGCTTTGGGGACGGTCGAAATCAAAAGAAAAGGAAACGCGTTACGATTTGTGGCTTTTCCTCACCGCCCCGTGCTTGCTCCTGCTTTCGAGCGAAACATACGTGGAAATTCCCCTGGCCTTTTGGACGTCGTTGGCCCTCTGGTCCGCGACCAAGGGGATTGAAAACCCCCGTCGGGCCTGGTGGGGGCTGGCCGGATTGTTCGGCGGGTTTGCCGCCGGAATTAAATACACCGGCGTCCTGACCCCCGCGCTTCTTTTTCTGGGGGCGCTCTTCTGGCCGAGGCCCCGGTCCGGGCCGGACCGCTGGAAAGACGCCGCGGCCCTGGGCGCCTCGGGCTTTTCCGTTTTTCTCCCTTGGCTGGTGAAGAACGCGGTGTTTACGGGGGGAAACCCCGTGTTTCCTTTTTTGCCGTCCGTTTTTCCCGCCTCCAAGGTCTTTATGTTTAAGGAATCCGCGAAGGCCTATTTCGCCGTCTTGGACGAATACAAAGGAACGAGCGGGTTGCTGATCACGCTGTTTAAAATGCCGTTTCAATTGGCGACGGACGCCACCCGTTTCGGTGGAGGGTTCGATGTCACCGGCGATTTGGGTTGGGCCCTGCCGTTGTTGCTCCTTCCCCTCGGGATCCTGGCCGTGCGCCGGAAGGCGGGGAGCGACGGGTTTCTCCTGGCCTACGCCGCGGCGCACATCGCTTTGTGGGCGTGCCTACGACCGGTTCTCCGATTCCTGTTCCCCGTCTTCCCGTTGATTTGCCTGGTGGCGGGGCGGGGCTTGGTCGCTCTCGTCGACCGGTACGGTCCCGCCCTGCGGCGGACGATCGTCGCCGTGGGGGGGCTCTTTGCCCTTTCGAACGCTGTTCTTTTTTATTGGGTCGAGCGCGTCCGGGATCCCTTTCCCGTGGCTTTTGGGTTGATCGACCGTGAAACCTATTTGAGTCAAAAATTGGATTATTATCCGTGGACCCGGGCCATGGCGGCCCTTCCCGCCGCCAGCCGGGTCTTGTTTGTCGGCGATCAACGGGGATACTATTGTCCCCGGCCCTATATGGCTCCCATGGCCCTTCTGCCGCCGCCCTTAAGGGATTGGTCGGACGCCGCCGAGAACGCCGACGTCCTTCGTCGGCGGTTGATCGAAATGGGATTCACCCATCTGTTCTTTAACAAGCGGGAAGCCGAGCGACTTCGCGACTATCGGGTCTTGGATTTGACGCCGCGCGGGGCCGCCGTCTTCGAATCCATGCTGCAGGGGTTGACGGTGATGGCCGCGACGCCGCGGGCGACGTTGTTCGCCCTGGGGGCTCCGTGATTTTCGTTTACGCCTGCGTTTTCCTCGTGGCCTTCGCCTTGACCTTTCTTCTAACGCCGGCGGTTCGCCGGGTCGCGCTGCGTTTCAACGTGATGGACCGCCCGGTCACTCCCGTCAAAACCCACAAAGTCCCGGTGCCGTATCTGGGCGGCGTCGGCATTTTTGTCGGCGTCGTCGGGTCCTTGGCGATCGTCCGCGGGCTGACCCATTTTCCCACCGGGACGCTCCACGCGTTGCGGGGGTTGCTGTGGGGCGGGTTGGTGATCCTGGCGTTGGGATTGATCGACGACCTCAAAAAACCGGACGGGTTGACGTTTTATATGAAATTCCTTTTTCAATTCGCCGCGTCCGCCTTGCTGATTGCCTTCGATATTCGCATTCGGTTCGTGCAGCCGGTGTGGCTGGCGAACGTGCTGACCGTGTTGTGGGTGACGGGGATATCGAACGCCATCAATCTGATCGACATTATGGACGGCTTGGCGGCTTCCCAATCCTTCGTGGCCGCCACGGCCTTCCTGTTGATCGCCATTCCCACGGAGGCCGTCTACGTCAACGTCGCGGCGGTCGCCGTGGCCGGCGCGAGCTTGGCCTTCCTGCCGCACAATTTTTCAAAGCAGCATAAAATCTTCATGGGCGATGCCGGAAGCCTGACCCTGGGTTTTTGGTTGGCCGGCATTTCTCTGGGGACGGAATATTCGCG
>Ga0268298_10005245_pt1 | contig 12246 bp, 7 predicted proteins | sample WWTPWeurt_MetaG_FD_194462 | JGI IMG/M metagenome (GOLD analysis project Ga0268298, IMG submission 194462) | Activated sludge microbial communities from WWTP in Nijmegen, Gelderland, Netherland - WWTP Weurt | ecosystem: Engineered > WWTP > Aerobic digester > Activated sludge | place: Netherlands...
CCGCCCCGGAGCGCCCGCGCCCGGCCAAACGTAAAAACCCCGATGTGCGCGTTTTGGAGGAGGAGCTTCAGCGCCACCTGGGACGCCGCGTGGTGGTGGATTCCCGGGGCAAGGACAAGGGATGGGTCCGCCTGGAATTTTATTCCGTCAACGACCTGGAGGTCCTCACCCAGCAATTGCGGGGCCGCGGCCACCACAAATGAAGCGCTCCGCCCCGTTGTTGTTCGCCGCCTTGTGGGTCGCCGGTTGCGCGACCGCGCCGGTCAAGCCCGCCCGGCGCGCCCCACCGTTTCCGACCTCCCCCGGGATTTCCAAAAACCGAACGACGACCGTCGCGGAGAAACCGGCGCCCCCGCCGCCCCCTCCCGTGTTGACGCTCCCGGCCCCGTTGCCCGCCGACGCCGAGCCGTCCGCGGCGGCGGTCCCCCAGCTGTTGTCGTCCCTTCCCAACCTCAACGATTACACCCTCCTGGCCAACGGCGGGTGGAACGCCAATTGGTACGTCGGCCACAACACCTGCTGGGTTCATAAATTGCCGGCCGCCTCCTCGGGTCCGTACGTGCGGGCCTTTGCGGGCGCCAAACTGGGGGCCATGAAAACCGAGCCCATTCCCGGTCGGCCCACCTGGGAACGGCGGGTGATCCCGGGCGAGGTGGCCATCGCTCTGGGCCCCGAACCGTCCTGGTCCCAGAGCAAACGGTATTTGCTGGCCATGTCCGACGACATTCCCCTGGAGGGCGACCCGGACAACGCGCTGGAGGGCGTGGGGGAATCCCGTTGGTTCTGGGTCGAAGTGCCGCTCAAATCGATTTCAACGGCCGGCGACAACTACGTGGCGCTCTATTCGCCCGACGACGAATTTCGGGACGCCCGCCACGCGCCGATTCTGGCGGCCGGCCCCAGCAACGGCGTCGTGGACACCTGGCTCAACAATTCGGTGCGCGGGCAACCGCCGTTGACGCCGGTCGAGGCCCTGAAAACGCCGGTGGTGTCCTACGAGCCCGCCGTGGCGTTGAAACTGGTCCCCGCCCGGGAAGAGCGCCCCCGGGTGGCCTGGCGCCGTCCCCCCGCGAAAGACGCCGAAATCAATCCCCGATTGGTGCTGGAAGCCGAGGTTTCCGGTTCCGACATCGAAAGCGCCTGGGTGGAGTTCTCGACGGATTCCCGCTCCTGGCGGCGGATCGGCCGCCGGGAATACGGAGCCCCCTACGCTTTCACCCTGACCCGGGAGGTCCTGCCGAAGGGCCCCGTGCAAGTCCGGGCCGTCGCCCGGGACACCTGGGAGAACACCGGCGTCTCGCCCGTTTTGGTTTTGAAAGTTCCCCGAAAATAACGGAGGTTCCATGAAACGACTTGTTCTGCTTTTGCCTTTTCTCGCCGCCTGCACCTCCAAGCCGAAGGAAGCCGCCGCCCCCGCGCCCAAGGTGGACAACACCGTGGTCCGCTACACCGAAAGCCTGAAGTACGACGTTCAAAAAGCCAAGGAAGCCCAGGGAAAGGCCAACGCCGCCATCGCCCGGGAACAAGCCGCCGCGGCCGTCGCCGCCCAAGCCACGGAATAAGTGTTCCGCCCAATCGGCCCGCGGTTCCGGGTCCCGCGTTAACGTGCGCGTCCTTCACGTCACGGAAAGCCGGAGCTGGTCCGGCGGTACGGTGCAATTGTGGAATCTCTGCCGGGGATTGACCGCGGCGGGCCATCGGGCCGCCCTTTTTTGTCCCCCCGACGGCGAATTGGTCAAGCACGCGTCCGACGGCTCGGTGCGTTTGGAAACCTGCCCCATGCGGGAGGATTACGATCTTCCGGCCGCGTGGCGGCTCGCCCGCCTGGTTCGGGAATTTCAACCCGACGTTGTCCACGCCCACCATCCCCGGGCCCACGCCATCGCGCTGTTGGCGTCCCTCTTCGCCCCCGTCCGACGCCTGGTGGTTTCCCGCCGGGTCTCCTTTAAACTCAAAAAATGGAACGTCTTCAGCCAACTGAAATACCGTTCCGGCCGTATTAAGATGTACGTCGCGGTGTCGGACGATATTCGCCGGGTGCTGGTGGCCGGCGGCGTGGCGCCGGAGAAGGTTCAGGTGATCTATTCCGGCGTCGACGTTAAAAAATTTGCGCCCCGTCCCCCGGACGAGACGGTTCGCCGCTCCCTGGGCCTGCCCGCCGGTGTGCCGGTGGTGGGCAATCTGACCCACTATTCCTGGTGGAAGGGGCAGTCCTTTTTCCTGGAAGCCGCCCGCAAAGTATTGGACGCGGGGGTCCGGGCCCATTTCCTCCTGGTGGGCAAAGACACCGACGGGGGCGACGCCTTGAACCGCGTCCACGCCCTGGGCATCGACGATCAAGTGACCCTGGCGGGGTTTCGCACCGATATGCCGGAAATTCTTTCGACCTTGTCCGCGAGCGTGGTGTCGTCCCTGGCGGGGGAGGGTTTTTCGGGAGTTCTTCGGGAATCCATGTGCATGGGGATCCCGGTGGCCGCCACGGCCGTGGGGGGGAACGGGGAATTGGTGAAAAACGAGAAAACGGGCTTTCTGGTTCCGCCCGCCGACGCCGACGCCCTGGCGGCCGCGGTCCGGCGTCTGCTCACGGAACCCGAACTCGCCCAGCGCATGTCCCGGGAAGCCCGGACCAACGTGGTGGAGAATTATTCCATCGACAACATGGTCGCCAAAACGTTCCGGCTCTACGAACGCTTGGTGTTCGCGTGAAGTCCTTTTTGGCCGCGGCCGTTTTTTGGGTTGCCGCGGGCGCCCGGGCCGGCGAATGGTCCGTTCAATACCTTCCCCAGGTTCGGACGGAATACGAAGGCACCGGTTTTCGCCAGGTGCCCAACGGGTGGGAGCTCAAGGTCAAACCCTGGACCCCCGCCGGCGGTTTGCGCTGGCGGCAACCCCTGGCCCCGAAACTCTCCCTCCAAGCCCAATACTGGGTGAACCGCTCGGCCTATTTTAAGGAAGACGGAAACACCCAGCTGGGACCCCTGCGCCAAACCGGTTTGACCCGCCAATCGATTCAATCGTTGTGGGTGGATGTCCGTCGACCTCTGGCGGGTTCCGCGGTGGAGGCGGTGGGGGGCGTTCACGGTGTGTATCAGAGTTTCCGTCGAAAAGACATCGTGTTCAACGGCGCGGCCGACCCGTCGTCCACCTTGGACACCCAATCCGGCCTGGGCGCGCACCTGGGTGTTCATTTCGGCCGCCTATTGCCGCCGGAGGAGCGTCGCGGGTATTTTTGGGACGGCGAACTTCTCCTGGGCCGATTGCTCTGGACCCGGAACAACCGGCGCACCGAGGGCGGCGGCATTCATTCGGGAGGGTACACCTATTCTTTCCGACTCGAGGCCGGCCGAGCGGTGGGGCCCCTGCGTTTAAGTTTGGGCTACACCCGTCAGATGTATGAAATCCTGGTCCCCGGCGGCCGGGCCCTTCCGTCGGGCGCCGCGGGTTCCCTCCCCATCAACAAAACCGATTTCTTCGGGCCCTATCTTTCCGTGGGGTGGGCCTACCGATGAATCTTCGATCCCTGACGCTCGGAATTCTGGCCGTCGCCTCCCTCTCCGTCGCCCATTCGGTGGAACCCGACGGCGGAACCTGGTCCATGACCCTGGTTCCCGGCGCGACCCTGCGTTACCGCGGGGAAGGAAAAATACTGCCCCAGGGCTACGTGAACCGAACGGAAAAACAGCGGGCCCCGCTTTACCGCTTGGAGTGGAGGCAAAAGGCCGATCCGTCGGGGTATTGGGGGTTCGCCCTTTGGCACACGGGCGTTTTTGGGGGAGGCGCCTTCCGCCCCGAGAGCGTGCCGGACGTGGCGGGGGGAGATTACCAAACCGACCTTTTAAACGTCGGATTCACCAATTTATTCGTGACGTACCATCGTCCGCTGGAAAGTTGGCCGGTGGAGGCCGAGGTCGGTTTTTCCATCGCCCGGGAAATATTTAAACGGAAAGAATTCGTCGTGCAGGGGATCGCCGCGCCCAACGGGTTGGACGACGTGAACGAGATTTCAGCGGAAGGGTTCGGCGTCGGGCTTTCGGGTATTCACGGCGGGCCGGTGTATGTTCGATGGCGGGCCGCCGCCCATTATTACGTTCAGCTTTTTGACGCGAAGACGGACGCTTCCGCGGGGCAGATTTTCCAATCCGAAGCCGGCCTGGGTTGGCGGCGGGGGCGGTTCAGCGTCGAAACCGGGGCCTTGTGGCATGCCTGGTTCATCCTCGGCCAAGGGAATCGGCGCCTGTCGGTGCCGGGCACCCCCGGGGCCGTCATCTCCTACAACCGCCAAGACACCCGTCTGGGCGGCCTTTACCTAAAAATCGAAAACCGTTTTTAACCCGCCTTTTGCAAAAGGACGCGGGATTCGACAAAGGATACCGGACTTTTTCTTCCTCAGAAAGCTCGTCCATGGAACCCCCATGGCCTTCGCTTTCTTCGTCGAAACTGTCTCGGTCCTCACGCCCATTGCAAAATTCGGGTTTAACGTTACGGCCCGGCGGTGATGGTGACGGTGATGTCCTGCGGCGACTCGGTGGCCGAGGTCGTCGGCATGTCCAGCCGGAACCAAATGTCGCGGGCGGCGGCCACCGGCACCGAGACCCCCGTCACCGATCCGTTGATCGAGAACTGGGTCGCGCTGGACGGGGCGCTGGTCCCGGTGATGACGTCTTCCGGCCCGAAAGCCCCCAGGGCCGGACGCGACCCGTGGAACCCCCCCGACACCACGACCACGTCCCCCGACGTCGGCAAAGCGTTTCCGATGGACCAGGGGCTCCCCGCGGTCGTTGTCGCCGCGGAAAGGGAGTAGGTGCTGGCGATGTTGCCGTCGTTTTGAATCGTGACGGCCGTGGCGGTGTGGGAACTGCTGCCCACGGCCAGCGACCCGAACAAGTACGGATCGCCCGCCGTGACCGTCACCGACCGGTTGATGAGGGCCGGGGTGGCGCTCGTGGTGTTTGAAATGTTGGACCACTCGCCCACGTCGTCTTGGCTCCAGAGAACCAAATAATAGAGGTCGTTGGTGGGGAGCGACAGGGGGTAAACCTGGGACGTGCCCGCCACCGCCGTGGTGGCGATCGTCAGCGTGATCGCCCCCGACGGGGTCGTGGCCGTGCTCCACACCGTGGCGGCGATCGTCGAGTATTGGATTCGAAAATTCCCGACCAAATTGTTATAAATCGCATCGTCCCCCGCCGCCGACCAGGACAACGTGACCAACCCCGGCGAAGCCCCCGTGACCGCGCCGAGGGTCGAGGTCGCCGGCCCCACGCCCGTCCAAAGGGTGCTGGTCGCGACGGCCAAGGCGGTGTAGGCGCTTTCCATCAGTCCCGCGTCGATGGTTTTGACGTGAAAATAATAGGTGGTGTCCGTGCGAAGCCCGTAATTGGTCGACAGCGAATTCCAGGGTTCCGTCGAATTCAGAACCATGCCGTATTTCGTGCCGCCGTCGTAGGTCTTGGGCGGGTCGAAGGGGCCGCTTTGGACCAAGGGCACAAAGGACGTTTTTGTCGCGATTTCAACGTAATAACTTAATCCAGCCTCCGGCGTGGCGCCGGGGGCGTTGTCGACCCCTTCGTTCCACATAAAGGTCCCGGTGGAGGTCCCCACGCGCTGGAAGACGAAGGAGGTTTTCAGGATCGTGGGCGGGTTGGGGGCCACGTTCGCCACGGTCGAAAGGTTTCGGTAGACGCGCAGTTGGTTGCCGCCGCCGCTGTCAACGCCGGACACGACAAAATCGATGTCGCCGTCGGCGTCGTAATCCCCAACGGCCAGGCCCCCCAGGGAAAGGTCGTCCGCGGCGGTGGGTTCCACTTCGACCCGGGTAAAGGCCCCGCCCCCGGTGTTGAGGTACGCCCGGGTTTCCGGAACGCCCCCGGCCGTCGTCCCGGTCAACCCGTGCACCAGAATGTCCAAATCGCCGTCGTTGTCGATGTCGCCCCATTGGGCGCCGCCCCGGGAGTTGCCGCCGTCCACCCCGTTGACCTCGATTTGGGCGGGGTCGAAGGTCCCGTTGCCGTTGTTCCGATAGACCCGCAATTCCCGGTTGGCGGTCAATCCTCCCAAAACCCCCTCCACCAGAATGTCGAGATCGCCGTCGGCGTCGAAATCTCCGAAGTGGGCGCTGTGCTTGCCGTTGTACCCGTCAATCCCCGCGGCCGGATCCACGTCGATCTGATTGGGGTCGAAGGTTCCGTTCCCGTTGTTGCGGTAGACCCGAATCTCGCTGCTGGTGCCCCCGCCGTTCCATCCTTGGGCCAGAATATCCTGGTCGCCGTCCCCGTCGATGTCGCCCCAATCGACGATGCCGTCCTGGAGGCCGCCGGCGGCCCCGTCGATTTCAATTTGGTTCGCATTGAAAGTCCCGTTGCCGTTGTTCAAATAGACCCGAAGCTGGCGGGCGTTGGCGGCGTCGAGGCCCGCGCAGAGTATGTCCAAGTCGCCGTCGTTGTCGGCGTCGCCCCATTTGACGTCGCCCGCGTTCAGCCCCCCGTTCAGCCCGTCCACTTCGATCTGATTGGCGTCAAAGGTCCCGCCGCCGTTGTTGCGATACACCCGAAGTTGGCTGTTCGCGGCCGCGCCCCCGGTGGTGATGCCCGAGGCCAAAATATCCAAATCGCCGTCCCCGTCAAAATCGCCCCAATCGACGCCGCCGGTGTACAAACCGCCATTGAGGGCGTCGACCTCGATTTGGGCGGAGTTGAACGTGCTGTCCCCGTTGTTAATGTAAACGCGGAGCTGATAGTTCGTCCCCGCCGAAACGCCGCTGGCCAGAATGTCCATGTCCCCGTCGTTGTCAAAATCGCCGAAGGAAACGCCGCCGTTTTGGAGGCCGCCGCCCACGCCGTCCACCTCGATTTGAAGCGGACTGAAATGCAGGGCCGGCGGGGTGGCGCTGGCGGTGTTGGAAATGGAGGAATACAGACCCACATCGTCCCGGCTCCAGAGGACGAAATACCAGGTCCCATTGTCAAATACCGTGACGGAAGTGCTCTGGGCGACCCCGGGCGCGATGGACGTAGCGAAATTCAACGTGTAGGCCCCCGCGGGGGTCGAAGTGGGGTTCCAAACGGTGGCGGCATTGCTGGAGTATTGAAGGATGTAGTTGCCGACCAGGTTCCCCCGGTTTTGATCGTCCCCCGGGGACGTCCAGGTCAAGTTGACGATGCCGTCGCTGGCCCCCGCGCCCGCCGTCAACGTGACGGCGTTGGGGGCGACGCCGGTCCAAAGGGTGGCCGCGGCGCTGGGAGCGCTGTTCAACAGCCCGGCGTCGACGGTGTAGACGCGGTAATAATACGTGGTGTCGGTGCGCAGGCCCGGGTGCGCCAAGGCCGCGTTCCAGGGGGCCGTGGACACCAAATAAACCCCGTGGCGGCTGTTGCCGTCGTAAATCAGCGGGGGTCGGCTGTAATTCCCCCGTCGCGGCGTCGCGGTGCTGACGTGGGGGATGACTTTTCGAGCGAACGTGGCGAGCGTCGAAACTTCCAAATCGTAATCCAAAAGAGCGGCCGCCGTGGCCCCGGCGCCGGCGTCCGCGGCCGGATTCCATTTGAAAGTCGCGGTGGAAACACCGGTGGCGCTAAAAACAAAGGTGGAGGCCAAAACGGCCGTGGCCCCGGGGGCGACGGCCGTCGTCACGTTGTTTTGATAGACGCTCATCTGTCGCAACGCGGCGTTGTCGATGCCGGAAACCAGCAGGTCGATGCCGTTGTTCCCGTTGTAGTCGGCCCAGGCCAAGTCGCCGTTTTGAAGCCCCAGGTTCCCAGCGCTCTCCACGTTGAATTGGGTGAAACCGAAGCCCCCGTTGTTGCGGTAAAGCCAAACTTCGACGAGTCCCGTGGCCGGCCGGAGGCCGACGACGGCAATGTCCAAAACACCGTCGTTGTTGGAATCACCGACCGCCAAACCCCCGTTTCGAATACCCAGGTTGGCGGCCCCGGGAACGTTGAACGTGGTGAAGGTGTCGTTGCCGTTGTTGCGGTAGACCCGCAGCTGGCTGTTGGTGCCGTCAAACCCCATGGCGACCACGTCCAGCAACGCGTCGCCGTTTAAATCCCCCCAGGCCACATCCCCATTGGACAAACCGCCGCCTCCGGCGGTCACGTCGACGGCGGTGGCGTTAAAAGCCCCCGACCCCAGGTTGCGATAAAGATGGACTTGGCGGCCGGCGCCGTTTTGGCCCTCGACCACCAGATCCAAATCGCCATCGTTGTTGTAGTCGGCCCAGGCGACCCGGGCGTTGGCGGCGTAGCCGTTGTTGGCGGCGCCATTCACTTCAATTTGATTGGCGTTGAAAGTCGCGTCGCCGTTATTTCGATAAACGCGCAATTGACGTTGGCCGGCGGGATCCAGCCCCGCCGCGGCCAAGTCCAAATCGCCGTCGTTGTCGAAGTCCCCCAAGGCCGGCGACCCGTCTTGAAGGCCCGATCCCGCGTCGACCGTCAGTTGGGTGAAGGCCAGGGCCCCGTTGTTGCGCGCCACGGCGATGATGCGGGAGGCGGCGGTGTTTCGACTGCCGGTAACGACGACGTCCAGGTCGCCGTCGCCGTCCAAATCGCCCAAGGCGATTCCGCCGAAAGCCCATCCGTTGTTGAGGCCCAACACTTCCGTCTGGGTGGCGTTGATGGCGTACGCCGCGGGACCGCCGTTGGCGTAAACGCGCAGTTGGTAGTTGCCGCCCACGTCCTGGCCGCTCACCACCAAATCCAAGTCGCCGTCCCCGTCCATGTCGCCCCAGGCCGTGCCGCCGAGGGTCAATCGTTGATTGGCGGTCGTTTCAAAGTTGAGTTGGACGGCGTTGTACGGCAGGGCACCCGCGGAGAGAGCCAGGAAGGAAAAAAGGCCGGCGGGAAGGACCCGGAATGAAACGAAATTGATGAGCCGATCGCGATGGCGTGGCGCGGTGTCATTCATTGATCCTATTAGGATAATGAATTTAGAGATTGTTTCAAGAGGTTATATTTAAGGACTGGCCGTGAGGGTAACCGTGATGTCTTGGGACGTCGAAGTGGCGGACGTCGTGGGCATGTCCAATTTGAACCAAAGCGTTCGGACTTGGCCGACCCCGGCGGCGACGCCGGTCTGGGTCCCGTCGATGGAATAGGCCGTTCCCGAAGCCGTCTGGGAGGCGTTGGTGAGCACGTCCTCCGGCCCAAAAAGCCCCGCGCCGGGCCGGGTGGCGTGAAAACCCCCCGCGACCACCGGTGAATCCGGCCCCGCCGGAAGGGCGGGCCCAAGGATCCACGGACTTCCGGCGGTCGTGGTGGCCGCTGAAAGAAAATACGTGGTGGACACATTGCCACTGTTGGTCACGGTGATCCCCGAGGCCGTGACCGAACTGGCTCCGACGGCCAAGGAGCCGAAATTGTAAGGCGAACCGGTCACCGTCACGGAACGGAGAATCACTCCCGGCGTGGTGTTGGCGATGTTGGACAAGGCGGACCACTCCCCGACATCGTCCTGGGACCAAATCACGATGTAATACGTGTCGTTGGTCGTCACCGTTACCGTTGTTCGCTGGGCAGCGCCCACAACCGCGCCGGTGGCGATTGTCGTCGTGTAAGCCCCGGAGGGCGTGGTGGAGGTGCTCCAAGCCGTGGCGATATTGCTGGAATATTGAATGCGGTAATTACCGGTGAGGTTGTTGTAAATCATGTCGTCCCCCGGCGCGGTCCAGGTGAGGACGATGTCTCCCGGCCCCGTTCCGGCCGCCGCCACCAGGGTCGAGGTGGTGGGGGGAACGCCCGTCCACAGGGTTTGGGAGGCGCTTGGGCCGCTTTGGAGCAGTCCCGCGTCCACGGTACGAACTCTGAAATAATACGTGGTGTCCGTCCGCAGGCCCGGGTGGGCGTTGTTCCCGGCCCAGGGCTGGGTGGAGCGTAAAACCACCCCGTGGCGGGCGTTTCCGTCGTAGATTTTGGGCGGTCGAAAATAATTGCCCATTCGGGGCGTGGCGGTGCTGGCCATGGATATGGTGGTTCGGGCGAAACTGGAAAGGGTGGAAACTTCCAGGTCGTAGGCCAGGGTGTTGGCCCCCGTGGCGCCGGCCCCGGCATCGCTTCCGGGGTCCCATTTGAAGATCGCGGTGGAAAACCCAACGGTGGAAAAGGCGAAAGAACCGGCGAGCGTGGGGGGCGCCGTCGGCGCAACGGCCGTGGACACTTGATTCTGGTAAATCCGCGTTTGCCGGGCCGCGGCGTTGTCGGAGCCCGACGCCAGGAGGTCGACGCTGTTGGTGGCGTTGTAATCGGCCCAGGCCAAACCGCCGTTCTGAAGGCCCAGATTGGCCGCGCTTTCGACGTTGAATTGGGTAAAACCGAACCCTCCGTTGTTTCGGTACACCCAGATTTCCACGTTGCCGGTGGCGGGCCGGAGCCCGATGGCGCCGATGTCCGGTTGGCCGTCGTTGTTGGAATCGCCCACCGCCAGGGCGCCGTTACGGAAACCCAAATTGACCGCCCCGGGAATGTCGAAGGCGGTGAAGGTGAAACCGGGACCGCCGTTGTTTCGATAGGCGCGCAACTGGGCGTTCGTCCCGGCGCTCAACCCCATGGCGACGATGTCCAGCAGACCGTCGTTGTTGAGATCGACAAAGACGGTGTCGGCGTCGGAAAACCCGCCCACGCCGGCGGTGGGGTCGACGGGACCCGTGAACCCCCCGTTGCCGTTGTTGGTGAAAAGGTGAAGGCGCCGGCCCGCGGCGGCAAACCCGGACACCAGAAGGTCCAAAAACCCGTCGTTGTTGTAATCGCCCCAGGCCACGGCGCTTCGGGTGGCGTAGCCGCTTCCGGCGGCGCCCGGCACTTCGATCTGATTGGGGTCGAAGGTCCCGTTCCCGATGTTCCGGTACACCCGAAATTGTCGCGCCCCCGCGGGGTCCAAACCGCTCACCGCCAAATCCAGGTCCCCATCGTTGTCGAAATCGCCCAGGGCCGGCTCGCCGCCGTCCAATCCCGATCCGGCGTCCACGGTGTTTTGGGTGAAGGCCAGGCCGCCGTTGTTGATCGCCACCAAAATCTGGCGGGTGGCGGCGGCCCCGCGGTTGCCGGTCACGACAATGTCCAACCGTCCGTCGCCGTTTAAGTCCCCCAGGGCGATTTCGCCGGCGGCGAGCCCATTGTTCAAACCGAACACTTCGGTTTGGGCCGCGTTGATGGCAAAACCGGGGGACCCGCCGTTGGTGTAAACCCGAAGTTGCCGATTGCCGCCGGCGTCCTGCCCGCTGATCACCAAATCCAAATCCCCGTCACCGTCCATGTCGCCCCAGGCCACCCCGCCCTGGGTCAGACGGTCGGCCGCCGTCACGGGCTCCACTTCAATCTGGACGGGGTTGTAGGGAAGGGCATGAACGGCGGAGGCCGCGGCGCCCCCCCAAAAAAGAACGATCCCCGTCCGCCACGCGGAGAACCGGCGGTGACCCGCGGGACCGTCGAACTTCCGGAAAAATGGGGCCAATAAGGAGTACATAGCTTATTGCCTAAAGCATACCCCCTGGCACGAAATTTGCAAGTGGCGGGGACATCGTGCGTCCGCCGACGTTTTTGATAACATGCGGTCCATGAACGTCGTCGTCGTGCACTACGCGGAACTGGGTCTGAAGGGCGGCAATCGCCGGATGTTCGAGCGAAAGTTGATGGACGACATTCGCGCGCGGCTCGTCCCCGTCCACGCCCACCGCGTCCGATTGGAATCGGCGCGGGTGCTCGTGGAATTAACGGAAAATCACGTTCCCGAGGGCGTCCGCGCGGAACTGGGGAAAGTGTTCGGCGTGGCTTGGTTCGCCTTCGGCCGGTTGTTGCCCTGGGCCCCGGGGAACCCCGGTTGGGAGGCGCTGGCCGAAGGCGCGGTGGCCCTCGTCCGATCCTTCCCCCAGGCCAAAACCTTCAAAGTGTTCGCCCGACGGGCGGTCAAGCATTACCCGTTGTCCTCCCAGGACATTTGCGTGCGGTTGGGAAAAAAAATCGGCGAAGACACCGGCCTGTCCGTCGACCTCGATCACCACGACGTCGGCGTTCACGTGGAAATCCTGACCAAGGAAATTTGTTTTTTCGCGGAACGGACCCAGGGATTGCGCGGGTTGCCCAAGGGGTCCTCGGGGGAAACCCTGTGTTTGTTCTCGGGGGGAATCGATTCGCCCGTGGCGGCCTGGCTCATGATGCGGCGGGGCGCCCGGGTCCACTACCTTCATTTTCATCCGTTTCGATCGGCCGCGGACGTGCGGGATTCGAAAATATTCGAATTGGACCGGGTGTTGCG
>Ga0268298_10005246_pt1 | contig 12246 bp, 12 predicted proteins | sample WWTPWeurt_MetaG_FD_194462 | JGI IMG/M metagenome (GOLD analysis project Ga0268298, IMG submission 194462) | Activated sludge microbial communities from WWTP in Nijmegen, Gelderland, Netherland - WWTP Weurt | ecosystem: Engineered > WWTP > Aerobic digester > Activated sludge | place...
CGTGATCACGGTGGCTCGCAGGGAGAGGTGGTGCGGCGAAGGCGGGAGATCGGGGCGCGCGATCGTGAGGTGCTCGGGGCGAAGACCCACCGTGACACGATCCGGTAGCGCTGCGACGGGAACGGGAACGGGAACGGGAACGGGAACGGCGACGGGAGCGGGAACGGCGAGGCCGCCGCCTTCGAAGAGGCCATCGCGAAGCGTGAGGTCGATGAGGTTCATCGGAGGAGAGCCGAGGAAGCCCGCGACGAAGAGGTTCGAGGGGGTCTCGTAGATCGCTCGAGGCGCGGCGATCTGCTGGAGGCGGCCGTCCTTCAAGACAGCGATGCGATCGCCCATCGTCATGGCTTCGGCCTGGTCGTGCGTGACGTAGATCGCCGTCGTCCCGAGGCGGCGAACGAGGGACGCGAGCTCGACGCGGAGGTCGGCGCGCAGCGCGGCGTCGAGGTTCGCGAGGGGCTCGTCGAAGAGGAAGACCTTGGGGCGCCGGACGATCGCGCGGCCCATCGCGACGCGCTGGCGCTCCCCTCCAGAGAGCTCGCCGGGCTTGCGATCGAGCAGCTTCGCGAGGCCCAGCATGGCCGCGATCTCGGCGACCCGGCGCTCGCGCTCCGCCCTCGCGATCCCCTTCATTTTCAGGGGGAACGCGATGTTGTCGCGGGCGCTCATGTGCGGGTAGAGGGCGTAGCCCTGAAACACCATCGCGACGTCCCTGTCCTGCGGGGCCGCGGTCGTGACGTCGCGGCCGTCGATGGAGACGCGGCCGGCGTCGGGCGTGTCGAGGCCGGCGATGAGGCGAAGCGCCGTGGATTTTCCGCAGCCGGAGGGCCCGACGAAGACGAGGAGCTCGCCGTCCTTCACCTCGAGATCGAGGCGATCGAGCGCGGGCTTCTCGGCGCCCGGGTGGCGTCGCGTCAGGCCTTCGAGGGTGACGGTGGCCACGTCACGTCGCGAGCTCGACGAGGCCGGGGATGCTCGGGGCCGCTCGCACGAGGCCGGGGCCCGGGCCGATCGCGACGGGCACGACGCCGAGCCGGAGCAAGGCGGCGTCGTAGGCGCTGTCCCCGAAGCCCGCGAGCACGACAGCGCCGGGCCGGTTCTGCTTCACGGCGGTGGCCTTGCCGTCCGCGTAGACGAAGACACCCGTGAGCTCCGGCTGGAGGACGCCGTCTTCGATCTTGGGGGTGAGCGCGAACACGCTGCTCGCAGGGATCTCCAGGTGGACGACGCCTTCGATCACAGGAGCCCTCGGAGATGCGGAGGCGACGAGCACCTCGACCCCCGTGCGCCGCGCCCACGCCACGAGCTCGCGCACCTCGGGGCGGATTCGAGCAGCGATGCCCGCCTTTTCCAGGACATCGCGCGCGTAGGCGTGCATCTCGGCCTCGGTGAGGCCGGCGTAGATCCAGGCCATCATCGCGAAGGTCTTGTCCTCGGGGCACTTCGGGGTGAGGTCCTTTTCCCACGACGCGTAGAGGGCGCGCGCGATCGCGACGGGCGATGAATCGTGCGGGAGACCGACCTCGCGCGCGAGCGCCTCGAGGGCCCGCGCTGCGGCGGGGCGAACAGCGTCATCCGCGAGGAAGGCTTCGAACAGATCGACGCCCACGTCGCCGCGCCAGATGGTCCCGTCAGCGTCGAAGGCGATCACGCACGGGGCGCCCTGCGCGGCCTCCCGGGCGCGCTCGAGGCGCTCGATCAGCTCGGCGGTGGTGACGCGGGGGATGGGCGCGTTCGGGGCGCCGGCGGACGAAGGGTGCTCGTGGGCCACGAGCGTGGGCTAGTGCGACGCGGAAACAGCGTCACGTGTTTTCCCGCACAAGAAGCGAGGGACACCGGATCGCCGCGCGACAGACGCGCAGGGGGATTCAATCGCAGCGCTGGGCCTCGAAGGTGCCGTCGGCGTCGAACTTGCCGCTCGCGGTGCCGGTGATCGTGTAGCGGACGTGGTCGTCGGAGATCTCGTCGATCTCGATCGAGCCCTGCTCGAAGGGCGCCGCGCGGATGGTGCACTCGGTGCCGTCCTTGCGGCCGTCGGAGACGAGGTTCTCGGCCCAGGTGTCGGGCGACGCGATCGGCTGCTCGCCGGACTGCGCCGCGGGGTTCATGTGGACGGCGAGCTCCCATCGACCGCACTGGAGGATGATGGCCGTCACGTCCTCGCACTTGCGGGTGAAGGTGCCGGCGACGACCGTGAGCACGCCGTCCTCGTCGACATAGGCGATGGCGTTCGGCCCCGGATCACCGCACCCGACGAGGAGACCGAGCGCCGCGATCGCGAGCCCCGCGGCGGCCGTCGGGGAAGAGGCGCTCTGCCGACGCGCGGCGACCGACCGGATGCACCTCGAGAGAAACGATCGGACCGGGCTGCGCATGGAGACCTCCACCGCTCATCCGATCACGCTTTGAAGGTTCTGTCGCCGGACTCCGCCGGCCGATGGACATCGGGCCGGAAAACTGACTAGCGTTGGGCGGTGGTGGATTCCATGGAGCGACCTTCCCTCCTCGACGCGGCGTGGGACAACCCGCCGACCTCCGTCCCCGAGCCGCGCCCTTCCGCCGATCCGGCGCGCTCGTTCGCCGCGGCGCAGTCGCTCTTCGCGGAGGGGCGCTTCGAAGACGCCTGGGAAGAGGCCGAGGGCGCGCGGGCCGCTTTCGCCTCCGTCGATCCGCTCGCCGAGACGGACGTGCTCTACCTGCTCGCGCTCATCGCGCAGGAGCGGGGCTTCTTGCGCGTGGGCGAGGAGCGCGTGGCGCGGGCGATCGCGGAGCGGACGGATCTCGCGGAGGGGACGGTGCCGCTCTCCTGGTACGAGCTGCACGCGTCGCTCGCGAGCGCGAACGGCGAGCACGCGACGGCGACGGGGGCGTGGGACGCCGCGGTGAAGGTCGCGCGCTCGGTGCGCGATCAGACGGGCGAAGGGACGGAGCGGCTGTGCATCGCGCTCCGGGCGCTCGGGGACGCGCTGCTCGCGGTCGGCAACCACGCGCGGGCGCTCCAGGTGTTCCGGGATCTGGTGAGCGAGGCGCGGGCGCTCTCGGCCGCGCTGGATGATCCGCACGCGTTCCGGCACCTCACGTCGGCGCTGCACCGCATGGGGGACGCGCACAACGCGGCGAACGATGTGGCGGGGGCGATCAGCGCCTACCGCGACGCGGTCGTCGAGGCGAAGCGCGCGGCGGCGAAGGCGGGCGAGACGGCGGATACTTTGTGGGATCTGTCCGTGGGGCTCAATCGGCTCGGGGCGGCGCAGCTCGACGCGGACCAGGCGCAGGCGGCGATCGCTTCGTTCGAGAAATCGGTCGAGGCGAGGCGCGCCTTCGTCGAGCAGACGGGGCGATCCCCGCAGGCCCTCGTGGGGCTCGCGTCGTCGCTCTCAAAGCTCAGCGCCGCGCTCGAGCAGGACGGGGACGCCGCGGGCGCTCAAGCGGCCTCCGACGAGGCCGCGGAGCTCGATCGCGAGGCCGCCGCGCCCGACGACTCCTACCCTCTCACGATGGTGCCGCCGCCCATCGCGCGGTGACGAGCCTCAGCGTGCGGGGGCCCGCCATCTGCCGGGGAACCAGCCGATCGTTCGATCCGACAAGTAGACGATCCGCGGCGCCGCGTACGTCGCGCCCTCTGCTTGCAGCTCCCAGCGGCCTTCTCGCCACTCCCAGCGACGTCCGCTCCACTGCCACTGGCCGCTGACCCAGACGGTGTCGCGCATCCCGTCAGGCGCGGGCGGCACGACCTCGACCTTCGGCGGGGGAGGAGGCTCGCCCACGATCACAGGCCGCTCCCCGACGTGATCGCCCTCGCGAGGCAGCGGCACGGACGCGGCGCATCCGCTGACCATCACGGCGATCGCGGCGCACGCACCGAGCGCTCGACGCGCCGCACGCCGACGGGATCCCGCGCCCTCCTCCGGGGTGCTGCCGCGGCTCACACGTCCCCCAAGATCCAGTCGACGGCGCGCTTGCCGAAGAAGAGGTACTCGATCGTCGCGAGCGCCAAGAAAGGCCCGAACGCCACGCGCGCGTTGTGAGCGCCCTCCTCGGCCTCCTCCATCAGCGGGTCCTCCGCGAGCTCCTTCTCTGCAAGGGCGCGCTCCTCCGGCGACATCTTCTCGAGCTCCGCGCGGATCTCCTCGCGCTCCTTCTTCACCTCCTCGGGCTCCTCGATCTTGCCCTGCACAGCGAGCTGCACGACGGCGACGACGGTCCCTTGCACCGCGCCCGCGCCGAGCACGACGAGCGCCCCCGACCACCCGAACCATGCGCCCGCGGCCATCAAGAGCTTCGCGTCGCCGAGCCCCATGCCCACCTTCCCCTTGCGGATGCGCGGGTAGATCACGATGAACGGGATCCACACGGTCGCGAACCCGACAGCCGCGCCGAGGAGCGCCTCGGTGAACGACATCGCGCGAAACGACGACGTCGCCACGCCGAGCACCGCGGCGCCGATCGTGATCGCGTCGGGCAGGATCATGTGCTCGAGATCGATGAACGCCGCCGCCACGAGGCCCAGCGCGAGCGCGAGGCCCGCGCAGAACACAGCGGCCGATCGGGCGATGGGCGTCGCCTCCGGCATGGGCTTCACGAGCACCTCCAGCACGGCGTACGCGAGCACCCCGCCCATCAGCTCGACGAGCGGGTACCGAGGCGAGAGCTTCGCGCCGCAGCAGCGGGCCTTCCCGCGGAGGAAGAGGAAGCCGAGCACCGGGAGGTTGTCCCAGGGCTTGATGGGCTTGCCGCACGCGGGGCAAGCCGAGCCGGGCCGCACGACGCTGAGCCCCCGCGGGACTCGGTAGATCACGACGTTGAGGAAGCTGCCCCAGATCAACCCGAAGGCCACCGCGAAGGTGATCGCGAACCAGGGCGGCAGATCCGAGAGCGTCACCTCCGCGGCCCCTCGGTCGCCGCGAGGCGCAGCATCATCGTGAGCGCCGCTTGCATCTCCTCGAAGGTGGGCTGCACGGGCTGATCCATGAGCGCCTGCTTCATCTCGATCAGGCGCGATCCGAGCTCTTCGTACATGCGCCGCGATCCGCCCGCCGGGGCGTCGACGAGCCATCGACGAACGACCTCGCGGAGCTCGTCGAGGTCGCTGCCCAGGAGGAGCTGCGTCATCTGCGCGGCCATCGGATCCACGGTGGGGAGGAGCGGGCTTGCCACGCGCGGAGCATAGCGCCGCGAGCGGGCCCAGGAAGCCTTCGGGAGACGTGGGCTTACCTCCGTCGAGGGCCACGGCCACCAAAGCGAAGGCGCCGTGGTGGTAGGCTCGCCGCGGTGCGCGATGTGACGCTCGTCATGGCCGATCCGCCCGCTCTGCTCGTCCACGACGGCCTGAGCGAGTGCCCCTACTTGCCGGACAGGCTCGCGCGCACGCCGATGCAGTACCCCATCCGCTCGCTGCTGCCGGACGAGGTCGATCGTCGGCTCGCGACGGGCTACCGGCGGCAGGGCTCGCTCCTCTACCGGGTCGCGTGCCCGACGTGCAACGCGTGCGAGCCCATCCGCCTGCGCACGGACACGTTCCGCCCGAGCAAGACGCAGCGCCGCATCTATCGCCGCGGGACCGAGGCCTTCGAGGTCGAGGTGGGGGCGCCCGAGTACTCCGACGAGCGCCTCGCGCTCTACAACCTGCACAAGTTCGAGCGCGGCCTCGCGCGCAGCGATCTGCCGATGAACCCGGACGGTTACCGCTCGTTCCTCGTCGAGGCCTGCTGCGACGCGCTCGAGATCCGGCTCCGCCACAAAGGCGCGCTCGCGGGCATCGCCGTCACGGATCGCGGCGCGACGTCGCTCTCCGCTGTCTACACGTTCTACGATCCGGGCCTCCGCGCGCTCTCGCCGGGCGTGTTCTGCATCCTCACGCAGGTGGAGCTGTGCCGCGCGTGGGGCCTGTCGTTCATGTACCTCGGCCTGTACATCGCCGGGAGCGAGCACATGCGCTACAAGGCCACGTACTTGCCGCACGAGCGGCTCGTCGACGGACAGTGGCGCACCTTCGAAACGTCGGACTGACCTCGCTCCTCGGAGCCAGCGCGCTCGCCTCGTTCATCTCGCTCATGCCGCTCGCCGCGTGCAGCTCCGGCGGGAGCTCGGGCAGCGGATCCGCCGTGTCGATCGCGCCGCGCGGCAGCGTGATGGAGGCCGCCGACAACGACGGCGCCGACGCCGCCGCGCCCCAGAGCAAGGGCCGGGTCGCCGCGGAGGCGAGCGTCAAGATCCCTTCCGGGAAGCTCATCGCGGGCAGCACGCCGGGGGACTCCGGGCGCGACGCCGTGCTCGAGCCCGCGCTCCTCGAGCTGGAGCTCGGCGCGTTCACGATCGATCGCTACCTCTACCCCAACGATCCCTCCAAGCCCCCGCTCACCAACGTGACGCGCGCCAAGGCCGAGGGCCTCTGCGCCCAGCGCAGCCAGCGCCTCTGCACCGAGCTGGAGTGGGAGCGCGCGTGCAAGGGCGAGGCGGGGAACACCTACGCCACCGGCGCGCAGTGGGATCCGACGTGCGCGAAGGATCCCGCCTCGTGCGCGTCGCAGGAGGGCGTCGCGGGGATGGGCGCGGCCCTCCGCGAGTGGACGTCGAGCGACGTGCAGCCGATCGAGAACATGCAGGTGCTGGCCGCCGCCGTGCGAGGCGCGCGCGCGGACGCCGCGGCCGTCGATCATCGCTGCGCGCACCGCGCCGCGGTCGACAGCGCGGGGGCCGGCCCCGACATCGGCTTCCGTTGTTGCAGCGGCCCTCCGAACGCCGCGCAGATCCCCTCCCCCACCTGGCAGCAGACGTACCGCCGCGCCGAGATCTCCCCCGCCGAGGTCGCGAAGATGCTCGCGAGCGTTCCGCACCTCGCGGATCTCGCGAACGACGTCTCGTTCTTCAAGGAGCCCGACGACGCGAACCTCGTGCTCACGCGCGGCGACGCCGGGGCACCGCCGCAGAACGTCACGCTCACGACATCCCCTCTCCTCTGGAGCCCCGTGCCCGGCGAGGAGCTGCTCGTCGTGGCCGGCCGCAGCGGCAAGGACGCGTTCATCGTCGCGTTCCACCGCCTCCCCGGCGATCGCTACCGCATCGGCTCCTCGATGTGGCTCAAGGGCGAAAAAGGGCCGATCGCGCTCGGCTTCAACGGCTACGTCCACCGCAAGCTGCCGTGGGCCATCGCCTGGGATCGCGCCGGCGAGTCCGGCAACATCACGTACCGCGAGGACGGTCGCGTCGTGATCACCCAGAAATGAAGCCGCTCGGCTATCGGCCGATCTCGGCCGGCAGCGGCCTGTAGTCGCCGTATTTCTCGAGGCACTGGAGGAGCGTGTCGATCGCGCCCAGGAGCTCGCCCTCGTCGAGCGACTCCGTCGGCAGCTCGGCGCAGAGCACCGTCTCGTTGTTCTCTCCGAAGGCGAACTTCGCGACGGGGATGCTGCGGTTCAACGAGAGCAGCGCCCGCGCCGTCCCGACGAGCGAGTAGGCCGGCGAGACCTCCACGGGCAGCACCGAGAGCACGATCCAGTTCTCGCTGATCTGCACGTAGAGCGGCGGGAGCGCGCGCTTCGTCGCGAAGCTCGCCGCGAGCTTCACCACGATCATGTGCGGATCCTTCACCGCCACGTCGAACCCGCGCTTCTCGATCCAGCCCTTGATGGTCTGCGCGTCCATGCGTCTTAGCCCTCGCTCGAGGTGGTGAGCGCGCTCTCTCCCGGCGAGAGGCGTCGAACGAACTGCTCGATGAGCTCCACGACCTGATCCTTCCGCTCGATGGGGATCACGTGCGTGCCGCTCAGGATCTTGAGCTCCGACCGCGGGATGAGCGCCGCCATCTCCTCGGCGTAGCGCGTGGGCGTGAAGCTGTCGCGATCCCCCGCGAGCACCAGCACGGGCACGTCGATCTTCGGCAAGAGATCGCGCGCCGAGTGCTCGCCCGCGGAGCGCAGCATCCGGAGGAACATCGGCAGATCGATGTCGACCATGTGCTTCATGTACGGGAGCAGGTCCTCCGGCACGATCGACGCCTTGTCCACCTCCCCCGTCACGAGGGCGATGCGCAGCGCCACCTCCGGGGGCAGGTGACCCCAGAGCCCGCGCGCGAGCCGCGTGTGCTTGTCGACCGTCTCGATCACGCGCGGCAGGAGCTGCGCCATCACGTCGGTGCCCTTGAACGTGTGCGTGATCCGCCCGTGCGAGCCGCAGATCAGCACCATCGCGCGCACGTCCGCGGGGTGGATTCGATAGGCCTCCAGCGCGACCTGGCACCCCATCGAATGCCCGAAGAGCACCACCTCGCCGGCCCCGATCATCCGGCGCACCGTGTCGAGATCGCGGGCGTGATCCTCGAGCTCGATCATCTCCGGATCGGACGGCCGCGCGCTGCGCCCGTGGCCTCGGTAGTGCCAGTGGACGACGTTCATGAAGCGGGCGAGGTCGTCCCACAGGTACTTCCAGATGAAGCCGTCGCAGGCGATGCCGTCGCACAGGATCGCTGTCGGTCGATCGGCCTCGAGGGGGTGAGGCCGGTACCGCACGAAGAGGCGCGTCCCGTCGCGCGCGCTGACGAACAACGACGATTGGGTCAACGTGAGATCGCTGTCCAGGGCTCAGGGCTCGCTCCGGCGAACCCGCGGCCCCGATGTTTCGATCGAGTCTTTATTCGCCTTCGTCCTCGTCGCCAGCAACGTCGTTGACGCTCGGCAGCTTCTTGATCTCCACGCGTGCCAGCTTCCATGCGCGCTGGACGACCCAGGAGAGCGACCGGTCGAGCCGGGCGGCCTCTTCCTTGATCTCGGTGAGCATGGACTCTGGAAAATACAGGCTCTGCTTCCGCTTGTCGGTCTTGGAGGCTTCGCCCTTTTGGTCCTTGTCGTTCTGATCCACGGTTACCCCTGCGCGGTGCGCGGAAAAGGTATCCCAAGTAACGCCGCTCCGGAAAGCCCCACGCTGAACCTTCGATCACGGTCGTCACACGCCATTTCGTCCTCCCCCGACACGACCCGAGCACGTCCCGATCTGGGCCCGAGGTGCCCGACGCAGGGCACCGATGCAAGGTCGTCGCGCGGCCCCGAGGCGGGGGTCCGCGCTGTTTGAGGATTGAGAGATGCTCCGAGACTAAACAGGTCAGATCGATTCCGGCGAGACAATTCTGCCGGCGATCGCGCTCGCGGCGACGACGAGCGGGCTCGCGAGGTACACCTTGCCCGGCCCGCTGCGCCCCGGGAAGTTTCGGTTGATCGCGGACACGGTGACCTCCTCGGCCTTCATTGACACGCCGGGCCCGGCCTTGATGCACGCGCCGCACGAAGGATCGACGAGCTCGGCGCCCGCGCGCTCGAACACCTCGATGTAGCCCTTCTCCTCGGCGTATTTGCGGATGTCCTGCGAGCCGAACTGGATGTAGAGGTGCACGCCGTCGGCCACGCGCTTGCCGCTCTCCACCGCGCGCTTGAGCACCGAGGCGTACATGTCCATGTCGGCCTTCTTGCCGCCGGTGCACGAGCCTCCGTACGCGATGTCGATGCGAACGTCCCCGCCGGACGCGCGCGACAGATCCGAGAGCGCCACGCCGTTCCGAGGATCGCCCGGGGTCGCCACCATCGGCACGATCGTCGAGAGATCCACGTCGAACGTCGCCATGTACTCGGCGCCCGGATCCGCCCGCACGATGCGCGCTCTCACCGACGCCGCGTCGGCGCCCCGCTGCTTGACCATGTAGTCGACGATGACCTCGTCGGCCTCGATGATGCCGGTGAAGCCGCCGGCCTCCACGGCCATGTTCGTGAGCGTCGCGCGCTCGTCGAGGCTCATCGCGCGCACGCCGTCGCCCGCGAACTCGAGCACCTTGCCGATGCCCTCGCCCGTCTTCCAGAACGGCTGCGAGAGCAGGTGGAGCATCACGTCCTTGGCCGTCACGCCGGGCCCGAGCTTGCCGTGCAGGTTGAAGCGCGCCGTCTGCGGCACCGCGACCCGCACGTCCCGCGTGAGCCACGCGTTGGCCATGTCCGTCGACCCCACGCCGAAGGCGAAGCACCCGATCGCGCCCGCCATGCACGTGTGCGAGTCCGTGCCCGCGACGACCTGCCCTGGGAGCGCGAGCTCCTCGATCACCTTGTTGTGACAGATCGCCTCGGATCCCACGGTCTTCCCGTTCCGCTCGACCTCGCCGTAGAGCTTGATCGCGTTGCGCTTGGTGAAGCTCTCCTGCACGGTCGCGAGCGACGCCGCCTGCTCCTTGAGCCCCATCTTCTTGTGGGCCTCGGGCATCACCAGATCGAGGAACGTCAGGTGATCGCGGAACGCGAAGACGCTCTCCGGCTCGCTCACCGTCGCGCCCTCACCGAAGCCGCTGCGGAAGAGCGCCTCGGCCATCGGCGTGACGTACTCGTGCGAGAACCGCACGTCCGTCCGCACGAACAGCGAGTCTCCGGGCTTCACCGCGGGCACGCCGAGCTTGCCCGTCTTCGCGTCGACGATCGCGTGCGCCGCGATGATCTTCTCGACGAGCGTCATCGGCCGCGCCTCGGTCGTCACGGGGGCGGGCGACACCTCGCCGGCCATGCGCGCCTTGTTGTACGCGAAGAGCCCGCCGTGCCGGACCACGTCCGCGCTGATCGGATCGAGCCCCTTCGTGAACTCCTCGATGGAGATCGACTCGCCCTTCTTGATGCGATCGAGGATCGAGAAATCCGTCGTCGTCAGGAGCCCGATGTTCTGGCAGTTCTGCCCGTAGATCTTCTCGATGCTCTTCGCGACGACGATCTGGATCCCCGCCTCGCGCTCCGAGTAGGGCGCCGTCTCGCGCGACGATCCGCACCCCTTCGATCGCCCGCTCACGATCACGCCGAAGCCGCCGCTCTTGATCGCGTCCTTCGTGATCACCCCGCCCCGCAGCCCCACGAGGCAATAACGAGCGAGCGTCTCGTCGTAGTAGTAGCAAACCCACCCCGGGGTCAGCTCGTCGGTCGAGATGTTGTTCACGAGCTCGGTCTTCTCGGGATCGACGTCGATCACCGCGCCTTCGAGCTGCTTCTTGAGGACCTCGGCGTCCTCGGTGAGATAGAGAATCTTCCCTTTGACCTGGACACTCGTTCGCGGCATCGAAACCTCGGCGATGGATGGGGCGGCCAGTCATTGCCATTAGTCGGTTTCCCGTGCGCACGCCACGCCCCGCCCCCCCGCGCAGACCGGCAATTGTTTCGGAGAACGGCTCAGTCGGCGCCCGTCGAAGGAGGTAGCTCCGCCTGCGCCGGCGCCACCCCCGCGGCCACGGCCGGACTGTCGGATCCCGTGCTCTTGTGCTGCGTCGCGAACAGCAGCACGAACCCCTCAAAGGCGACCACCGAAGGTTGCCTCGGCGCGCGCGACGACCCCGCGCCGAACACCGGCGACACAGCGCGCTCGAACACCCCGTCGTCGAACTTGGCCGCGAGCCCGATCGTCCTCGCCCCCGCGCCGCTCTCGGCTTCGTAATAGAGCCTCACCACCTTGCGCCCGAGCTCCGTCTCCCCGAGCACCGCGCACGGCGCGCCCACGCCCGCGTCGTCGTACGCATCGTCGCCCGGCGCCCCCGGCGACAAAACAGGCCCCGTCCCCTCGCGGGACCACGTGATCCCGTCCTGCGAGAGCGCCTCCCCGATCACACGATCCCCCGAGGGAAGAAGCACTTCGTAGAACATCGCGAGCCCGCCCTCCGGCAGCGCGATCACCGACGGGCTCTGCGGCAGGGCCCCCGCGTCCCAGCCGCTCATCGCCTCCGCGAGCACCGGCCCCGGCTCCTTCGTGAAGGCGACCCCGTCCTTGCTCCGCGCGAGCCCCACGCCCCCCGACGACCCGTAATAGAGCCACGTCTCCCCCTCGCGAAGGATCGCCGCGGGCGCGCCGATCGAGCCTTTTTCCCAGTCTTCCGTGACCTCCAGCACCACCTCTGTCGCGCGATCGAACGATCGCCCATCCTCCGCGACGCCGCGCCGGATCACGCTCGGCGGATCCTCGATCCCCGCCCCACCTGTGCTCGCGGCGAAGAACCCGACCACCTCGAACGTCGCCGGATCCCCGTCCGCATCGAGGACCGACGCATCCCGCGCGAGCGTCTTGTCATCGTCCACCGCGTTGGGCGCCACGAGCGAAAGCCCAAGCTCCCCTTTTTTCAGCGCGCGAAACGGCCCCACCCCCGCGTTCGGAAGATCCTTGTCTCCCTTCGCCGCGTTCGCGAGCGTCGCGCACGCCCCGAGCAACGACGCGAGCCCGATGACCACCACGATGGACCTTCGC
>Ga0268298_10005247_pt1 | contig 12243 bp, 10 predicted proteins | sample WWTPWeurt_MetaG_FD_194462 | JGI IMG/M metagenome (GOLD analysis project Ga0268298, IMG submission 194462) | Activated sludge microbial communities from WWTP in Nijmegen, Gelderland, Netherland - WWTP Weurt | ecosystem: Engineered > WWTP > Aerobic digester > Activated sludge | place...
AGGGTCGCGAGTCGAAGCTGCCGGCCAAGAACCTGACCGCAGGCGCGCGCTATCGCGTCGAGATCGAGGTGGCTGACGAGAAGGGTCGCACGATGGCGAAGACGGAAGAGCTGCAGTACGACGCGGCCGGCGCGGCCGCGGCCGGCGCCAAGCCAAGGGCTCGCTGACGCAAGGCAAGGAGGCACGCCATGTCTCAAGCAACGACGTCTCAGGCAATGATGTCTCAGGCAATGCAGAAGGCGCTGAAGCGTGCTCGGGTCGCCGCGACCTGGCGTGAACCGCGGACCGCGCGTGGGCGTCACGAGGCGGCCTTCACCCTCGTCGAGCTGCTGATCGTGATGGCGATCATTTCAGTGCTGGCCACCACGGCGGCGCCGAAGTTGCTCGAGTACACGCACAAGGCGCGGGACGTCGAGGCGATGGAGGCCCTCTCCAAGATCGCCGACGGCGCGTCGGCCTACTACCAAGCCGTCGGACACCTGCCGGTCGCGGCCGACGACGAGCCGGCGAATCTGGGGCCGCTGAAGGTGTCGTACGGCTACGGCCCCAGCCCGGTCGACATCTGCGGCCACGGCGGTCGCGCGACGAACGAGGACTTGGCCGAGCACTTCCGCTTGCGGGCCTCGAAGTACATCTGGGACAAGGTCAACTTCATGCCCGGCTTCGGCGCGCGCTTCACCTACACCTTTGCGGGCGTGAGCAACTACGTGCCCGGGGCGCAGACCGCCAACGCCTGGTTGCAGGGCGAGCGCTCGCTCGATTGCAGCGGCAACGCCGGAACGTGGGTCGCGTACCGGAGCCGACTCTACTACCAGGACGGCACGCTGCGGCGCACGACGCCCCACCAGGTTCGGTACTGACTATGTAGGGGGGCCCTCTATTGAGGGGGCCCTTCAAGCCCCCCTCGTGGGCGAAGACGCGGTCTTCGCCCACTCACCCCCGAGTCGGCGCGCTCTTCGCTAGGGGGCGCTGTGACAGACGTCGCACTCGCCCACGACCACGCCGAACGCGCGCTGGCCGTCGTGGCAGCGCCCGCAGAGCTGACCCCGGCGAATCCGCTCCATCACGAGTGGCCCGTGCAGCGGTCGGCCGGCGCGGAGCAGGCTGAACTGCTCGCGGTGGCATTCCGCGCACTGCGGCTTGGCGGCGTCGAGGTGGCTGGCGTGGTCGAAGGTGACGACGCCCGGGCTGTGGGCGCCGCGCGGGAAGCGGAACGGGGCGGGCAGGCGTGGCGCCGCCGGCCAGCCCGCGGGGGCCACGTCGTGGCTCGACCGGGTGCGGGTCGACGTGGCCGCCGTGGCCGAGGTGGCGCTGAGCACCGCGGTGGCGGGTCGATCCTCGCGGCCGCGAGCGAGCGTCAGCAGCGCCCAGCCGGCGAGCAGCAGCACCCAGAGCCCGGCGATGCCCCAGCCGCTGGCGGTGGGTGAGGGCCTTGCACCCGCTGGCGCTGCGGCGCCGGCGGTCGCCGCCGGGAAGAGCCCCAGATATCGCGCCGCCAAGGCGAAGGCGGTGAAGCCTGCCGCCACCAGCGCGAAGGTCACGCCGAGCTCCAACAGCGACGGCACATAGTGTGTCCCACTCGAGCGCGCCATGCCGGTGACCGCGACGTTGAGGCGACTGACGACGAAGCCGAGCACGACCAGCAGCGCTGCGAAGAACAGCCCACTGCGGTGGCGGCGCACGTGTGGCGTGGCGAGCAGGGCGATCGGCAGCACCACGCCGAGCCCGATCTCGCCCCAGAACATCACCGCCTCGGGCGTCAGTTGCAGCGCCAGCCCCAGCTGCCCGCGATGTAGCAGGTCCTGCGCCTTCCACATCAGGTAGACACCCAGCACGACGACGATCACGCGCGCCAGGCCATCCAGCAGGTCGTGCTCGAGCTCGCGACCGAAGGCGCGCTGGCTGAGATAGGACTCGACGATCGTCATGGCGAGCCCGGCGGCGATCGCCGTGAGAAAGAAGAACACCGGCAGCCAGGGCGTGTACCAGAGCCCGTAGAGCTTGTCGGGTACGATCACGTAGAGCGTGCCGAGCGACGACTGGTGCAGCATCGACAGCAGCACGCCGATCACGACCAGCGGGACGTAGATCGCGCGGACCACGCGCAGCGGGGCGTGCAGGCCCAGTCGCTCCAACACCAGCGGGCTGAACTCGAGCGCCAGCACGGTGGTGTAGAGCATCACGCACCACGCGACCTCGAACATCACCGAGCGCGGGTTCCACATCACCAGCGGGTGCCAGATGTCCCAGGGCTGGCCGAGGTCGAAGAGCAGGCCGACGATCACCAGCACGTAGCCGACGAAGGCCGTGAACACCGCCGGCCGCGCGATCGGCTTGTAGTGTTCGATGTGGAACACATGGACGGTCGCGGCGACGGTGAAGCCGCCGGCGGCCAGACCCACGCCGACCAGCACATCGAAGCCGATCCACAGTCCCCAGGGGAAGGCGTCGGAGAGGTTGGTCGCGGCGCCTAGCCCGCGGCCGAAGCGGACGACCGTGGCGTAGGCCCCCAGCGCGAACAGGCCCGCCAGCACCAGGCGCCAGAAGGTCACGCCCGCGAGCAGGCGGCGCAGGCCTCTGGTCATCGTTCGGACTCCGGTGGGGGGAGGGTCTGGGCCAGGGCCTGGCGTCGTCGCACGATCCACCAGATGCCGATCAGGCCGACCCCCGCCACGCTGACCACCTGCGGCAGGTTCGAGAGCACATTCCAGGTCAGGCGCGGGTAGGGATCCTTGCGCACGTTGGCCGGAAAGCCGAGCTGCTCGAAGGGTACCGCTGACAGATAGAGCACCGAGGTGCCGCCCGCCTCCTGCTCGCCGTAGATGTGCGCCACGTAGCGCCCCGGGTCGGCGGCCAGGCGGCGGCGCGCCTCGGTCAGCAGCGCGTCGCGTTGGCCAAAGATCGTGGCGCCCGCCGGGCAGACCTGCGTGCAGGCCGGCTGCTTGCCCTTGCTGACGAGCTGCGCGTAGCACATCAGGCACTTCTGCACGCGGGGCACGCGGCGGTCCCACTCGTACTTCGGGACGTTGAAGGGGCAGCCGACCATGCAGTAGCGGCAGCCGATGCACTTGCTCTCGTCGTAGGCCACCGGCCCTTCGGGCGTCTTGTGCAGCGCGTTGACGGGACAGACCGACGCGCAGGCCGGGTCGAGGCAATGCATGCACTGGCGGCGCACATTGACCCGGCCGTGGCGCTCGACCACGGTCAGAGTGCTCGCCGAGAGCTGCCGGGCGCCGTCCTCGCGCGGCAGCCCGTTGAGCTCCTTGCAGGCCCAGACGCAGGCCTGGCAGCCGACGCACTTCGTCAGGTCGGTGAGGATCGCGGCGGTCATGCGGGCGGCGGCGCGTCGACCGGCGGCTGCTCGCCGAACACGTCCCGTGCCAGCTCTTGCCACTGGTCGTCGCTGAGTGTGGCGCTCAGCCCCGGCTCGGGCAGCCCGCCGTCGGAGGCCGTGACGCCGAGCGTGGCGGCGGCCGGCTGGTGGAGCGCGAGCAGGGCCTCGCGCGCGCGCCGCAGCTCGCCGCGCAGCCAGCGCGTCGCCTCATCGGCGATCAGCATCGCCCGCAGCGCCGTGCCCAGCTCCTGCGGCTGCACGCGGCAGAGCCAGTGGGGTCCGTAGGGTTGCTCGGCCAGCACCGCTGGTGCCGCTCCGAGGGCCACGTTGTGCTCGGCGACGAGCCCACTGACGGGGGCGCGCAGGGTCAGCCGGCGGTGGCCGCGGTACAGGGTCAAGAGCGGTTCACCGCGGGCGACGAAGGTCCCCGTCGGCTCGACCGACACGCGATCGGGTGGGCCCAGCAGCGCGGTGGCCAGGGCGTCGGCCCCGACCGTCACCAGGCCCGAGGGCTCGAGCGCGATCCAGCAGTGGCTCGGATCGAGGAAGCCCGGCAGTGGAGGCGCGGCCAGGGGCCGTGCGGTGCGCGGCGCTTCCGCGAGCGGTGCCACGGGGACCAGCGCTTCGCTGCGCCCGCGGGCGGCGTCGCGGGCGAGCCGCTGCCGCCGGAAGGCCAGCTTCTGCACCACGTGGTCCGAGGTCAGCGCGATGATCAGGGTCATGAGCACGAGCAGCACAGCCATGGAACCTCCCCCTCTCCTAGGCCTTCCGAGTCCGTGCACTGCACGCGAAGTGCCAGTCGCGTGCCGATCGCCAAGTACAGCGCCCCGGAAAAGAGTTCTACCGGGCGCGCGCTCGCGGCGAGGGCGACGCAGCGTTGCGTTTCGCAACGGCGCCGTGGCGAAGCGCTACAACGCAGCGCCGGGGAGCCGCCGCCGGCAGTCGGAACAGAGCTCCTCGCGCTTCAGATCGATCTCCTCCACGTACATCGAGCTGTGCATCACGCAGTCGGGGTCGTGGCAGTGTACCAGGCCGAAGGCGTGTCCGAGCTCATGAATCGCCTCCTTCGCCAGGCGCGCGGCGAAGAGGGTGTCATCGGGCGCCAGGCCGTAGACGGCGTTGTCCAGGCGGTAGGTCGAAAGGATCGCGCCCCGTCCGTTGAGCTGCGCCTGGCCGAAGACGTGCGTGAGCATCGGGATGAACAGGTCGCCCGCGACGATCCCCAGCAGCCGCTCGCTGCCGGGCAGGGCAATCAGCCGCTCGAGCAGGGTCAGCGCGTTGTACTGCCCCCGGTGCACGTCGAGCGCCGACTCGAGGCCCAAAGGGGCCGCCTCGATGGCCACCGCACCACCGAGGACGTGGGCGATCCGCCGCGCCAGGTCGTCGGTCCACGGTGGCGCTTGGCGATAGCCGAGCGGCACCAGCCGCACACCAGGACGCGGCTGTGGCGGCCCTTGGGGCGGACGCTCGATTTCCGCGCGCGAGCGCATCAACCACGCGCAGCCGGTGGCGCGCGCGTGGCGAGCCGTTGCTCGAGGGCCTCGGTCGTGATCCCCAGCAGCGTCGCCGCCTGCGACCGATCGCCCTGGCAGCGCTCGAGCACCTGCGTGATGTGGCGCTGCTCGACGGCCGCCAGCGAGAGCTCGCCGGCGGCGGTCGCTGGCGGCGCGGAGGCGTGGCTCGGCGCCGAGGTGGGCGCCAGCGGCAGGTCTTCGGCGGCGACCAGGGGCGGCCGACCGACGACCAGCGCGCGTTCGATGGCGTTGGCCAGCTCGCGCACGTTGCCGGGCCAGTCGTGGGCCACCAAGCGCTCCAGCGCGCCGGGCGAGAAATCGGTGAAGGGCGCGCTCGCCTGCGCGGCGAGTCGCTGCAGCAGGTGCCGCGCCAGCAGCGGGATGTCGCTGCGGCGTTCGCGCAAGGGCGGGCACGTCAGCGTCAGCACGGCGAGGCGATAGTAGAGGTCGGCGCTGAAGCGCGCCTGCTCGACGAGGGCGTCCAACGGCACGCTGCTCGCCGCGATCAGGCGGAAGTCCGCCGGTCGCGGCCGTGTGCCGCCCAGCGGCGTGAAGGTCCCGCTGCGCAGGATCTCGAGCAGGGCGCTCTGCGTGCGCCTGCCGAGCTGGCCGACCTCGTCGAGGAAGAGCGTGCCGCCCTCTGCCAGCTGCAGCTTCCCCATCCGTCGGAGTTGCGGCTGAGGCTGCGCGCCGCCCTCGTGGCCGAGGAGCTCGTCGTCGCCCAGCTCACCGCCGGCGGCGCCACAGTGCACGGGTACGAAGGAGAAGTAGCGGCGGGCGCTGGCGGCGTGGAGGGCCGTGGCCACCAGGTGCTTGCCGGTCCCGCTCTCGCCACAGATCAGCACTGGAACGTCGGCGTGGGCGGCCTCCTCTACCTGCGCGTTGAGCGCGCGCATCGCGGCGGTCTCGCCGACGATGACGAGACCGCCGCGGTGGTCGACGGCCTGACGCAGCCGAGCGTTTTGCACGCGCAGCTCGCGCAGCTCGAGCGCCCGGCGCACCATCCGGCTCAGCTCATCCGGGTCGACGGGCTTGGTCAGGTAGTCGAAGGCCCCGTGCTTCAGCACCTCGACGGCGCTCTGGATCGTGCCGAAGGCGGTGACGATGATCACCGCCGTATCCGGCGTCACCTCCTGCATGCGGTGCTGCAGCGTGACGCCATCCATCCCCGGCATCTTCAGGTCGACCAGCGCCACATCGAACGACTCCTGCTGCAGCCGCCGCAGCGCCGCGGCACCGCTCTCCGCCACCTCGATGGCGTAGCCCTCGAGCTCGAACCAGCGCCGCAGCGAGTCGCGCACGGCGGCCTCGTCGTCGACGATCAAGATGCGAGGTTGGGGGCTGGGCATGGCGTGACTCCCGTCGGGCGGTCTGTGGTGTTCTTCTATGGTTGAGTTCGCGCGGGGTCCGGCGCGGGCGCGGGATCGGCGCGGTACGGGTGGCGCAACCCCTGGTAGTGGCGACGCTTGTCGGTACCGCGCGCTGCGAGCGAGAGGCATGGCATGCGCGTTGCTCCCTAGACCTTCGGCCGCGTGCGGTACCCGAAACGGAGGTGACGAAGATGTCCATTCTACTCGCTCTCGGCATGGCGATGGTGATCATCGGCCTCGCCCAGCTCGCGCAGCGGCTGCGCCGGGGGTCTGTGCCCGCCGTGCGGCCGGTCGCGCGACCGGAGCCGATGCGCGCCCCCTTCGTACCGTCGGGCGTGTTCGTCTCGGACGCTCATGGTTGGCTCGCCTTCGACGCAGGCTCGGCCTTCCGCGTCGGGCTCGATGGCTTCCTCGCGGAGGCGCTCGGCCCGGTCGAGGCCATCGAGCTGCCACCGGTCGGTACCCGGGTGACGCGCGGCGAGGCGCTGCTGACGCTGCGCGTCGGCGGTCGCCGCGTGGCGGTGGCCGCGCCGGCGGCGGGCGAGGTGGTGGGGGTCAACGAGCTCGTGCGGGCCGATCGGGCCCAGTTGACCGACGACCCCTATGGCCGCGGCTGGCTGGTCAAGCTGATGCCGACCGATCACAAAGCGGCGCTCGAACCGCTCTACGTCGGCCCCGGGGCCACGGGATTCCTGCGCCGCGAGCTGCGCCGCCTGGTCGACTGGGTCAACGTCGTCACCGCGCCAGCGGGGGCGCCACAGCTCTCGGACGGCGGCCTGCCGCAGCGCGGCGTGGCGGCCCAGCTCGGCGACGCCGAGCTGGCGCGCTTCGCGTCGGCCTTCATGTCCTGCGACCCGGCGCGCGAGGCCTCGTGCGGCCTGCCCCGCGCCAGCGGGCCGGTCGCGCCGGCCCCCTAGCGCCAGCGGCGTGGGCGCCGGCGCGCGGGCGCGCAGCGCTGCGCGCTTCCGATGCGGGAGCCGGCTGGTGTAGCCTGCCGTGGGCAACGCTGCTCCACGGACCCCGCGCATGCGTCGGCGCCTCGGCCACTGGTACAACTCGCTGACCTTTCGGCTGACGGGCACGCTGGTGCTGGCGCTGGTGGCGGTGTTCACCGCGACGGCCTCGGTGCAGCTCGCGCTGCAGCAGCGCTACGCGCGCCAGTCGGCCCAGATCAACGGCGAGGTGATCAGCGAGGGCATCTTCGGCGCGCTGCACGCGAGCATGCTGACCAACGACCGGCAGCAGCTGCGCGATTCCGTGCGTCAGATCAGCGCGCGGGCGCCGGACCTGCGCGTGCGGATCTTCAACAAACAGGGGCGCATCGTCTTCTCGTCACAGCCCGGCGAGGAGGGTGCGCGCCTCGATCTCGAGGCCGAGGCCTGCTATCGCTGCCATGCCTCGGGCCGACCGCTGACGCGCCTGCCCTCCGGCGATCGGACACGCCTGTTCCGGCTCGACGGCCACGCCGCGCTCGGCATCATTCGGCCGATCGACAACGAGCCGGCCTGCAGCACCGCCGCCTGTCACGCCCATCCCGCGCGGAAGAAGTTGCTTGGCGTGCTCGACACCACGCTGCTGCTCGCGCCCGCCGAGCGGGCACGCGCCGAGACGACCCTGCTGGTGCTCGTCGCCTCCTTGCTGGCCTTGGCGCTGACGATCGTGTTGGTGGTCTGGGTCGTGCGCGGCACGGTGCAGCGCCCCGTGCGGGCGCTGACGCGCACGCTCGACGCCCTCGGCGCGGGCGAGCTCTCGGCGCGCTACGAGGAGCAGGGCATCGCCGAGTTCTCGCATCTGTCCGACGCGCTCAATCGCACGGCCGTCCAGCTCGAGCGGGCCAACGCCGAGCTGGTGGGCTGGGCCCAGACGCTGGAGCGCCGCGTCGACGAGAAGACCGCCGAGGTGGCACGCGCCCAGCAGCGCTTGGTGCGGGCCGAGCGGCTCGCCTCGCTGGGCAAGCTGGCCGCGGTCGTGGCGCACGAGATCAACAACCCGCTGGCCAGCGTGCTGACCTACTCCAAGCTGCTGCGCCGCCGACTGGCCGGCAGCGCGGAGGCGCAGGGTGTGCTCGGCGACGCGCCGGAGATCCTCGATGCGATCGCCAGCGAGTCGAAGCGCTGCGGCGACATCGTCAGCGGGCTGATGTCCTTCGCCCGCGGATCGGGCAGTGGTCGCCAGCCGACGGACGTCAACCAGGCCGCGCAGAAGGCGCTCTTCCTGCTGAAGAACCGCACCACGCTGGCGAGCGTCACGGTGGAGGCCGAGCTCGCGCCCGCGTTGCCTCAGCCCGTGGTCAACGCCGACCAGCTGCAGCAGGCGGTGCTCGCGCTCTGCGTCAACGCCCTCGAGGCGATGCCCCAGGGCGGGACTCTGGCGCTGAGGACCTGGCAGCCGAGCGCTGACAAGATCGCGCTGGCCGTGCGTGACACGGGTTGCGGCATCCCGCCGGCGGTGCAGCAGCGGATGTTCGAGCCCTTCTTCAGCACCAAGAGCGAGGAGGAGGGGCATGGGCTCGGCCTCGGCCTGACCGTCGTCGACGGCCTGGTGCAGGAGAACGGCGGCACCATCGACGTGCAGAGCGCCGTGGGGCAGGGCACGACCTTCGTGTTGGTCTTCCCGATCGCCGCGGCGTCGACGGCCGCCCCGGCGGCGGTCGGTGAGGAGGCGGTCGGTGGGTGAGCTGCGCGTGCTCGTGGTCGACGACGAGCCCCACGTGCGCGCGGCCCTGGCCTCATGGCTGCGCGAGGACGGCTATCAGGTGCTGACGGCGGAGAGCGGCGAGCAGGCGCTCGACCGGCTGGCCGCCCGCGGCGCCGAGATCCTGCTGGTCGACATCAAGATGCCGGGGATGAGCGGCCTCGAGCTGCAGGCACGCGTGCGCGAGCTGGCGCCGGAGACCACGGTGATCGTGATGACCGCGCACGCCTCGGTCGAAACAGCCGTGCAGGCGCTGAAGCAGGGCGCCTACGACTTCATCGTCAAGCCCTTCGACCCCGAGTCGATGTCGCGCCTGGTGGCCAAGGCGGCCGAGCGCTACGTGCTGCTGAGCGAGAACCGGGCGCTGCGCGAACGCGTCAGCGCCAGCGAGCCCCAGCTGATCTATGGGCCGCGCAGCCCGCTGGTGCCGGTGCTGGCGCAGCTCGAGCAGGTGGCCGAGACGGACACGAGCGTGCTGATCAGCGGTGAGAGCGGCACGGGCAAGGAGCTGATCGCCAAGCTGCTGCACGCCCGCAGCCCGCGACGCCACGGGCCGCTGGTGGTGGTCAACTGCGGTGCGCTGGCCGAGGGCGTGCTCGAGAGCGAGCTCTTCGGCCACGAGAAGGGCGCCTTCACGGGGGCTTTGGCGCGTCGCGAGGGCAAGCTCGAGCAGGCCCGCGGCGGCACGCTCTTCCTCGACGAGATCGGCGACATCCCGCCCAAGATGCAGGTCGACCTGCTGCGCGTGCTCGAAGAGCGCGTCGTCGTGCGCGTCGGCGGCAATCAAGCGATCGCCGTCGACTTTCGACTGGTCACGGCCACGCACCGCGATCTGTCCGAGGAGATCCGCGGCGGGCGCTTTCGCGCCGACCTCTTCTTCCGCATCAACGTCTTCCAGCTCAGCCTGCCGCCCTTGCGCGCGCGCATGGACGACGTGGTGCTGCTGGCCGAGCACTTCCGCGCCCGCTTCGCCCAGCAGATGAATCGCCGCGTGGTGGGCTTCTCGCGCGAAGCGCTGGCCTCGCTGCGCGGGCAAGGCTGGCCGGGTAACGTGCGCGAGCTGCAGAACGCGATCGAGCGCGCGGTGGTGGTCTGCCGCGGCGGCACGATCGAGGCCGAGCACCTGCCCTTTCGCGCCCAGCCGCCGGAGGCAGCGGGCGGGGTCGATACGACGCTGGCCGGCGTCGAGGAGCGCCACATCCGGCAGATCGTCGAGCGGTGCCAGCACAACGTGACCCAGGCGGCGAAGCTTTTGGGCATCGACCGCGTCACGCTGCACAACAAGCTCAAGCGCTACGGTATGGCCCGACCGCAGTAGGGAGGCTGGCGGAAATTATCTCGCCAACTTGTTCGGCCGATCCATCCCGCGCGTCTGCGTTGCTCGTCGGTTGCGTACAGGCAGTACGCGCCCTCCTTGCGCCTTGCCGCGCGAGCGCCTCGACCGCCAATCTGGCAAGCTGATTGCCGCCAGCTTCTAGCGCCGGCGCGGACGGGCCCGGCGGATGATCATCTCGGCGAGCTGCAGGACAGACCTCCCGGCCTTCTACGGCGAGTGGTTTCGCCGCCGGCTCGACGCTGGGTTCTGCAAGGTGGCCAATCCCTTCGCTCCGGGGCAGCGCTACAGCGTGTCACTGCGGCGCGAGGACGTCGACGGCTTCGTCTTCTGGACCAAGCACCTGACGCCCTTCGTCGGGGTGCTGGACGAGGTCCATCGGCGCGGCTTCCCCTTCCTCGTGCACTACACGATCAACGGCTATCCGCGCGCGCTCGAGTCGCGCGTCGTCGAGGTGGAGCGCTCGATCGCGCAGCTCCGCGCCGTGGCCGACGCCTTCGGCTCGCGGGTGGCGATCTGGCGCTACGACACGATCATCCTCTCGACCCTCACGGACCTCGACTTCCACCGGCGGAACTTCCGTCGCATCGCCGCGGGCCTCGCCGGTGCGACCGACGAGGTCGTGGTCTCGTTCGTGCAGCTCTATGACAAGACGCGACGCAACCTCGACGACGCCGGCCGCCGCCACGGCTTCGGCTGGCACGACCCATCGGACGACACCAAGCGCGCGCTGCTCGCCGACCTCGCCACGATCGCCACCGAGCAACGCCTGCGCCTCACGCTCTGCACGCAACCGCAGCTGCTGCTGCCGGGGGTCTTTGAGGCGCGCTGCGTGGACGCCCGGCGCTTGATGGAGCTGGCGGGGCGGCCCTTTCGCACGCGCCTCAAGGGGACGCGCGCCGGCTGCGGCTGCGACGAGTCGAGGGACATCGGCGCCTACGAGAGCTGCCCTCACGGCTGCGTCTACTGCTACGCCGTCCGCCACCGCGCCGTTGCGCTGCGCCGCTACCGGCAGCATGATCCGGCGGGCGAGTACCTCTTCGCCCCGGCGCGGGAGGCGGTCGCGCCGGAGTCCGCCGCCGCGCCCGCTGCCGTGCCGGCGGAGCGGGGCCAGCTGCCGCTCTTTCCGCCGGGGAAGGGCAAAGGACCCTGATCTTTGCGCCGCGCCGCGCCGATGCGGCAGGATCGCGCCATGCGCGCGCTCGACCGGTCGATGGTCGCGGTCTGTCTATCGCTGCTGGTCGCCCAGCCGGCGCTGGCGGGTACGGCCGGTGACGGCGCGCCGCCGTCGGCCGCCAGCCCCGAGTTCGAGGCCGCGGCGGCTGTCGCAGCGCATCGCTCGCCGCTGGTGGGGTCGGTGGCCCTGCGCACCTACGTGGCGAGGCGCTACCCGGACGAGGGGCTGAAGGATGAGCTGACGCCGCTGGGCCGGCGCGCGCGCGGCTTCTACATCACCGCGCCCTATCTCTACCGCGTGGGCGCCGAGCGTGTGGCGGCGCTGATGACTGCGGCTCACGTCAACGCCGTCGTGGTCGATCTCAAGGACGACTGGGGGACCGTCGCCTGGCGCAGCGCCGTCGCGCTCAGCCGGCACGTGCAGACACCGCTCTTCGACGTCGCCAAGCTGGCCCAGACCTTTCACGCGCACGGGCTCTACTTCATCGCGCGCCTGGTGGCCTTCAAGGATAGTCGCCTGCCGCGGCTGCGGCGGGACCTCGCGGTGCGCCTGGCGGCCGAGCCCGAGCACCTGCTGAGCGCCAGTCGCCGGGGCGCGCTCTGGCTCGACGTCTACGCGGCCGAGGCCCAGGACTATCTGATCGATCTCGCGCGCGAGCTGGCGAGCCTCGGCGTCGACGAGATCCAGTTCGACTACATCCGCTTTCCACCGGGTCGCTCGGTGGGGCGCTGGCTTCACGCCGATCAGCGCGACCACGCGACGGTCATCACTCAGTTTCTCGAGCGCGTGGATCGCGCGCTGCCCCTACCGATCTCGGTCGA